>JACCDO012314595.1_pt1 | contig 84322 bp, 89 predicted proteins | sample 7446101 | NCBI WGS metagenome assembly JACCDO01 (sample SAMN15323440, study PRJNA562643) | freshwater metagenome | isolation source: river surface water | place: USA:Blue River Watershed | collected 2017-08-16
AAGAAGCGTACAGGGAACGGGTGCGAGCCGCCGTCTGCGCAATTCCGGAAAAACTCCGGGAATCGTTTACGGTAGTAAAGATCCAGCCTTAGTCATCGAGTTAGACCATAACGCATTGTTCCATGCTTTACGCAAGGAAGCGTTTCACTCATCCATTTTGGATTTGGAAGTTGGCGGAAAAACACAAAAAGTGTTGTTGCGTGACTACCAAATGCATCCATTTAAACCACTGGTTTTGCACGTAGACTTCCAGCGCGTTTCCGCGACTGAGAAAGTTCATATGCGCGTTCCATTGCACTTCACCAATGCCGATACCTCTGCAGCTGTCAAACTACAGGGCGCTGTTGTTAGCCACATCCTCAATGAACTCGAAGTCTCATGCTTGCCAGCAGACTTGCCAGAATTTATTGAAGTGGATTTGGGCAAAATTGAAGTGGGTCACTCTGTTCACGCTAAAGATGTTGCACTACCAAAAGGAGTTAGCTTGGTATTGCATGTTGAGCAAGAGAATCCAGTTATTGCCAACGCACGTATTCCAGCCGTTAAAGCCGCTGAAACTGAAGAGGCTGCTCCTGCAGCTGCCGCAGCTCCAGCTGCAGCCCCAGCTGCTGACGCTAAGGACAAAGCTTGATTCATCAAGTTGCCTGTTAGTATCCAAAGCCCGCGCAAGCGGGCTTTATTTTTTCCTTTCTAGAATTTTGTAGAAACCCGCTGATATCTTTACACTCTCACCATGACGAAATTAATTGTTGGCCTAGGCAATCCCGGTGAAGAACATCAAGCGGATCGGCACAATGCTGGCTTTTGGTTTATCGATGCCTTGGCAAAACAATTAGTCACGCGTTTTGAATCTGAAAAACGCTTTCATGGGCTAGTAGCGAAGACCAAATATGAAGGTGAAGATCTTTATCTCCTGAAACCCAGCACCTATATGAACCTCAGCGGTCAGTCCGTTGGTGCTCTTTGCCGTTTTTTAAAGATTGTTCCAGCTGATGTTTTAGTGGTGCAAGATGAACTTGACCTCAAGCCTGGAACGGCTCGCATCAAGCTTGGCGGCGGAACAGGCGGACATAATGGCTTAAAAGATATTCAAGCGCATTTAGGAACTCCAGATTATTGGCGCTTGCGCCTGGGGATTGGGCATCCAAGAGATCTTGCAACCAGCGGCAGAGCAATGGATGTGGCTGACTATGTTTTACGAAGGCCGCAACTAGCTGAACAAAAATTGATTGATATCAGCATTGAAAATGGACTGCACGTCTTGCCATTATTTTTCAAAGGCGATGTTCAGGCAGCAATGCTAGAGCTGCACTCCAAGGGCTAACTAAGTAGTACTGGCTTTTTTTGCGGCGGTGAGCCGCTTAAATTTCGCCATTAATTGTTCTGGCGTCTCCACATGATTGGGATTAAATGGGATGCAATCTACAGGGCAGACCTGACGGCATTGAGGCGCATCATAGTGGCCGACGCACTCAGTACATTTATTAGGGTCAATCTCATAGATTTCTAAGCCCATATAAATCGCATCATTAGGGCATTCTGGCTCACATACATCACAGTTGATACATTCATCAGTAATCATTAAAGCCATTTTTTATCCTGCAATTTTGGAAAATTACTGATTATTTTGATTAGCGGCCATTTTGTTAGCAAGCCATTTTTCCACCGATGGAAATACAAACTTACTAACATCGCCACCCATAGAGGCGATCTCACGCACAAAAGTACCTGAGATGAATTGGTACTGATCGGATGGGGTCAAGAATAAAGTTTCAACATCGGGAAGAAGATAGCGATTCATGCCAGCCATTTGAAACTCATATTCGAAGTCTGAAACTGCGCGTAATCCACGCACAATGACTCGCGCATTGTGGTCGCGAGCAAAATCCTTCAGGAGGCCATCAAATCCAACAACCTTGACATTGGAGTAGTGTCCCAGCACTTCTTTCGCAATGGCAATGCGTTCCTCTAGATTAAAAAACGGGCGCTTGCTACGGCTAGAAGCCACACCGACAATCAACTCATCAAATATGTTGGAAGCACGGCGAACCAAATCCTCGTGACCACGAGTGAAGGGGTCAAATGTTCCTGGGTATACAGCGACTGTCATAACTCTCCTATGGCTTTTTCAGCTACAGGCAAGAGTTTAGCCCTTTCCACTTCGAAAAAGGCATGCTTTTACCTGGCCAGCCTCTAAGTATTTTCCACAATGCCAACCAGGCAATAGGGCTTCTACCTCTTCACGAGTGCGACTGGATGGAAATTCCACATAAATACCCCCACCCTTTGCGTCATCGCACACCCTTGCAGCCTCCATAACTGCATGATTGAGCAATATCTCGTCCTGAAATGGCGGGTCGATAAAAATTAAATTGCTTGAGTGATTTGCCTGTTGTTTCAAAAAGTCGAGGCTATTCCCATACAAAATTTCCACTACTCCATGTACTGGGGAAGATTGCAATTGTTGAAAGTTATTCACTAAATTGGCATAAGCCTTTTTATCTTTCTCAAAAAGCATAACTAAGTCTGCTCCGCGAGAAGCCGCCTCAAATCCCAGGGCGCCTGTACCAGCAAATAAATCTAAACAACGCAAGCCAGTTAAATCCTGACCTAGCCAATTAAAGAGTGTCTCCCGAATACGATCAGTGGTTGGACGTAAACCAGGGGAATCTAATACCGTCAACAATCGACTTCTCCAAAGGCCACCGATAATACGAACGCGTTTTGGAGGCTCAGTTTTCAAAGACTTCGATTTACTTATTTTGAGCTCCTAAAACCACAATTTTCATACGATCCATCGCGAGGTATTTTTGGAATGCGGCAGTCACCTGATCCAAGGTGACTGTCTCAACTTGTTTAGTCCAAGTTTCCATAGTATCTAATGGCAAATCATTCCATACGATTGACGATACGTTATCTAACAACTTTCGATTGTTATCAATGCGCAAGGGATACCCATTCACTAAATTCGCTTTTGCCGCAGCAAGCTCAGCAGCGGTTGGACCATCTGCAATAAATTTGGTAATCGTATTGCTAAGTACCTCTAGCGCCACAGAGCCTTGATCGTTTTTGGTCTGAAGCCCTGCTTGAAAAATGCCAACATCCTTTCCGGGAGAAAAATAGCTAAATACACTATAGGCAAGGCCACGTTTCTCACGAACCTCAGACATCAAACGTGAAACAAATCCGCCGCCACCTAAGACATAGTTCCCAACTAATAAAGGGAAGTAGTCGGGATTGTTACGCGTTACTGCAGTCATTCCCATCGCAATGTGGGCCTGCTGAGAATCAAATGGAATTTGTATTTCACGCTGCGCCAAAGGCTCTATAGGCGAACGCGCTAATTGTGGCAATGGATTAATTCCCGAGCTATTTTGAGGAATATTTTTTAAAAGTGCTTGCACGATTTCATTTGCCTGAGATGAGCTGACATCACCAACGATGCTGACAATCATGCGATCACCACGATAAAACTGCTGATGAAATTGCTTTAAGTCAGCGGCACTAATTGCCCCTATAGAATTAATCGTTGGCGAATTGGCTAAAGGATAAGCCCCGTACACCAACTTCTTAAAGCGCTTTTCTAACACATATTCAGGCTTTGTTTCCGCTTCAAGAAGATTGGTTACCGTCCTTTGTTTTTCACGTGCAATAACTTGGGGATCATAAGTTGGCTCACTTAGCATTGCTGCCGCTAATTGGACCGCACGCTTTCGCAAGTCTTCTCTGCTTAATGTCCGAATGCGCAATATTGCGCGCTCACCACTCACAGTGAGTCCTATATTCGCACCCAAATCAGCAATCTCATCAGCAATTTGCGCCTCATTTAATAGCTTGGCATTACTCCGAGCGCCATATTTCATGAGACCTGCAACCATATCCGCTAAACCACTCTTCCCCACGGGGTCGTAGCGATCACCAGCATCGATGCTGACCTCGATATCTACCATTGGCAATGATTTTGTTTGCACTAAGTAGGCTTTTGCGCCTTTATAGGTTTCCAGTTTTTCAATCGGGGGGATAGCGTGTGCAGCACCCAAAAAACCGAGGCACAAGATACCAGTTACAAGTATTTGCTTGAAGGTTTTCATTATTTACCCTCCTGCATTACTGCCTTACGTGGCTGAGGGTCCAGCACGGCAATCGTTAAGCTTTCGTCTACTAAATACTTTTTTGCTACAGCCTGCACTTGTTCTGGAGTAATGGTCTGCATTTTCTCCAACATGTAGTCAATATCTTTCCAAGAAAACCCCGCCATTTCAGTGCCGCCAATTTCCATGGCCTGACCAAAAATGGAGTCACGCTTATAAATCTGTTCAGATAGAATCCGCACTTTAATGCGTTTGAGCTCCTCTTCAAGAACCCCTTTTTGCTTCAGCTCGTCTAATGCCTTGCGAATACTATTTTGAGCTTGTGCAACTGTTTTTCCTTTGGCCATATTTGCACTGATCAAAAACAACTCAGGCCCACGCGAAATCATGTCGTAGCCGACCCCAACATCATTCACTACTTTTTCTTGTTTCACCAGTAAGCGATTTAAGCGTGCGTTGTCATAACCATCCAATACGGCCGTCAGAAGCTCCAGCGCATAGGGCTCCGGATCATCGAGCTTACCAGGCAGTAAGCGTGGGACTTTCCAGGCCATCGCAAATTGCGCACCATCGGCAGGCGCTTTTACTTGAACCTGTTTCACACCCTTTTGCTGGGGCTCTAATTGCGGTTTTCTCACAGGTAGATCCTGGGAAGCAATCGCACCGTAATACTTTTCTACAGTCGCCAAAACCTTCCTTGCATCCACATCACCAGCAATGACCACCGTAGCATTGTTTGGCTTGTACCAACTGCGATACCAATCACGTGCATCATTTGCAGTCATATTTTGTAAATCATTCATCCAACCAATAACCGGATGACGGTAAGGAGAGGTCATGAAAGCAGTGGCCATTAGCGCTTCATTCAGAAGGCTACTGGGATTGTCTTCGGTGCGTAAACGCCGCTCTTCCATGACTACCTGAATTTCTTTCAAAAATTCGGCATCATCAAAGTTCAAATTAGACATGCGATCTGCTTCTAATTTAATGACTTCCTCTAATTTTGACTTCTCAACTTGCTGAAAATAAGCCGTGTAGTCTCTGGAAGTGAATGCATTCTCACGACCACCGATGGCAGCTACCAATCGAGAGAACTCCCCGGATTTAACTTTATGGGTACCCTTAAACATCATGTGTTCAAGCACATGGGCTACCCCGGTACGGCCATTGGTTTCATCCATTGAACCAGCGCGGTACCAAACCATATGCGCCACTGTTGGCGCCCGATGATCCTCCCGCACAATCAATTTCAAGCCATTGTTGAGGAGAAATTCATGGGTATCGGACTCCTTAGCAGTCGCCCAAGAAAATGAAGAAAACAATAAAACACAGAAGATAATTCGGAGTAAATTGCTACGCATCTGCTAAATCACCATATCCCAAGAATTAAATTGATAAGATGCAAGGATTAAATTGTATCGATTATGTTCGGCTTACGTAAAACCCTCGGATCTCTATTCAAATCAGGCAAAACAGATGAAGCTTGGTTTGATGCACTTGAAGAATCACTGATTCAAAGTGATGTGGGATTACCTACGACCGAACAATTGATGAATAAACTCCGTAAGGCAGCAAAATCTGAAAAGGCCTCATCCCCAGAAGGGTTACAGGCCTTACTCATTCAAGAAGTGGAAGCTTTGTTGAAAGTCCTTGAGCCCACTCCAAACCCTTTATTTACAAGCCATCGAGAGCATATACCAGAAGTGTGGTTGGTAGTTGGAGTCAATGGAGCAGGCAAAACAACCACCATTGGTAAGCTATGTAGGCTCTTTCAATCACAAGGTAAATCTGTCCTTTTGGCAGCTGGTGATACTTTTAGAGCAGCCGCACGCAATCAACTTCAAGAATGGGGAGGGCGCAATCAAGTCGATGTTATTACCCAAGAAGGTGGTGATGCCGCAGCTGTAGCGCATGACGCAATTCACTCCGCTATTTCACGAAAAAGTGATATTTTGATTATCGATACCGCTGGTCGTCTTGCGACTCAAGATCACTTGATGGAAGAGTTGAAAAAAGTAAAGCGCGTGATTGGCAAAGCGCTGCCTGGAGCGCCACACCAGACACTATTGGTTTTAGATGGAAATACCGGGCAAAACGGCTTAAGCCAGGTGAAGGCCTTTCATGCTGCCCTGGGGCTTACTGCCATCATTGTTACTAAACTCGATGGCACCGCTAAGGGCGGTGTTATCTGCGCCCTAGCCCATACCCTGCACGACAGCCCAAAACCCGTCATTCTGGCCCTCGGAAAGGGCGAGGGCATAGAAGATTTAGCCCCATTTACAGCAGGGCAATATTCAGCTGAATTATTCAATTAAATCAGTCACTTATAGACAATAACTGGCATTAGCACTCTCTTGACAAGAGTGCTAAAATAATCTTCCATTAACACCAAACACATAAACAATAAGAAAAATGGTTCAAAAGAAATCTGACAAACCGAATTTACAAAGGCTGCCTGTGGCGCAGGCTGCAGCGGCGTCTGCATTTCCGATGTTGCCAACCCTTGGGGTTGGCACTCTCGACTCATACATTGCGTACGTCAATCGCGTACCCATGCTCAGCGCTGCAGAAGAATTGCATCTTGCGCAGGAATTTCGTCGCACTGAAAATGTGGAAGCCGCCAAAACTTTAGTCCTCTCTCACTTACGCTTAGTAGTTTCAGTGGCTCGCCAGTATCTTGGTTACGGCATTCCTCATGCCGACCTTATACAAGAAGGCAATATTGGTTTAATGAAAGCCGTTAAGCGCTACGACCCCAGCAATGGTGCACGCTTAGTGTCTTATGCAATTCATTGGATTAAAGCTGAAATCCACGAGTACATTCTGAAAAATTGGCGCTTAGTCAAAATGGCGACAACCAAAGCACAACGTAAATTGTTCTTTAACTTGCGTAGCAACAAGCCTACTCTGAGTGCGCTCTCACCAAGCGAAGTAGATGCATTAGCCAAGGCGCTTGATGTTAAGGGCTCAGACGTCAAAGAGATGGAAATGCGTCTTGCCGGGGGCGATGTGGCACTGGAGGGCGATGATACGGATGATGAGGCTACTTATGCCCCCATTCAGTGGCTAGCCGACAATACCAATGAGCCAACAGAGCGCATTGCTAACGCAGAAGCAGATGCATTGCAGGGGCCAAAATTAGATCAGGCTTTAATGTCACTTGATGAGCGTAGCCGCAATATTGTTCAATCACGTTGGTTGGCCATGGATGCAGATGGCAATGGCACAAAAACATTGCATGATCTTGCAGCGGAATACGGCATCTCAGCTGAACGCGTACGCCAAATTGAATCGGCTGCGTTAAAAAAAATGCGCGTTATGCTGCAAGAAGCAGCTTAACGCTATCTACTTCAATAACTCTTTTAAGTCATGCGCCAAGGTCTCTGGACCTTGAGCATGCTTAATGTATAAGCGTAAGCGTCCCTGTGGATCAAATGCATAGCTACCTGCTGTGTGATCCATCGTGTAGGAGCCAGGACTAGTGCCCGGCACTTTCTTGTAATAAATCTTAAAGTCTTTGGTCACTTTTTCTAGCGCAGCTTCATCTGCCGGACGCAAACCTAAGAATCGTGCATCAAACGAAGGTACATATTGTTTCAAAATAGCCGCTGTATCGCGCTCTGGATCAACCGTAACAAACAACACCTGCACCTTATCTGACTGAGGCCCTAACAACGCCATTACTTGCTGCATTTCTGTCAAAGTCGTAGGGCAAATATCAGGGCACTGTGTATATCCAAAAAACATGACGACAACCTTACCTTTAAAGTCAGCAAGCGTTCTGACCTTTCCATCGGGATCAATCAAGCTAAAGTCTTTGCCAAATGCGGTACTTCCGGTAATGTCAATATTTTTAAACTCTGGTTTTGGGCTACATGCAGACAAACCTATTATCAATAGCGCGATAAAAATATAGCGTAAGAATGATGTATTCATTTCAAAGGAAGTAGTGATCAATTAATAGAGCCGCAAAGAGCAGCGACAAATAGGTTATAGAGAATCGAAAAGTTTTCTTAGCCAATGCATCGCTGTATGAAACAAATAATGCAATCGTGTAAGCCAAGAAAACAAGACCGAGTACAAGCGCCGAAATAAGATAAACAATGCCGCTCATGCCATAGATATAAGGCAATAAAGTAGCTGCAATCAATATCAAGGTGTAGAGCACGATATTAAGCAATGTAAAACGTTCACCATGTGTCACAGGTAGCATTGGCAAACCTGATTGCACATAATCATCACGACGATAAAGTGCTAGGGCCCAAAAATGCGGGGGCGTCCAAACAAAAATAATCAACACCAACAACCATGCTTCTGCAGAAAGCGTATTTGTCACGGCCGCCCAGCCCAAGGCCGGCGGCATTGCACCTGATAAACCGCCAATCACAATATTCTGAGGTGTGGCCGGCTTTAAAAGCCAGGTGTAAATGACGGCATAACCCACAAAAGTCGCCAATGTTAGCCACATTGTTAGTGGATTGCAAAAGTTCCACAAAATAATCATCCCCAAAGAGCCCAGAATGATTGAAAAAACAATGATATGAAAAGGTGTCACCTCGCCTGTTGCTGATGGACGCCAAGAGGTACGCTTCATCTTGGCATCTACTGCTTGCTCAATCAAACAATTGACGGCAAAGGCCGCGCCTGCCAATAGCCAGATACCCACAATTCCACCAAAGAGAACAGGGTAGGGAACCATACCAGGCGTTGCCAAAAACATGCCAATCACTGCACAGAAGACGGCGAGCTGAGTCACTCTGGGTTTTGTTAATACCCAGTACTGACGCCAACGTGGCATGGCCACCGTTTCGGAAGTGGTATCTGTCTTCATAATGACTTCCAAGAGGCCCAATAACTCATTCTGACTAAACAGAATACTAATGCCGCAGAGCCTGCCGTATGAAGCAAAGCGGCCAATAAAGGCCATTGAAACACGATATTAGAGATACCTGTTAGCACCTGCAAAACCAATAATCCACAAAGTAATTTAGCAAAACGTCCAAGCCCAATCAATGCAGTAGTTGATTGACGTAGACCTCGCCATGCTAAGACGCCTAAAACGAGTAGAACGAGCAAAGCAAATAAGCGGTGCGCCCAGTGAATGGTTTGCAATGCCGCAGGAGAAATGAACTCTCCCTGCGCATTTAAGCCAAGCTGACGCCAAAGCATAAATCCCTCAGACCAATGCATCTCCGGCCAAGATCCATCAGTGCACATAGGGAAGTCGGGACATGCTAGGACTGCATAATTTGTACTAACCCAAGCCCCTAAAAAGACTTGGATCATGAGTATGCATAGTGCAAACAAAACCAACTGTGCAGATAAAGGCTTTAATCGTAGTGTGTGCACAGAGGTATTTTTTTCTTCCCATGGTTGTTGCGCATAGAGAGTTAATGAAGCCAAAAGCACCAAAGCCAACATTAAATGCACGGTCACAATAATAGGCTGTAATTTCAGGGTGACCGTCCAAGCTCCAAAAGCCCCTTGAATACATACCAACAACAGGAGCCCTAAACTTCCGAATAACGGCCCCTTTCCCAAACTCTTCATCTTGTTCATTGCTATTCCAACCTGCAACAAGATAAGTGCGCCAACAGTCATTGCTAAATAACGATGAATCATTTCAATCCAAGCTTTGATCACCGTAACAGGCCCGCTTGGCAAAGCGTTTTCTGCCTGCTGGATTTCACTCAGAGCATGAAAGGGGTTGGATGTGCCGTAACAACCAGGCCAATCAGGACAACCCAAACCAGAGTCAGTTAAGCGAGTAAACGCGCCAAACACAATAAGATCAAAGGTCATAAATACAAGAACCCAATTGAGCTTTTGAAAAACGCTATGCCCACGCCTCGTAGAAATGTAAAGCAGCGGCAAGCCAGCAAATAGGATAGCAATCAGCGCCAACTCTAAGAGCAGTACTAAAGATGGCATTACAATTCTTCGCCCTTATGATTCAATTTCAAAAGTTTCTCAAGATCTTTCTTAACGCTTGAAAATTCTTTTGGAGAATTAGTCACAGGAAAGAACATCATCTTGGCCGGACTCGGATCAATTAATTGAATTGCAGTGCCGGCACCTTCTTTATCAAGCCACGCTTGAAAATCACTACGCATTTTTGGATCTGTTGGTAATGACACAATTTTTAGGCCTGCCGCTTGCTCGTCATAGGCTTTCAACACTTCTGGATCTACCGGCCTGCCGTCGGTGTTTACCCAGACTAATTGCACGCGCTTACTTTCCCTGCCCATTGCAACTCGGGTTTGACGCATTAAAAACAATGCTTCAATACATTTCTCATCCTTAATCTGACAATCGCCTGCAGGGCGAGCAAGGAGTAGAGTCCACTTTCCCTGCAAAGGCACATTTAGCCAAGCGTTATTAAATTCTTGAGCTGGATAAACCAAAGTACCAAAGTTAGTTTTGCCACCCTGCGGCTTTATTACATAGTAAGTAAAGTAGGATGCAATCACAGGGCTGGCGCAAACCAACAAAAGCAATAGCATTTGAATTCGGCCGCGACGAGTTCGTGCATTAAGTGCTGCTGTATCTGCTTGAGATGCAGGAATTAATAACTCTTTATCACTCACACTTAAATCCTATTGTTCTGTCCTTGACGCCAATATTGACGCAAACCTGTAATGAACCAAAATAAAAATCCGCAAACCGCTAAGGCAAACCACTGGAATGCATAAGCATAATGGCGATCAACCCCGATTGTCAGCGGCGCCCATGTTCTGAGCAAGCCATCCTCAATACCAGCCTCTTCCTCGCGCAAAATAAAGGGAGCCTGTTTCCATCCCCGCATCCTCCCCTCGGCCACAAGATTAAAGTTTTGTTCAATTTTGGGCTTACCTAATGAGTCAACCGTCTTGCCATCACCTAATTCATAGACTTTACCTGGATGAGCAAAAACAATGCCTTCAACACTAGTAACTCCAACAGGAGTTTTTATAGGCGGCAAGGTTTCTCGATTCTCATTGTTTCGAGGTGCCCACCCACGATTTACCCAAAGTATCTCGTCCCGATTTTCAAGGCGCAAAGGCATCAACAAATAAAAGCCTGATTGTGTAGCATTACCACCTGTCGCAGAAATTGGTTTAGGCCGGTTATCTAACCATATCGCAGCATCGGGAAGATATTGCCCTCTAGCCATCATGCGGCGCTCGCTAGCCTCCTCCAAAGTCCATGAGCCCAAATTGGCATTTAAAATTGGCATTTGCTGGCGTGCCAATAAATTAGCAGCCAAAGCAATCTTGGTATTAGCTCGACTGAGCTGCCAAATGCCGGCCCCAAAGCCAAGCGCGACGACCAATAAGGCTGATACAGTAGCAACTATACGTTTAGCCACCAGGCTTTGAAAAAGGCTATTACTAGATATCAAAATAAGGATTTGTAATGAAGTGGATTATTCCTATTGTCCTACTAATGATCGTTGCCAGCTTAGGCTCAGCACTGTATTACATGATGAAAGATCGGGGAAATAGCGCCAGAATGGTTCATTCCCTCATGTTGAGAATTGGCTTATCAGTACTGCTATTTCTAGGAATCCTTCTAGCTCACTATTTTGGCCTAATTGAAGCCACGGGCATTAAGGTGGGTACAAACTAAATCACTGCAAACTAAGAATCTGAACTACCAGAAAAATCGGGGCTTAAAGCCCCGATTTATTATCCTAATTACATCCAGTAAACCGCGATATATAAGCCCAACCAGACCACGTCAACAAAGTGCCAATACCAGGCTGCGCCCTCAAAAGCAAAATGATGCTGAGCAGTAAAGTCGCCACGAATCATACGACGCAAGACAATTGCCAACATGGTGCCACCCAAGAATACGTGAAAGCCATGAAATCCAGTCAGCATGAAGAAAGTGGAGCCATAGATACCAGAAGTCAATTTCAAATTCAGCTCATGATAAGCATGGTAGTACTCATAAACCTGGAAACCTAAGAAGATTGCACCAAGAGCAACAGTAGCAGCCAAAAACGTGGTTGCTTTTTTCATGTGGTTTTCTACCAAAGCATGGTGAGCGATAGTGATAGTCACGCCAGAGCTCAACAGCAAGAATGTATTGATAGTTGGAATTGGCCATGGGCCCATCGTAGTAAATTTCTCAACCAATCCCGCAGGACCATCGTTAGGCCATACAGCTTGGAAGTTAGGCCAAATCAATTTGCTTTCAACATCCCCCATCCAAGGCATTGCAATGTTTCGCGCATAAAACAAAGCGGCAAAGAAGGCTCCGAAGAACATAACTTCAGAGAAGATGAACCAGGCCATGGACCAGCGATAGGAAATATCGACGTTAATGCCATTCTTGCCAGTGTTAGACTCATTAATCGTATCGCCAAACCAGTTATAGAGAACATAGATAACCCATGCCACGCCTGCCAGCGTCAGTGGGCCGCCCCAAGAAGCGTGATTTACCCATCCAGAAATACCGAATCCGAAAGCAATCAAGCCGATTGCCGCCATGACGGGGTGTCTAGATAACCCAGGGACGAAATAGTGCGGGGTTGAATTGGATGACATCTTATTCTCTCTATTCAATCAAAAAATAATCAATGGGATACAACTGCTTTCACTATCAAGAGCAGGATAGCCATAAAAATTAAGGCCCCAACAACCCCTGCAATAATAATGTGTACAAAACTTAATGACGCTACATCTTCCTGCAAACCAGCTTTTTTGCGCACGCCTAAAAAGCCCCACAAGACGGCTTTCATGGACTGCATAAAAGTACTCTTTTTCTTCATGAAGCTAACCTTGGTTTAGGGGCTGGCGGTGTTCCACCCAATCCCAACTCGAAAAAGGTATAGGATAAGGTGATGGTTTTCACATCGTCTGGTAAGCCCGCATCAATGACAAACACAACGGGCATTTTTTTAGTCTCATTGGCTGCCAATGTTTGCTCTTGAAAACAAAAACATTCTAATTTGGTAAAAAACTCAGTCGCACTTTTAGGTGCATAACTCGGTATGGCTTGGGCACGCACAGAGCGACTTTGATTGTTCGTTACCTCATAAACAATTTCAGTCATCTCTCCGGGGTGCACTTCTAAGAAATTCTTTACTGGTTTAAATGTAAATGGGCCACGACTGTTGGAATCAAATTCAATAGTGACAGTTCGGGCGTAGTTAACTTGGGTATTGCCAACCTTATTAGGGCTAAATGCTCTAATTCCATAATCATTCTTATTGGTCACCACATTAATGCCGGTCACTTCACACAAGGCCTTATACATAGGGACCAAGGCATAACCAAAACCGAACATCATCACTGCTGCAATTAAGAGCTTGATCAGAATTTGACGATTTAGTGTCTGTGTAGCAATCATTGCAATCGCGGGCATTAACCCAACACGCTCCGTTTAATCACAATACCAATAAAGAAGGTAATCACAATACTCAAAAGCACAAACCCCATCCTGCGATTACTCGCAGCCAGGGTTTGTTTATTTGAAGAATTAGATTCCTGCTTCACGCAGCTGCTCAGCGCTTGGCGGAGTTTCAAAAGTGTGATGTGGAGCAGGAGAAGGAACTGTCCACTCCAATCCTTTAGCACCATCCCATGGTTTCATCGGCGCTTTTTCACCTTGACCGCGATAAGCAGGCAAGACAACAAAGAGCAAGAAATAAACCTGCGCCAAACCAAAACCGAGAGCGCCGATAGAAGCAATCATGTTGAAATCGGCAAACTGCGTTGGGTAATCAGCATAACGACGGGGCATACCTGCCAATCCCAAGAAGTGCATAGGGAAGAAGGTAATGTTAAAGAAAATCATGGAAGCCCAGAAGTGGATCTTGCCACGTGTTTCGCTGGCCATATAGCCAGTCCACTTTGGACACCAGTAGTAGAAGCCAGCAAACATGGCAAACAATGAACCAGCAACCAATACGTAGTGGAAGTGAGCCACCACATAATAAGTATCTTGAATGCCAATATCAATTGGAGCCATTGCGCAAATCAACCCTGTAAAGCCACCCATGGTGAATACAAAAATAAATCCAATCGACCACAACATGGGGGTTTCAAAAGTCATCGAACCCTTCCACATGGTTGCAACCCAGTTAAAAATCTTCACGCCAGTTGGAACAGCGATCAACATCGTTGCATACATAAAGAACAACTGACCAGTAACAGGCATACCCGTTGCGAACATATGGTGAGCCCATACGATGAACGACAAAATCGCAATCGATGCAGTTGCATACACCATAGAGCTATAGCCAAACAAGGTTTTTCTTGAGAATGCTGGAACGATCTCACTAATGATTCCAAAAGCAGGAAGAATCATGATGTAAACCTCAGGGTGACCGAAGAACCAGAAAATATGCTGGAACATGATTGGGTCACCACCACCAACGGCAGAGAAGAATGAAGTACCAAAGTGACGATCGGTCAATACCATCGTAATAGCACCTGCTAATACAGGCATCACAGCGATCAATAGGTAAGCAGTAATCAACCAAGTCCAGCAGAACATTGGCATCTTCATCAATGTCATGCCAGGAGCACGCATATTCAAAATGGTCACGATGATGTTAATGGAGCCCATGATGGAAGAAGCACCCAATAAATGGAGGGCAAAAATCGCCATGTCCATACCCGGACCCATTTGCGAAGTCAATGGAGCGTAAATTGTCCAACCACCTGAGGGTGCGCCACCAGGAACCAGGAAGGAGCTCAAGAGCAATGTTGCAGCAACAGGAAGAATCCAGAAGCTGAAGTTATTCATGCGGGCAAAAGCCATATCAGAAGCACCGATTTGCAAGGGCACCATCCAGTTAGCAAAACCGACGAATGCAGGCATGATTGCACCGAACACCATTACTAGACCATGCATGGTGGTCAACTGGTTAAAAAACTCAGGGCGCAAAAATTGCAAGCCAGGTTGGAATAATTCCAAACGAATTCCCAGGGCCATCACACCACCAGCCAACAAGCTGACGAACGAAAAGATCAAATACATCGTGCCAATATCTTTGTGATTGGTGGCAAACAACCAGCGACGCCAGCCGTGCGGCATATGATCATCGTGTGCGTGATCGTGTGCGTGATCGTGAGTAGTGGAGATAGTGCTCATGGATTGCTCCGGTTTCGTTTTATCTGTTTATCGAATGAATTTAATTACTTGCCACCGCGTGCGGTAATAATTTCTTGGGTCTGAATTACTTCGCCCGTCTTATTACCCCAAGCATTACGTGTATAGGTCATCACTGCAGCAATATCGCCATCAGAAATCACGCCCGCCCATTTCGGCATCGCGCCCTTACCATTGATGAGAATATTGAATTGATCGGCCTTAGGACCCAAGACCATCTTGCTACCATCTAGTGCAGGGAATGCACCAGCACCTTTACCGTTTGGCTGGTGGCATGCTGCGCAATTAGCTGCATACACTTTTGCACCGCGTTCTTTTTGCTCATCCAAGGTATAAACCTTTGAAGGATCATCCCCGCCAGCACCCATCTCTTTTTTCTTTTGGGCAACCCAAGCGGTGTAATCATCTTGCGAAACAACCTTTACAACGATTGGCATAAACGCATGCTCAGCCCCACAAAGCTCAGAGCATTGACCGCGGTATGTGCCAATATTTTCTGCTCTGAACCAAGTATCACGCACAAATCCAGGAATAGCATCTTGCTTTACGCCAAATGCAGGAATAGTCCACGCATGAATCACGTCATTTGCTGTAGTGATCAAACGAATCTTCTTGCCTACTGGCACGACTAATTCATTATCTACTTCCATCAAATAAGTATTCGATTTTGGCGCCAAATTATTAATGGCTTCACGAGAGGTAGATAGGGTTGATAAGAAGCTAATACCTTCGCCTTCACCTTTGATGTAATCGTATCCCCACTTCCACTGATAACCAGTAGTCTTAATGGTGATATCAGAGTTCGTGGTGTCTTTCATAGCCACAACCGTTTTGGTAGCCGGCAAAGCCATCCCAATCACGATGAGCAATGGGATCACTGTCCAGATAATTTCGACCGTAGTGCTTTCATGGAATGATGCAGATTTATGGCCGAGTGATTTACGGTGCTTCAAAATCGAATAGAACATGACGCCAAACACACCAATAAAGATGAGGGCGCAAATTGCCAACATCATCCAATGCAACCAGTGGATTTCTTGCATGATTTTGGTGGCAGGGGCGGGGAAATTCAGCTGGTTTACCGCTGGGCCGCCGGGCATATTTTCAGCTGCATATGCAAAAGCAGTACCGAATGCTGCTACGAAATAGAGCGATGCCCTAGTGACTTTTCCAAATAAATTCATCTTATTCTCTGTTGGTTGTCATAAACACAGCGACAAAAAATGCCACAAAATGCTCAAAATACGGTCTCAAGCCAATACTTACAGCCGAGATTATAGGGTGATTTAAGTTCAACAACAAACAGGGATAACCCACCCACAGCCAATCTTGGTCAAGGTTTAAATGATAGTAAGCACTTACACTTAAGCTGTGTATTACCTAGTCTTGCGTCCAATTTGATTTAGATCAATATAAGCAAGATTGTTTTGTGTCTTCGACAGGTGCTTTCCAACCGCCCAGGCATGCCCGTAAACCACCTCTAAGGTCAATTTTTGAGGCAAATTTGACTGATTCGCATCGTTTTCAGGGACAACAACACCCAGGTTCAATGCCTCAATATCTGCCACTAATAGCTCAGGTTTTTCATAATCTAGCGTCAGATACTCCATATCCATAACAGGATCAGAAAATCGTTCTGTCATTAATGCATCACCCATGTCGTGCATATCCCATGGACTTTGCAAATTTTTTAACTGCAAAGGGATTGAAGATAAAGAACGCAACTCCTTTGCAGTGTCTGGCCCAAGATAACTAAAAACGACTAAGCCACCCTCCCTGAGAACACGCCAGGATTCAGACAAAAAATGTTTTGGATCAGCAAGATCCTGTATCAAAAGATTGCTAAACACCAAATCAACAGAATTGTCGGGAAGATCAATTTTGCCCGAACGCAGATATTGCGCAACAGATCCACTGCTATTTGCACTAAAAATTGCGCGCAAATTAGAAAGTGCTTTTCTACGCCATAACTGAGATTTTGAAACTCCTTCTTCTGCAACACTATGAATGATCGCACGTGGAAAGCGTTTAGCAAGTGCAGTCAAATGGCCTCCCGGGAAATCGGGAATGACCAAAATATTTTTAACATCTAATTTAACAATATCGAGCTTTTGCAGCATGCGGTCTGCAATCTCGTCTTGTAACCATCTTATCGGCACAGTCATTGCCTCAGTATACTCAGCGCCCCATGCAATATCTAGTCAATCTGCTGCAATCAATTAGTTCGCACGCTCTGAAAACTGCGTGTGTTGCATGTCAACAATTTCAAACTCACACCATCTGCCGTGCCTGCCTAAGCAAGCTGGAAACAAATGGTTTATTTCAGTATGAGTGCTGTATGCAATGTGGCGTATTGCTTCAATCTAAAGAGATTCATACTAAGCACTGCGAGCAGTGTAAACAATGTCGACCATTTTTTGATCAAACCTACTGTCTTGCTCGTTATGATGATATTTTGCAAGAAGCATTACATCTCCTGAAATATCAGAAGCGCATTGCAATTGCCAATGGGCTTGCATCCGCATGGAACCATGTGCAAACACCCTATTTGCAATCAATAGATGCCGATTATTTGATGCCCGTTCCATTAAGCACCGAAAAATTATTAGCGCGTGGCTTCAATCAAAGCTGGGAAATAGCCAGAAGACTCCGTTGTCATCATTCCATCCAAAAACTCATGACTGCTTTAAAACGTCACCACCACCCAAAACAACAAGCAGGTAGCTCGCTTGCGCTAAGACAAGATGCGTTACAAAAGATGTTTTATATTGATAAACAACACATAGATCGATTGGCGAACAAAACGGTGATTGTTTTTGATGATGTAATGACGAGCGGTGCCACACTGAATGAAGTTGCGCGCACCCTCAAAAACAATGGGGTAAAACGTGTCATTAATTGGGTGTTACTCAGAACAACACGCTTGACGAGATAGCTAGAAAAAAGTGAAATACGGCATGTTTAATATTGTTTTATTTGAACCAGAGATTCCACCAAATACAGGAAATATCATTCGACTTTGCGCCAATACAGGAGCAAAGCTTCATCTCATAGAGCCTCTTGGCTTTCCTTTGGAAGATGCGAAATTACGACGTGCTGGTTTGGACTATCACGAATATGCCAGCGTCAAGGTGCATAAAAATTGGCTAGATTTTTTAAGTAATGAAAAACCTAATCCACAACATCTTTATGCATTAACCACCAAAGGCGTTGGAAAATTTCACGACGGCAAATATTCGCCCAATGACTACTTTATTTTTGGTTCAGAAACTAAGGGCATCAGCGATGAGGTGCGCAACGCAATTCCGCTCAAAAATCGCATGCGACTCGCAATGCAAGATAGCAGTCGCAGTCTTAACTTATCGAATACGGTGGCTATTGTGGTTTATGAAGCGTGGCGACAAAACGGCCTAGTTGGAGGCCAATAACTATAGAACCAGCTAGGGCTCTTACGCTTCCATTTTGGGGTCTCGACCCATCAGCTTTTTCAATGCCTCTCTAGGAGCAAGCTTGCCGGCAAGCACCTCACCCATCGCGGATGTAATCGGCATGTCGACATGCAAACGCTTGGCAAGATCGCCAACAGCGGCAGCACACAAAACGCCCTCTGCTACATGGCCCAAGCTTGCCAGAATTTGATCCAAGGATTTACCGGCAGCTAGCTCAAGCCCAACACGACGATTACGAGAAAGGTCGCCGGTTGCCGTCAGAATTAAATCACCCACACCAGTTAAACCCATACATGTCTCAGATTTACCTCCTGCTGCCTTTACTAATCGCATCATCTCCGCTAAACCACGGGTGAGTACAGCAGCTCGTGCATTTAATCCCAACTGCAACCCATCACCGATTCCCGCTGCAATAGCTAGAACATTTTTGACAGCACCACCTAACTCAACCCCAACTAAATCATCGCTTGAGTAAACACGCATATTGTCATGATGAAAGATAGTTTGCACAATTTTGCAGAGTTTCTCAGAAGCACTAGCTACGGTTAATGCGCATGGCATTCCCGCACCAACTTCACGAGCAAAACTCGGTCCAGACAGGGCGCCAAAAGCATGTTTAAGGCCGCGCCCGTGCAACTGATTTTGTCGCTCAACTAGTTGATGAGGCAGTAGCGCTGTGGCAGGCTCCAAGCCCTTGCAAAGCCAAATAATATTCAGTGGATGCTGTGCAACCTCAAGCGCCCGAGCTATCGTATCCGAAAGCCCAGAGACCGGGGTTGCAATCACTAGCAGGTCTTCTGACCCTAAACGTTTAACAGCAGCATCAAAATCACTCTGTAGCAGTAAATTTTTAGGAAGCCGAATGCCAGGAAGATATGAATGATTTTCACCGCTCTTAGCTATTGCTTGCAGTTGCTCAACATTACGAGACCACAAACACACATCTTCTGCGCGAAGCTGACGAGCTGCTTGTACGGCCATCGCCGTTCCCCATGCCCCAGCTCCTAACAATGTCACTTTCATAGTGGGTGACTATGCTTGAGATGTTTAGTTAGGAAGAATGATTTTGCTTTCATCAGCATTGCCACCCGCATTCTCTCCGGCAGCCTGTTGCGCTTGCAGTAAGCGATGCTCATACATGCCATGAAAATTAATTTCATTTAAATGGATAGGTTGGAAGCCAGCACGACTGATAATGTCGGCGATATTTGAGCGTAAGTACGGGAACAAAATGGTTGGGCAAGTAATGCCTAACATTGGATCAATTTGCTCGGCAGGAATGTTTTGAAATTCAAAGATACCGGCCTGATTTGCTTCGATCAAAAAGAGCACTTTGCCATCAACACGAGTAGTCATCGTCGCACTCAATATCACCTCAAACAGCTCATCGCTGAGTGGTTTAACGGCAATATCAACCTCAATTTGTACTTGGGGCTCTGCAGCTACTAAAAAAACTTCAGGGGCATTGGGCTGCTCTAGAGACAAATCCTTCAGATAAATACGCTGAATACGAAATGAAGGATCCTTAGATTCTGCGTTAGTCTCATTTGAAGCGGAAGTTGTTTCAGTCATTGCAAACTTTCTGTCAGTTTTAAGCCAATAAGGGATCAAGTTTTCCAGCTCGATCTAGAGCGACAAGATCATCGTAACCGCCAACATGAGTATCGCCAATATAAATTTGTGGAACCGTTCTTCTACCAGTGCGAGTCATCATGATCTCGCGCTGCGAAGGGTCTCGATCAATCAAAATCTTTTCCAATTGATTTACACCCTTTTTCAGCAATAGCTTCTCAGCCATAACGCAATATGGGCATACTTGAGTGCTGTACATCGTCACTTGAGGCATGGCTTCTCTACTTTACTAGTGGCAAAGCGGCGGTTTTCCATGCCTGTACGCCACCTTCTAAAACCCCAACCTCAGAAAAACCCAGCTTCTGTACTTGGGATATGACTTTACGCGCCTGAGTGCCTGTGTTACACACCAGTACCAATGGTCTCTTACGATCGAGCTTCAATGCCTCAATGGCCCCCTCAAGATCAGCAGGATTGGCTAACTTAGCCCCTGGTAAATGCCCAGCTTTATAAGCATCCTCGGTCCGTAAATCTAAAACATGGGCCTTGCGACGATTGATCCAAATCGTAGCCTCGGTGGGCGATAAGCCTTTTCCACTAATAAGCGTAGATAATGTAGGCAGGAAGAGCGCTGCGCCCGAAACAAGTAATAGGGCGATAAGCGCTAAATTATCAATTTGCGTGAGAAAGTTCATCACCGGATTATAGAATGGCTCTATGAAACAACTTGTCCTTATTCGTCATGGCGAATCCGCCTGGAACCTAGAAAACCGCTTTACTGGATGGGCGGATGTTGACTTAACCCCCAAAGGCGCCGAACAAGCCCTTAGCGCAGGCGCCAACCTCAAAAAAGCGGGTTATGAATTCGACATTGCTTACACCTCGGTACTAAGGCGCGCCATTCGAACGCTGTGGAACGTTCAAGACACAATGGATCTTATGTGGATTCCAGTAGTGCATAGCTGGCGATTAAATGAACGCCACTATGGCGCCCTTACTGGACTCAATAAAGCGGAAACAGCGGCCAAGTATGGTGATGAGCAAGTGCATATTTGGCGTCGCTCATATGATGTTCGACCGCCATTACTGGATCACGAAGATGAGCGCAATCCAAAGAACGATAGTCGCTACGCCAAATTAAATGCGGCCGACATTCCATTGGGAGAATGTCTCAAAGACAATGTTGAACGCGTTCTGCCGCTTTGGAATGAATCGATTGCACCAGCACTAAAAGCAAACAAACGCGTCTTACTCGTTGCTCATGGCAATAGCATTCGTTCTTTGATTAAATATCTAGATCAAATGTCTGATGAGGCCATCATGGAAGTCAATGTCCCTAATGGGGTGCCTCTCGTTTATGAGTTAGATGACAACCTTAAACCAATCCAACACTTTTATTTGGAATAAGTAAAACATGCGTCAATTTCTAAAGAACTTTGCTCTCATCGCTGTAGGTTTAATTGCCGGTGTAGCTGCCACCATACAGCTCTCGGCAACCGCCCAGCAAGGATCACAGCTTCCTTTAGACGAGCTGCGCACACTCTCGAATGTATTTGCACAAATCAAACGCGAATATGTTGAACCCATTGAAGATAAACAACTCTTAACCGACGCCGTTAAGGGGATGGTCAGCAGCCTTGACCCTCACTCCACCTTTTTAGATAAAAAAGACTTTGCTGAAATGCAAGAGCAAACTTCTGGAAAGTTTGCCGGTCTAGGAATCGAAATAACTTCCGAGGACGGTGTTGTAAAAGTATTAAATCCTATTGAAGATAGTCCTGCAGCACGTGCTGGACTTCAAGCTGGTGATTTGATTACTCGTCTTGATGATAAGCCTGTTCGTGGAATGTCCCTTGATAAAGCAGTTCGCACAATGCGCGGCACACCCGGCACCAAAATTACCTTAACAGTATTTCGCAAGAGTGAAGAGCGCAGCTTTCCTGTAACGATCACTCGCGCAGAAATTAAAGTGCAATCCGTGAAAGCCAAAATCTTGGATAACGATATTGCTTGGGTACGAATTACTAGCTTTCAAGAACGTACCATTCCTGATTTAGCTAAAAAATTAATTGATCTTGCCAACCAAGACCCAAAAATGAAAGGCATCATTCTGGATCTTCGCAACAATGGTGGCGGCTTGCTACAGGGAGCGGTAGGGGTTGCAGCAGCTTTCTTGCCTGCCGATGCGGTCATTGTCTCTACCAAAGGACAGGCGCCCGACTCTAAGCAAATCTTTAATGCGACTCCGGCTATGTATCGCCTCAATGAGGCGGGCGATCCTCTAGCAGGGGTGCCAGCCATATACAAAAAACTACCAATGGTGGTTTTAGTGAACGCCTATTCGGCCTCTGCCTCTGAAATCGTGGCTGGTGCCCTGCAAGATTACAAACGGGCAACCATTATCGGTAAGACCACCTTTGGCAAAGGCTCTGTACAAACCGTTCGCCCTTTGACCAATGACTCGGCACTGAAAATTACTACTGCTTATTACTACACCCCTAGCGGAAAATCGATTCAAGCGTACGGTATCAAACCTGATATTCCTGTAGATCAGAATAAGGATGGTGATCCAGATGACGTTCTAATCACCCGTGAAATTGATAGCGAGAAGCATCTTCGCAATAAACAATCTGCAGAAGATAAGCTCATTAAAGAACGTGAACAACGTCGTCTTGAAGAGTTGCAGCGCATAGAAGAAAAAAATGCCAAGAAAACTCCTGAAGAAAAAGAGAAAGAAAAAAATAAGAAGCCACCAGAACTCGGTAGCGCTGATGACTTTATGCTTTCTCAAGCGGTTGCCTTTATCAATGGCCAACCAGTAAAACGTTCTTCCTCTAAGCTTGAATAGGCATTCCAGGCTGTAAATGGATGATGCGCAGTTACTTCGTTTCTCCAGGCATTTATTGCTTGAAGATATTGATGTAGCAGGTCAAGAGAAGCTATTACATGCGCACGCATTAGTCATAGGGGCTGGCGGCCTTGGTAGCGCTGCAGCACCGTACTTAGCTGCTGCAGGGGTGGGTCAAATTACTCTGGTAGACCATGATGTAGTAGACCTCACCAATCTGCAACGCCAAATCATGCATACCGAGGCCACGATCGGGAAAAGTAAGGTTGAATCTGGCAAGCATTTTTTGCAACAACTCAACCCCAATATCCAAGTTCATACTATTCAATCAAAAGCGGACGCAACTGTTCTAGATAACTTATTGCCCAATATAGATATCGTTTTAGATTGCACAGATAATTTCAAAACACGGCAAATGATCAATGCCAGCTGCGTCAAACACCAAAAACCTTTGGTTTCTGGATCTGCACTGCGCTTTGATGGTCAAGTATCAGTTTTTGATCCTCGCCAAAGTACTTCGCCATGCTATGCATGCATTTTTTCACCTGATGAAACATTCGAGGAAGTCAGTTGCGCAAGCATGGGAATATTTTCCCCGCTAGTAGGAATTATTGGCACCATTCAGGCTGCACAAGCCCTTCAAGTACTAGGCCAGTTTGGAGAGCCATTAGTTGGACGCATGTTGCTTTGGAATGCGCGAACTACGCAGGTGGATCAGCTTCACATTGCTCGCAATCCAGATTGTCCTGTCTGCGGCAAAAGGCACTAGAAGCCCAGCATTTACGCCAGCAGGCGCTCTAACGCTTTTGCTTGAGCTTCGGGCTCATAGGCCTTTAAAACTCTTGGGAAGCGAGCTTTTAACATGCCGACATTGGCCTGCAAAATCTCACGCTTGACTAATAAGAGCTGGCTGAAGTGCATGGAGAAGTCCGTCAAACCCATCGCTAAAAGCAACTTCGTTAAGGTCGGATCACCAGCCATCTCCCCACAGACCGCTATTGGCACATTTGCGCGTTTTGCTTGATCAATAATGTTTGCCATTAAATTCAAAATCGCCGGATGCAAAGGATCATACAAATGAGCGACTGCATGATCTGCACGATCAATTGCGAGGGTGTACTGAATTAAATCATTGGTACCAATTGATAAAAAATCAAAACGGTCAATAAACAAAGGTAAAACTAAAGCGGCAGCCGGTATTTCTATCATGGCACCAATTTGTATATTTGGATTAAATGCCTGCCCGCGCTGCAATAGTTGTTGCTTCGCTTTTTCAATCAAGCGGAAGGTTTCATCTATCTCTTTAGCATGCGCCAACATCGGGATCATGATGCGAGCCTGACCATGAGCGGATGCTCGCAAAATTGCCCTTAACTGCGTGAGGAAAATTTCTGGCTCGGTCAGTGACCAACGGATAGCACGCAATCCTAGTGGTGAGGTACCTGTCTGAGAAACATCACTACCTCCTGCACCCAATGCCTTATCAGCACCGACGTCGATCGTCCTAATGTTCACTGGTAGGCCATACATTAGATCCACTACGCGACGATACTCTTGATATTGCTGCTCTTCATCTGGCAATGCTTGCTTGCGATCCATGAATAAAAACTCAGATCGAAATAAACCAACACCTACAGCACCCAGTTTGACAGCTTGCTCAGCATCTTCAGGCAGTTCGATATTGGCAAATAACTCAATATCTACTCGATCTAACGTTTCTGTTTTTGCATGCTTTAATTGCTGTAGCTTGCGAGCCTCTTTACTAACTTGAGTTTGTAGCTTGCGATACTCGGCTAATAAATGCTCATCAGGGGCGACCACTACAATGCCCTGCTCACCATCTAGGATCAGCCAATCCCCGTGACGAATCATCTCGCTGGCATGACGTACTCCCACAACAGCAGGGATTTCCATGCTTCGAGCAACAATAGCCGTATGGGATGTCTTTCCTCCCAGATCTGTCACAAAACCAATAAATACATGTTCCTTAAAGCGCAGCATGTCATGGGGGGCAATATCGTGAGCCACAATAATGGACTCCACTTCCATATCTCCAGACGGCAAAAAGTCAGCTTCTGGTTGCGAGTCTTTTTGCGCATTGAGCGCCTTGATGACACGTTCAGCAACCTGACGAATATCGTTTGCACGCTCTTTTAAATAAGGGTCCTCAATCTCGGCGAATTGCTCCAAGAGATCATTCAACTCTGTAGTTAAAGCCCATGCCGCATTTAATCTTTGCGTACGAATCAGTTTGATTGGCTTCTCTGCCAATGCAGGGTCGGCCAAAATGAGGGCATGGACGTCCAAGAATGCGCCCATCTCCTGAGGGGCATCTTTGGGTAATGCCATACGCAATTGGTCCAATTCAAGACGGACTTGTTGAAAAGCATCTAAAAGCTTTTGAGCTTCTGCTTCTTCTTTGCCTGGCTCAACTAAGTAATGACTTACTTCTAAGGCTGCGCGAGAAATCAAGACTGCCTTGCCAATAGCAATTCCCTTTGATACTGGAATTCCATGCAAAGCAAAAGTCATACTTACTCGCCCTCTCCAAAGCGATCATTAATTAACGCCGTTAAGGCTTCCATAGCCTCGTCCGCTTTTTCTCCAACCGTCTCTAGAGTTACAGTGCTGCCAATACCTGCAGCCAACATCATGACACCCATGATGCTCTTAGCATTAATTTGACGACCATTACGTGACAAAAATATTTCACAAGGAAACTGAGCTGCCAACTGGGACAACTTAGCAGATGCCCTGGCATGAAGGCCCAACTTATTAATAATCTCAATCTCTGCAACAGGCATTACTCTCTCCGCTCTTTGCCATCATCATTGATTACTCTTGATCCACTTTCGTACCCAAACGCAAAATGCCATGCTGGCCACCAGCAAGTGCTTTTTTGGCAATCTCTTCTAAATCCTCTCCGCGATGGGAGATGCAACGCATCAACATCGGTAGATTTAAACCAGCTAGCACAATGACAGGGGCGTTTAATCCAGAAAGTGGCCCCAGAGTCTCAAGCTTAGTAGCGACATTAGCTGGTGTTGCGCCCATCACATCTGTCAGTATTAGCACTCCATTGCCTGCGTTCACCCCATAAGCCGCTTTCAGCACGCGATCGTAACTGGCTTTAATGTCTTCATGGGGCGGAATATCCACCGCCCTTACACGCTCTGGCACAACACCAAATGTATGCTCTGCAAAATTTAACATTGCGCTTGCAATTGGAGTGTGTGCAACGATTACGATTCCAGCCATCTTATGACAATGTCCTCTCAAGGGCTTTCAACCAAAACTGTGGCACATCAAAATTACTTTGTGCAGTAATTTCTACGAAACAAGTCGGGCTAGTGACATTAATTTCCGTCAGGTAACCGCCAATTAAATCCAATCCCACCAAGAATAAACCGCGTTGATTCAAAATGGGAGCCAATTTTTCTGCCACTTTTCTTTCATCGGCACTCAAAGGCATTGCTACACCTTTGCCGCCGGCTGCCAGGTTACCCCTAATTTCGCTGCCCTGAGGAATGCGCGCCAAAGCAAAGGGTACAACCTCACCGCCAATGAGTAACACGCGTTTATCGCCTTGTGCTATCTCCGGCAAAAAGCGTTGCACCATCAAAGTTCTTGAGCCATTTTGTCCCAAGGTTTCAATAATGCTGGCAAGGTTTAAGCCATCAGCACCCACGCGAAACACACCCATGCCACCCATACCGTCTAGCGGTTTAATCACAATATCCTGATGCATGCGATGAAATGCTTCTACAGCACTGAGCTCGCGTGTGACTAATGTAGGTGGAATCAGCTCCGGAAATTCAGTGATTGATAATTTTTCAGAGTGATTGCGAACCGCACCAGGATCATTAAATACTTTTGCTCCTTGCCTCTTTGCTGCCGACAAAAGCCAAGTCGTATTCAAATACTCAATATCAAATGGCGGATCTGTGCGCATAAGAACCGCTGTAAAAGTATTTAAAGCTCGTGATTCAATTGCACCCAATTCAAACCAAGCAGCATGACTGGGCAAGAGTCTTAAAGATTGGCAATCAGCAACGACAGCATTTTCTTTCCATAAAATATTGCGACTCTGACAAAACCAAAGTTGATGACCAGCCTCTTGCGCAACCCGCATCATCGCTAAGGTGGAATCCTTCTGAATCTTGAAAGATTCCAAAGGATCAGCAATAAATAAAAGCTCCATATTTGAGTATCAAATGGTGAATATTAATTACGCTATTTCCATGTCTGGATCGGTTCTCTCTAGTTCCAAAGATGCAGCCAATAGAGCCAAACGGGCTACTACTCCGTAGAGGTAGAAACGATTTGGTGCTGCGCTTCCTGGCTTTGCGCCTAAATCTGGCATTGAATTTTGCTCAAAAGCCAATGGCACAAAATGCATACCAGGAGCATTGAGATTCTCATCCGGGCCCCGATCAGTATGGACACGATAGAACCCGCCAATTACGTAACGATCAATCATGTAAACAACGGGTTCAGCCACCGCCTCATTTACCTTCTCAAAGGTATAAACACCTTCTTGAATTAATACATCACTAACCTCAAGACCTTCTTTCACAACGCTCATCTTGTTACGGTCTTTACGATTCAGCCCCTTTAATTGAGCTGGATCGTTTACCACCATGACACCCATACCATACGTTCCAGCATCCGCTTTCACTACTGCATAAGGCTTTTCTTTAATGCCATATTCGCGATATTTCTTGGCAGTCTTTTTCAACACTTGCTCGACGGCCGCTTGTAACTCTTCCTCACCTTTGCGCTCATGGAAATTAATATTGGAGCAACTGGTGAAATATGGGTTAATCATCCACTGATCTATATCAACAACTTTGGCAAACTTCTTCGCCACTTCCTCATAGGCAGCAAAGTGATTAGACTTGCGGCGCACATGCCAGCCAGCGTGCAATCCTGGCAATAGGTATTGCTCATGCAGGTTTTCTAATATCGGCGGAATTCCTGCCGATAAATCATTGTTGAGCAATATGGAGCATGGATCAAAATCCTTCAAACCCAAACGCTGCTTTTTTAAACCTAAACGTGATAAAGGCTCCATTAACAAGCGATTACCATCAGGCAATTCAATCCAAGTGGGCTTTTTAATATCTTCAGAAAAAGTACCTAAACGAACATTCAATCCCGCTTGTCGCAAGATGGAGGATAAGCGTGCAATATTTTGTAGGTAAAAAGTATTGCGCGTGTGGCGCTCAGGAATCAGTAATAAATTTTTTGCTTCGGGGCAAATTTTCTCAATTGCAGCCATAGCTGCCTGTACCGCTAAAGGCAGCATCTGTGGCGAAAGGTTATTAAACCCGCCTGGGAATAAATTTGTATCTACTGGAGCTAGCTTGAAACCAGCATTACGTAAATCTACCGAACAGTAGAAAGGCGGTGTGTGCTCTTGCCATTCAAGCCTAAACCAGCGCTCAATGGTTGGGGTTGCTTCAAGGACCTTTGACTCTAATTCAAGCAAAGGGCCGCTAAGGGCAGTAATGAGATGTGGGACCATACTCCCATTGTAAGATTATTAAAAGAAAAACGCGGGATCCTGAGATCCCGCGCTAGAAACTAGGCAGCTTATAGGCCGCCCAGTGAGGGGTTAATTGAAAGATTAAGACTCGTAAGCAGACTCACCATGTGAGCTGATATCCAAGCCCTCGCGCTCTTCTTCCTCTTTCACACGCAAACCAATCACAATATCAACTAGCTTGTATGCAATAAACGCTACGACACCAGACCAAATTAAGGTCGTTGCCACTGCTTGGAATTGGATCCAGACTTGTGAGGCAATTGAGTAATCAGGGGTGACTGCATTAGCCACATAGTCCCAAACTCCTGTGCCACCCAATGCGGGGTCAGCAAATATACCGGTCAACAATGCGCCGGAAATACCACCTACGCCATGGACACCGAACACATCCAAGCTATCGTCAGCACCAAGAATTTTCTTGAGGCCTGTAACACCCCAGTAGCACACGATGCCAGCAATCAAACCGATGATCAAAGCGCCAACTACGCCAACGAAGCCTGCCGCAGGAGTTACTGCAACCAATCCAGCAACTGCGCCAGATGCTGCACCCAAGATTGAAGGCTTTTTCTTGAAAATCCATTCAACCAATGTCCAGGTGACTACTGCTGCAGCGGTTGCGAGTAAAGTGTTTACGAAAGCCAATGCTGCACCACCGCTTGCTTCAAGTGCTGAGCCAGCATTAAAACCAAACCAACCTACCCACAACAAAGATGCACCAATCCATGTGAATGTGAGGTTGTGTGGCTTCATCGCCTCTTTGCCGTAACCGATACGCTTACCAACAACATAAGAGCCAACCAGACCGGCGATAGCAGCATTGATGTGAACTACGGTGCCACCAGCAAAGTCTAGAGCGCCTTTTTGGAATAACCATCCAGATGCAGCAACTGCTTTTTCTGCTGCAGCTGCGTCCGTAAATGCATCAGGACCAGGCCAGAACCAAACCATATGGGCAATAGGTAAATAGCTAAAGGTAAACCAAATAATGGCAAATAGGAGCACTGCAGAAAACTTGACACGCTCAGTAAACGCACCAATGATCAACGCAACAGTAATGGCAGCAAATGCACCCTGGAAGGCAGCGAATGCAAACTCCGGAATGACCACGCCTTTACTAAAGGTTGCAGCAGCAGTATCTGGAGTAATGCCTGCTAAAAATAATCTATCAAAGCCACCAAAGAATGCCCCTCCTTCGGTAAAGGCAATGCTGTACCCATAAATAGACCACAACACAATGATGAGCGAAAAGATCACTAATGTTTGTGCAAGTACAGAAAGAATATTTTTGCTACGTACCAAACCACCATAGAACAGACCTAACGCTGGAATAGTCATCATGATCACTAATGCAGTACAGATCAGGATCCATGCGGTATCAGCCTTATTGCACTTTTCAGAGCAAAGGATTGGCGCAGGCTCTGCAGCAGCCGGTGTGGCAGCAGGAGCAGTGACGGCCGGTTTTTTGGCTTCATCAGCAGCATGCGCTGGCGAAGTCACTAACACACCAGTTGCACCAATGGCCAAAGCCATGGCACCACTAGCAAGGAGTCGTTTCATCCAAGTTAACATTTTGAACCTCTCTTTAAAGTGCTGAAGCACCGGTTTCACCGGTACGTATACGAATGACGTGCTCGACTGGTGAGACAAAAATCTTGCCATCACCAATCTTGCCTGTGCGTGCAGATTTTTCAATTGCTTCAATTGCACGCTCTAAGATGCCATCTTCAACAGCAGCTTCAATTTTGACTTTAGGTAAAAAATCAACAACATACTCGGCACCGCGATATAACTCGGTGTGACCTTTCTGCCGACCAAAGCCCTTCACTTCAGTAACGGTAATGCCCGAAACCCCCACTTCCGAGAGAGCTTCGCGCACTTCGTCAAGCTTGAACGGCTTGATGATTGCGGTAATTAATTTCATATGGTTCTCCGATTAGAAGTGGAACTTAGAAAGTTTTGGTGAGCGAAACTATGCCTGTTGAACCGCCCAAGTTTTTTCCGGTTGGGCTTGAATAAGCATAGGTGCTACCACTCTTCGCCGCATTAGTGCCGATGTAAGCAGCAGCCAAAGACAAACCGCCTCCAAAATCTTTAGTTAAACCAAGCTTCCAATCGGTGTAGCTCGCTGTTGGAACCCCAGCAATCACATTTTGACCAGCAATCTTTTGGTAACCCACGTGCGCATTAACTGATAGACCCCAAACACCAGTGTCATAGTTAGCCGTCAAATCTGGATAGTAAGAACCGCTTGAGTTTGCAAAGCCGAAAATATTGGTCACTGCATAAGAAAACTTAACAAAGCCAGTTAAAGGACCAAATGTGTAATTTTGGGCAGCGTAAATTTCAGTGGTGTTTGGATTGGTCGCGCCACTTGGTAATCCAGAAGTTGGATAGTAGTACTGGAGGACACCAAGATCTGAGGCAAAGCCTTCACCAATCAACTCTTTCTTGTAACCTGCATAAAAGTCCATTTCTACTGGCGCTGAAACATTAAAACCACCAGTAGTCGCAGCATCAGAAATCCAGCTGATTGAACTGTTCCAGTTACCAATGTAGAAACCGCTCTCATGAGCGTAATCAAAGCCGCCTTGAATCGCAGGCTTAAAGTTTGATTGAGAGATACCACGATAGCGATAATCACTCACCAAGGTCACGTTTGCTGCAATTGGATTGCCTGCTGCTTCTGAATCTTGTGGAGTATCCGCTGCAAAAGCTGGTGTACTCACCATACCGGCCAGTAAAGCGGCTGCGGCGGCTGATAGTGCTGTCTTATGTAAAGTTTTCATGTATTACTCCTTGTGCTCTGTTATCAAAAAGGGAAAATGCCTAATGCATGGAGTGATCATGAGGTTTGCCATGAAACCCAATTGGCTTTAATTCACCGTAATAATGCTATAGCACCTTTTTGGTGCATGTTACTGCACCCTTCTTGTGAATTTCAGGGGTAATTAGCCATTTTTCACCGATTACCCCAATTTCGAGCGCCCAAATTAAAATATGAATCTGTGTGTTTTTTACAACTTTTAATCCTATAGAAATGCCCACTATGCAAAAACCAGGCGAAATCCTCGAGCAAATCCAACGTATTGCCAATGACATGCAAAACAAAGTGGGCGAAGCAATACGCAATTCACCAGCGCAAGAAATTGAAAAAAACGTACGCGCAATGATGAATCAAGGATTCCAAAAAATGGACCTGGTCACGCGTGAAGAATTTGAGCTACAAACTAAGGTACTTGCTAAGACCAGAGAAAAACTAGAGGCCCTTGAAGCAAAAGTGGCAGCCCTGGAAAACACTCGATAAAACTATTGAGTAGAGAGAAGTTTTATTCTGGACGAAATTCATTAAAAAAGTTTGCGTACTCCTCTCTCGAGAGCGCTGCTTTGGCATCATCAGTATTTACTTTTGAATTTAAAACAGACACTTGATAAATGCGCATTTCGCCAGCATCACTTGGACGTGATATCCAACGCACCCTCATGGTTTGCAAAGCAGTTCCATGGGTTTTAAAGGTAAGAAAGTAATCTTTCGTTAGCAAACGCTGATTTTTAGTTGTCTGATAGTAAGCATCCTCTGTCGAAAATTGACCTCCAGATACTTTTGCACGATCAAGCAAATTATTCTGCAATTGCTCAAGGACTTGCTGCGCTAAGTGAGATTGATTTGCTGGAATTTGTATTGAGGTAATGGAATAAATATCACCATCTACCTTCACAGCATCTAGCGCTTGCTTAAGCTCTTGCCCTTGAAAGGGAATTTGACGCTCTAATTTATCTGGTTTACCTGGAAAAAGAGCAGTGTATTTTTGTTCAGGCGCTTGAACAGTCCGCCAATTTAAAGTTGGGCTACAGGCAATTAATAAGGTAAATGCAAATGAGCATATCCAAACCTTACTTACTGTTTTAAACAACCCCAGCTCCATGTGCTTGCTGATCCGCATGATAGCTAGAGCGAACCATGGCGCCTACAGCAGCATGCGAAAAGCCCATCTCATAAGCCTTTTCTTCATACATCTTAAATACATCGGGATGAACGTAGCGAGTTACTGGAAGATGATGGCCAGAGGGCGCAAGATATTGACCAATCGTCAGCATGTCAATATTGTGCTCGCGCATATCTTGCATGACTTCAAGTATTTCCTCATCCGTCTCTCCTAAGCCAACCATTAAGCCGCTCTTAGTAGGTACGTGTGGAAAGCGCTCTTTAAAATCTTTAAGCAACTTTAAAGAATGAAGATAATCTGCACCAGGTCGCGCTTGCTTATACAAACGCGGAACCGTTTCTAGATTGTGATTCATCACATCTGGCAAGCCTGCTGGCGCATGCTCAGAAAAAATATCTAAAGCCTTATCCAAACGCCCACGAAAATCTGGTACTAAGACCTCAATCCGTGTACTAGGCGAGAGCTGGCGCGACTGTGTAATGCAATCCACATAATGCATTGCGCCACCATCTCGCAAATCATCCCGATCAACGCTGGTGATGACAACATAATTTAATTTAAGAGCAGCAATCGTGCGAGCCAAATTTCCCGGCTCTTTTTCATCTAGAGGGTCAGGTCTGCCGTGACCAACATCACAAAATGGGCAGCGGCGTGTGCACTTATCGCCCATGATCATAAAAGTTGCAGTACCTTTACCAAAGCATTCACCAATATTCGGGCAACTTGCTTCTTCACAAACAGTGACTAATTCGTTTTCACGCAGAATCTTTTTAATTTCAGTAAAGCGAGAATTGCCTGAAGCAGCTTTTACTCGAATCCAGTCAGGCTTTTTTAGAACCTCTTCAAGCGGAACAATTTTGATCGGAATACGTGCTGTCTTTTCGCTCGATTTTTGTTTGCGAGTAGCATCATATTCAAGATCTTGGCGCTCTTGAACTGGCTGTGGTTGATCGGCCTTATTGTTAGTCATGATGGTCTTAATTGTTTTTGCAACTGCATTATTAGCTTTTGGCCAATTAAGCCTATATTGTCCTTGATCCCAAGAGTTTGCATATCGACAGTCTTTAAGCCCTCATAGCCACAGGGGTGGATACGCCCAAAAGCCTCTAGGTCAGTGGCTACATTTAAGGCAAGGCCATGGTAGGAGCAACTTTTAGATACCTTGAGACCTAGGGCTGCAATTTTCGCTCCATGCCATTTTTCATCAATCCCTGGCTGCTTTGAAACATAAATCCCTGGAGCGCCCTTCTTACGTTCAGATTGAATTCCGCATTCCGATAATGTGTCAATTAATGCCTGCTCTATTCGCAAGACCAACTCTTTTACATATATTCCCAATCTCTTTAGATCAAGCAATAAATAAACGACGATTTGACCAGGGCCATGATAGGTAATCTCACCACCACGATCTACTTGCACCATCGGAATTTGATTCGTTGGGGAATGTAAATTACTTGCGTCACCAGCTAAACCCAAAGTAAAAACCGGCGGATGCTCTAAAAGCCAAATCTCATCTGGGGTTTTAATATTGCGTCCCTGCGTAAATGTACGCATTGCTTCATAGGTTGCAGCATACTCAACCAAGCCCAGATTTTTTACTAGAATGGTCATGACCTCTCGTTAGAGAACGATACTTACCAACGGATGGGTTGAAAGAGTGCGATAGAGCTCATCTAACTGCTCTCGACTTGTCGCCGTAATAGGCAAAGTGATGCCCAAATAATTTCCATCCTTTGATGGTCTTTGCTCTACCTTAGTCTCATCGAAAGTTGGATCAAACTGTTTCGCAATATGCACGATTGCAGGCAAATACTCGGGAATATTTTTACCCATGACTTTAATTGGGAAAAGAGAGGGGTACTCAATCAGGGATTTTTCTTCGGACATAAATTTAGTATTGGGAGTTTTATTGATATTTGCGGTGATCAGGCATACCTAACCATGCACTGGTGATGATATTCCGTATGCAATGGAGTCGGCGATGAAAGAAATGGTCGGCTCCGGGCACTACTTGAACTGTTAATTCTTGTGGGCGTGCCCAATCTAATACATCAATTAATGGAATAGTTTCATCGAGTTCGCCATGAATTAAGATCGTATCAGTGGGCACTTGAGCAAGCGTCCACTTACCTGCAGCACTGCCCACCATCACCAAACGCTCGGCGGGACGACCCAGCTCGGCCAACCTTTGCACTAAGTGGCTGCCAACAAAGCTGCCAAAGGAAAAACCAGAAACTACCAAAGGCAAAGTATTAGCTGCGTGGATCCATGGCTGATGAGCGGTAGCGTCAAACTGAGTCCAACTAGATGGGGTTTGCATCCACTCAGTTACATGCAATAAATCATCAAGCTCACCGACGCCATCATCGTGAACACCTGCCGTACCTCCAACACCTCGAAAATTAGGTCGCACACTGACATAGCCTAATTGATTAAATGCCCTGGCCATCGTTTGCGCGACTTTGTTATCCATTGTGCCACCCATTAATGGATGTGGATGAGCAACCAATGCTAATCCTCGAACTGCAAATGTTGGGTCTGATTTCAATTCATCCGGGAGATCAATTGACATCTCCATTTGGCCGACAATGCCATCGATATGAATTACTTTTGTACGACTATTCATAAATACCTTCAATAAACTGAATGTTTGCTCTAAGCAATCAACTGCAGTCGCTCAACAGGAATCCCTTTAAGTAGATGCGACTGAATAATCTCTTCAACATCATCCTGATCAACCATGGTGTACCAAATACCTTCTGGATAAATCACCATCACAGGTCCTTGCGCACAACGATCAAGACAACCTGCCTTGTTTACGCGGATCTTTCCGGGACCTGCCATGCCAAGCTCTTTAACTCGATTCTTAGCGTATTCAAATAACGCAAATGCATTGTGACGATCACAACAATCGTCGCCATTGCTACGCTGGTTTAAACAAAAAAATAAGTGGTGTGAAAAGCGCATACAAAAATTATATTCATCAAAGCATTGATTTCTTGCTAGTTAATTTAAAGATCATCCAAATAGTTGCCAATGGTAGCCAAATCACTGAAACCCACTGCATCAACTCATTAAAGTGCAATAAACGTCCTTGTTGCCAATAACGCAGAGTTAGGATGAAGTAAGGATTATCTGGCATGACATTAATTGCTATGGTGGCTGATGCTAGACAAAATGCTGCCAAAAACTGCTTCATCCCCGTTTTTAAGTGCAATGCCCACCGCAGCAATAGTGTTGCTATGAGCATTCCCCAAAAGGCGCCAGCAGTTAGCCAATTCAAACTAAACCCCCAGCCAAACTGAAGGGCTGTAAATACTATTTTGATGAGCACTGTAAAACCCAAAAGGCCATTCAAAATATGCCATTGCGGGGCTTTACTGCGCATCCCCAACGATAGCAAGAGCGCCACGCCAAGCCAACATAACACTGTAATCAGCGTCTCTTGAAAAACATGATTTATCACCGTAGTACCCCAATCAATTGGGCCAAATATGACATGCCCCCAAACACCGACTCCCAACCAAGAGCTTTGAGGATAGATTTGCGACCAAGGAAATAAAAGAAAAAGGGCGCATATCGTCCAATTCATACCAAACCATTGGTCAAATCTGCGCCTAATGGCAGTTCCAGAGAGCCACTGGGGCCCCAGAGGAATAGCCAACAGACCTCCAAGCAAACCGCCAAATACATTGGCCCACCAATCCATCAAACTCGGAATTCGAGTGGGAATCCAAGACTGCAAAGTTTCCACCCCCAATGCCAAAATTGCGCTTAGGCCAATTGCCATACCCAAGGCAGCATAGTTACGCCAACGTGGAAAGCTAGCAAATACCAGCAAAAACCCAAAGGGAATATATGCCAATACGTTTACCAAAACATCAAAAAGGGTAATAAAACGAGGCAAAGGCGCATCAAGCCAAGCCCATGCAGCAATTCCATTCTTGAAGTCAAAATCGAATGGATTCAGACTGATATATAGGATCAAAATAGCGTAAGTAAGACTCATCACTCGAGCAAGAGGCATCGCTTGCAGGGGCCAAATCAATTTACGTGGTCGTTGGTCATTTACATCCATTCCACAATTCTAGGTCAGACCTTTCTACAATGGCGAAATGACTGCTAATTGCATCCTAGAACGTATTGCCGAGACTAAATCAACCAATGATGATCTCCTGGAACGTTGGCGCGCCGGAGAGTTGATTGATCCTGTGGCACGCATTGCCCGCAAGCAAACCGCGGGTAAGGGAAGGGCTGGTAGGGTATGGGTTGCCAATCCTGATGACTCAATCTGCTTTTCTATGGCATTTCCTTTTCGTAGGAGCCCTGCTGAACTCAGTGGCCTTAGCTTATTAGTCGGTTTAGCAGTCATCGAAGGAATTGCAAATGCCTGTCAGCTCAAACCATCAGACCTCCAACAACGCGGCCTTCGTCTCAAATGGCCTAATGATCTTCTTCTCAATCGTGCCAAGTTGGCCGGCATTTTGATTGAAGGCGGTCAAGCCAAAGCGGGCGATCCCACTTGGATGATTATTGGAATTGGCATCAATTTGCGTAACGCAAAAGCAATCGAAGAAATATTGGATCAGAATGAACTTCAAGCAAGTTCTCTTGAGCAATTATTACTACCCCAACAAGCACTTCCTGACACCGAAGTACTCTGGCTTGCATTAATTGACTCTCTTTCTAAGCACTTTAAAGAATTTGATCAACAGAGCTTTTCTGTGTATCAAGAAGATTGGTTAAGGTGGGACGCCTTCTTAAATGAGCGAGTGATGATCTCAGGCACCGGTCAAGAACCCATCTATGGCATAGCGAGAGGTGTTGATCAAAAAGGTGCATTACTACTTGAACAGGAGAGTAAAACGATCGCTATCTATGCTGGGGATATCTCTTTAAGATTGCAATCATGAGCATCTATTTATTATTTGATATTGGCAATACGCGTCTCAAATGGGCTGCAGTAGAGTCTTCTCAACACCCATCTGACCAACAAAAAAAATTGTGGTCGTATTCCGGGTCTATTAATACTCAATCCCTACAATCTCCAGCGCACCGACAGGAACTCGCGGATTACATCTCAAAAACTTTACCTAAACCTGATGTCATAGGATTTAGCTGTGTTGCCGGAGATGATGCAATTGGACATCTTCGAGCGCTTTTTCCACATTGGGGAAATGTTCATTGGCAACAACTTCGTGGTGATAGTACCTGCGATGGCGTCCGAAGCCTTTATCAAGACCAAAGTAAATTGGGGGCAGATCGGTGGGCCGCAATCATTGCTGCACGCGCATTATCCAAATCTAATTCTTTGATTGTCAATGCTGGCACTGCGACTACGATTGATTTACTGGGCTCAAATGGAGTGCACTATGGCGGCTGGATTCTGCCTGGGATTCATCTCATGCAAAAGAGTTTAGAAACTCATACTGCCGCGCTCCCACTAGCCCAGAGAAATGAAGCGCTATATGGGTTTGGTACCTCTACAAACAACGCCATTATTGGCGGCTGCGATGCCGCACAGATTGGCGCCATCCAATATGCGCTTACGCTAGCCAAAGAGATGCATCAAGGGGTTGAGAAAATATGGCTGGATGGAGGCAATGCAAAGATACTGCTCAACGCCTTACAACAACTGAATATTCCTCAGACTACCAAGGTAGAGATCAGCGAAGGATTGGTACTGCGAGGGCTTTGGGCCTGGCTTGTTAAAAATCATTAGCGCCGTTCACTACTTTACTTATTTGCGAATTTTTCCAAGCAAGCTAGTTGTTGAACGCTCATATAAAAATGGAATCGCAATAGCCGTACCACCCAAAGATTTGACTAACTTTGTTTCTGCCAAATCGTCAATCTGGTAATCGCCTCCCTTGACATAAATATCGGGACGAATTTTTTCAATCAAATTGACAGGTGTTTGATCAGCAAAAATAATAACCAGATCAACGCTTTCTAACGCAGCTAATAATGCCAAGCGATCCGCCTCTGAATTGATTGGCCTGTCATCACCTTTGCCAAGCATTTTGACTGACGCATCTGAATTTACTCCAACCACCAGACTGGCCCCCAATGCTCGCGCTTGATCCAAGTAACTCGCGTGACCGCGGTGCAGAATATCGAATACACCATTAGTGAACACGAGCGGTCTCGGTAAACGAGCAATGTAAGCCTCAAGCTGCCCCGATGGGCAAACCTTAGACTCAAAAGAGGGGGGAGATAAAGAGGTCATACAGCAATATTAATAGTTTTAATCATCGCTCAGCGATATTACGCAGAATGTCTTAGACTTCATGATGAATAATAAGAAAAACGTGGAGACAACATGGCCCTAAGACTTAGCACTCCCCTTACACGCTGGATTTTGACCTTGATTTACCTTTTTTTGGGTACTGGGGCGGTACACGCAGCGCCTAATTGCAGCCCCTTACTGTCTCATACATTTCCCCGCCTCCAAGATGAGGCACCACAAAATCTATGTCAATATCAGGGCAAAGTTATTCTCGTGGTTAATACTGCTAGCTATTGCGGCTTTACTGGTCAATACGAAGGTCTTGAAAAGATTTATGCCAAATACAAAGATCGTGGCTTTGTTGTACTAGGATTTCCCTCTAACGACTTCGGCCAACAAGAGCCGGGTAGCAATAAAGAAATTGCGGAATTTTGCAAAAATACCTATGACGTGAAATTTCCAATGTTTTCAAAAAGCATTGTCTCGGGAAGCAATCCTAACCCTCTATTCAAGATGTTGATTGCGAAAACAGGAACAACTCCAAAATGGAACTTCTATAAGTATTTAATCGATCGCAATGGCAATGTAGTAGATGCATTTGGAAGTATTACAAAACCCACTAGTAGCAGCATAACCAATCAAATAGACAAACTTTTAGAGGAAAAGGTCCAGTGATAAAAAAAAGAATTGCCATTATTGGCGCTGGAATTTCAGGTCTTGGTTGTGCTTATGCACTAAAGCAGCACCGCGATATCGAAATCACCTTATATGAAGGCGGTGATCACATTGGCGGCCATAGCAATACCGTTGACTTCAAAACAGAAATCGGTGGAAAGCAAATCAGTCATGGTGTTGATACCGGATTTTTAGTTTTTAATCGCAAAACATATCCAAGACTTGTAAGGTTGTTTGAAGAGATTCATGCGCCAATTGCCCCTTCTGAAATGTCATTTTCAGTGTCCATTGATTCATCAGAGACAAATCCGCTACGACCAAAAATTGAATGGGCCGGCACTGATCTCAACTCGTTCTTTGGTCAGCGCTCCAATTTACTATCGCCCTCATTTTGGAGAATGGCCTATGATATTTTGCGCTTTAATAGACTGGCAACGAAGCTAGCAAAGCAGCAAATTTCTGAAGGGCATCATTACAAACAACCCGACGAAACCATTGCTGATTTCTTAGATCGCAATCGTTTTAGCATGAGCTTTAGAGAAAATTATTTCTTGCCAATGATCGGAGCTATTTGGTCTTGCTCAGTTGATCAAATGTTAGAGTTTCCGATTCAAACAATGATTCGGTTTTGTCACAACCATGGTCTTTTGCAAATTCAAAACCGCCCCCAATGGCTTACTATCAAAGGGGGCTCACGAGAGTATGTCAAACGCATCGTAGATAGTCTTGAAAAGCACCACGTTGTTATTAAGCGAGAGTCTGTTTTGCGAGTAAATGCCAATCCAAGCGGAGATTCTCAAGTGGAGGTCATCAGCCCATCCGGATCAACCTGGTTTGATGAAGTGGTTATGGCATGCCACAGTGACCAGACCCTGGATTTGGTTCATGGTATCCATCAGCAAGCTAGAAATCTATTGGCCGCCATTCCTTATCAACATAATCGCGCCATACTGCACACCGATATTCGTTTTTTACCCGAAGCAAAACGCTGCTGGGCAGCATGGAATTACACCACCCAATCCGGTAGTACACCGTCTTCCAAACAACATGTAAGCGTTAATTACCTCATCAATCTCTTGCAACCACTGCCTGAAGAATTAGAAAATACTCCCATTATTGTGAGCTTAAATCCAGCATCAGAGCCGGATAAAAAATTAGTACATCAAGAAATTCACTATGCACATCCAGTCTTTGATATGCGCGCTATCCAAGCACAAAAGGAATTGCCACTCATTCAGGGCGCCTCCTCCATTTGGTACTGCGGCGCATGGACGGGCTTTGGTTTTCATGAGGATGGCTTGCGCTCAGGCGAGTTGGTTGCCGAAGCATTAATTGAGAGCTTACGCTCACCAATAGGAAATGCTCATCAACAAGATGTTCGTTAAATGAATTTAGCAAAGATTAATTTTGGGCAAGTAAAACATCGGCGCCTCAGGCCTGCGATTAATGCATTTGGGTATGGCGTTTTCACCCTCTCCATTCCTATGCGGTCAAGAAGACGTAATCCCGGCATTCTGAGTCATTATGGGGTAAAAGATAACCGTTTTGGCATTTGTTCCTTTTACGATAAAGATCATGGTCATGGTGGCCCCGATAGTCTTGCCTGGATTGAAAATATCTTGCAAGAAAATCAGCTACGCCATATTGATGGTGAAATTTGGTTGCACACATTTCCAAGAATCTTTGGATATGTATTTAACCCAGTAAGCTTTTGGACTTGCACACGCTCTGATGGAAAAGTACAAGCAGTATTGGCTGAGGTCAATAATACTTTTGGGGAGCGGCACTGTTATTTGCTTTACAAAAATTCCGGCGAACCCATACTTTCTGGTGAATCTTTAAAGAGTCAGAAGGTTTTTCATGTATCCCCTTTTTGTGAAGTACGCGGTGAATATCTTTTTCGATTCTTATTCGCGCAAGATAGTCAGTCCGGAATGGATGCCGTTGCCCGTATCGAGCTTCACGAGGATGGCCTACCACTCATTAATACCAGCATCAGTGGATCTAGTAGGGACCTAAGTAAAAAGCATCTTTACACCGCCTTATTGCGCTATCCACTGATGAGCCTCGGTGTCATTTTTCGTATTCATTGGCAAGCATTGAAATTATGGTTAAAAGGTGTACCCTTTCATTCAAAACCAAAGCCACCAGAATTTGAGATCAGCAGATGAATCGCCCTGGACAATCATTACTATCACGCCTGAGTTTTTCCACCTCGCGAAAGACTAAAAAAAGTCTCCTCGAAAGAGATTTCAGCACCCAATCACTTCTCAAGCTATTGCAAGGACTTAAACAAGGGCGACTCACATTAACGCTACCCAATAGCGCAGTCATGGAATTTGGCAATCGCCAAGATCAATTGAGTGCAGATATTCAAATCCATGATTGGTCAGTGTTTAAACAAATCATGTCCCATGGTGATATCGGATTTGCAGAAAGTTATATTCGCGGGGAATGGAATACTTCCGACCTGAAATCCATTCTCGAACTTGCTGTTCGTAATCGCATGATTCTAGAAAAAGCGATTTATGGCAGCTGGACTGGCTCTATTTTTTATCGCCTCAAACATTGGCTTCGAGACAATACCAAAACGGGTAGCCGTAAAAATATTCATGCTCACTACGACCTAGGAAATGCGTTCTATAGCTTGTGGCTGGACCCTACAATGAGCTACTCCAGCGCCTGGTTTTCAGAAGGAGCTAAACAAACCCTTGCAGATGCACAAAGCGCCAAAATTAGGCGCATCCTTAGTTCACTTCAAACCAAAGCAGGTGCACATATTTTAGAAATTGGGTGTGGATGGGGAGGGGTAATGGAAGCGGCTTTATTGAGCCAAACATCTATTACAGGCCTGACTTTATCCACCGAACAAAAAGCTTTTGCCGAAAATCGTTTACAAAAAATAAGCGATTCATTTGCTGCGCCTGCTACCTTTGAGGTGCGCCTTCAAGACTATCGTGATTGCCAACAACAGTTTGATGGTATTGCTTCAGTAGAAATGTTTGAAGCAGTTGGCGAGAAACACTGGCCAGAATACTTCCAAACCGTTGCACAGTGCCTCAAAAAAGATGGCAAAGCCTGCATTCAAACGATTGTGATTGCTGAAGAATTATTTGAACGCTATCGTCACAATACAGACTTCATACAGCAATATGTTTTCCCCGGCGGAATGCTACCTTCACGTACTAGCTTTAGAGCTTATGCAGAAAATGCCGGTCTTCAAGTTGAGGAAGAATTTGCTTTTGGCCAAGACTACGCAACAACGCTATGTTTATGGCGTGATAGCTTTAATCAAAAACTTCAAGAGGTAAGGCAACTTGGCTTTGATGAGGCTTTTATTCGACTTTGGAACTTCTATCTCATGTATTGTGCCGCAGGATTCTCCCTCAAAAATATTGACGTAGTGCAATTTACTTTGAGTCATCAGACAAAAAACGATAGTAGGTAATCTTTCAATATGAGTCAAAAGGGAATAAACAGCTATGCCAATAAACACGTTTGGATTATTGGTGCCTCTAGCGGTATAGGTGAAGCCTGTGCTCAAGCTCTGATCTTACAGGGTGCAAAAGTTGCATTATCTAGTCGTAGAGTAGAGCGTTTAAATGTTATCGCTGCCAAAGCAAAAATTGATCACGCCATGGTTGTTCCTCTTGATATCACCAATCAAGAGCAATTAGCACAAGGATATAAAACGATTCTCAGTGCCTGGGGATCAATTGATATATTGCTGTTTGTCTCAGGAATTTATACGCCTTTGCGCGCTACAGAGTTTGATTTTCCAGTTGCCGAAGAAACTATTGACGCCAATCTCTTGGGGCCTATGAGGGCTGTTGCGCTAGCGCTTCCCGAAATGCTCAAAAGACATTCCGGACATATCGCTATTGTTGGGAGTGTTGCAGGATATAGCGGCTTACCAAAAGCCTTGGCCTATGGTCCCAGCAAAGCCGGCATTATTAATTTTTGTGAAACTCTTTACTACGATCTTTTGCCGCAAGGTATCAGCGTTCATATGATTTCGCCAGGTTTTGTAGCAACTGAGGCAACAGCCAAAAATGATTTTGAAATGCCTGCCTTAATTAGCGCCGAAGAAGCAGCCACTGAAATACTAAAGGGCATTCAAGCGGGTGAATTTGATATTCATTTCCCAAAAAGATTCTCAAGATTTTTAAAGTTTTTGAGAATTCTTCCTTACCCTCTATATTTTTGGATTGTGCGGCGCTTTGTAAAAATCTGACTTTTTATAAAGCGCCATCTCTACGACTAAAAATTATTTGTACTTATTTTTGCGGATTTTTTCTTCAAGATAATCCATCACAGTAATTGCCTTTGCTTTAGTTCCCGCAATTGAAGGGGAGGTCACATACTTACCCTGCATCACAATAGTGGGCACTCCGTCGATCCGATACGCCTCAGCCAATTGTTTTGCTGCCTTAGCCTTAGAAACCACCGCAAAGGAACGATAAGCAGCTAAAAAGGAATTGCGATCAACACCTTGTGATGCCACCCAATCAGCTATTTCAGGTTCAGCTAACAAGCGTTTGTTTTCCTTATGCATGGCGTACATCACTTTTTCATTCAATGCATCACCTTTGCCCATAGCTTCTAGCGCATAAAAAAGCTGACTATGAGGCAAAAGATCATCACGGAACGCTACCGGAATTCTGCGAAACACAACGTCTTTTGGTTGGCGCTTTATCCAAGCACTAAGTTCTGGCTCAAAGTCATAGCAATGTGGGCATCCGTACCAAAAGAACTCAATCACCTCAACCTTGCCCTTTGATTCAACCGGTTGTGGCACAGGCAAGATTCGGTAATCAAAGCCTTCTTCGATTTTTGGACTTTGTGCACTTGCCACGCTACACAACAACATTAGGGTGGAGGCAATAAATACTCTTTTACTTAATGAGATCATTTTTTATCCTACTTACTTGCTTTAATCAAAGTGGGTTTTATACCCATACTATTGAGTTTTTCCTTTGCGGGATTACTTTCCTCGACGCTGTTATAGGGTCCAGAACGCACGCGCCATAATGTATTGCCGTCGGTAGTGACTTCACTCAGTTGAGTCTGAATTCCTTGAATTGCTAAGCTAGCTTTCTGAGCATCCGCATCTGCGCGTTTAGCAAAAGCACCTGTCTGTAGAAAATAAATAGCCTCGCCCTTAGGCGTTGTTGTTGCCGGGGTGTTATCTGCGGACTTTTTACTATTGACCAAGTCCCCAATTGGATCGGCCGAAGCTGGGGCAGGACTTTTCCCTTGTAAGGGCTTATTTAAATCGACTGGCTCAGCCGGGCCTGACTCACTATCAGTCGGGGTAGATGGCTTAATCGTCATAGGCAAATTCGGCGCCCTCACTCCTGGTCTCTCTTGAGGAGTATTTTTGGAAAGATAAAAGGCAATCACGAGGGCTATACCAAGACCAGCACCCAGTCCCAGAACAAAACCTAGAATAGTCCCACCATACTGAGAGTGATTACTAGGAATAGCGTTTTGCTTCATGAAGCTAGATTGTTGACTTGGTTTTCTCATCATTTCCCCATCTTACCTATTCACTTCACACTTTGCCACTACATCTTTGCCGGAGCAGATACTCCTAAAACACTAAGCCCATTCTGTAAAACTTGACGGGTTGCCGATAGCAAAGCAAGGCGCGCTAACTTCAAAGATTCATCATCCACCAGGACTCGATCTGCGTTATAGAAGGCATGAAAATCTCCCGCTAAGTCACGCAAATAAAAAGCTAAAGCATGTGGCGCCAATTCAGTAGCAGCATCTGCAAGTACTTGCGGATACTCTGCTAAGCGTCTTAATAAATGATCAGAGGCTTTGCTTTGCAACAGCGAGAGATCGGCATTAGCAAGCACGGAAGCATTCCCAGCCCATTGCTGCAAAATCGAACTAATTCGCGCATGTGCATATTGCACATAGAACACAGGATTCTCATCGTTTTGTTGCAAAGCGAGGTCAATATCAAATACAAACTCTGTATCTGCTTTTCGAGAAATTAAGAAAAACCGGACCGCATCGCGGCCGCGTTGTAGCGCCAATGCTCTCTCTTCCGAGGTCATATCAGGATTTACACCCCCGGACCACTCAACCAAATCACGCACAGTGACATAGGAGCCAGCACGCTTTGAAATTTTTACTTCTTCCCCATGACGCATCACCGTCACCATTTTGTGCAATACATAATCGGGATAAGTTTTGGGTATCTCCCATCCACGCTTTTGAGCCACGCCCTGCAAACCTGAGCGAACACGAGCAATCGTTCCGTGGTGATCGCTACCTTGAACGTTAATCACTTTTGAAAATCCACGATTCCATTTGCTAGCGTGGTAGGCAACATCAGGAACAAAATAGGTATACGTGCCATCAGACTTTCGCATGACACGATCTTTGTCATCACCATCGTCAGTAGTTCTAAGCCAGAGCGCACCTTCGGCTTCATATGTTTTGCCAATTGCCTGAAGGTCCTGAACAATTTGATTTACGCTACCGTCGGTATACAAAGATGACTCTAGATAGTAGCAATCAAATTTCACACCAAACGTTTTTAAATCAATGTCTTGTTCATTGCGTAAATAGGCTACAGCAAATTTACGGATAGCTTCTAAGTCATCATTAAATTCAGGGGAGTCTCTAAATGCAGAGGCGATCTCAGCAATATATTCCCCGTTATAAGCTTGCTCAGGCCATTGTGGATCACCCGGCTTCAAACCCTTTAAGCGAGCCTGCACCGATAAGGCAAGATTTGCAATTTGCACACCAGCATCGTTGTAATAAAACTCACGATGCACTTTAATGCCCTGAGTGGCAAGCAAGTTTGCCAGCGCATCACCAAGCGCCGCCTGCCTACCATGACCAACATGTAGTGGACCTGTTGGATTAGCAGAAACAAATTCGATCATTGCGCTTGCTACAGGACCGCCTGAAGATTGAATTTCCCCAAAATGACTACCAGCCAAAAGAATTTCCTTCACAACGGCTGTTTTTGCTAAATTACTCAATCGAAAATTAATAAAGCCAGGTCCAGCTATCTCGCAAGATGCAATAAGCTGATCAAAACCGGGTTGTGTATTCAGACGCTCTACTAACGCCTGAGCCAATTCGCGGGGATTCAACTTCCATGCCTTAGAAAGTTGGAGGGCAATATTACAAGCGATATCACCATGCTCTAAGGCTTTAGGACGCTCTAGACGAGGTACAGGCACATCTGAAAAGCCGCGCTCTTGGGCGAGACCCTGCAGAGCCCCGCTGAGCATCTCAATGAGACGATTTTTATTAGTCAGCAACATAGGTAAGTGAGTTTATCAGGTGGTAAGCTACGGAAATGATCTACCAATTTCGCTCCAAAGCCGGTCCAGACGTCATCATGCTGGCCGATTTGACCAAACGAATCTTTGATATTTTGGGTCGTCCTTTAGAGCCCCGAGGCATCCTGACTGAAGAGCAGCTCCCAGCCCTCATTACAGCCTTGGAAACTGCGATCCTTAAAGATCTTGAGGAACGCGCCAAGGTAAGAAATGAAGCGGAAGAGGGCGCAGAAAAACCCAAATTAGCCGATCGCCTTGGCCAGCGGGCCTACCCATTTTTGGAACTCATGAAGCAGGCAAACGCAAAAAAAGAGCCTGTTATGTGGGGGGTTTAGTCAACCAAACTAGATAACTGGCGGCGAACATCCTCAATCGGTTGTCCGCGGCGCTTTGCCAAATCCTCAACTTGATCGGCACTAATTTTTCCAACATTGAAATATTGTGCGTCAGGATGGGCCATATAAAATCCACTCACGCTAGAGGCTGGATTCATCGCTAAGGACTCGGTTAATGTCATGCCGATGTCTTGTGCGCCAATTACGCGCAATAAGTCTTCCTTCACCTCATGCGCTGGGCAAGCAGGGTATCCAGGGGCAGGGCGAATGCCTCGATACTCTTCACCAATCATTTGCTCATTTGTCAAAATTTCATCGGTCGCATACCCCCATAAATCAGTACGAACTCGATGGTGCATCAATTCTGCAAAAGCCTCAGCCAATCGATCAGCTAGCGCCTTCAACATAATGGCACTGTAATCATCATGTTTTGCTTGGAACTCAGCCACTTTCTTTTCGACACCATGGCCAGTTGTGACTGCAAAACATCCCAAATAATCAGCAACGCCACTATCTTTAGGCGCCACATAATCTGCTAGGCAACGATTTGGTCTCCGCACCCCGTCGATCACAGGTCGCTCTGACTGCTGGCGCAAGTTATGCCAAACAAAAAGCGGATGCTGGCGAGTTTCATCGCTATATAAAACAATGTCATCGCCAAGAGTATTGGCAGGATAAAAAGCGACTACTGCATCTGCCTGCAACCATTGGCCTTTAATGAGCTTATCTAACATGGCTTGCGCATCTGCATATACCTTACGGGCTTCAGTGCCTACTATCTCATCATCCAAGATTGCAGGAAACTTTCCCGCTAAATCCCAAGTTTGAAAAAAAGGTGTCCAATCGATGTACCGAGCAATATCGCCAAGAGAAAAGTTTTTAAAGACACGGCGCCCAATAAACTTAGGCTTCTCTGGTACGTATGCTGACCAGTTAATTGCCTCACGATTCTGACGCGCCGCCTCTAAAGAAATGGTTGGGGTAGCTTTTTTATTAGCGTGTTGTTCACGAATGCGTTCATAGTCGTCACGTAAGTCCTGGATAAACTTTTTAGCGCTCTCATCAGATAACAAACTAGAAGCAACGGATACTGAACGCGATGCATCAGGCACATAAACAACTGGGCCATCATAATGCGGTGCGATTTTGACTGCGGTATGCACTCGTGAAGTAGTGGCACCACCAATCATGAGTGGAATTTGGCGTTCACGGAAATAATCATCGCGCTGCATTTCTTGCGCAACATAGGTCATCTCTTCTAGCGAGGGTGTAATGAGGCCAGATAACCCAACTATGTCTGCGTTTTCTTCTTTAGCACGCTTCAGAATTTCAGCACAGGGCACCATCACACCCATATTTGCCACTTCAAAATTATTACATTGCAAGACAACCGTAACTATATTTTTACCGATATCATGCACGTCACCTTTGACGGTGGCCATGACAATCTTGCCCTTTGCTTTTGCCTCGCCACCGGCTGCAATATGCTGGCGCTTTTCTTCTTCAATATACGGAATAAGCATGGCAACCGCTTGCTTCATAACTCGCGCACTCTTAACCACTTGAGGCAAGAACATTTTGCCGGCACCAAAAAGATCGCCAACGACATTCATACCATCCATAAGAGGGCCTTCAATCACCTCAATAGGTCTACCACCTGCCCCCATAATCTCTGCACGTAAGTCTTCCGTATCCTGCTCAATAAATGTGGTGATACCGTGTACTAACGCATGTGTTAAGCGCTCACGGACAGGCGCTTCACGCCAAGCTAAATTTTCTGCTTGTTTGGTACCGTCACCCTTAAATTGATCAGCAATTGCTAGTAATCTTTCAGTTGGTGTTTGCCCATCTCTCTCTTTAAAACGGTTAAGCACCACATCTTCAACCCGTTCACGCAACTCTGGGTCTAAATCAGCATACACACCCAACTGACCGGCGTTGACAATACCCATATCCATGCCGGCTTGTATCGCGTGATACAAAAACACAGTATGTATCGCCTCACGCACCCGATCATTTCCGCGGAACGAGAAGCTCACATTAGATACGCCACCACTGACTTTAGCTCCAGGTAAATTTTCTTTAATCCAGCGAGTGGCATTAATAAAATCTACTGCATAGTTATCGTGCTCTTCAATACCTGTTGCAATTGCAAAAATATTCGGATCAAAAATAATATCTTCAGCAGGAAAACCTATCTCATTCACCAAAATGTCATAGCTACGCTGACAGATTTCTGTCTTGCGTTTAAAGGTATCCGCTTGACCCACTTCATCAAAAGCCATTACCACTGAAGCAGCCCCATAGCGACGTATTAAGCGCGCCTGCTTGCGAAAGGGCTCTTCGCCTTCTTTTAAGGAGATGGAGTTCACAATGGGCTTGCCTTGAATACACTTAAGCCCCGCCTCAATCACACTCCATTTTGAGGAGTCGATCATAATAGGCACCCGCGCAATATCTGGTTCAGAGGCAATCAGATTCAAAAAGCGGGTCATTGCCGCTTCGGAATCCAACATGGCTTCATCCATGTTGATATCAATCACTTGAGCGCCGTTTTCAACTTGCTGACGTGCGACAGCTAGCGCATCATCAAACTGATTATTCAAAATCATGCGGGCAAACGCTTTGGATCCAGTGACATTCGTGCGCTCACCAATATTGACAAAGCCAACATCGGTTGTCACATTAAATGGCTCAAGACCAGAGAGCTTCATGGCTGGAATGGCTACTTTATTCTGCTTGCTCATGCAGATTCCTCAGAATTTTCGCGATAAAAGGCCCGCGGCTTGCGTTTAGCAACCGCATTGGCAATCGCACGAATGTGATCTGGGGTAGTTCCACAACAACCGCCAACCAAATTTACTAAACCCTCTTTAGCAAAACCATCAACCAGACTCGAAGTGATATCTGGTGTTTCATCAAAGCCGGTATCACTCATGGGATTGGGTAAGCCTGCATTGGGATAGCAAGATACTGCTGTGTCACATATACGTGAGAGCTCTGCAATATATGGGCGCATCAGAGCGGCGCCAAGAGCGCAATTTAAGCCAAAGGTCAGAGGCTTGATATGACGCAAACTATTCCAAAATGCCTCTACTGTTTGACCCGAAAGAATACGCCCAGAGGCATCTGTCACGGTACCAGAAATCATCACTGGCAAACGCTCACCCGTCTCTTCAAAAAATTCATCAAGCGCAAACAAAGCAGCCTTTGCATTAAGCGTATCGAAAATCGTTTCCACTAAAAATAGATCGACACCGCCCGCAAATAATCCTTCGATTTGCTCACGATATGCGGCTCTTAAAGCATCAAATGTCACATTGCGTGCACCCGGATCATTTACGTCTGGAGAAATGCTGGCAGTCTTCGGAGTCGGGCCAATTGCTCCCGCAGCAAAACGTGGCTTTTCTAGGGTGCTATATTTTTCACAAGCAGCGCGCGCTAATCTTGCAGAGACTTCATTCATCTCGCGTGCTAAACCTGGCATTTTGTAATCTTCTTGCGCTACTGATGTCGCGCCAAAGGTATTAGTCTCAATAATATCTGCACCTGCCTCCAGATATTGCTCATGAATCTTGCTAATAATGTGCGGTTGCGTCAGCACCAAAAGCTCATTATTACCCTTAAGATCGCCCGGGTGATCCACAAAACGTGTGCTCTCTGGCAAGCCACGGTAATCTGCTTCGCTCAGTTTGTACTGTTGAATCATCGTGCCCATTGCCCCATCCAAAATGAGAATGCGCTGCTTCATCAGCTCAGGAAGTGCCTGACCGCGCGTATAGAGCTGGGACAAACCATTAAATTGCATTACTTAGCCGGGATTAATCTCTAGAATCCCTTATTCTATTGGAAAAGCCACTTTCTTTTATCCCGGAGCCTCTATGTTTGGAACTATTCCAGAATTCAATCAAAGCCTTGATATGTTTAAAACAATGTGGGGACAAGGAGCCGCTGCTCAAGCAGGCCAATTTCCCTTCACCACCGATGCATCAAAAGCCGCTGGCGGATTTGGGTCTGCCTTTCCAGGGATGGATATAGAGGAGCTCGAAAAACGCATAAAAGACCTCAAAAGTGTTGAGAACTGGCTTAACCTCAATCTCAATATTCTGAAGTCCACCATTCAAGGTCTTGAGGTGCAACATGCCACGATGATGGCCCTTAAATCCTTTGGCGATGCAGTATCTGCTGCCGGTGCAGCGGCGACCAATACGACGTCTGCACCCAAAGAAGAAGCTGGCAGTCAAACTACGAGAGTGAAAGCTAAACCACGGAAAACCGCAAAACGCCGTCCTCGCAAAGTTGGCGATCCAACCTTCCTCGACGAAGTAGGTAATTCAGATGCGCAATAGCCTCACCCATGGCGAAAGTCAGTTGGTGAATATCTAGATCACGTTTAAATAAAACCGGCACAATCTCACGAGCAGTTGCCGGTTTTTTACATGCCCCAAGTGTTTCTGCTAAACGCTCGTCATGATGAAGGCGTAGCTGTTCAATTCTTGGCTTCATGCCTGTAAAAGGCTTGCCATGTGAAGGCAATACCAAAGTTTCATCTGGCAGTGATAAATATTTCTCTAAAGACTGCAGATACAAACCCAATGGATCAGCATCAGGATCGGCATCAAACACACTGACATTGGTAGAGATGCGGGGCAGCAACATGTCGCCAGAAATCAAGACGCCAAGCTCTTTACAAAAAAGTGACGCGTGCTCTGGCGCATGTCCATAACCCATAATCACTTGCCACTCACGGCCACCAATCACAATCAGCTCGCCATCAACAATACGACGATATTGGCGTGGCACTCCAGGAACCATATTGCTGTAATAGTTAAAGCGCGCCCGAATTTTTTCTAAATCTTCAGGGGCAGTTAAACCATGCCTCTGAAAATGATCTGCAGAACCACCGCTGCCAGCACGTGCACCAATCGCTGCACCGCCCTCTTTGCAACTCAACCATTGCGCAGTTAAATAATCTGTCATGGATATCCACAAAGGTGCATTCCATTTTTCACATAGCCACTGCGCTAAACCAACGTGATCGGGATGCATATGCGTCACAATCACACGCAGTACTGGCAGACCCTCTAACTGAGTTGCAAAAACTTGCTCCCATAAAGACTTGGTTTCATCATTGGCAATCCCACAATCCACAATGGTCCAACCGTCTATGCCATCCATTTGATCGCGCAAAAGCCATAGATTAATATGATCTAACGCAAATGGTAGGCGCATTTTGAGCCAACGCACACCTGGTGCCACCTCGATACTCTCGCCCAGTGGTGGCACCGCATCTCCTAATGGATAGAGCACCCCGCTCGGCGCAGTAGTTGCTTGCTTAGTAGTCATATTTTATTTATTGACATCCACAATCAGACGTCCGCGCACATTTCCTGCCATCAAGTCATCTGCGTACTTTAGCGACTCTTCTAGACTTATTTCATGTGAAATTTCGTCTAGCGTTTTTAAATCCACCAATTGACTTAATTGCTCGTACGCAGCAATGCGCTTGTCTCTCGGGACGGTCACGCTATTGATGCCGTATAAAGTGATACCGCGCAAAATGAAAGGGGCTACCGTAGCAGGAAAATCCATACCCTGCGCAAGACCGCAAGCTGCTACCGCTCCATTACTTTTCGTTTGTGCGCAGGCATTTGCCAATGTGTGGCTACCTACACTATCCACTACTGCCGCCCAACGCTCTTTTGCTAGAGGCTTGCCCGGTTCTGACAAAGCTACGCGATCAATAATTTCCGTAGCGCCCAATTTTTTCAAATACTCTGCTTCCGTTGCACGGCCAGTACTAGCAACTACCGCAAAACCCAATTTACTTAACAATGTAATTGCAAAACTGCCGACACCACCAGCAGCGCCTGTTACCAAAACTTCGCCATCATTTGGCCTCAGTCCATGCTTTTGTAAGGCCATGACACACAACATGGCGGTATAGCCAGCCGTGCCGATTGCTAACGCCTGTCTTGGCGTAAAACCCTTGGGCAAAGGAATGAGCCATTCGGCCTTCACGCGTGCTTGTTGAGCCAATCCACCCCAATGATTTTCCCCGACCCCCCAACCATTCAATAAGACTTGGTCACCAACTTTGAAGTCTGGGCTCGCACTTTCTACAACCTCACCAGCAAAATCAATCCCTGGGACCATGGGGAAGCTTCTCACAATCGGGCCTTTTCCGGTAATGGCAAGGCCATCCTTGTAATTCAGGGTTGAATAGGCCACCCTCACTCTCACATCACCCTCAGGCAGGCTTGCCTCGTCAACTGAGCTCACTTCCGCTCTGTAGCCTCGCTCATCCTTATTGATCACTATTGCTTTAAACATCTGTCTTCCTTTGTCTTGTTTTGAATATTGGACTTTTCCCACAGTATTTGGCTAATAGGTTTATCCTAACGAGCATTGTTGATTATGGAGGTATCCATGAAAAAAATTCTACTATTAACCGTACTTTCTAGCTTTTTACTCGCAGGCTGCTATTCAAGCAAAATTAATATGTCCATGGGCAACATGCGTTTAATCACCTCTAGCGCCAATCCTCAGGATGTGATGGATTTTGCGACGAATACCTGTAGAAATGATTTTTATGAAGGCGCCAGCTTTCTTTCGAAGGCCGGAACAGAATATCGCTTTAAGTGCGTCAAGCCCCAAGAAAATGAAACTTTGATTCCAATTCCTGGAACAACTATTGAACAAACTACCAAAGCTGCAGCAAAGTAATTCATTGATGACCCCGTTTACCTCACAAGAACTTCGTAAGGCATTCTCCTCTTTTGCAACTGGGGTTACCGTCATCACTTGTATTGATAAAGACCTTGAGCCACATGGCATCACGATCAGCTCCTTTAACACCGTTTCATTGGAGCCTCCACTGATTCTATGGAGTCTCAAGAAGCATTCACGCTTAATGCCTTGGGTTGAAGTTGGGAAAAAGCATCTGATCCATATACTAGAACGGACTCAAGAGAACCTAGCAATGCACTTTGCTACCGTCAAAGTTAATCAGTTTGAGAAAATTGATCATAGTTTGAATGCTAGCGGTCTTACCGCAATTGATCACTGCGTTGCTTATTACGAATGTGAAACCATTTCAGTTCATGTGGGTGGTGATCACAACATCATTGTTGCAAAGGTAATTAGTCTAAAAAATCATCCAGAAAAAGAACCCCTCATCTTTGCTCGTAGCAAATTTGTCGGCCTCGATTTTTCTGAAATAAGATCTACTTAATTATTTGCTAGGAAATTGCATGCTGCGCTTATGGGGTCGCAAAAGTTCCATTAATGTATTAAAAGTATTGTGGTGCCTGGCAGAACTTGACCTCAAAGAAGGTAAAGACTTTGAACGTATTGATGCAGGGCTGCAATTTGGTGTTGTTCGCTCACCAGATTTTTTAAAGCTCAATCCAAATGGTTTAGTGCCAACCCTTGAGATCGACGATCTTGTTTTATGGGAATCCAATACCATTTTGCGTTATCTAGCTGCCGAGCATGATCAAGCACAGCGCTTCCCTCGTGATGTGAAATCGAAATATGGCTCTGAAAAATGGATGGATTGGCAGGTTGGCACCATGTGGCCCACTTTGCGGCCCGCCTTCATAGGGCTCACCAGAGTGCCCGAAAGAGAACAGGATCTCCAGGGCATCTTGAAATCCTATCAAGACACTAATCAGCTATTTTCATTGCTTGATCAAACTCTTGAATCCCAGACTTATTGTTCAGGAAATCAATTTCATCTCGGAGATATTGTTTTGGCGCTATGCGCGCATCGCTGGATTTTGATCAACCAAGCATTTCCCGAACAAACCGGCTTGAGACCTCAACTAAACAATATTGATCGTTGGCTTAAGCGTCTAGAAGACACTACTTATTTTGGCAAGTTTTCAGAAAAAGAGCTCAATATCATTAATAAATAACAATGAGCCCTTGTCCTTATTCTTGTTTAAATTTTTTCTGATGATGATCGGCGCCCATAAAGAGATACATTGCAGGCACCACAAACAAGGTAAATAGAGTGCCGATCGATAGACCGGTAAAGATCACAATGCCCATCGATTTACGGCCAGCCGCACCAGCGCCAGAGGCGATTACCAAAGGTACTACCCCTAAAACCATTGCAGCCGTAGTCATCAAAATGGGTCTTAAACGTACGCTACTTGCTTCAACAATTGCATCAATTTTGCTCCGACCAGCCTCTTGTAATTCATTGGCAAATTCCACAATCAAGATACCGTGCTTACTAATTAACCCCATCAGCGTTACCAGTCCAACTTGGGTGTAAACATTGAGTGTAGTAAACCCAAGATTAATAAAAATAAGCGCTCCAAATAGTGCAAGTGGCACTGACACCAGAATCACAATGGGATCTCTGAAGCTTTCAAACTGGGCTGCAAGAACCAGGAAGACAATCAAAATTGCAAAGAACATGGTGACCAAAAATCCACCAGACTCAGCCATAAATTGTCGAGATGGGCCTGCATAGTCCATGTTGTAGCCATTTGGCGCAACCTCCTTCAAAGTTTGTCGCATGAACTCCAAAAGGTCAGCCTGGGAAATAAAGGGTGTGCTCACCCCTGAAATGGTTGCTGAGTTTAATTGTTGAAAATGATTAATAGACTGAGGAACCACTCTTTGCTTAATGCTTGCAATGGTTCGCGCCTGAATCATGGCACCGCTTGGTGTGCGTATGTAGTAATCCAAAATCTGATCTGGGTTTAAGCGATCAGTCTGCTTTACTTGGGGAATTACTCGATAAGAGCGTCCTGCAACAGAAAAGTAATTTACAAATCCACCACCCAAAGCTGCAGATAATGCTGAGCCCACTTGCTGTTGAGTCATTCCTAGTGCGGCCACTTTTTCACGATCAATTACCAACACATCTTGTGGTTTATCGATCTTTAAATCAGAGTCGACGAAGAAGAAATTTCCACTACGGCGCGCTTTATCTAATACAGCCTGAGAAACCTCATAGAGCTGATCATAGGGCTCAGTCGTGTTAATGACGACCTGAACTGGCAAACCTTGGGCGCCTGGTAAGGCGGGAAACTGAAAGGCTGCTATTCGAGCACCAGCGATTGTGTTCCATTTTTGCTGTAAATCTTCCTGAAACTTCGTGGCATTTCGACTTCGCTGATTCCAGTCTTTAAGCAGAATTCCGCCAAAGCTCGAGGTAGGACTGGTAATCTGGAACGCCTGCTCATATTCTGGCTCAGCAGCTGCAATTGCGTAAATCTGATCAGCATATGTCTGCATTTGATTCACCGTACTATTAGGTGGACCAGATGCCTGCATCAAGACAATGCCTTGATCCTCAGTGGGCGCAAGTTCTGCTCGGGAAGTAGCGTACAGATAAGTTACACCACCCAACAAAATAACGCCCATCACAATGATGACCTGCCAGGTACTTAAAAGATCACGTAAAGTGGTTTGATAGCTGTGATGAACTCTATCAAAAATGCGGTCAATTTTCTTAACGAAAGAAGAGGCTTCCTGTTCTTCAGTAAAAATACGGGAGCACATCATGGGCGATAAGGTCAGCGCGATTAATCCAGATACCGCCACTGCACTTGCCAGGGTAAATGCAAACTCAGTAAATAGCGCTCCTGTAAGACCTCCTTGAAAACCGATTGGAATGTACACCGCTATCAACACTACAGTCATTGCCAAGATCGGACTACCAAGCTCACGTGCCGCTATTAAAGAGGCCTCTAATGGCGACTTGCCCTCCTTCATGTGCCTATCAACGTTCTCCACAACAATAATGGCGTCATCCACCACCAGTCCAATCGCTAAGACCAAGGCTAGAAGGGTTAATAAATTAATGGAGTAACCCAAAATTTGCATTAAGAAGAAGGTGCCAATTAGGGATAAAGGCATTGCAATCACCGGCACAGCTACAGCACGTACACTACCCAAAAAGAGATAAATTACTAGCGTCACAATAATTAACGCCTCTACTAAGGTAGAAACAACCTCATCAATAGAGCTGGTGATGAATTCAGTAGAGTCATAAACAATCTTGCCATTCATACCAATTGGTAATTGCTTCTGAATATCTGGCACAACATCTCTGACGCGCTGAGCAACATCTAAAAGATTGGCCTGCGGAGCTACCTTAATACCAATGAAAACTGACTGCTTGCCACTAAAGGCGACATTCGTGTTGTAGTCTTCAGAACCCAATGAAACATTGGCCACTTGATCCAGATAAACGATATTGACGCCATCTTTTTTAACTACCAACTTACGAAATTCTTCCAGCGTATGTAAATCAGTGCCAGCAACTAGGTCCACTGCAACCATATCGCCTTTAGTGCTACCCACGGCAGATAAGTAATTGTTAGCAGCCAATGCGCCATAAACATCATCAGGACCAACGCCAAGACCTGCCATCTTTTCTCGATCGAGCCATGCACGTAATGCGAACTTTCTTCCGCCAATAATTTCGGCATTTTGTACACCTTCAACTGAATCAAGCTTAGGCTTCACTACCCTTAGCAAATAATCAGTAATAGCATTATTAGGTAGCTGGTCACTATAGAAACCCATATACATAGCGGCGGTTGACTGACCAATCTGTACGGTCAATATAGGCTGCTGAGCTTGTGGAGGTAATTGATTTTTAACTGCACTAATTTGCGTCTGAATCTGCGTCAACGCAGAATTAGAGTCATAGTTCAGCTTGAGCGTTGCAATAATGGTGGAGACGCCACTGATACTGGATGAGGATAAATAATCAATCCCTTGGGCTTGCGCAATCGATGCTTCGAGTGGCTGTGTAATAAAGCCTGCAATGGTTTCAGGATCTGCACCGTAGTAAGCAGTGGTAATCGTGACAATGGCATTTTGTGTTTGAGGGTACTGATTAACAGGCAAAGAGCCGATCGCCTTTAAGCCAAACACCAATACGAGCGCACTTACCACCAGTGAAAGCACTGGTCTGCGGATGAATATATCGGTCCAATTCATCGGCTATTTATTCCTGTGGCTTAGGATTGGGTGAGTTTGCTGGCTGCACCTTGTTATTAATAATTAACGGTGTACCATTCTTGAGTTTTAATTGGCCGCTTGTAACAACCGTATCACCTTCATTAATACCTTTAAGAATAGCCACTTGATCTCCACGGGTGCTGCCAGTTGTCACAAAGACCTGTTGAGCTTCAAGAGCTGGCTTGCCTTGTTTATCTTTTTTGCCAGTTTCCTTAGCCAAAAAGACTGTGGAGCCGTATGGGTTATAAGTCACAGCAGTCTGTGGCAGGGTCAATAACTTCACTTGATCACCTAATTTAATATTTACATTTGCAAACATCCCCGGCAAAATTTTCTTATCTGGATTTGCCAGTTGCGCTTCTACTTGAATATTGCGAGTATTGGTATCTACTTTTGGACTTACGGCTGTAATCTTGCCCGTAAAGCTAGCATCCTTAAACGCATCGGTTGTTACTTCAACATCTTGACCTACTTGAATCTGCTCGGCATTGCTTTGCGGTAATGTAAAGTCTACAAAGATTGGATCCAGTGTTTGCAAGGTTAATAACTTATCTCCTGGATTAACGTATTGACCAGGATTGATAGAAACAATTCCTACGCGTCCACTAAATGGTGCCTTCAGATTTTTCTTAGCAACTAACGCGGTTTGCGCATCAACCTGCGCTTGCTTAGACTTTGCATCGGCCGCGCTAGTATCGAACACATTCTTACTAATTGCTTGAATGGCAAGCTGTTGTTTATCTCGCTCGTTAATCACCTTTGCTAGATCAGCCATGGCCTTCAAAGAATTTAGCTGCGCAACATCGGAGGCATCATTGAGCTTAATCAATAGCTCACCTTCCTTTACATCTTGTCCCGATTTAATCGGCACAGATAATACTAAACCGCCAATTTCAGTGCTGAGCTCAACCCCTCTAAACGCACGCACATTACCTACGCTGCTTAATTTTGGCTGCCATTCAGACGTTGCCACTACCATCGTAGAAACGGTTGCTGGTGGCAGCCCCATTCCTGCGATGAAATTTTTAATCATGAAGGTTTTGAATTGATTAAATCCAAAAATCAAACCTAACAATAAGAAAACGCTGCACAACATGATGGTCATGCGACGCTGTAATGGCTCCATTGCCATCAACTTAGCATGTGCTTTTGTGCCACGCCATTTGGCACCCATACGCGCATAGAAAGCCTTTGCTTTTTCCCATAGCGCAATTAGTTTTTCACGCAATTTCCAATGCTCTGCCTTTAATTTCATCCATGCCCATAAGGCAATAATGACAGCAATCAGTTTGCTTTTAATTGTTTCCAGAAGTTTCATTTTGCTCTTTATTTGCTATGGCTTTGGGTTGAAAAGCGGGACCTTCACGATTCCACCAGCCGCCGCCGAGTGCAGAAAATAATGCGGCCGTATCAGAGAATCGGGTTGCTTGGGCAGATACGGATTTCACTTTAGCCTGCTGATATTGATTTTGGTAATACAGCACTGCTAAATAACTTGCTGTACCTAATTTGTATTGCTGTTGTACAAGATCTAATGTTTCATAGGCATAGCGCTCAGCATCAGATGCAGCTTTCAGAGCTTGTGCACCTGTCTCGAGAGCACGCAAAGCATTGGCGACCTCTTGAAAAGCATTCAAAACAGTTGCTTCATATTGAAACGCAGCACGTTCATAGTTGGCAATTGCGCCCCGACGTTGAGCTAATAATTGCCCCCCTTGAAACAGTGGCTGCAATATCCCACCCCCTAGCGCCCATAAAGCAGAATTTGGCCCAAATAACGCAGCTGATGTCAAAGCAGCAGAACCGATCGAACCCGTGATATTGAACTGGGGTAATAAGTTTGCTGTGGCAACGCCTACAAAAGCATTTTGGGCTTTTAATTGCGCTTCCGCTGCGCGGACATCAGGGCGCTGCCGAACTAAATTTGATGGCACAGACAGTGGCAATTTTTCTGGCAACTGTAATTTACTAAGGTCAAATTTTGCAATATCAGAATTACTAGGCAACTCACCTACAAGCACTGCTAATTGGTTACGTGCAAAAGCAAGATTGCGCTCATAATTAACTAGGTCAACTTGCGAAGTAGATACCAATGTTCGCTGTGAAGTGACATCTACCTTCGAAACCGTTCCAATAGCTAATTGCTTTTCTGTTACTTCAGCAAGATTGGTTTGTGCCTTCAGAATTTCTTCGGTTGCCTGCATCTGAGCGCGTAAGGCCGCTTCTCTAACAGCCCCAGTTACTACGTTTGCTGTTAGCGATAAATATGCGCCCTCTAATTGATATTGCGCTACTTCAGCTTGTGCTCTAGCACCTTCTACAGCACGTCTTGCACCACCAAATACGTCGAGCTTATAAGTAACATTGACTGAAGCGTTGTATAAATTGTAGGTATCAGAGCCATAAGGCAAACCATAGATTGCGGAAGGTTGAAGCTGTCTGGCTGCAGAGCCGCCGGCACTGATTGCGGGGAAGTATTGGCCACCAATTTGAGCATTTACATTTTCTTGAGCGGCTCTCAAAGCGGCATCTGCAGCACCAAGATTTGGATTTTGTTGTAATGCCTTTTTAATGAGTGCATCTAACTCGGGTGATTTATAAAGTTCCCACCATTGAGCCTCAATATCAGCACCTTCGATAAATTCTTGCTCCGTACCACCAGGGACGCCTGGAGCAGTAGCTAATTTTTTAGATAAAGGGCCTTCTGTATAGGAAGTTGTTTTGGGTGCATCAGGCTGCTTAAAGTCTGGGCCTGCAGCGCACGCCGAAAGTAAGCCAATGCAAATTAGCGCAAGTACGTATGGCCGTGATGATTGACGAGTCATTGAGAGCAGCATGTATTACAAATGGAATTTGCTTGAGTCCTTATAGGAGATATTTGAACACAAAAAAGCATTTGAGGGTTTGTAACACCCTGATTTATCTACTGAAATTTGTTCACAGGTTTGACCAAAAGTCAAACGCAAAAATTTACTCGACTGTCACGCTCTTTGCTAAATTTCGAGGCTTATCAACATCGGTGCCACGTGCACAAGCTACATGGTAGGCCAGCAACTGCAGAGGGACTACGTGCAGAATTGGGGATAAATTCCCATAGTGCTCAGGCAAACGAATCACATTGATGCCATCACTACTCACAATTTCAGTATCTTGATCCGCAAAAACATATAACCTACCGCCGCGCGCTTTTACCTCTTGCATATTGGATTTGAGCTTTTCCAACAAAACATCATTAGGTGCAACGGTAACAACAGGCATCTTCTCGGTTACAAGCGCTAAAGGTCCATGCTTTAGTTCGCCAGCTGGATAAGCCTCTGCATGAATATAAGAAATCTCTTTAAGTTTTAATGCTCCCTCAAGTGCTATGGGGTAGTGCAATCCTCTTCCCAAAAAGAGCGCATTTTCACATTTTGCAAATGCATGGCTCCAGGCAATAATTTGTGGCTCTAGCGCTAAGACTGCATGCAAAGCTTTCGGCAAGTGGCGTAATTCACGCAAAATCTCTTTTTCTTTTTCAACGGAAATTTTTCCAGAGCGTTTAGCAAGAGAAATTGCCAAAAGGTAAAGCGCCAGAAGTTGCGTAGTGAATGCTTTGGTAGAGGCCACACCAATTTCAGCACCAGCCTTTGTTAAAAAGTGCCAGTTTGTTTCGCGCACCATTGCGCTACTCGCCACATTGCACACCGCCAACGTATATTGGTGGCCAAGCGATTTGGCATGACGCAAAGCGGCTAATGTATCTGCTGTTTCGCCCGATTGTGAGACAACCACAATTAATGTCTTAGGATTTGGCACTGTCGTTCTATAGCGATACTCACTAGCAATTTCAACTTGTGTCGGAATACCGGCAATATCTTCTAACCAATATTTAGCAACACAGGCAGAGTAATAGCTGGTTCCACAAGCCAAGATTAGAATTTGATCAAACGCAGCCCACTCGGTTGGATTGGCGCCAAACAGCTCTGGGCCAAATGCAGCAATATTGGCAAGGGTATCGCTAATTGCTCTGGGTTGCTCAAAAATTTCTTTTTGCATGTAATGCTGATATGGGCCAAGATCTACAGAGTCTGCTTGGGCTGGCATTGGTTTTTCTTCTCGCTTGACAGACTTGCCCAACGAATCAATGACATCAACGCGGTCAGAACTCAATACTGCTACATCGCCTTCTTCTAAATACATCATTGAATAAGCACGACCTGCTAACGCAAGCGCATCAGATGCCAAGAAATTTTCCTGCTCACCAAGAGCAATAACCAGCGGTGACCCGACACGCGCACCCACCAAGATTGATGGATTATCTTGCGCAATGACGCCAATAGCATAGGCGCCGTGTAATTTAGGCAATACCGCTCTTACTGACTGTGCAATATCTTTCTGCCCCGAGCGTATATATTCCTGATGAATCAGATGCGCAATCACTTCCGTATCAGTCTCAGAGGTAAATTCATATCCAACTGCTTTTAACTCTGTACGTAGCACTTCATAATTTTCAATAATGCCGTTATGGACTACTGCGATCAAGTTATTTGAAATATGTGGGTGAGCATTTTGGGTATCAGGCTTGCCATGGGTAGCCCAACGAGTGTGAGCAATTCCTAAAGTCCCACAGAAATCTTTTGCTTGATCACTCAACTCGGATACGCGCGCAGTCGTACGCGCTCTTTGAATTGGATGTTGTGAATCATCCCTGTTAATTACCGCAAAACCACAAGAGTCATACCCGCGATATTCAAGGCGTCGCAATCCCTCAACCAATACATCCACAATATTCTTTCGAGAGACTGCCCCTACAATGCCACACATTACTTTTTACCTCGCATTACCTTTTTAGTTGATGCCTTAGCTCCTATCTTAGTCATCACCTTACTCGTCGCCTTAGTCACTTTTTTGGAGGCTACATTTTTTGTGGCAGCTTTTTTCTCTTGCTTTACTGGACGCTGCCATTGCAACGACACTTGTTTAGCTCTTGAGACAGTGAGCTGATTTGCAGGAGCATCTTTAGTTAAAGTTGTCCCCGCACCCAAAGTAGCTCCTCGTCGCACTCGAACCGGTGCAACCAATTGCGTATCTGAACCGATAAAAACATCATCTTCAATAATAGTTTGATGTTTGTTGACGCCATCGTAGTTGCACGTAATCGTACCTGCGCCAATATTAACTCTAGAGCCAACAATAGAATCCCCAACATATGCCAAGTGATTCGCTTTGCTATTAGATGCAATTTTGCTGTTTTTTACTTCAACAAAATTACCAATGTGAACATCATTAGATAAATCAGCACCAGGACGCAAACGAGCATAAGGACCAATGACCGATTGATTGCCAACCTTTGCGCCATCTAAATGGCTATAGGCATGAATAGCGACACTTTTACCAACAACACTATTGCGTATCACGCAGTAAGGTCCAACTTTAGTTCCTGATGCGAGCGTTACACGCCCCTCAAATACACATCCCACATCGATAAATACATCTGAACCACACTCAAGAGTGCCACGCACATCAAGACGGGCGGGATCAGCGAGCGATACTCCTGAGTCCATCAACTGAATTGCAATAGTGTTTTGATGTAGGCGCTCAAGAGCCGCTAGTTGATCTCGACTATTGACTCCAACCGTTTCATACTCTTGATCAGCTTGAGCAGTACGTATAGGCACTCCATCCCGAACGGCCATCGCTATGACATCGGTTAGGTAATACTCTCCTTGGGCATTACTAGAACGCAAAGCCTTTAGCCATTTTTTTAAAGAAGTTGTCGGCAACACCATGATGCCAGTATTGATTTCTTGAATCGCTTTTTGAGCAGATGAAGCATCTTTCTCTTCCACAATTGCCGCTACAGAGCCATCAACATCACGAACAATACGGCCATATCCTGTTGGATTATTCAAATTCTGCGTGAGAAGCGCTAATGCAGATTCTTTACTACGCACACCATCTGCCAATTTAATTAAGGCACTCAACGTCTTATGGGTTGTTAATGGAACATCACCATACAACACTAAGGTCGGCACATTTACATCTAATTTTGGCAAAGCTTGCAAAAGCGCATGGCCAGTTCCCTTTTGCTCTGCTTGCAGCGCAGTAGTGACCTTGTTAAATGAAGGATGGGTATTAGCAATCCCCGCAATAAAATCTTTTACATCAGCCGCACCATGGCCCACGACCACAATAGGCCCATTTTTAGAAGACTTACCTTGAAGGGTTATGGCTGTTTCCAAGACATGCTGAAGGAGCGGCTTTCCTGCCAGTGTTTGCAGGACTTTGGGCAATGCGGATTTCATCCGCTTTCCTTGCCCCGCAGCCAAGATGACGATATTCATAAAGGAGGATTATAAGTCCCCTGAATCATGGTTCCACAAGCTAATTCGTCTAAATCTGCCTCATCAATTGCTTTATCACCTGCCGATCTAGCTGCAATACCTGTAAGCTCTGTTGAAATTTCCAAATTCTGAAAATCAAAGGCTTCTGCATCCATAAGATGCGAGGGGACTATGTGGTGCATTGAGCGAAACAAATTCTCCACACGGCCAGGGTGCTTTTTTTCCCAATCACGCAACATGTCTTTCATAACCTGTCGCTGCAAGTTTGGTTGACTGCCACAAAGGTCGCATGGAATGATTGGAAAGCCCATATCGCCTGCATAGCGTTCGAGTAATTTTTCTGGAACATATGCCAGTGGACGAATCACAATATGCTTACCGTCATCGGAGCGTAATTTTGGCGGCATCCCTTTTAACTTGCCAGCATAGAACATATTGAGCATCAAGGTTTCAAGAATGTCATCGCGGTGATGCCCAAGCGCAATCTTAGTTGCCCCTAATTCATCAGCCACGCGATACAAAATGCCTCGGCGCAATCGAGAGCAGAGCCCGCAAGTAGTTTTGCCTTCGGGTATTACTCGCTTAACAATGCTGTAGGTATCTTGTTCTTCTATATGAAAAGGGATGCCCAAACTCTTGAGGTAATTGGGCAAGATCTCGGCAGGAAAATTAGGCTGCTTTTGATCTAAGTTGACTGCAACAATGTCAAAGTTGATGGGCGCTCGATCACGCAGCTTCATCAAAACATCTAGCATGGCATAGCTATCTTTACCGCCAGATACACACACCATAACCTTGTCGCCATCTTCAATCATTCCAAAATCGCCAATAGCTTGGCCAACCAAACGACAAAGCTTTTTCTCTAGCTTGTTTTCTTCAAAAATGACTTTGCGAATATCACCCATAACAACTCAACTCATCTTGAATTTTTATAACTGCTTAATGCGAAATACTTCGACACCTACCGAGTAGCAATCTGGATAGACATCAGGCTTTGAAGTGCTCACCCGGGCAGCCAGGACTTTAGGGTGCTGCAACATGGCTGTCACGATATCGTCGCAAAAGGTTTCTTGCAGCTGTATATGTCCTCGTGATGCGCGCTCTTTAATAGTTTCGCGCATGAAATCATAATCAACCACCTCATCAAGCTGATCATGAGTAGGCGTATTGACAGCAAGTGGCACATATAAATCAACATTCAGAATGACCCGTTGCTCGGCCTTTTTCTCAAAATCATGTACTCCAATATTGATATAGATTTCGTAGTCGCGTAAAAATAAACGGCGACAATCTATCAACGCTGGATGAGAAAGAATGGCATGCATGATGGGCTTTAAGATATTAAGTTGTTTTAAACATCACATCGCGTGATGAGGGTAGCAGATGTTGACCGCCATCTACATATAAGGTCGTTCCAGTAATCGCACTAGCATTGGCTAAAAATACAGAGGCCTTAGCAATATCAAGAGGTGTGGATGATTTACCTAACGGCGTCATTTGGTGAGCCTTAGAAAAACCTTCATCCGTTTGATTGCCAGAGGGCAATGAAATACCGGGCGCCAGTCCAACCACTCTTAGATCAGGCGCAAAGTCCATTGCTAAGACTTCTACAGAAGTTGCTAGAGCCGATTTTGAAAGCGTGTAAGACAAATAATCAGGATTAAGATTAATTAACTTTTGATCCAGTAACTGAATCACGCTAGGAATACCCTCAAGAAAATTCTGTTGTGATTTTTGATAATCAAACATATGCTGCGCAAGTATGATTGGCGCTGTTAAATTAATTTGCATATGAGATTGCAAACTCTGACAATTTAGTGGCCGATCTGAATTTGCACGATCGTATTCAAAAATCGATGCACTATTTACTAGGCAATGTAGATTGGGAAATTCTCTGGTTACTGATGCAAAGAGGATCTGGATTGCAGATTCGTTTGCTAAGTCAGCTTGAAAAGCCGCTGACCTTACCCCTAAAGCCAAAATTTCCTTTACGGTATTAGAAGCTTCCGCTGCTGATTGCCCATAGTGAACAGCCACGTCCCAGCCCTCACGAGCAAATTGCAAGGCAATTTCACGGCCTAGACGCTTGGCAGCGCCGGTGACTAAAACTGCTTTACGTTCCAGGGAGGGGGGATTTGAACTAGGGTTCAATTAAATTCTCTTAGACTAGCGAGGTATGGATATTACCTTGACCAGCCTAGAAAAGGAGCACAGCGAGCTTCTGAAGGCCAAAATAGCCTCCCAAATCGCTTCCCATGGGGGTTGGATACCCTTTTCCCGCTACATGGAGATGGCCCTCTATGAGCCAGGGATGGGTTATTACAGCGCAGGCGCCCACAAGCTTGGCGCTGGTGGAGACTTTACTACCGCCCCCGAGCTGAGCCCCTTATTTGGCGCTGCCATTTGCTCCACGCTCATTCCAGTGCTTGAGGGTCTCAAAGCAAATGGACTCCCTACGCAGATATTGGAATTTGGTGCTGGCACTGGCAAATTGGCTACCTCCATCCTGACACGACTGCAAGATCTCGGTGTTTCATTGGATCGCTACGACATCATCGAAATCTCTCCTGACTTGGCTCAGCGCCAGCAAGAGCAAATGAGTAGGACGATTGAGCAAATTCATAGTCAGACACAATGTGAATGGCTTAGCGAATTACCTAAAAATTACAAGGGCATCATTCTGGCTAATGAAGTGATCGATGCAATTCCATGTGACGCTGTGATTTATCAAAATGGCTTCTGGTATTGGCATGGGGTTGCCTTTGAAAATCATCAACTCATTTGGAAAATCGGTGCACCGGTTGAACAAAAATATTTGCCAGATCTACTTTTGAGCGGGAATTTTTCTGAGGGGTATATCACAGAGCTTCACCCTCCAGCCAATGCTTGGATGCAGCAAGTCGCCAAAGAACTGCACAGTGGCTTATTTTTAAGTTTTGATTACGGCTTCCCTGAGGGCGAGTATTACCATCCGCAGCGGATTCAAGGAACGCTAATGGCACATCACCGTCACCATGCCATACAAGACCCATTCTATTTGCCAGGCTTATGCGATATCACTACTCATGTGGAATGGATAAAGATCGCTCAAAGCGCTCTTGCAGAAAATGCCGATGACGTATTTCTGACCAACCAAGCCGCTTACTTATTAGATGCTGGCATTGGAGATATTGCGCTTGAGATTGGCGATCCAAACAATCCAGAAACATTTTTACCAATCTCTAATGCATTACAAAAATTATTATCTGAAGCCGAGATGGGTGAGTTATTTAAAGCCTTCGCTTTTTCAAAGAATTTAAAACAATTATTGCCAGAGATTTCTTTAGAGGGTTTACCAGGACTGCGTGGCAGAAATCGTCTGCAATGAATTAGCCCAGCGCAGTAGATATTGCTGCCAATCGCGCAGCCTCAAAAGCGCTGCCTATACGCTCGCCATTAGAACGATCTTGCGCCGCAATGCCAGCGATCACCTGAGCAGCGTTGAGTGCCTGAGCATCACGCATCGCCTTAATCAATGGCAAAACCTGAAACCCAATCTTTTGAGCGAGATTGAGAAGGGCTTGACCACGCCCAGGCTTTCGCCAAACATCAGCGCGATTAAACCAAGATAAAACGTCTACCGCCTCAAAGGAAGATGGACTTTTATTAATCAATAGAATCAATTTGCTAAAGATTTCACTGAAATCACGAGTTTCAGTTGGCATCCGAACACAATCCGCCCACGCTCGAATCTCACTTGCAGACAGTTGCATCAGCAGAATGGCACAACGCTTATCTAAATCATGACCAGCTTCATCTAAATGAATAATGAGCTTCTCTCGAAAATCCTCATTAGCCAACAACTCACCTAACTGTAGCGGAAGAATATTTTTCGATGCACCGGTGTCAAGAAGCACCTGAAACATATGCATCGGTTTTTTAGCAACCAATCCCTTTGCTAGCTCTTGCCAAATGCGCTCGGCAGATAAAACATTTAACTCACCCGCTTGAACGATTGACTTTAATGCCTGCATTGTTTCGTCAGCCACAACAAATTCTGGAAAACGTGCAGCAAATCGCGCAATTCGTAAGAGACGCAAAGGATCCTCTGCAAATGCATCGGATACGTGGCGAAATATTTTGGCAGCTAAGTCTTGTTGCCCGTTATGAGGATCTAATATCGGGCCGATGAATGTTCCATCAGTAGCCACTTCCTGGGCCATCGCATTAATGGTTAAGTCCCGTCGCTGCAAATCTTGCTCGAGGGTCACTGAAGGGTCTGCATAAAAATGAAATCCTTTATAGCCCTTTCCTGTCTTGCGCTCAGTTCGCGCTAACGCATATTCGGCCTGAGTCTCGGGATGCAAAAACACGGGGAAATCTTTTCCTACGGGACGAAAGCCTTTGGCAAGCATTTCCTCAACACTGGAACCTACTACCACGTAATCAATATCGTGTATGGGGAGACCCATTAAGGAATCTCTAATTGCGCCACCAACGGCATAAATTTTCATTACCGCATGTCCTCTAGACTTCGTCGACTAATTTTAAAAACTGTAGCTAAGGCATCCGTTCCATTAATCGGCAAAACATTAGGTATTTGCATTGATGCAATATTGTCCCGAGACATCAAGGTTGGCCCTGGTAAATACTCAAAAGCCAAGGCCTGAAGATAGCCCACAAAAGCTGGCACCGGAATAATCGCGCAAGAGGTTTTGGCTTTGCGTGCAGCCAGCTCCACAATTTCTCGCATGGTGTAAATTTTAGAGCCCACCAAGTCATAAGAATGATGAATTGTTTGTGGCATGGTTAACGACTTAACAAATACGGTGGCTACATCATCAACACTCACTGGTTGAAACTGAGCTTGGTGGTTTGCTAAAGGCATCGCAGGAAATAATTTTGTAAGTTTGGCAAACAGATTAATAAATTGATCTTGCGCACCAAAAATGACCGATGGTCTAAAGATAGTCCAGTCTAAATCACTTGCTTTTACTGCTGCCTCTCCATCCCCTTTGCTACGCTGATACATTGAAGGACCGTTTGAGTCAGCCCCAAGCGCACTCATATGCAAGTAGCGCTTAAGGCCATGCATTTGCATCGCAGTCACAATATTTTTAGGAAGATCTACATGTGCCGCCTTAAAGACCTTCCCATAAGGCTGTGCAGGCTTATCGTGCAACACACCAACTAAATTCATAACCGCTCCACCAGGCTTTACGCGAGCACAAAGCGATTGCAACTCATCAAAATCGTGGACATCAGCTTCTTCTATATACACCTTCGGCAACATACGCAATTCACGAGCTGCAACAGCGTGGGCAGTAGGAATGAATACCGAATATCCAGCAGCCTGCAGCTGCGCCGCGATAACGCGCCCAACAAATCCATTGCCGCCGATCAATAAAACGTCGTATTGCATATTGCCTCCGTTATTGTTCTTAAGGTAAGTCAGATGATGTTGCCGCTTTTGGCGAGATAACTCCCAAACGTTGTTTCAATGACTGCACTTGTCCATTCATCACAGATGAATAGTAATTTGCATTTGACAAGACATTCTTGACGTAAGTTCGTGTCTCATTAAATGGAATTGTTTCGGCAAATATTGCTCCCTCTGTAGGGCTTGTGAGCTTTTCACGCCAGGCCTTAGAGCGTGATGGACCTGCGTTATAGGCAGCTGACGCTAACACCCAAGAACCATCTAAGTCAATGAGCACCATATTGAGATAGTTGCTACCTAGGGTCAAGTTGGTATTGGTATCGCTGAGCTTATCGTTTGTGTAATTAGTCATGCCAATTTTTTTAGCTACATATTTAGCTGTATTGGGCATTACTTGCATCAAACCCGATGCACCAACTGATGAGGATGCATTCATGATGAAGCGGGACTCTTGACGAATTAAACCATATGCCCATGCAAGATTGAGATCAATTTGCCTTGCAATGGGGGATAGCTCATCGCGAAATGGCGTGGGATAGCGCAAATGAAAATCATGCTCTTGTTTAGTTCTGTCAGCAGTATTCACTACCCGATCATACAAATTGATACGCTTAGCATATTCAGCAGCAGCTAATAACTGCCGATCAGTCATATTTCGCAACTCCCAATTCCATTCGCGGTTGCCCTCAAAGCGCAAGTTCATTGCGTATAAGCGCTCACCCCGTAAAAATCCTTTACGCGCAGCCATGGCATCAATTTCTTGCTCGGTCACTTTAGTGCGAGCTGGCGCATGATTGGATTTACCCAGCTCTTCTCGAGCCAGCTGACCATAAAAGTTGTACTGGTCTGCAATCAATTCAAAACTTTCTTTGGCCTTTGCCTCTTGCCCTTCTGCCTTTAGAGCGCGCCCATACCAATAAGTCCACGCAGGATCTTTTGCACGCACCGCCGGATTCATACCATCAATTGCATTTTTTACAAGGGTCCAGTCTTTCGCACGTAGCCCGGCACGCACCTTCCACTCTTGCGATTCCACTGAAAGTAATTCGTTATAACCAAGTTCTTGCTGCAAGCGATAAGCATCATCAGCATTCGGATCTAATTTTTTTGCTAAAAATTGACCAATCACACCCCATGCAGCAGCTTGATTTTCTTTACTAAAGCGTGACGATGTCTGCAAAAAATCTCGGTATGCTTTTGAGGGATCTGTTTTCGCAACTTTTACTATTTCTCCAATAGGATCGTCGCCACCAAGACGCTTAGCCATCGTGTCAAAACCTCTTTCACTAGCGGCACGGCCAATTGCTTTTGCTTCAGCAGAGGACATACCACCAGCCGCTACCAATGAAGGCACGAGCTCTTGGCATGCTTGACCAAAATAACTTGGATCCAATAACACTGAGCGCGCATCCATAGCGAGCTTTGTTGGGTTTTCCCCTTGCGATAACTTTGATAGCAATGAATAGCATTTCACCTGAGTGTCATCATCTAAAACGAACTTGGCATATTCAGCATCAAAACGCGACCAGTCTTTTCTTTTCCCCAAAACGAGGAGCCAGTCGTTGCGCAAACGATCTGCAAGTGCAGTCCCTTGATATTGATTTAAAAATGCTACTACCTGTGCATCGGCACTGTAATCATTGCGAGCACCGCCCGCGCTATCAAAGAGCTGGGGCTTAATCCGAAAGTACGCCACATAATCATCAAAAGGGTAATTCACTAAATTCGATGCTAATTGTTGCGTCCGAAAAACATCGTTCTTTTTCGCTGCTTCACGCAAGTCGATAAACATTCGGTCGGTGTCATTAATTTCTGGCGGAGCTACCTTACTGTCATACGATTTCGGTAGATGAGGTTTCTTGATCTTCTCTGCATAAGCGGATGGCATAAGCAAAACTAGCCCCATAATCACCACTTTGGCCCATTGGCAAACCACGCTATTGTTTAACTTCTTTCTCACTATCTAACCCTGTATCAATCAGTCCAGCCAACAAATTACGCTGAGCTACTTACTTAATTACTATATTTGTTAATTTTCACCTGATAATGGTTGATATGCACGGGAATTCAGTAAAAACACTTCGCCAGGAATTATTAAAACAACGCAAAGATTTTGCGGCGGGGATGAATTACTCGCAAGCCTGCGCTAGCCTCATAGCCAATCTGAATGCGTTTTTGGCGAAAGAGGGTGCAACCTTCAGATCCATTGCGCTGTACTGGCCCTTTCAAGATGAAATTGATTTGCGTCCCGCTTTAATAACTTGGGCCAAAAGCACCGCTAGTCGGCTACTGGCGCTCCCGGTAGCTCGCCCCGATAAACATCTTGATTTCTATGAATGGGAAGAAGGAGACAGATTAGTTGCGAGTAAATACGGTATACCCGAACCAGATCCTCACAATCTCGCTAGACCCGCAATCAACCCCGACTGCATTCTGATTCCTTGTGTGGGATGGTCTAGTTCGGTAATAGATGGCAAAAATCATTACTGGCGCCTAGGTTATGGCGGTGGCTATTTTGACCGCACGCTTTCAACTCTCCGACAAAAGAATCCCAAACTCATCAGCATTGGCATTGGATTTAATTGGCAAAAACTTGATGACAGTCAGTGGGCTGCTCAAACTCACGATGAGCCGCTAGACATACTACTTACAGAATCAGGCTTACTTCGTTAGGTCCAAGTTATCGGCAATTGCCAACACAGCATCCGCTTGATTTAGGGAATAAAAATGCAAGCCCGGTGCGCCAGCAGTTAGTAGCTGGTCACATAGATCGGTAACTACCTCTTCGCCAAATGCACGTATAGAGGCAATATCATCACCATAGGACTGCAGGCGAAGTCTTATCCAACGCGGGATCTCTGCGCCACATGCATCGGAGAAACGCAGTAATTGACTGCTATTCGTAATCGGCATGATGCCCGCAATAATCGGCTGTGAAACGCCTAAATCATAAGCCTCGTCAACAAAACGGAAGTAGGCGTCACTGTTATAAAAATATTGTGTAACAGCTGAGTTAGCGCCAGCTTTCATTTTTTGCACAAAGAAATCCACATCGCTTGCAGGTGACTTTGCCTGCGGATGAGTTTCTGGATAGGCAGCAACATCAATATGAAACCAATCGCCTGTCTCAGAGCGAATAAATTCCACCAACTCGTTGGCATGATGAAACTCACCATATTGCCCCATGCCAGAGGGTAAATCACCACGTAGCGCAACAATCCGCTTTACACCTAATGCTTGATACTGCCTCAGCATTTCGCGCACGCTTTCTCGCGAGCTACCAACACAAGATAGGTGAGGGGCAACTGCAGCGCCAGCAGCATGAATGTCACTCACCACTTTAAGAGTGCCAGATTGGGTTGAGCCGCCGGCACCAAAAGTCACGGAATAAAACGAGGGCCTGAGCGTTTCACTGAAACGCTCCCGCACAAGGTGCAACTTATTCTCACCTTCCGGTGTTTTTGGAGGAAAGAACTCGACACTTAATTCCATGATTTTGGGCCTGACTAGAAATATATTGGATTAATAACGATAGTGGTCAGCCTTGTATGGGCCTTCCTTCGTTACACCAATATATGCAGCTTGTTGATCAGTCAATTCAGTCAATTGCGCATTGAGCTTTTTCAACTGCAAGCGGGCAACTTTCTCGTCCAAATGCTTTGGCAAAGTGTAAACACCGATTGGATATTTATTAGTTCCCACCGCATTCCACAACTCAATTTGCGCAATCACTTGATTTGCAAATGAGGAGCTCATGACATAAGAAGGGTGACCCGTGCCACAACCAAGATTTACTAGACGGCCCTTTGCCAAAATAATTAAACGCTTCTCTGGTTGACCATTAGCGGCTGGGAATATCACATGATCAACCTGGGGTTTGATCTCTTCCCATTTGTATTTTTCAATACCTGCAACATCGATTTCATTATCAAAGTGGCCGATGTTACAAACAATGGCCTGATCTTTCATCTTCACCATATGATCATGCGTGATCACATGGTAGTTGCCAGTGGCAGAAACAAAAATATCGGCCTTGTCTGCAGCGTAGTCCATTGTGACAACGCGATAGCCTTCCATGGCTGCTTGCAGGGCGCAGATTGGATCAATTTCAGTCACCCAAACTTGGGCTGACAGAGCGCGCAGCGCCTGGGCAGAACCTTTGCCTACATCGCCGTAACCACAAACTACCGCAACCTTACCTGCCACCATTACATCCGTTGCACGCTTAATCGCATCAACCAATGACTCACGACAACCATAGAGGTTGTCAAATTTACTCTTGGTTACTGAGTCATTTACGTTAATTGCAGGGAACTTTAATTCGCCTTTTGCAAACATCTGATACAAACGATGTACACCTGTAGTGGTCTCTTCAGTAACGCCTTTCACTTTTTCCAGGCGTGTTGAATACCAAGTTGGATCTTCGGCTAATTTTTTCTTGATAGCGGCAAAAAGAATGGTTTCTTCCTCGCTAGTAGGATGATTTAAACAAGCTTGATCTTTCTCTGCGCGGGCACCAAGATGCAATAACAAGGTCGCATCACCACCATCATCCAAAATCATATTGGTATAACCACCATCAGCCCACTCAAAAATGCGATGGGTGAAATCCCAATATTGCTCTAGTGTCTCCCCTTTAATTGCATACACCGGGGTGCCATTAGCGGCAATCGCAGCAGCCGCATGATCTTGGGTTGAAAAAATATTGCAAGACGCCCATTGCACTTCGGCACCAAGAGCCTCGAGGGTCTCGATCAATACCGCAGTCTGAATAGTCATGTGCAATGAACCCGTGATGCGTGCGCCACGTAAGGGCTGTTGCGCAGCAAACTCATCGCGAATAGCGATCAATCCTGGCATCTCAGTTTCAGCAATGGCGATTTCTTTGCGACCAAAATCAGCCAAAGTGATATCAGCAATTGCGCAACGAGTTGCTACAAAGTTTTTTAAATCAGTAACGGTATTCATGAATGCTCCAGCTAAATACGATCCAATGCTGGAGTGCAAACTCGCTAGCCGTTGAATCATGGGTTAGCGAGCGCAGTTGCAATTAGCAATTTTCATTTCGAAAATCGCTCCCTTCAAGCCTGGGGAAATATCGGGTTTCGACGTTCCTTGCAACGCTCCTTGAAGGTATGGCGTAATTGTAAACAATTACGCCATATTTCGCCTTTCTACTACAAAACCACTTCTAAATGCCTTAAAAGGCCCTCCAATGCTCACAGACCTGCTGCTGCACGTAAAGCAGCCGCTTTATCGGTCTGCTCCCAGGTAAATTCTGGTTCTTCACGGCCAAAGTGGCCATAAGCCGCAGTTTTTCTGTAAATTGGACGCAATAGATTGAGCATTTTGACAATACCCTTTGGACGCAGATCAAAGTGCTCAGATACCAATTGCGCAATTTTTTCATCAGAGATTTTGCCAGTACCGAAAGTGCTCACCATCACTGAAGTAGGTTTTGCAACGCCAATCGCATAAGAAATCTGAATCAAGCATTTGCTTGCCAATCCAGCAGCTACTACGTTCTTAGCCACATAACGGCCAGCATAGGCAGCAGAGCGATCAACCTTAGACGGATCTTTGCCGGAGAATGCACCACCACCATGGGGAGCAGCGCCGCCATAGGTATCCACAATAATTTTGCGGCCGGTTAAACCGCAATCACCTTGTGGGCCGCCAATGACAAAGCGACCTGTGGGGTTTACCAAGAAATTAATCGCGCCCTTGATTAAATGCTTGGGCAATACGGGTTTAATGATTTCCTCAACCACAGCTTCACGCAATTTTTCCAAAGAGATATCTTCATCATGTTGAGTAGACAAGACAACGGTATCGATTGAATCAGGCTTACCATCAACATAACGAAGCGTGACTTGTGATTTTGCATCTGGACGCAACCAAGTTAAACGGCCATCACGACGCAGTTGTGATTGACGCTCAACCAAACGATGTGACAAATGAATTGGCAATGGCATCAGTTCTGCTGTTTCATCACAAGCGTAACCAAACATCAAGCCTTGGTCACCGGCACCTTGATCCAAGCCATCATCATGGGCTTTATCAACACCTTGTGCAATATCTGGACTTTGCTTGTCATAAGCCACTAAGACTGCGCAACCCTTGTAATCTATTCCGTAAGCTGTGTTGTCATAACCAATTTCACGCAAAGTATTGCGCGCCACTTGAATGTAATCGACATTGGCATTAGTTGTGATTTCGCCAGCAAGCACTACAAGGCCGGTATTGCAGAGTGTTTCTGCGGCAACGCGTGCAGTTGGATCTTGGGCCAAGATGGCATCCAAAATTGAATCTGAGATTTGGTCCGCTACTTTATCGGGGTGACCTTCAGAGACCGATTCTGAGGTAAAGAAGTAATCATTTGCCATTGCTTGTTCCTTAAAAAATAACACGATTGATAGGACAACTCGACGTGCCTGGAACTACAACGGCGACGCTTTAGCAGAATTTTTGAATCGCCCTGCAAGTTGTCTTAACTCAGCGATGGATGAATTTTATCTGAAAAAAGCTAAATTCATCAAGACGCCCATAAATTTGGTCAATAGAGCAGCATTGAATATCATTGGAGGGTGCGAAAAACCCTACTCAAAATTAGCCTTAATAGCATTGCGGCGTTGCCTCTCTCGGTAGTGCAGGTATTTGGTGCCATTTTGGGTTTGCTAGCCTATGCAGGCTCTAGCCATTATCGATCCCTATTTAGACCCCAATATGAGTCTGTAGTCAAAGCCCATCATCTACCTTTTGAGCTATGGAAAGCAGTAAAAGCTTCTGGCATGTTGTTTTCCGATAGCTTATGGATTTGGCGCAATCCCAATAAAGCACTGCAATTAGTAGAAATACAAAATTGGGATGTGGTTGATTCAGCTATTAAAGAAGGGCATGGCTTGGTCATGCTCACCCCCCACCTTGGTGGCTTTGAAATAATTCCCCGCGTCTTGGCACAACATTTTCCAGCAACAATTTTGTATCGACCCTCTCGTCAAAAGTGGCTCAATGAAGTTGTAGAAGAAGGGCGCGCATACCCTAACATGCATTTCGTTCCCACCAACCTTCATGGTGTTCGCCAAATGACAAGAGCGTTGACACGTGGTGAAGCGATCGGAATTCTTCCCGACCAAGTTCCCAGTGGTGGGGAAGGGGTATGGGTTCCATTCTTTGGCAGACCAGCCTACACCACACCTCTCCCCGCAAGACTAGCTAATCGCAACAACACGCCAGTGATCATGTTTACTGCAAAGCGCAAAGCGCTTGGTGAAGGCTGGCTTATGCATGCAAAGCGGCTTGTGCCATTTCCCGAAGATCCCACTTTAGCAGCAGCACAATTAAATACGGCAATTGAAAATGCTGTTCTGGTTGCGCCAGAACAATTCATATGGTCATACAACCGCTACAAGCATCCAGCTGGAGCAGAATTGCCGCCTAACGCTCAATAAAATTAACATTATTTTCTAATGGCCTGGTTATCCAATCTTTTTAATTTTTTAGGGCTCAGCTTATTGCGCCTTTTTGCTTTTCTCCCTTACACCATCACAATTTATATTGGCTATGGCTTAGGATGGTTAGCAGCTCATATCCCCAATAGTCGCGCCCGAGTAGTAAAAACTAACCTACGTTTGTGCTTCCCCCTACTCAGTAACGCAGAAATTGATGCACTCGCATTAGAGCATTGGAAATTATTTGGTAGAAGCGTAATAGAGCGTAGTAGGGTTTGGCTTGGAACGAGCGATCAAATACTTTCATTTGTAGAGCTTGACTCTGCAGTGCCATTAGGAGATCGCAAACCACGAATCTTGGTAAACCCCCATTTTGTTGGACTCGAAGGCGGTTTCATGGCGCTATCCGCGCTAGCCATGAAAAATGGTTGGCCACGGGGTGCGGGTCTCTATCAAAAAATGAAAAATCCATTCTTTAATCAAAAGATGGTTGAGTGGCGCGATCGATTCGGTGCAAAGTCCATCGAAAGACAAAGCAAGTTACGAGATCTCATTCGAGAAACTCGCGATGGTAATTTTGTTGTTATTGCGCCAGATATTGACCTTGGTCCACGGGACTCCATTTTTGTACCATTTTTTAATATTCCCACCAGTACCGTCACTTCAGTTTCGCGTTTGGCAAAATTAAGCGGTGCAGAAGTTTGTCTCATGACTACTCTGCTAAATCAAGACAAGACAGGCTACATCTGCACGATTGACGAGCCACTAAACAACTTTCCCAGCGAAGATCCAGAAGCAGATACTGCTCGTTTAAATCAATGTATCGAGAAACTTGTTCGTCAAAGACCAGCAGAGTACTATTGGGTACATAAACGTTTTAAACATCGTCCTCCTGGCGAACCCAGCTTTTACCAATAAAGAGATATCGTGAGCACTCAAACCATTAATGCCAGACGCAAAATCCGCTTCACCAAAATGCATGGTGCTGGCAATGACTTCATTGTGCTCAATGGGATTGATCAAGACCTAAGTGGCATCTCAAAAGAGCAATGGCAGTCCATGGCCCATCGTCAATTTGGTATTGGTGCTGATCAAATTTTGTTGGTAGAAAAAACTAACCACCCTGATGCGGACTTTAAATATCGCATCTTTAATGCCGATGGCAGTGAAGTAGAACAGTGCGGCAATGGCTCACGTTGTTTTGTGCGTTTTGTACTAGAACAAGGTCTGTCTCAAAAAAATCCTCTGCGCGTTGAAGTTGCGCATACTGTTCTTACCCTCAAGTCACATGATGATGGCCAAGTTGAAGTGGATATGGGTGCGCCCATTTTTGAGCCTAGCCAAATTCCGTTTCTTCCAAATGGCTTGGCCAGTATGCAAGAGTTTCATGAGACTCTATACGCCTTACCCCTAGACCATCCGGCAACGCACGAGAGTTTTATAGGCGCCCTTTCAATGGGGAATCCCCACGCCGTTCAAGTGGTGGGCGATATTGAGAGCGCCCCCGTGCTTCAAGAGGGTCCCGAGATTGAGGGACACCCCGCATTTCCAAAAAGGGTTAATGCCGGTTATATGCAAATCGTCAATCGCAATGAAATCAAACTGCGCGTCTATGAGCGTGGCGCGGGTGAAACACTTGCGTGTGGAACTGGTGCTTGTGCGGCAGTTGTTTCAGGAATTCGTAGAGGACTGCTTGATTCTCCCGTTAAAGTACATACACGCGGCGGCGACCTGCAAATTTCTTGGAATGGCACCATGAATGATATTGTGCAAAACGTCATCATGATTGGTCCTGCCGTCACAGTTTTTGAAGGCGAAACAGAAATCTAAAAGCAATTTCTAAATGCCGTACTTATCACGATATGCTTTAACAGCCGGCAAATAATGATTTAACTGAGTGTCACTTGAGGCCGTCAAGAAAGACATCAAGCCTGTTAAGTTAGCAATGGAAATCACCGGTAAGCCGAATTCCTGCTCAACCGCTTGCACCGCTGATTTATCGCCAATTTCTGTTGCCGTTCCAGATCTTTCCATCCGATCTAGAGCAATCAAAACCGCAGCCGGTTCTGCTCCCGCCCTACGGATCAAGTCAACTGACTCTCGCACAGAAGTGCCTGCAGAAATCACATCATCAACAATGACAACTTTGCCCTTGACTGGAGCACCTACCAATACCCCGCCTTCACCATGATCTTTTGCTTCTTTGCGATTGTAGGCATATGGCACATTTACGCCATTGTCTGCCAAAGCAATGGCTGTAGCTGCTGCAAGTGTAATGCCCTTGTAAGCAGGGCCATACAGCATGTCAAATGACAGCTTTGAATCTTGTAAAGCTTTTGCGTAATAACGCCCTAATGCACCCAAACGGGCACCATCATCAAAACCACCCGCATTAAAAAAATAGGGAGAAAGTCGACCAGCTTTGGTTTTAAACTCCCCAAAGGACAAAACTTTTGCCTCCAAGGCAAAACGAATAAAGTTATCTTGATTTGAATTATTTGAGCTCATAGGCCTACATGTTACGCATCATTTCAGCGAACCTCAACGGTATACGTTCAGCAGTAAAAAAAGGCTTTTTGCCTTGGGCCATCAAACAAAAGGCGGACTTTATCTGCTTGCAGGAGCTCAAAGCTCAACGCGATGATCTCGAACATGCCATTCTGAATCCCGATGGACTACATGGCTTCTTTCACCACGCCGAGAAAAAAGGCTACAGTGGCTGCGGAATTTATACCCCTCATAAACCCGATGAAGTCTTATATGGCTATGGCAATGCAGAGTTTGATGCTGAAGGGAGATATGTAGAGGCTCGCTTTAAAAACCTTTCGGTAATCTCTGTATACATGCCCTCCGGCTCGAGCTCACCAGAGCGCCAAGAAGCGAAATACCGGTATTTAGATAGCTTCTTGCCACACCTTATCAAACTAAAAAAATCAGGGCGAGAGGTTGTACTCTGCGGTGATGTCAATATTGCTCATCATGAAATCGATTTAAAAAACTGGAAAGGCAATCTCAAAAACTCTGGATTCCTGCCAGAAGAGCGGGCGTGGCTAACTAATTTATTTGACAACGTCGGTTATGTCGATGTGTATCGCAAGCTGGAGCCCAACGCCAGTGAAACCTGCTACACCTGGTGGAGTAATCGTGGACAAGCTTATGCCAAGAATGTTGGATGGCGTATTGACTATCACATTAGCACGCCTGGTATAGCCTCCTGCGCCAAAAAGACTGCAGTCTATAAAGAGGAAAAATTTTCAGATCACGCGCCGTTGACAGTTGATTATGACTGGAAGCTCTAATTAGCTAAAAAAGAAAATTACTTCTCATCTTGCGGGGATTGAACAATCTTGAGATGTATCGTCGCCCAAATTAACAGCAGCACCGGTAGACCAATGATTGCCGTTCCAAAGAAAAAAGCTTGATACCCAAAATGGTCAACGAATACGCCGGAGAAGCCGGCTAACCACTTGGGCAAAAGCAACATCATCGAGCTAAATAAGGCGTACTGAGTTGCAGAGTACCGAATATTCGTAAGTGAAGATAAAAAAGCAATAAAAGCGGCACTCGCAATACCTGAGCTTAAGTTATCAGCAGAAATCACCCAAATCAGCCCATGCAAGTCATGTCCTTGGTTGGCCAACCAAGCAAACAATACATTGCTGATGGCTGATAACACTGCCCCCAAAAATAATATTCTCAACACACCATAGCGCAATGTAAGTACGCCACCTAAAAAAGCGCCAAGCAGTGTCATCACCACACCAAACACCTTACTCACTGCAGCCACTTCATCTTTGGTGTAACCCATATCTACATAAAAGGGATTTGCCATAATGCCCATGACTACATCGCTAATACGATAGATTGCAATGAGCGACAAAATCAAAATCGCATGCCAACGATATCGCCCAATAAATTCAGCAAAGGGTTCAATCAAGGTTTGATAGAGCCAGGCTTTCGCATTACGGGCTTTTGGTAATTCATAAGCCATGGGTTCTGCACTAAATAGGGTAGTGACTACGCCTACCCCTATTGATCCGGCCATACATAGATAAGCAAATTGCCACGCACTTGCATCGTAGCCAATACCAGTTTCTACTCTTGCTGCAAGCCACAACACACCGGCCCCTGCCCAAATTAATGCTAAGCGATAGCCTGTTTGATAAGTCGCTGCCAAAGCTGCTTGGTGGTCACTATCGGCAGATTCTATGCGAAAGGCATCTAACGCAATATCTTGAGTAGCTGAGCCGAAAGCAACTAAAAGGGCGCACCATACCATCGTATTGAGCGCAATCTTTGGATCTAAAGTCGACATTCCAAGCAACCCCAAAATAATGAGTGCTTGTGCAAAAATTAGCCAACTTCTTCTACGACCCAAAAACTGAGTCAGAAAGGGAATTTGTATTCGATCTACTAAAGGGGCCCATACCCATTTAAAGGCGTAGATCAAGCCTACCCAAGTTAAATATCCAATTGTGCTGCGATCAATACCAGCCTCGCGCAACCAAAAGCTTAATGTTCCCAGAACAAGCAATAAAGGCAATCCTGCAGAGAATCCCAAGAAGAGCATTCGCAAGCAAGGCCATTCAAGATAAACCCGAAAGTCTTTTAGCCAGGATTGAACTACAGCAAACACCTTGGTATTGAGGCTCTAGGCGCGACGAACGCGAAACAAGGCAAGACTGCCAAAAAGATTTGGCATCAAGGTCACTTGACGACCATCGTGCAAGATGCATTGATCTATCACTTGTAAGCCTAGGCTTGAAGCCAACTTTTCAAAGTCAGCTACAGTCAAAACACGCACATTGGGGGTGTTGTACCACTGATAAGGCAGACTCTTAGAGACGGGCATACGTCCAAGAGCTACTGCTAAGCGATGTGACCAGTGTCCAAAGTTTGGAAAAGATACGATCGACTCTTTACCCACTCGCACAACTTCTCGCAAAATTTTTTCTGTTTGATGAATGGTTTGCAATGTTTGCGAGAGGACAACCGTATCAAAGCTGTGGTCTTCGAACAGAGCTAAACCACCCTCGAGGTCCTGCTGAATCACATTCAAACCTTTTTGCACGCATGAAAGCACACGTGCATCATCAATTTCTACACCGTAAGTATGGACAGGCTTTTGTTTTTGCAAAAACTCAAGAAAACTTCCATCACCACAACCAAGATCGAGGACCTCGCTATTGGGGGCAATCCAGTTCGCAATCGCTGCGAAGTCCGCGCGTTTATTCATCATCCTTGAGCCTCGCGCATCTGATTGAAGTAGGCTCTCACCAAACTGTGATAACGCTGATCATCTAGCAAGAAGGCATCATGTCCATGTGGCGCATCAATTTCAGCATAAGTCACTTCACTCTTATTACTCAAAAGAGATTGCACAATCTCACGACTGCGATTGGGCGGAAAGCGCCAATCGGTAGAAAAACTGACGACTAAAAATTTAGCTTGCACCTCAGCTAAAGCACGATTCAAGCTTCCATCAAAACGTCGAGCAGGATCAAAATAATCTAGTGCCCGCGTAATCAATAAATAAGTATTGGCATCAAAGTAAGTCGAGAATTTATCCCCTTGATGGCGCAAGTAACTCTCTACCTCAAACTCAACATCAAAGCTAAAGCGATAATCATTGGACTCGCCATTAGGGCGCTGTAATTCGCGGCCAAACTTTTCGGCCATGTCATCATCTGACAAGTAAGTGATGTGCCCAACCATACGCGCCAAGCGTAAGCCACGCTTTGGCACAACACCATGCTCGTAATAGTTGCCGCCATGAAAATCTGGATCAGACAAAATCGCATTACGAGCCACTTCGTTAAATGCAATATTTTGTGCGCTCAATTTCGGCGTAGAGGCAATCACCACGCAATGCTCTAAGCGCTTCGGAAACTGTATTGCCCATGCCATTGCCTGCATGCCACCAAGGCTGCCACCCATCACAGCCGCAAATTTACGAATGCCAAGCTTATCGGCTAAACGCGCTTGAGTATTTACCCAATCTTCTACAGTGACCACTGGAAAATCGGCTCCATAGGGTTTACCGCTTGCGGGATTAATGCTCATGGGGCCAGTAGAGCCAAAACATGATCCTAGGTTATTAATACCAATCACAAAGAAATGATCTGTATCAACTGGTTTTCCAGGTCCAATCATGTTATCCCACCACCCCAGATCCTCAGGATCATCAGGGCTAGGACCTGCAACATGATGTGATGCATTTAAGGCATGACAAACGAGAACAGCATTACTCTTATCAGCATTGAGTTTGCCGTATGTTTCAATAACTAAATCGTAGCCTGACAACATGGCGCCACTCTGCAAAGGCAGGGGCTCAGCAAAATGTATGGTGTTTCTGGAGAGATGTAGCTCGCTCATTCTGACAAGAGCAGACGCAAACTGACATCAGAGGCGTCAGTCGGCAGTTTCTTAAAGCCACTGCGGGCAAAGCGATGCCAACGGCCCAGAACAAAACTCATCAACATAGCGGCACGAATACTCACCTCTTCTTGGCCTAACTTAGACCAGGCGCCACCTTGGGTTTGAGCAATACGCAATGCTTGCTTGAGGGATGCCTCTACACGATCAAGCACCTGAGTAATGCGCTCCTGTAAGCGATCATCTTCTTGTAATAAAGCATCGCCCAACAACACGCGAGTCATACCAGGGTTTTTTTCAGCAAAGAACAGAAGCATTTGCAAAATGCCATGTGCCTGCGCAAGGCCTGATTCTTCCTTTTGATTAATTTGATTAATCAAGCCAAATACAGTTTGTTCAATAAATGAAATCAAGCCTTCAAACATTTGCGCTTTACTAGCGAAATGGCGATACAGGGCAGCCTCAGAAACATCTATTTTGGCAGCCAATGCAGCCGTTGTTACGCGCTCACCTTTGGGATTTTGCAGCATCTCGGCAAGCACCTGCAAAATCTGTAGCCTGCGCTCCCCAGGGCGAGGGCGCTTGCGTGTTTTACCAGCGTCAGCATTATTGCTGTCGATATTTGCTGGTTCTAGTGAATCACGCATAGCTCTCT
>JACCDO011994101.1_pt1 | contig 84206 bp, 72 predicted proteins | sample 7446101 | NCBI WGS metagenome assembly JACCDO01 (sample SAMN15323440, study PRJNA562643) | freshwater metagenome | isolation source: river surface water | place: USA:Blue River Watershed | collected 2017-08-16
AACTTGGATATTTATCATGAAGTATTTCTACTGCTTGAGCCATTTTTTTGGCATCTTTTCCCTCTCCAGATCCAAAGTTAGAATAACTCAATAGAGCAATTTTTGGTTGAACTTTGAATTTACGGATTGTTTTTGCAACGTTATTTGTAATTTCTGCAATTTCTTCTGCAGTCGGGTCTAAGTTAATGGTTGTGTCTGCTAAAAATAGAGGTCCACGCTTGGTCATTAAAATATATAAACCAGCAACTATGTTCACATCTTTTTGCAAACCTATTGTTTGAATGGCTGGACGAACTACATCTTTATAGTTTCTTGTAGCTCCTGAGATCATAGCATCAGCATCACCCATCTCTACCATCATTGCGCCAAAGTGATTTCGTTCTCGCATCACTTGTAAAGATTCAAACTCAGTAAACCCTTTTCGTTTACGTTTTTCGAAGAAAACTTTTCCGTAGGCCTGTCTACGTTCCATTTCTTCTTCCGATTTAGGATCAACAATCTGAAAATCTGAAAACTCTAAACTATATTCATTGATTATTGCTTCGATTTTCTTTTTGTTTCCTAATAAAATTGGAAAAGCAACACCTTCTTCACTTGCAAATTGTGCGGCTTTTAATACCTTGTAATTATCTGCTTCAGCAAAAACTACTCGTTTAGGATTACTTTGTGCTTTTGCTGTTATGTTTTTTAATAGTTTATTATCAAGTCCAAGTCTACTTTTTAATTCAATTTCATATGCTTCCCAATTGGTAATTGGATTTCTTGCAACACCAGAATCCATAGCAGCTTTAGCAACCGCTGGCGCAACGTAATAGATTAATCTTGGATCTAGTGGTTTTGGAATAATTTGTTCTCTACCAAAGGAAATACTTTTGTCACCATAAGCAACGAGTACTTCTTCAGGTATAGTTTCTTTTGCTAGAGAGGCAATCGCTTTAACCGCTGCAAGTTTCATTTCTTCGTTGATGCAAGTTGCACGTACATCTAGAGCTCCTCTGAATATAAAAGGGAAACCGAGTACATTATTTACTTGGTTAGGGTGGTCAGAACGACCAGTAGCCATGATGATATCTTTTCTAACTGAAACGGCATCCTTGTAACCAATCTCAGGTTCTGGATTTGCTAAGGCAAACACAATAGGATCATTTGCCATGGAAGCGACCATTTCTTTAGAAACAAGATTCCCCTTTGATAAACCAACAAAAACATCAGCTCCAACAAAAATCTCTTCTAGTGATTTATCTCCACAAGTGTGTTGACCGAAGTAAAGTTTATTTTCATCTAAGTCAGTACGGTTTGCATGCAGTAGGCCTTTACTATCATACATGTATATATTCTTTACATCAGCACCAAGGGCAATATATAAGCGTGCGCAAGACATAGCAGCCGCTCCAGCGCCAGAGATCACGATTGTGACTTCCGAAATATTTTTATTAGCTAATTCTAAAGCATTTAATAAAGCAGCAGAGGAAATTATTGCTGTTCCATGTTGATCGTCATGCATGATTGGAATATCCAGTTCTGCTTTTAACCTTTGTTCGATTTCAAATGCTTCAGGAGCTTTAATATCTTCTAAATTGATCCCACCAAAAGTTGGTGCAATGGCTTTAACAGTTTGAATAAACAATTCAGGATCACTTGCATCTACTTCAATATCAAATACATCTATGTCTGCAAATATTTTGAATAGTACTCCTTTACCTTCCATCACCGGTTTTGATGCAAGCGGACCAATATTTCCAAGTCCTAAAACAGCTGTACCATTCGATATTACAGCAACTAAATTTCCTTTTGAGGTATATTTGTAAACATCATCTGCATTTTCAGCGATTCTGATACAAGGTTCAGCTACTCCAGGAGAATAGGCTAAGGATAAATCTCTTTGTGATGCGTATGGTTTTGTAGGAATTACTTGTATTTTCCCAGGTCTACCAGATGAATGGTAATCAAGGGCGTCTTGCTTGCGAATTTTAGCCATAAAAAATGTTTCTAAATCAACTGCTAATTTAACAAAAATAGACGTAACTCAACGAATTACTCTGCTGATTTAACAATTGAAAATAAGGTAATGAATTAATGTCGAACTACGAATCGTGCTGTTTCTAAAAGTTCATCTTTTGCGTAAACGTTGATAATATAAACGTTGTTTTTGAAGTCGGAGACATCGATTTTCTTAAAATTATCGACATTTTCTGAAAAGACCTCTGTACCTAATGCGCTATATATTTTAACAATGGCATCAGAATTATTTCCTTTAATAGAAATATTAATGAAGTCAGTTGCAGGATTAGGGTAAACACTTAAAATAATATCACCATTGTCGTGTAAAGGCTTAAGGTTAGATTGTGAAAAACCTAATAAGGAAAAAACAAATGATATGAAAAACACGACAACCTTCATACTATCAAATATAACAATTTTGAATATAAAAACCAATTTTTATGATTTTTCTTTAAAGTAATTTAAAATTATCATCGTTTTTGCGAGTCCAATTATTTTAGTTAGTTCGTCTTTACTAGCATTTTTTATGGCAGAAATCGTTTTAAAATGTTTCATTAGTTGTTCAAAAGTCTTTTCTCCAATACCTTTAATTTCACTTATTTCGGAGATAAAAGCATTTTTACTTCTTCGATTTCTATGGTGTGTTATACCAAATCGATGTGCTTCATTTCTGAGAAATTGGATTACTTTCAAACTTTCAGAACGTTTGTCGAGATAAATAGGGATGCTATCACCGGGAAAAAAAATTTCTTCTAATCGTTTTGCAATTCCAATGATGGCAATTTTACCTCTTAAGCCTAATTTCTCTAATACTTCTAAAGCGGCGCCTAATTGTCCTTTTCCACCATCGATAATGATCAGTTGAGGTAGTGGTTCCTTTTCTGCGAGTAATCTTGAGTAACGTCGATGAACAGCCTCTTGCATCGTAGCAAAATCATTCGGTCCTTCTACTGTTTTAACATTAAAATGCCGGTAATCTTTTTTACTTGGTTTGGCATTTTTAAATACCACACAAGCTGATACAGGATTGGTACCTTGTATGTTAGAGTTGTCAAAACATTCAATGTGTATGGGTAATTCTTTTAGTCTTAAATCTTTTTTTAATTGCTCTAAAATACGATTGGTATGTTGTTCTGGATCAATTATTTTTTCATGTTTAATTTTTTCTAATCGATAAAACTTCGCATTTCTTTGGGATAGTTCGATGAGGTTTTTTTTATCACCAATTTGAGGAACAACAAATTTGAAGTCGGGAAATTGCTCTTTAATTTGTACATCGGTTAATATTTCTTTGGTGGAACTTTTGAAACGTTCACGTAGTTCAAACAGAGCATAAATAATGACTTCAGCAATGGTTTCATCAAGCTTTTTTTGAATTTCTAATGTTATACCATGAATAATTGAACCATTTGAAATGACAAGGTAATTTATAAAAAAAGATTTTTCATCTTCGACTCCTGTAATTACATCAACTGCTTTAATTTTTGGAGAAACAATCGTCGATTTCGCTTTGAATTTTTCAAGAGCTGCTATTTTTTCTTTCATTTTTTGAGCCTCTTCAAATTTATATTCTGAAGCATAATCAAACATCTTCTGTTTCACATATTGAATTACTTGATGAATTTGGCCTTTTAATATAGATTCGACGTGTTCGATAAATGTATTGTATTCTTTTTCCGTTTGATTTCCCACGCAAGGGCCTAAACAGTTTCCAATATGATATTCTAAGCAAACTTTAAATTTCTTTTGTCTAATATTGCTTTGATTTAAGTCCAGTGAGCATGTGCGTAAGGGGTATAAATCTCGAATAAGTTCAAGTAAGGTATTTAATACTTTTACATTCGGATAAGGACCAAAATAAGAGGAACCATCTTTTATATAAGAACGAGTTGAGAAAACACGCGGAAATGGCTCTTTTTTGATACAAATCCAAGGGTAAGTCTTATCGTCTTTGAGTTGAATATTATACTTGGGTTGGTATTTTTTTATAAGGTTATTTTCAAGTAATAAAGCGTCTAGTTCGGTGTCTACAACAATATATTTTATATCATGAATTTTCCTTACTAGTATGCGTGTCTTTGCATTATCGTGTGTTTTTACAAAATAGGAAGAAACCCTTTTTTTCAGATTTTTAGCTTTACCAACATATATAATTATCCCCGTTTCATCAAAATATTGATAAACACCAGGTTGTTCCGGAATGGTTTTTAATTTGAGTTGAATATTGGTTTGCATCATGTTACTCAAAACAAAAGGCTGTCCTTGAGAGACAGCCTTTGATTTATTTGAAAACTATAAATTATCTTTGAATTCCTAGTGAAGAGAATTTACGATTATCTTTTACTTCATTCATTTTAAACAATGCTGTTTTAATTTCACCATTGATATTAGCTCTTTGGTTATTTAACATCTGAGTTTGTTCCATGCTGAAGTCTCTCGTAGCAGGTGCTTTGATCGTTTTGTTCAAACGTATAACATAAACTCCTTGTTCACCTTTCAATGGTAAGGTTTTTTGTCCGTCTTTTAACCCTGAGAATAAAGACCCTACCACTTCTGGTTCGTAACCTGCACCTTGAATTTGCGGGTTAGCGAAAACAATTTCAGCCTTGTTTACTGTTGTTCCTCCTTTTTTAGCAAGTAATTCTAAATCTTTTGTTTTAGACATTTGTTGAATTAAAATAGCTGCTTTTTTCTCTTTTATTACTTCTGCTTTCATTATGTCTTTAACATCGATAAATTCAGGAGCTCCTTTTTCTCTTATGGAAGAAACGATAGCGATAATGTAACGATCATTATCTTCAATAGGAGCAGAACATAGAGTACCAATTTCAGTATCTTCATCGTATGCTAATTTAATTAGCTTATCTTCTGCGAAAGGTGTTTGTACTCCTTGAATTTTAGGGTTTTCATCAGAAATTCTATAAGGTCTTACAATGTAACCCTTTTGTCTTGCCAATGTATCAAAAGCATCTAATTTAGATTCTGGTGATGATTTGCGAGATACTTTTTCGTCTAAAGAATATAAGATATTGTATGCTTCTTCGTTAATTAAACTTTCAGTTTCTTCACTTGGAGTCAATGCTTTTTCTATGAATGAAACGATAGGGTATTTAACAGCTTTGCGTTCCATTACCTCAATTATGTGTATACCAAACTGAGTTTTAACCGTTCCGATAGTTCCAATTGGTTTTGAAACAGAGAAGGCAGAGAACTCAGGAACCATTTCAAAATCAAGGAAGTTATCAATAACCCCTCCAGTAGATTTCGAACCACCATCATCTGAAAATTTTGTCACATATTCAGCGAAGTTATCTTTATTAATTAACTTCACTAAACTGTCTGCTTTTCGTTGTGTAGCTTTCACTTTAACAGAATCTTCTTTTGGAGCAGCTAGTAATATGTGTCTAACCTTACAAACGTTAGTATTGAAACCACGAACTTTTGCTAGTCTGTATTTTCCTTTATCTAAGTAAGGTCCAACAATTTGACCAGGTAATGCCATTTTAAAAACAGTATCCATTGCCGCTGGGAAAGTTAATCCTGGCGTTGCTTTTTGGTCAGACTCTGGACGTAAAGTAGATTGTCTAGAACTAGTATAGAATTTTAGGTCGCTATTCGCTAATACAAAAACAGAGTCATTTTTAGCAGCTGCAAATTGTGTTTTTAAAGCATTTATTTTTTTAGTGAATTCTGCTGTATCTTTTTTCGAAGGAGCAATTGCAATGTCAAAAATTTTCACATCTCTACCAGCAGTAGCTTCGTATTTCTTTTCGTTTTTGTGTTCTTCATAATATGCTTTAACCTCTTCGTCAGAAACTTTTATTTTGTCGTCTTGGATATCTGAATATCTTCTAACCACGTATGATACACTTTTTACTTCTTTTTGAGCTTTATATTCTTCTTCTGCTTCCAATGAAGTTACATATACACCTTGGGCTAACAATTGAAAATATTTCTCACTTTTACGTTGGTCCGTGAAAGCTTGTTTTGTATTTTTCCATTGTTCTGAAACTTGAGGGTCTGAAGAAGATTCCATTTCAGTAATGCGTTGTTCTAATAAACGTGGGTTGAATTGTCCAGTTAGTGAATCAACAAAGCTTTGAGCTAAATCTGGCATCACAGTAAAACCGTCTGTACCATATAGATATGCATCAAATTCTGATTTGCTTACATCTAAACCTAATTTTTCATATTCTTTTTCAAGTATGGTATTTTCCACTAACATAGTCCATGCTCTATCTGCAGATACTTGCTGATCTTGTGGAGTATACGGACGATTCATTTGTTGGTATTGTTGTGCATCTTGTTGCATCACCGCTTTTACCAAGTTGTCGTATTTGATAGGATCTACTTGTTCACCTGCTACTTCCCCTAAACCAAGTACTCCTCCTGATTTTCCGAAGATATTGTCCCAACCTGTCATAATAAATGCAAGCATAGACAAACCAATTAATACAAGCGTTAACCCAGATTTCTCTCTTATTTTACCTATAATAGCCATATAAAGTCTCTTTTTAAAGCACGCGAATATACATATCTGAATTGACTTTTGAAATAAGGGCCTTTATTATTTTTTTGTAAACAAGTCTAAAAGGAGAGAATTTAGAACGAATTCTTTTTCTTATTTTTACTTTATGACTTCATCCGTAAAGGAAATTTATACCCTAAAACAAGTTGCAAATTCCATTCAAAAAACCTTGCAAGAGCGTTACAATCGCACTTATTGGGTAAAAGCTGAAATGCACAAGCTCAATTTCACTATGAAAGGGCATTGTTATCCGGAGTTAGTTTATAAAGAGAATGATATTATCGTAGCTGAAATGCGCGGGCAAATTTGGAAGACCAACTTCGAGCGTATAATGGATACGTTTTCCAAAGTGGTAAAAGAGCCCATTCAAGATGGTATGTTGCTTCTTTTCGAAGTAAAAATTGTCTACCATCCTGTTTATGGTTTATCCTTAGATATTGTTGATATTGATCCTTCTTTTACTTTAGGAGAACTTCATAAAGAACGAGAGGAGACCATCAATCGTTTAGAAAAAGAAGGTTTATTTTATAAAAATCATCAGTTATCTTTCCCTTTGTTACCTCAACGTATTGCGGTCATTTCTGTTGAATCGAGTAAAGGTTTATCTGATTTTTATAGCATTACCAAATCAAATACTTGGGGTTATACTTTCTTCTTTATGCTATTTCAAGCTCAATTAAATGGTGATGGTGCTGTTTTATCTATCATTTCGCAATTGAAACGCATTGAGAAAGTAAAAACACATTTTGATGCTGTTGTTATAGTTCGTGGAGGAGGTGGTGAGATTGGTTTGTCTTGTTACAATAATTATGCCTTGAGTAAAGCGATTGCTACTTTTCCTCTGCCTATATTGACAGGCATAGGTCATTCGACAAATGTAACTGTTGCAGAATTAGTTGCTCATAAAAGTGCTATTACACCAACAGAGTTAGGTGAATTTTTGATTCAACGGTTTCATAATTTTGCGGTACCTGTTAATGATTCATTGAAAGTTATAAAAAATAAGGTACAATCTGTTTTCAAATTATCGAAAGAAACTTTTCAAAGTGAGATTAAAATGTTTCGTCAAGTTTCGATTACTCGATTTATGAATGATTCAAATAAACTAAAAGACCTCACACAAAAGGTCTTACATGAAGTAAAACATAAAATGAAATCACAACAAAATGATGTAGTTCGATTTTCGGAATGGATACAAGTACAGGTTCAAAATTTCAATCAAAAAGAACACTTGCAACTAAGTCTTTTACAAAAACAGTTGATGAATTGGAATACGAATCAAAAGCCTTTTTTTATGGCTAAAGTTGATCAAGTTCAAAAAAATTTAATTTTTCATTCTAAAAATTATTTCATTCAAAAAGAACAAACACTAAAAGAAAAAGAACAAGTTGTCAACTTATTAAACCCACAAAATATCTTAAAACGAGGATATGTTATTCCGTTAGTTAATGGGAAAATTCTCATTGAGAATAAGCTACCTCAAATAAACGATGAAATAGAATTAATTACTTATTCATATACTTTAAAAACAAAACTTATTAAAATCAACAAAAATGAAGAATGAATTAAAATACACAGATGCATTTGAAGAATTACAAGAAATTGTACAAGAAATTCAAGATGGTGAAATTTCAGTAGATGATTTAGCATTGAAAGTAAAACGTGCTGCGACGTTGATTAAATTTTGTAAAGAAAAACTTTCTACCACGGAAGAAGATGTAAATCAAATTTTAAAAGAGTTAGAAGAGTGATTCAACGATATTATTATGTTGGTAGTCTAAATTTTTAAATTATTATTGTTTTAAATAACTAGTTTTCGCTGAACATTTTCGCTTTTAAATTGTTAAAAGCTTGTTATTAAATTTTATATGAAATACTCTTTATTATTTTTTATATTCATTTGTTTTTCTGTCTTTTCTCAGGAAAAATTTACAGTAAGCGGTACCGTAACCGATAGTACTAAAGGAGAAGCATTAATAGGAATAAAAGTAAAAGTAAAAGGCGTTGCAGCAGGTTCATTTACAAATGAATATGGTTTTTATTCCATTACAATTCCAGCTGGAAAATATACGTTAGTCTACAATCAAATTGGATATGTGCCTATTGAAAAAGAAGTTGATTTACAGTCTAATACTCGTGTGGATGTTAAGTTAATTCCGGGAGATCGTGTCAAAGAGTTGAAAACAGTGGTCATTACTGCTCAAAAAGCAGATGCTAACGTGAAACAAGCAACAATGGGGGTAGAGAAAATTGACCCTAAAGCGGTTGCTAAAATACCTGTTTTGCTAGGTGAGAAGGACATCATTAAAACAATGCAATTATTACCTGGTGTAAAAAGTGCGGGTGAAGGAAATTCTGGATATTATGTGAGGGGGGGTGGTTCTGATCAAAACTTAATTTTATTAGATGAGGCACCTGTTTATAATGCATCTCACTTGTTAGGTTTCTTTTCTACTTTTAATTCTGATGCAATCAAAGATGCAACCTTATACAAAGGGAATCAACCTGCGAATTTGGGAGGTAGATTATCATCTGTATTAGATATTAAAATGAATGAAGGAAACAATCAACGTTACAACGTTAGTGGTGGTTTAGGTTTAATCTCTTCCAAGCTAAACGTAGAAGGACCAATTGTGAAAGATAAATCTTCTTTTTTGATTACAGGAAGACGTACTTATGCAGATGTATTTTTGAAAGCAACGGAAGATTTTAAAGATAACACCTTGTATTTCTATGATTTAAATGCAAAATTGAATTATAAACTAGGTCAAAAAGATAAATTATATATGTCTGGATATTTTGGACGTGATAAATTAGGATTTGGAGGTGCATTTGGTATTGATTGGGGAAATGCTACAGGGACCATGCGTTGGAATCACATTATATCTCCAAAATTATTTTCAAATACCTCTGTGATTTACAGTTCTTACGATTATAAAATTGCTATAAAAGCTGAGAACGTTGATTTCACCATAAAATCAAAAGTATTGGATTATAACTTAAAGCAAGAGTTTCAATATTATGCCAATACCAAAAACAAAATCAAGTTTGGTTTAAATATGATCAATCACAACATCACTCCTGGTCAGTTAATTGGTTCGGAAGGGGTTTCAACAGGAATTGTTCAATTAAATCCTGCAAAATCATTGGAGGGAGCTTTATTTATATTGAATGATTGGGAAGTAAATGAGAAATTGTCTGTAAATTATGGAGTTAGATTATCAACATTTTCAGTGTTAGGTAATGGTCAAGATATGTATACCTATGATGCGAATGGAAGTGTAAATGACACCTTGAGATACTCTGATAATGAGTTTGTCAAAACTTATCCTGTATTAGAACCAAGATTTTCTATGAGTTATGCTTATAGAGAAGATCAAAGTTTCAAACTTGCTTATTCAAGAAATGCACAGAACATTCATTTGGTTTCAAATGCAACTACTGCTTCACCAACGGATGTAATTTTGGGTTCAACGATTAATACCAAACCAGAAATTGCTGATCAAGCAGCTTTTGGTTGGTTTAAAAACTTTAAAGAAAACACCTATGAATTCAATGCGGAAGTGTACTATAAGTATATGCAAAATCAGATTGACTATCGTAATGGAGCTAATACACAAGCAAATCAAGTTTTAGAAGGAGAGTTACTTTACGGTTTAGGAAGAGCCTATGGTTTGGAAATGATCTTAAAGAAAAAAACCGGAAAATTTAATGGTTGGATTTCTTATTGTTTATCTAAATCAGAAAGAAAAATTGAGGGGATTAACAATGGATCATGGTATAATGCGAAACAAGATAGAACGCACGATTTATCAGTGGTTACTATTTATGATCTAACTCCAAAATTATCTATTTCAGCCTTGTTTGTATTCTACACAGGAAATGCAGTAACCTTTCCTTCAGGAAAATATACGATTGAAGGTCAAACTCAATTCTTATATACAGATCGAAATGGAGGAAGAATGCCCAATTACCATCGTTTAGATTTAGGGGTAAACTGGATAAGAAAAAATACAGAGAAATATGAAAGTAGCTGGAATTTCTCTATTTATAATGCTTATGGTAGAGAAAATGCTTATACCATTGCATTTAGAGAAAAAGAAGGCAATCCAAATGTAACTGAGGCTGTACAAACTTCTTTATTCAGATGGATACCAGCGATTACTTATAACTTTAAATTCAAGTAATATGAAAAAGATACTTAACCCTATATTTTTTACATTTAGTGTAGTTGTCCTAATGCTATCTATTTTTTCATGTGAGAAAGTGATTAAGTTAGATTTAAACAGTGAAAATCCGAAAATTATTATCGAAGCACCCATTAATGTAGATAGTACGAATCAAAAAATTACGATTAAACAGACTGTTAATTTTGATGATGAAAGTTCGGGAACAGCTGTTACAACTGCAGAGGTAACTATATCAAATGGAACAACGTCTATTAAGTTTGACCATACTTCAAATGGTGAATATGTAGCTAATACACCACTTTCCTTTTTTGGTTCAGATAAATCTTATGAACTTAAAGTAATTGATGCAGGAAAGACATATACTGCAACTAGTATTTGTCCAATAGTTTCAATACCATTAGATTCAATCGGTGTATATAAACAAAAAACATTTGGAAGATATAATTATTCCGTAGTTGCTTTAAGAAATGAAACTCCAAAAGGAGTACCTAATTGGTATCAATATCAGGCAAAGAAAAACGGAGTTAAAATCAATAAAATTTTAATTGATGATGATCAAAATTTAGATGGTGTAACTGTTACTAGAAAACCGATTTTTGATTTACCAGAATTTTCACCAGATACAATAGTAAATGATTTACCAAAGTTTAAAGTGGAAAAAAATGGAGTTACTACTTTAGCAGATTCGGTAGAGTTAGAATTAACTTTGGTGAATATAGAATACAAAGTTTTTCGTTATTTCTTTAATTTAGTATTAAATCAGGGCGGAAGACAAAGTGCTACACCTTCTAATCCTGATCCATTGTTTACCAATGGTGCTTTAGGTTATTTCTCAGTTCAAAAGAGCTACACTAAGAAAAAATGGATTAATACAAAATAGGTAATAGGGTTTTTCTTATTTTTGTCTTGTATGCAAGGAATACCAACTCATTATCAACAAGCAATAACCATCGGTATAGAGGCCTCTTTTATTTTGATGGATTTTTACAAAGGTCATGTTGATAGTACTGATAAATCAGATGGTACTCCAGTAACAATTGCAGATAAAGCTTCTTCAGATTATATCGTTTCTAAACTTGAACCACTTGGTTTTCCAATCATTTGCGAGGAAATTATCAATGAACCATATACTTCAAGACAACAATGGCAACAAAATTGGTGTATTGATCCTTTAGATGGTACAAAGGAATACTTAAAGAAGAATGGTGAGTTTGCTATCAACATTGCATTTATTGATAATCAGATTACTATCTTCGGAATTATCGTATGTCCTGTTAAAAAAGAAGTATTGTTTGGCGGAATAAAGGAAGGAGTTTTTATATCAAAATTTGATACAAAAGGAACGATTATTTCTACTCAAAAAATTGAACCTAGTTTATTTAAGAATAATCCCATAGTATTATTAGCATCAAGAAGTTATGATACTCCTGCTACTAAAAAGTTTGTTGCTGATTTAGAGAAGCAAGTTGGGGAAGTTGTTTATAAACAAAAAGGGAGTGCCTTGAAGTTTTTTGAGTTTGCACGAGGAGTTGCCGATATATATCCAAGATTTGCTCCAACGATGGAATGGGACATAGCTGCAGGTCAAGCTATTTTAGAAGCTTTGGGAGGTGAAGTATTACATCTAGATACTGGCAAACCACTTACATACAATAAAGAAGATTTAAGAAACCCTCATTTTATTGCAAAATCAGCTGCTTTAAAAGTTGAATTAATTCCGAATCCTTAATGAAAGTTATTCTTTTGATTTTTGTATTGGTTTCGGGGATGGTATATTCCCAACAGAAATTGATTCCTTTACAATCATTTTACAAAGAAAAATTCATTCAATTTTCTGGAAAAAAATCTATTTCTACTTTTTATCCTCAAAATGAAAGTGAGTTAAATACTCAATACATAAACAGAGATTCTACCAAACAATATTTTGATTTTTCTGAGTATATTTATAAACATCATCTCCTTGAAATCAAAACAGATGTAGGTCAAATTAATATTGACCCTTTGATTAACTTTTCTAGAGGTCGTTATAATTTTGATAGTACAGGTTACCCATTGTATAGAAATACGAGGGGAGTTTTTGTTGAAGGTCAAGTTTATGAAAAAATTTCCTTCCAGTTTACATTTGCTGAAAATCAAGCACGTTTTCAAAATTATGAGAGACAATATATGGCCTCTCGTGGTGAGCTATATATTTTTCCTGGTCCAAGGTATAGCATTCAAAATGCTGTAGTACCAGGTGGTTCACGTACAAAGCCTTTTAAAGAATACGGGTTAGATTATGCTTATTCAACAGGAATGATACGATACGCTATTCATCCCAAATTAGCTATTGAAGCAGGAAATAATCAACATTTTATAGGTTCTGGCTATCGTTCTCTTTTACTTTCTGATAATGGTTTTTATGCTCCCAATGTTCGTATAAATTGGAAAATTCATCCAAAGTTAGAATATCAAGTTCTATATCAGAAAAATTTAAATCTTTACCGTAAACCATTAACGAAGGCTGTAGAATCAAATTATGAAATTAAGTTCTATGCTTTGAGTTATCTGACCTTTAAACCGGCACCTTCTATTTCAATTAGTTTATTTTCTGCAGGAAATCAACTGATAGGAGATTCTATGATACGACATCCTTTCGTTACAGATCAATTAATTCCTTTACCCTTTTTTCAAAATGACTTCACATTAGGTCGTTCAAGTGTAATTAACGGAATTAATGGCATCAATATAGATTGGGCGTTAAAAAAAGCTAGAATTTATGGTCAAGTAGTAACAGATCGAGTTGAAAATTCGTTTTTAGTTGCTAATCAATTGGGATTTTACTGGTTTGATGCATTTAAAATAAAAAATGCAATGATACAATTGGAATGGAACCAAGTACCTAAAAATTTCTATTCCGCAAAAAATCCAAAATTAGCTTACAGTCAATTTAACTTACCAGCAGCACACCCAAAAGGAAATAATTTTAATGAGTTGTTTTTGAAACTTTTTTACGAAAAAAATAGATTTTACCTACAGGCTAAAACAAGTATTTACTTGACGCAAGGTGGTACAACGTTGCAGCAGTTTGAAGCAACTTCCATTTTTAATGGTCTAACTTTTGGTAATTTAGAATATGGGAACACCATTACAGGGGATTATGAATTAGGTTGGCGATTTAATCGGTTATATAATGGGAACTTTTTTGTAAAATACCAAGGAAGATCAAGTGTTTATGATAAATTTCAACAAACGACGAATTGTATCTGGTTTGGTTTAAAAACATCTTTGACTAACGAATATTTTGACTTTTGAGAATTTCTGTAATCATAGCATTTTTAATTTCTTTAGTTTCTTGGGGACATCCAGGTGATACCATTCTGACCAATAAAAATGAAAAGTTAACGAATATTTTACGAGATGAAAAAAGAGATTCTTTAAGGAAGTTTTTAAAATTTGCACCTGATCTTGTATTTTCAGTCACATACAAAAAGCCATTTTATCAAACGGGATTGAGTGGTTTAATTGGGTTTAAAAAAATCGAAAAATCGAGTGCAGCGTGGGGAACTTACGCCTATTTTCGATCAGGATTAACGACTCAAGGTAGTATTCCTTATTTTTCTGATCCTCAAACAAAATCTTTTATACTAACACCTCTTAAAGATTCTATCTTCGGACAATCTACTAGTTTGTATTTTGATATAATCGGTTCAGCGTGGTATTCATATAAAAATTTTAACATCAGATCTGGAATTGGACCAATGGAACATCCTATGTATAATTTCAGTTCTAGAAATATTTTTAACTCAGACAATCGAATTGCCAATCCGTATGTGATGATAGACTTAAAATTTAGTAAGTCTTTAAATTACAGTTTACGACAAGACATACTTCGAGAAAAAATCGGCAATCATTTTGAACCGAAAGGAAATGTTAGCCACACATTTACCTATAATCACAAAGGTGAAAATAAATTTATACTTCGATTATTTGAAACGGTAGTGTATCAAATGAAAGATACGTTGTACAACCGTGGTTTTGAGGTAGAGTATTTAAATCCTTTTTTGTTTTACCGTCCCCAGGAATATAATATGGGTTCGGCGGATAATATCTTATTGGGTTCTGAATTTTCCTATAGCTTTAAAGAAAAAGAAACCCAAAAAAGAAGCTTATATTCAACTATTTATGGTCAAGTATTGATTGATGATTTTCTACTTTCTGCTTTTCGTGCGCGAAATGGTTGGTGGGGAAATAAATATGGATTTAATTTAGGTTCTCGATTTTCTATTTTTCCAAAAGATTCATCAGGAAATACGAAATCACATAATGTTTATAAAATAGAATTTACTTATTTACGCCCCTATGTGTTTTCTCAAACAAATCCTGGAATTGTCTATGGGAATCAAGGGTTACCGATTGCCCATCCATTGGGTTCTAATTTTGCTGAATTGTATCAAGAATATGAATATCAAAAAGAGGATAATAAATTTAATTTTAAAGCATTCTTACAAGCCTACATCAAAGGAGTGGATTCAGTTGGATTGAAAAACACTTCATACGGAGGAGATATTTATAAGTCTTATAGTAAACATCCGTATGAGTTTAATAACAACGTAGGACAAGGGATTACGTTAAGAACTGTACAATTGGGTACAACTTTAAATTATCTTTATAGTAATAAATATTTTAGAGACTTATGTTTCTACATCGAACCCCGTTACCGTTTGATGTTTTTTGAAAATCACCGTCAAGAGGATTTCTTTTTGACGATTGGAATACAATCTAACATTTGGAGAAATAAAGATCGTTTAAATTATTAATTTATTGTTCTAATTATCTTCTAATTATTTGTCATTTCAATCAAATATGTATATTTGTTAAAGCATCGAAATATTGCTTTTTTTATGGATAAATTGATAGCCGCGTTTCCGCACAATATTACTGAGTCTCTTGAGATTGCTTCAAAGTATCAATTTAAGAAACCTACAAACGAGATACACAATGTGGTAATTTGTGGAATGGGTGGTTCAGGTATCGGAGGTAAAATTGTTTCACAATGGATTCAAGATGAGATTAAAGCTCCAATTACTTTAATACAAGATTACACTCTACCTGCATTTGTTAATCAAAATACTTTAGTTATAGGCTGCTCTTATTCAGGTAATACAGAAGAAACTTTATATTCTTTAGAAGCGGGAAAAAAAGCTGGAGCTCATATTATTGGTTTGTGTTCTGGCGGGAAACTTCAATCATTTTGTGAATCGAATGGTTATGAAGTTGTTTTAGTTCCTGGAGGTAATCCTCCGAGAACAACTTTGGCTTTTTCATTGGGCCAGTTATTGAACATTTTTGCAGGTATTGGATTGATAGCTCATACAAACTTAGAAAAATATAGAAGTTGTGCTTCTTTTTTAATTGAAAATCAAGAAGAGTTTAAAAATGAAGCACGTTGTTTGGCTTCTTTTATTAAAGGAAAAAATTTGTTGATGTATTCTGCTTCTAATTATGAAGGGGTAGCGATACGCGCAAGACAACAATTCAACGAGAACTCTAAAATTTTATGTATTCATCATGTAATACCTGAAATGAATCACAATGAACTAGTAGGTTGGGGTCTAGGAAATGATAGCTATGGTGTATTATTTTTTGATTCGAAAGATTGGTTTGATCGTAATCGTGTTAGAATGGAATTTTCTAGAGCGCATATTGAAAAGAAACATGCGCATATTTATACTTTAGAGGCTAAAGGTGAAAATATAATAGAACGCTCTATGCATTTTATAAATGTAGTTGATTGGGCATCTTTTTATTTGGCAGAAATGAATGAAGTAGATCCAATTGAGATCGATGTGATTAATGAGCTAAAGGGGAAATTAGATAAATATTAATTATTAAGAATAGATTTTTTAAAGGAGAATTTTGTTCTCCTTTTTTTGTTATAATATTTTTTTATTATCTTAAAGAAAAAAAGTTATGTCGTTACCAATATTAAATGTATTAGAAAATTTAGGTGTTCCTAGTGTTGCATCTGAAGTGTTGATTTTAAATGAACCTTTTGATTGGACAAACACAAATTCAGTAATTGGACAAATAGAAGATAGGTTGATTGCAAGAAATATTGAGTTAGTTGCAAAGAAAAAAATACTAAAAATAGTTACAGAGGCTCTAGACAATGTTTGTAAACATGCAGTTAAGTATCCATCTCAACATGTTTCTAGTTTTATTTGTCATTTAGATTTGAATGAAAGACTTTATATTTCAACTAGAAATCTTGTTCCAAATTCAGAAGTTGGACCACTTATTAATACGATTCAAGCTTTAAATTTTGCTAACCAAGAAGAGTTGACTAAGCTTTACAAAGAACAGTTGAAACATGGTAAATTATCAACAGAGGGTGATGCTGGTCTTGGACTAATAGAAATAGCTAGAAAGTCTACTGAAAACATCAAGTTTACTGTTGAATATCATGATATTGAGACTTCAAATTTTACTTTTTTAATTACTGTCGATTTAAAAAACTATTAGTCATGGAAAGATATTTTGTGGAGGCGACTAAGATGACACCTCAAATTGAATTAGATACTGATAAGAATGTTTTTTCTTTATCAGGAAACTCTAGACCTGAAAACCCGATGCAATTTTACAAGCCAATGTTTGATTGGTTAAATAACCATTTTGAATCAACTACGGGTAAAACAACTTTTGAGGTAAAAATGGACTATTTCAATACCTCTACAAGTAAAATACTACTAGATTTATTTGAGTTATTTGAAAAACATGCAGATTCAAAAGATATTCATGTAATTTGGTATTATCAATCTGATGATGAAGAAATGCAAGAAGCTGGAGAGGAATTATTAGACCTTGTTGAACTTTCTCACGAAATAAAAGAAATTTAATTTTTCTTTATAAACAAAAATAGGCTGCTCAATCAAGCAGCCTATTTTTTTGTCTAATAATTGATTAAACTTCTACACCAATTAATACCACGTCATCCATTTGTTCGTAGTTTCCTTTCCAGTTTTCGTAAGTTGTATCAAAGAATTCTCTTTGTGAAGCAGTAGGTTGAGCACCCACTTCCAAGATTGCTTTTTTCAAGTTAGCAATTTTGAAACGATTTTCTTCTTCATTCATTTGATCAGCGTATCCATCACTGAAGGTATAAATTTTATCTCCTTTTTGAAGTTCAATGGTATGTTTCGTAAATGGAGTCATTTTTTTGTAGATTCCAATTGGTTGTTTATCCGCTTTGTATTCTAGCAATTCACCATTTCTAAAGATATACATTGGGTTGTTTGCACCAGAGTAAGAAAGTTCATTTGTATTTAAATCCCAACAACAAATGGCGATATCCATACCATTACGCATTTTTTCATCAGAATCTAAATCCACATTTTTATTTAATGTTTTGATAACAGAATCTCTTAATAAATCTAAGATTTCATTCGTGTTCTCTATTTCTTTTTCAATAATAATTTCATTTAATAAGGACATTCCGATCATGGTCATGAATGCGCCAGGAACTCCATGACCTGTACAGTCTGCTGCTACCCAGAAAATCTTATTTGATTTTGTTTTATAACCCCAATAGAAGTCACCACTTACGATATCTTTCGGTTTGAATAGTATAAATAAGTCACTAAAGATTTTTCTAAAATACTCATCGGAAGTAATGATTGCTTCTTGTATGGTTTTCGCATATTCAATACTTTCTGTAATTAATTCATTCTTTTCTTGAATTTCATCTCTTTGTTTAACTACTTCTGCTGTTCTTTCCGCTACAATTTTTTCCAATCGAATATTAGCTTCTCTTAGTCTTTTCGTATACATTCTTACAAATGTATAAATGGAGAAAACAAAGATGATTACATACACTAAATAAGCAAAGATTGTTCTATACCATGGAGGAGTAATTTTAAAACTAAATTTACCTACTTCAGATACTTGACCAAATACATTTTGCGCTCGTACCATAAAGGTGTATTTGCCCTCAAATAAGTTGGTATAACTTTTAAAGTTATCAGCACTCCATGCAGACCATTCATCATCAAATCCTTCTAACTTATATTGATAAAGTATTTTATCTTCGTTGTTGTAGAATGGATTTGTAAAAACAAAATTCATTTCGTTTAAATCATAATCTATTTTTGGAGTTAGTTTTGACAGCTGATTATTTCCCAGAATTTCATGTTTATCATTATCAAAGTTTAAAAATGAACCTCCAAATAATAGGGAGTCTTTTCCTACAAATATTTGTCTGATTAACGCTTTATTTTTATAATTTGTAGGTTTAATTTCTGATTTATTATATTGATACAAACCGAAAGGAGTTCCAAGCCACATGACATTATTTTTCTCATAAAAAGAATAAATATGCATTTTAGGTAGTTGTTTAAGATTGAGGGTATCTCTGTTTTTATTTTTTAAATTAATAAGAGAAAAACGTGCTGTATTATCCCCATAGGTAGAGGTGAAAATCATATCTTTTGCAAAAGATTTCATTCTAAATATACCCGTTTCTTCTTTACACATGAATTCACCAAATTCACACGATTTTTCTAATTTCTTTTTAGTATTATCGAAAGAAAATAATCCTGCTTTTGTTGCTACATATACCTTCCCTTTCACTGTAAAAACTTGGTTGTAACTATCAAATTTAAGTCCTTCATTTTTTGATAGATAATCTACTTTGCTATTTGCATTTATATAACCTACCCCTGTATTTTCAGTAGCAAACCAGATCCTATCTTTATTATCTAGAGCAATGCTTCTTACAGCACTTTTCGTCTTAGCTATTAGTTTGAAAGATTTATCAACGATAGAAAATTCGTAAACCCCATCAGTACAACCTAGAATTAACTTGTCATTTTTTTGATTTATACACCAAACGGTATTCTTATTAAAAATATTGGTAACTGTTTTTGATGTAGTATTGATTTCAAATAATCCGTTTGCATTCCCCAGGAAAAGACGATTTTTGAATGTAATAAATTGCCAGTTTTCGTCTCTTAATCCTTCAATGGGAACAAAAAATCCATCTTTTAAATATTTAACTCCTACAGCAGTAGCAACATATATTGTGTTATTGAAACTGATTACATCTTCAACCGTTCCTTCGATGCCTTCATTCTGACTCCAATTTTTGATACCAGAGTTTATTTCAACTCTTGCAACACCTTTGTCAGTACACAACCAAGTGTTTCCCATTCTGTCATTAAACACCTTGTTTACAGCATTATTTAAAAGTCCTGTTTTTGTGTTTACCTGTCCTAATAAATTACCTGAAAGATCAAAAATCAAAGCTCCTTGATAAATGGTTCCAATAATAATTTTATTGTTTATGGTTTTTTCAATACTATAAACATATGCTTGAAGTAAAAAATTATTGTATGATAAAATCGAATTATTAGTATTATTGATTTCGCCTGTCTTAATATTATAAATCATTACAGGGTCTTTACCAGTCAAAAATAAAATTTCATTTTCAGAGATTTTAGTTCCACCAACCACAGGTATATTGATAAATGCTTTCCCATTTTTCATAGGTTTAATAACACCTTTTACGATTTCCATTAAACCTTCCTTCGGAGAGCAGAATACAACCTTATTTCCTATTTTGTTTAGTGTCATGAAAACAGGCGTTTTAATAAACTTTACCTCTTTGCCATTCCAACTAAATATCCCGTTATCTGTTGCAAAATAAACATAACCTTCATCACTTACACAGGTCCATATGTTTTGAAAGTCTCTAGATTCTTTCGGTGCTTTGTTTTTAAGGGATACATATTCCATCATCCCTTGTTTAGTTGGTTTTAGGTATCCAAATTCACCAACAGCTCCAACGAATATAATACCTTTATCATTTTTACAAAAAGAGAGTGGTGGTGCTTGGTTCGTTAACTGTATAGATGTCCAGTTTCTACCATCATACATGGAAATTTTAGTTCCTGAAGCAAAATATAGAACGCCGGTATTATCTTCAATTCCTGTCCATGCTTGTCCATTGAGTCCAGATGTTTTTTGGTCGAAGTTTTTAATGAAATAATTTCCTCCGTCTTGAGAGAAAAAATAACAACTAATAAATAAGAAAGATAAAACAACTAAATTCTTCATCATTTTTGAATTATTAAACATCAAAAATAATACGAAAAACTTGTTTCTGAAAATCTTAAAAATTGAAAATTATCTAATTATCAATAATGTATATGTTAATATACGTATTATAAGTGTATAATTAATTATTTAATTTTCCTTGATTAATCCAACAATTTAATTTCTGAATTAAACTATCAGGAATACTACCCATCGGTGGCATAGAACCATTTTTTATGGAGTATAGTGAACGTGTGGCATGATTTGATGTATTACTGTACCCAGAAAGATTTATTCCACCACTTGTTTGGTTTGATGAATGACAACCTACACAATACATTTTTATCATTGGTTCAACCTCATTTTTATATGAAATTGTTTTTGAACAACTTGTGGGGTTATTAGTTATTGGAGATATTGTCTTCGTCGTTTCTTTTTTACAAGAAACTAATAAAAGACAAATATTTGCAATGGTAAACAGTTTATACATTTTTAGTTAATTATTTGTAAATTAATATTTTATAAATTTTTTGATCATCTGATTGGTTCTGCGTATTTGGTATTACCGATATACGAAAAATCACTTAAAGTTTTTAAAAATGAAATTAAATCTGATTGTTCACTTTCACTAAGTGGAAGCCCGTTAATAAGTAAAGGATCAGTCGTGGGTGAAATCTGAATTCCATTTGATTTAAATTTGACTACTTCTTTCAAATTTGCAAAACGACCATCATGCATATATGGATAGGTAAATTCTATATTGCGTAGTGTTGGAACTTTGAATTTTCCTCTATCAGCAGGATCTTGAGTTACCCTTTCAACTCCTATGTCAATAATTATTGATTCTAATCCACTGTTTCTGAATGTATAATTTGTAAAAAGTGGTTCTGTATGACATGAATTACAATGACTTTTAAATAACTCATAACCGCGTTGTTCCTTTTCTGTAAAACTTGCTTTTCCAAGTTTTACCTCATCATATTTTGCATTTGCAGATACAAGCATTGAGGTGAATTGAGCTAATGCATGTAATAACTTTTGATCGGTAATGTTATCTATTCCGAAAGCCTCTTTGAATTTTTTACGATAAAATTCACTGCGATTGAGTTTCATGACAATGTTTGACATCGTTTCCCCCATTTCATGTTCGCTGGTCAACGGAACTAAGGGTTGTACTTCCAGGTGATTTACTCCACCATCCCACATAAATGAGGGTGACCAGGCAAGATTCATTAATGCAGGAGCGTTTCTTGGACCAAACTTTCCATGTACCCCTTTACTAAGTGGTATATTATGATCTGCAAACCCATGCGGTTGGGCATGACACGAACTACATGAAATAGAACTATCTACAGAAAGTATGGGGTCGTAAAATAAAAACCTACCTAGTTCAAATCCTGCTTTGGTTAATTTATTGTTTGTAAATTGATATACAGGTTTTGGAAAATGACTCGGTTGGTCAAAAGTAAACGTATCGACTGCTGATATAGTGGGCTGATCTTTTTGGCAGCTAATTACGAGAAGGAGTATGAATACGATGTATATTGATTTCATACAAGAAAGATAAAAGATTCAGGAGAATTTTACCCCTCCTGAATCAAATTTTTTATTGATTATTTGTCACTTTACTGATGGAAAAACCATAAGGGCTATTGAAGAAACCGAATCCGTTAGTTCCGTTATCACCTAAGGCCATCGTTACAGCTGCTAAACCAGGCATGTGAGCCATATTTACTGTTTTCACACTTGGCGCAGTATGCCATAATAAACCTGGGTTAACTATCATAGAAATCGTACTTTTTTTGTTTTCACTTACAGTTACTTTATTTAAATTTTCTAAAGCTAAAGCACGTTTTGTAACTATATTATTTGCACCACTAAAACCTCCTAAATGGAAGGCAAACATTTTATCTACTTTGTTGTCTTTGTATTTACCTTCTGCTTTTAGCATGATGTAACCACTTTTCCATGTCCAAAACATATCATTTGTGGTTGCTAAATCACCTGTTTGAGCTCCAGAAACGTTTCTTGTACTATCTACACCTAATGTGAATTCCAAAGCTGTATAATCCCCAGTTGGAACATTCGCCAGACTGATCGTCAAAGAGCTCGGTTTTGCTAAGTCAATCAAATGGTAACTTTCTGTTTCTGTCCAATAGGTACCATCCACTTTTTTCAATTTTACATTCGTAAAGAAGTATTTGAACTTTGAAAAGTACATCGTATCGTTTTTCATAGGATGAATAAAGATGCTATCTAACATAAAATCTTTATCGCTCATCATTCCATACTTATGAGTAAACTCGATGTTTACGGTACCATTTCCTGTTGTAGTAGTTGGTGTTGTTGTTTGTTCTTTGTTACAAGAGCTTAAACTTAATACTAATGCTGCAACAGCAGCGAATGTTAATTTAAATTTTTTCATGTTGTTTAATTTTTTAAATTTTATTTTTCAATTTGGTTTCGACAAGCTCAACCTGACATTGAAAAACCCAACCTGACATTGAAAAAATCAGGCTGAGCTTGTCGAAGCCTATCTCGCCCCTTGTTGTATCCATTTTAAAATCAAATCGGTTGTACATCCGTCTAATTTACCATTAGGAGGCATAGGGTTGGTTTTAGAAGTCATCGAAACATATAAAATGCTATTTTCTGGTTTCGTTGTATCAATGTAGCCACTTTTACTATCCATCAGATTTGCGTATGCTTGATTCCTTTCTAAATTTAAATTCCCTGCTGGTTTTGTACCAGAATGACAACCAGAAGTATTACAATTTGCATTGAATATCGGTTGAATGTCTTTACTAAAAGAAACAGTTGCTGGTGTCGTACACACAGGTTCTGTAGTTCCTTTTTTGCAAGAAATCATAAGTACCAGAATAGAAAGGGCTAAATAAAAATTCTTCATTCATTTTCGTATCTAAACATCGAGGTGATGTTGGTTTTTAACATTGAAACGATGGTTTTTTTGTTATCCTCTAAACTTTGGACTTTCAAATTCTCTGTATTGGTTAAATCTATGTTTTCAAAGAATTTACTGTAATCAATGACCATATGAGCGTATCCAATTTGTTCTTCCAAAATGGTAATGTTTTGCTCTGGCATAACTACACTTATTAAGTTCTCGTTTCCTCCAATACGGTATTCAAATGGAACTTTTACACCATTCATCGCTTTGGTTGTATCGATTTGACCTGCAAAATTTAAAAACACATATTCATCGGATTTAGCCATAGTGCCAAACCACATTTCAGATTGATTCAGTAAGATGTTATAACCTTCAGCAGTGGGTAATAATTTGTTTGTTGCTGGGATAAGACCTACTTTAAATCGTACTGATTTGTAGTTTCCAACGTTGACATCACCAATTACAACACTTTCAGATTCAAATACTTTTAAAGCCCCTTTACTTGGCACATTATAAATACTTCCATCCAATTTTACTAACTGAATATCTGTTAGGTAAAATTGTGCTCGATTGATTGAAATCTTTCGTCCTTCAGGAGTATTCATTTCAATATCATAAGCATCTACTTCCGAATCTCCAATAAAAGTATGAAGGTGGAAAACCAATCTCCCTTTCGGGGTGTTATCCGTTGTATTTGATGGTGTTGTAGTTTCTTTTTCACATGAAATTAAACCTACAAAAAGCATAAAAATGTATAACCAGTTTTTCATAGTGTTAAAAAGAGTAATTTAAAGATGCGTGCCACGTATTTGTACTTTTGTTTTGAAGACCATGCAATTGTTGGTATAGCGGAATACCATATTCAAAAGCAATACGACAACCTGAAAGGAAGCTAAAATCTAACTCATAAGAAGAACCTATAAAAGCAAATAACCTTGTTCCTCCATAATTAGCAGGATTAGCTCCTAATTCATTGTAAGCATATAATTGCGTGTCTTTACCTTGAATTTGTTCTGAAATAGAACTTTCGATGCGTAAAGTTGATCCAAGTTGTTCTAACCAATTGTATCCAACCCAAGCTATTGAGTTCCATTCATTTCCTAAACGATAACCTAATTTGTTATCATTCAATCGAATAATAGCACTTGTTTGTACACTGGTAGCCCATTTCGATTTTTGATATACATAGGTAATGTTTGGAAGGTATTCCCATGAACCTGATCCCAATTGCATCATATAGGGATAACGTTTTCCTTCATACAACATATCCGATGTAATTCCGGTAACTTTATAGTTTCCAGTAGGAAGACTAATTCCATTGGAAAAAACAAGTTGATGTCGATCGGATTTTATCAAACCATACATAGCATACAATTTAGTATCACCCAAACCAGAAGTATGCATATCCATAGATGATGGATCATTTCCGTGTGAATGGGAATGACTACTATGATCATGATTGGTCATCATTTCCATGGGCATACTGTTTTGCATATAATGCAACATTCCCATTACTGTCCAACGATCTGTTATTCCAACCATACCCATTAGCATGTGCATGTTCATTTGCATCGAAGGGGTGTACATCAAATATTGATTGTAAACATCTGTTTTTGATATCGTTGTACCATTTTGAATTGGTGCTCCCATATTCATTTGAGAAAAACGATAACTCAACATCCACTCCTTTTTTGGATGCACATGACTAATCATGACTCCCGCTGGAGTAAGGTTTCGAATACAATGACATGTAATATCATTTGTTATTGTATCTTCTTGTGCATAAAGTGAAATACTTACACAGAGGAAGAAAATCCACGTTAAAAATTTCATCGTATCGATGATTCAAATTCGAAAATAGATAAGAATTTTAGGTACATTCTAAAAAGATAGAATGTAGTAGATACATAGCTATTTAGTCAATTACCATTAGTAAAAGTTAAATAAATATGTAAAGGGGAATTACGCTGTTGGTGGGTGAAAAATGGAGTCTGTGTGTTTGTCAGACCAAATTACAGCATAATAAAAGTCTTTTTTAGAAGAAGGTTGAGTGGATAAATCTACTTTGTATGTTTCGAAAAACGAGTGTTGACCTAGAGTAAATTCACTTGTTTCAATTTTCGACTTACCAAAATCAATTTTATTAGATTGTTCTTCTTTTGCTTGTTCCTTTGCTAACTGTTTTGCTAAATAACATTTACCGTTACAATGTAGCATTGGTTTGGCTTTGTTCTCACAATATTTTCGTGTAATTTCCGCCTTGTTGATTTGATAATTAATGAATAAACCTGCTTTAATCAGTGTGTTAGAAACAAACAAACTGATCATACAAAAAACAAAAATCTTGTATGTTAGGTTTTTCATGAAACAAATGTAAAACAAAAAACGAACCTAAAAAGTGATTTAGATTCGTTTTTTACCTAGAAATAATTTATTATTTCAATATTTTATTGAATATCATATACTTTTACCCATCCTTTGTTTTCGTGGTAAAGCATACATACAACTTGATCTCCTTTCTCAGGACATTCTTTCAAAGTATAGAAACTCGCCACTACCCAATCCCCATCTTTATATTTTGCTAACAAATCTTTGTTACACACATGATAATCTGCGTTTTCGTACTGGATATAAGTTCCTGAACAATCTCTAACTACTTTCATTTTTTGGGAAGTAACGGTGATTTCCTTTGTTGGTCTGTACAATAATTCACTTTTTCTCAATTCAATATTGGCTACAAATGCATGGAACATTTTACATGTCATTACATCTGGAGAAGAATTTGTACAATCTTTTACTTTACGAATCGAAGCATATACCACATCGTTATTTTCGTATGCTGCTGTACTTTCATAATTACAAATTTTGTAATCGTTACCATCTATACGAAGATAAGAACCGGTACAATCTTTAATAAATTCTGCTTTTACTTCAGTATATAAGGTGTCTTGTTTCACACCTGGATTATCTCCATTGGTTGTATCATCTGGCTTATCAAAGTTGAATTTTTCACAAGACACAATAGTTAATGCAAGCATTGTGATCATTCCAAGAATGTATTTTTTCATATTTAGATGTTTTAAACTGACTAAATATAAGATTTCAAACTGAATTAACCAAAAATTAGGTTTTAATTTTTAGTAAAATATTGGAGAAAATGACTCCTAATACCAGAGCCATGGAAGTAGTGAGCATGTTTAAGGCAATTTGTATTCCTGCAACGACATCACTTTCTACTAATTTTGAAATACTTAAAAAACCTAGTGAACCTGGCACCAATAAAATCATACCTGGAATTAACATAACAGATGGATTGCGTTTCATTTTTATTCCAAATAAGTTGCTGATAACACCTAATAATAAAGAAGCTAAAAATACAGCGCCTGTATTTGACGTAAAAGAAGTTCCCAATTTAAAGGAATAATACGAAATCCAACAACCGATTAAAATCCACCAAAAATCTTTCGGCTTCGCTTTGAATAATACAACAAATCCCAGAGGAACAAATATTAAGGCCAACCATTCTTTCCAAGCAGGAAGTATTCCCCATGAATTTAGCCCTTGCGAAAGTTGCATTTTTCCTAGTATTGATTCTCCCACACCAATTCCAATAGCCAACATGACAAACGTGATAAATGCTGTGGTAAATCGACTGAGTCCAGCGATGAGGTGATTATTAACCATTTCAGTCACAGAAACCGTAAATGTAAATCCAGGAATGAGTAATATTAAACCGCAGATTGTTGCGATATCAACTTGGAAATCTTTAAAGTAGCTATTAAAAAATCCTGAGATGAGTACAGCCCAAATTGCTGAAATTAGCGCATGTGCTTTATCTAACTGAGGAACAAATCGAATGATCGAACCAATGCTTCCTATTCCTAATCCTATGATCAGTGCACAAACAATTGCGGGTAGTTCTCCACCAAATACACAAGCAGCTGCTGCAGTTGATATCCCCATAAAAACAACCGTAGTAATCTCTGAATATCGGTTTTTTGACGATTTGATTTGGTTTAATTTTTCATGCCCCTCTTGTGGATTGATTTCTTTTGAAATCACTTTCTGAATAATGACTTCTATAAGATCAATCTTTTCAAGATTTAATTCATTGTCAGTAACTTTAATCATGTGTGATTGAGTTACTCCCTGTATGGTTAAACTTGCAAAAATTGAACCAGGAGTTGAAAAAAATTGACCATTGATTGCCAAACTTGAACATACTACTTTCATTCTTTCTTCTAAACGGTGAGTTGGCAGTCCATTTTCATGCAATGCTTTTGCGCTTAAAAGAATGAAATCGAGGGTATTATATTGGTTCATAAGGTTGTTTTTTACTGTGAATCAAAGTTACATTTTTCTTTCTACCTTTGGCTGATGTCACAAAAAACACAAGCTTGGATATATCTTATTTTACTCAGTTTTATCTGGGGAAGTTCTTTTATCTTAATGAAAAGAGGTATGGTTGCTTTAGATGGCACTCCTTTGTTTTCATCACTTCAAGTTGGAGTTCTTCGTATAGTCATTGCTGGTATTATTTTGTTGCCATTGATCATTTTTAACATAAAAAAAATACAGCATAAAAAAGATTGGTTGCTTTTCGCTGTTGTTGGTTATTTTGGCAATTTCTTTCCATCCTTGTTATTTACTTATGCAGAAGAAGGGTTATCATCGGGGCTGACCGCTATTATTGATAGTTTGACTCCTGTTTTTACTGTTTTAATAGGGGTTTATTTTTTTAGACAACAGATTAAATTCATTCAAATTGCTGGGTTGTTAGTTGCTTTCATAGGTGTCTATTTATTGATTTTATTCGGTAATAATGTTTCGTTTTCAGGTAATTTACCTCACATAATTGCTGTGGTACTTGCTACTTTATGTTACGGTATTTCAGTAAATACAATTAAATTTAAACTGATGAATTATTCCCCTATGGAAATAGCATCGCTTTCTTTCGCTACTTCTCTAATCCCTGCTGTTTTAATTGCTCTATTTGCAGGAACTTATCAAGTGATTCAAACGAATTCAAAGGCATTAGAGGGTCTTTTTTTTATAAGTATTTTAAGTATCATTGGTACCGCAGTTGCTTTATTTTTCTTTAATAAGTTAATTGCTATTTCCTCAACTATTTTTTCAAGCAGTGTTACATATAGCATTCCGATTGTTGCTGTTTTTATTGGTGCACAATTCGGAGAAACCATTCATTATTTACAAATCATTGCAATGATTATTATTTTGAGTGGAATTTACCTTGTAAATAAAAAAGGGTAGTCTAACTTGTTTTGAAAAAATCCACAGCACTATTTAACTCCTCCGCTTGAGCATTTAATTCTTCTGCATTAGCAGCCATTTCTTCTGCGGTTGCAGCATTTTCCTGAACCACAAAATTGAGTGATTGTATAGCGTTGTTTATCTGTTCCGCACTTAAGCTTTGTTCAGAACTAGAGGCTGTAATTTCTTGCACTAAATCGGAAGTTTTTTGAATTTCAGGGGTCATACTTGTTAGCATTTCTCCCGAACGTTTTGCAATTTCTACACTATGGTTTGATACTTGATCTATTTCGGATGCTGCTAACTGACTTCTTTCTGCAAGTTTTCTTACTTCTGCTGCCACCACAGAGAATCCACGACCATGTTCACCAGCCCTTGCTGCTTCAACAGCGGCATTTAATGCTAGTAAGTTTGTTTGTCTCGATATTTCGCCGATAATTGAAATTTTTGAAGCAATTAATTGCATTGATTGAACAGTTTCTTCCACGGATTCTTTGCTTTTAGTAGCATCGTTTGCTGCTTTGGTTGAAATTTTTTCAGTTTGTTTAGAGTTACTCGTATTTTGTTGAATGTTCGCTGTCATCTCTTCCATGGCCGATGAAATTTCTTCTACCGAACTTGCTTGGTTTGTAGCACCTTCCGATAATTGCACAGCAGATTGTGACATTTGACTACCCGCTTCGGCTATACTTGTAACATTTTCTTTTACTTGGTTGATAAGCTTATTAAAAATAGAAATAGTTCTGTTGAATGCTTCTCCCATTTTCTTTAAATCATCTCTTGAATTAATCTCGTAGCGTTGAGTCAAGTCTCCTTCTGCCATTGCATTAATAACACGATTAATTTCTACAACTGCTTTTTTATTTTCCTCATCATTCTGAATTTTTGATTTTAATTCATCAATGGTATTATTTAAAGATTCACCTAAAATTTTTAATTCCTCGTTCGTTTTTATGGAGAAACGTTCATTGTAATTTTCGCTTGATATTGCGTCTAATACACGAATTGCTTCTTTTGTTGCTTTTTTTGTTTCATTTGCAGCTTCAGTCGATTCTGTTACATCCATTCCAACCATTATAATTTTCTCAATACGTCCCATTTCATCTTTTATTGATGAATAAACGCCTTGTATCCATTTTGATTGATTATCGGATGTTTGTAATTGGTAATTATTTTGATGTGCAGCACCTTCAGTTAACGACTTCCAAGATTGAATATATTCACTTGAGTTTGCAATTTCAGAACGTACTAAATTACGATGATTTTTACCGATTAATTCATTTGGTTTGTATTTAAGAAGTTTAGCAAATTGTTCATTTACTTCTAAGATATTCCCTTTTGTATCGAAAGTAGCATAGGTAAACGAGGCATCAATAGCACGAACAATTCCTTGTGCTTCTAATCGTTGGTAGGTTTCCTCTGTTAGATCGTAACGAATTCCGATGTATTTTTCTGGTTTACCATTTTCATCTAATAGAGGACCAATTGCAGCATTAACGTAGTAAGGTGTTCCATCTTTTCTTCTGTTTTTTACAGGTGCATTAAATATGTTTCCACTTCCTACTGTTTGCCATAATTGTTTGAATGCTTCTTTTGGCATATCTGCGTGACGAACTATGTTGTGATTTTGTCCTATTAATTCTTCACGTGTATACTGTGCCTCTTCACAAAATTTATCATTTACGTAGGTTATATACCCTTTTAAATCAGTTTCGGAAACAATACACAGTTTATCTATTAATGCCATTTTTGTTTCCATTTCTCTTTTTTGTTTCAAAATGATTTTTTGCTCTTGAATCATTTTTTCCGCAAGAATATCTAGTGAGTTTGTCCAACTATTTTTTGATATAGTAGTGGGTATTTTGAAATTTCCTTTTGAAAATTCTTCTAGGATTGTTTTTGTTTCTGCTAATTCTCTTCGTAATGATTCAATTGATAGAATCACCTCTTTAAATGTTTTATTCGTTTCATTAGCATCTATATTTTGAACAGATGTATAATCTCCTTTATTAAGTTTTTCTATCGCTGATTGAATGACACTTAACTGTTGATTATTATTAAAAGAAAATAAACCCATAATTTCAAACTTTGTCAAACAAAATTAAAGCAACGATTTGCCATAAATTATGACCTGCGTCAGTTTTGAAAAATTCTTACCTTTACACCGCTAAAACAAAACAATATGTACGGAAAAATCAAAGATTTTCTATCGACAGAATTAAAAAATATTGAAGAAGCAGGAATCTTCAAAAGAGAAAGAATTATTACATCTCCACAAGGAGCAAATGTTACTGTTTCATCTGGAGATAATGTAGTGATTATGTGTGCGAACAATTATTTAGGATTATCATCACATCCTGAAGTTGTAAAAGGCGCAAAAGACGCATTAGATTCTCACGGTTATGGAATGTCGTCTGTTCGTTTTATCTGTGGTACGCAAGATATTCATAAAACATTAGAGCGTAAAATTGCTGAGTTTTATGGTACAGAAGATACGATTTTGTATGCTGCAGCTTTTGATGCGAATGGAGGTGTTTTTGAACCATTGTTTACAGAAGAAGATGCTATTATTTCGGATGAATTAAATCACGCATCTATTATTGATGGTATTCGTTTGTGTAAAGCGAAACGTTTCCGTTATAAACATTCAGATATGGCAGATTTAGAAGCACAATTGATTGCAGCTAAAGATGCTCGTTTTAGAATCATCGTAACAGATGGAGTTTTCTCTATGGATGGTGATATTGCCAAATTAGACCAAATTTGTGATTTAGCAGATAAATATGATGCATTGGTTATGACAGATGAATGTCACTCTGCTGGATTTATTGGAAAAACAGGTCGTGGTGTTCCAGAATATTGCAATGTAATGGATCGTGTAGATATTATCACAGGTACTTTAGGAAAAGCATTAGGTGGCGCAATGGGTGGTTATACGACTGGTAAAAAAGAAATTATTGAAATTTTACGTCAACGTTCTCGTCCTTATTTGTTCTCTAATTCGTTGTCTCCTGCTATAGTTGGTGCTTCTATCAAAGTTTTTGATATATTGAGTTCAACTACTGAACTAAGAGACCGTTTAGAAGAAAATACAAAATACTTTAAAGATAGAATTATCGCAGCTGGTTTTGATATCAAACCAGGAGATTCCCCAATCGTTCCAATTATGTTATATGATGCTGCATTATCTCAACAATTTGCAGATAAGTTATTACAAGAAGGAGTATATGCGATTGGTTTCTTCTATCCGGTTGTAGCGAAAGGTGCAGCTCGAATTAGAACTCAAATTTCTGCTGCTCACACTATTGCCGATTTAGATAAAGCGATTGCTGCATTTATCAAAGTAGGTAAGGAATTGAAAGTAATTGAATAAATTATAATTTATGAGTTATGAATTATGGGTGAACTAACTCATAATTCATAACTTAAAGATCATAATTCATTAAAGCTTATCCCAAGAACCTCTGATTAATCTTTGGTAGGTAAAACCATTCATTTCTCTAACTTTTTCGTAGATTACATATATAGTTCCGTTCAGATAACTAAATTCGTCTTTTTTGATGTCTTGAATGAAAGGATCTTGTAAAGAAACACGCAGCGCGCTTGTATAAGCGTCTTTTCCAGGTGCTCCAACAATCATATACTCTCCTTCTTTAGCTTTTACAAACCCTTGAAAAGTAATTCTGAATTCTTTTTCTTGATTCAAAACACGTAGCGCTTTATCAAAGTTGCAAACATATTTAGGTACAGCAATGAATTTTTTCTTTTCGATTGAAAAAGCATCTGAAGCTTTTTTTTCTTTTGTTTTCAAGCAAATTCCATTCGGTGCATAATAAGAAACTCTGATTTTATATACTGCGTTTTCTAAAAATTCTTCCACCGTTTTAAAGATCTTATTCTTTTGAAAATAGTATTTTTTTGTTCCTTTTTCCTTTGATGTTGGATTCTCAAATTCTTCTTCAACGAGTAAAAAGTGTTCTTTATCGTCTAGATGTGCATCGACATGAATGAATGTTCCGTCCGATTTCGAGTAATCAAGCGAACTTGCTACTTTTCCGTAAGCAAGTACAAAAGAGTCAATTTTTATGGCTTGTTCATCAAATGATTTTTCGTCCTTTAATTTATTTACAATCAATGGTTTGTTTTTATTTTTTTCGCTCTTAGCAGACTCTTTGGAGGGTTTACAGCTCACAAAAAAACCGGTTAAAATCACAGATAAAATCAATAGACCATTCATTTTTTTAGCCAGAATATTTTTCATATTTGAGAAGAATAAAGTTTAAATTTTGAATTCAAATTTAGTCCTTTTGTTAGTGTTAGAATTATTTTTCACAAAAATTAGAAGAAATCACGATAAATAATTCTAATATTTCATTGAATTCCTATCTTCGTAACGTTTCAGAAGAATAATTTAGTATTGATGAAATCAATTTTATTATTAGGTGCAGGAATGTCTAGTTCTTCATTAATTAGATATTGTTTACAACAGGCAGAAAAATTTAATTGGCAGTTACGAGTTTGCGATCAAAATATTGATCTTGTTCGCAAAAAGTTGGGTGGACATCCTAGAGGAGTTGCATTAAACTTTGATGCATTAAATTCGGAAGCTCGAAGACCTGAAATAGAGAAATCAGATTTAGTTATAAGTATGCTTCCTGCTCGTTTCCATGTTGATGTAGCAAAAGATTGTATTGCACTTCAAACCAATGTGATCACACCTTCATATGTATCTCCAGAGATGAATGCATTACATGAACAAGCAAAATCAGCAGGCGTGCTAATTATGAATGAGATTGGAGTTGACCCTGGAATTGATCACATGTCTGCATGTAAAATCATGGATGAAATTCGCGAAAAAGGTGCTGAAATCACTTCGTTTAAATCTTTTTGTGGTGGTTTAATTGCTCCCGAAAGTGATAATAATCCATGGAATTATAAGTTTACATGGAACCCGAGAAATGTGGTGTTGGCCGGTCAAGGTACGGCAGCTGCATTTATTAAAAATAATCAATATAAATATATACCTTACAATCAATTATTTGAACGAATAGATCGCATTGAAATAGATGGTTACGGGGTATTTGAAGGTTATGCTAATCGTAATTCTTTGTCTTATAGACCTGTATATAAATTAGAAACCATTCCAACTATTTATAGAGGTACCTTACGACGCGAGGGTTTTTGTAAGGCATGGAATGTATTTGTTTCACTTGGAATGACTGATGATTCTTACTCAATAGAAGCTTCTGAAAAATTGACTCCAAGAACATTTTTGAATACTTTTTTACCTTATTCAACGAACGAAACAATCGAAGAGAAGTTTGAGCGTTTGTATGCGAAAGGAGATAAAGAGATTTATCAAAAGTTTGAATGGCTAGGCTTATTTAAAAATGATGAGGTGATTGGTTTGGAAAATGCCACTCCTGCACAATTATTGGAGAAGATTTTAGTTGGTAAATGGGTGCTAGAAGAGGGTGATAAAGATATGTTAGTTATGCATCATGAATTTGAATATATATTGGATGGTAAAAAATATCAAATTCTTTCTTCCATGGTAAATATTGGTGAAAATCAAATTTTTACATCTATGAGTAATACCGTTGGATTACCTGTTGCCATTTGTGCTAAAATGATTTTGAATAATGAAATTTCTTTGAAAGGAGTACAAATCCCAGTGATGAAAGAAGTGTATCAACCGATATTAAATGAACTAGAAGACTACGGAATTACTTTTGTTGAGAAAGAAATGGAAATTTAAAATTATCTACGATAATAAATTTCTTTATCTCTTAAATCCATTTGTTCAAGCCATTTTAAAAACGATTCTGCAAACATTTCTCCTTTAAGTGTATAGCCAGATGCTGAGAAATGAACTAAATCATATCGCATCAATCCGTTTTTGTACCATGTTTTACAGGAACCAAGTTCTCCCATAATCTCATACATATCCCATACGGCTGCTTGGTATTTTTTTGCAAGTTCTTTAATCACTTTTCGTTCTCGAGCTACATTTCGATTAAGATATTTTTTTTTGAAGTATGCATCGTTTGGAACCGTTAATAAAATAGCACAGTTTGGGTTTACACTTAGTATTTTTCTGACTAAAGTATCTAAGTTAGCTCTAAAAAACTCAGGATTGAATAATTCGTAAGGTACGTTTGCATCATTCGTTCCTACTGAAAAAGCAAAAAAGTCAGGGGGAGTTTCTTTCAATTGTTCCGTGAATAATTTATTGCCTAAATGGGTAGGAAGTGAAGCACCATTTACACCAATAGTGGTGTAAGAAATACCAGGTTCTTTATTTGTTAATTGAAAACCAAGAAGTCTGAATTTATATTTATTCATAGAACATCTAGAAAGATGTAGATGAAAACGAGTTAGGTTTTGTTTTAGATGAATGTCTGTATAACCTAGTTCTTCATTTGTTTGAATACGCAAGATTACAGAATCATCTTTTCCTAAGCTTATTTCATAAGGAAATGTTCCTTTATTGTGATACATGCGAATTCGATCAAAGGGAGGTTTAATTTTAGTACGTTTATATTTAAAATCAATACTAATTAAAGAATCGCTTGTTTCAAGTACCATACCTAATAAACCATAGTCTAAAGAATCTGGTCTATCAAGTGTGCTTTTATAGGTTGTCCATCTATTTCGAGATGCAAAACTATAATTCCATGGATTATTTGTATTGGCTAGATCGAAAGGAAAAACCAAACCTCTTTCACCAGGAAGATCTTTCCAATTTGTTTGCAGAAAAGTGCGCATTTCATGCGTATATACATCTGCTTGTAAATGGGAACCGCCAATATGATAAAAATTTAATTTTCGGTCTTTGTACTGAATCATCTGTTTGATGTTATAGTACAGTTTTTCAAAATTGGCACTTTTTGAGGTATAAAATTGGTAGTGATTTTTATCAAATCGGATGAAGGGATATACTTGGGCATAGCCAGAATCAACGATTCCAAAAAATTTTCTGTTTTGGTATTTATCTAAATCAACGTGTTTTACGGAGTGTTTTTTTTGTTGCGAATTACATGAAATCATGCCTGCTCCGAATGTAGCAAAAAAGATAAAGGCATATATTACATGTAAAAAATTCATATTCAGTAATAGTACGTCATTTTTACCATAAAAGTTGCAAAAGCATAAAACAAAAAAAGACCAATCATTGATTGGTCTTTTTAAAATTATATATAAAAATTAATTTTTATCTTCTTCATCAAAAACTCTTTTCGGACGTAACCATTCGAAAACACCTAAAGAAATCCAGTAAGGTAAAACGAATCCAAGTAAGAAAAACAATACCCAAAATGCCATTCCACCAATTAATAAGAACGTTACAAATCCTAATGAGTTCATGTTATACAGTTTTAATTGTAAATATGGTGTAAAGTTAATAAATTAATTAAAACTTTGATTAATCTATTTAAGTTTTTTGTGCCAAGTAATTATTTTATCAGCTAAAACCGTACTCAGTTTTAGATAACTCTCAGTTGTCCAACCACCCACATGAGGAGTTAAAAGAACTTTTGAATTGGAAATTAAAGCGTTGAAGTCTTCGATTTTTTCATTGTCAAAATTTTCAAAACTTGCTTTTTCAAATTCCAATACATCCAAGCCTGCACCTTTTACTTTTCCATTTAGAATAGCTTTCAGTAATGCATGGGTAGAAACGATTTTACCACGTGATAAATTTAAGAGGTAAATAGGTTTTTTAATGGTTTCAAAAAAGGTTTCGTTTGCCCAATATATAGTCTCTTCATTTTGAGGAATATGAAAACTGATTACATCTGACTTATCATATAGTATTTCCAATGGTACTTGATTAACAAAAGGATCGGTGATTTTATCAATGTATTTGTCGTAAACTAGCACTTTTACGTCAAACCCCCTTAGTTTTTTTGCAAATGCAGTTCCGTTATTTCCATAACCGATAATCCCTACCGTTTTCCCATCTAATTCTTCGCCACGATTACCTTCACGATCCCAAATACCTTTTCGTACCTCTGTATCACCTTTTTGAAATTTATTCATTAATGAAAGGAGCATTCCCAATGCATGTTCACCAACTGCATTTCTATTTCCTTCAGGTGCATTAAATAAAGTAATATTTCTTTTTTCACAATAAGCAGTATCAATGTTTTCCATTCCTGCACCTGATCGGGCTATGAATTTGAGCTTTGGTGCATGTTGAAGCAATGTTTCATTCATTGGAAATCTAGAACGAATTACAATTCCATCTGCTGTTTCCAGTTTTTCCTTTAGCTCATTTACATTATCCTTGGTAACATCAATGCAATTAAATCCATAGTCAACTAATTGTTCTTCAAGTGCAGGGTGAACAGTGTCAATAAAGAAAACTTGCATGGTTTACCTCTTTTCGATTCCGTTTGTGAATTCTTTTTCTAGAATTACTTTTCCTTTTTTATCAAATAACTTCATTTTTCCGTTTTTAACTCCTTTGCTGTAAGAAGTTTCAGAAATTTTTTCTCCCCCACGACCAAATTCAATCATCAGACCATCTAGCTCCCCTTTTTTATAATTTGTGATGAATGCAGGTACTTTACCTCCGGGTAAATAGGCTGTCCATGTTCCATCTTTCAAATCATTGTAATAGTTACCAGTTTCCGTGAGTTGATAGTCTTTTTGTGAATAACTCTCGTATTTCCCGTGTTTTATGGTTTCTTTTAATGTTCTATTTTTCCAGAATCCATAATCCATATTATTTAGTTTTTTTGTTGTGATTTTGTAATTAGTAACTTCTTCGATTTTACCATTTTCCATATAACGAACCCACTTCCCAGTTTTTAAGTTTTGTTTGTAAAAACCGGTCAGCATTATACCTTCATTCGGATACCAAGAATTCCATTGTCCATGTAAGGCACCATTTTTAAAGGTAGATTTATTTTTAAGTTTTCCGTTCTCCCAATAATTAAGCCATACTCCTTGTTCTTTTCCTTCATTATATTTTCCGGACATTAACAAAGAACCGTTTTCGTACCATGTTTCCCAGAGACCATCTTTCACATCATTTTTAAAAGTACCTACTTTGAAAAGGCGTTTGTTGGTATAGAAATATTCCCATTTTCCTTCTTTTTTCCCTTCTTTGTAGAAGGCATTATAAGATACCTGTCCGGTAGGGTAGTAGTAAACCCAAGCTCCATCTTGTAGGTTATTTACAAAAGATCCTTCTTGGTCTTTGGTTCCTTTGTTTGTATACCAAGTCCATTTCCCTTCTTTTTTCCCTAAATGGTAATTTCCACTTACATTCACTACCTTATTATCGTAATAGTAGGTGTAAGCTCCTTCTAAAACACCATTTTTATAATTACTCGTTTTTTCTAAGTCTCCTGTATAATAATAGTAGTTCCATTCACCATCTTTACGTTCTTGTTTGAAGCTTCCTTTCAAAAGGATATATCCGTTTATACTCCAATCTTCACATGGACCATCTCTAAGACCCTCTTTATAATTATACTTTTCTTTTAGTTTTCCATTCGGGAAATATAATGTTTTCGTTCCATTTCCATTTTTTATTACATGTGAATGAAGACTATCGTTCATCCAAAATTCTTTAATGTAACACAATGTATCTATGTATTCTTCGATAGCTTGTTCTTTTCCATTTGCATAATACCTTTTCCAAATACCAAAAGGTTTATTGTTTTTGTAATATCCCTCTACAACAAGAGTTCCATTTTCAATCCATTCACGATAAACACTGTCTTGGATATTCATCTTGAAATAACCTTCTTGTCTTGGTTTTCCATTGGCATATTTTAGAAAAACTTGACCGTGTAATTTTTCTCTGTAAAAAGTTCTGATTTCCTCTAAATCACCAAATTCATTAAAGTATTCCCATTTTCCATGACGATCTCTTGTTTGCCCAAGGGCATCTTTGTAGTAAGATCCAGCAGATTGAATTTTTGTTTTTTTAATATCCCAAAAGATTTTGTCAATAGGGGTCAGATTTTCTTTTAACACTACTTGCGAAACTCCAATGAATGGAATAATGAAACTTAATAAATAAACAATTTTTTTCATGGAAATAATTAAAATTTATCGAGAAGACCTTGTAATAAAAGTACTAAACCAAACAAAGTCAATATAGACCCTGTAATTCGATTTAAAGAGCGTAATACTGGGTCTGTTATGAAAGGACGTAATTTTTTTGCCCCAATGATTTTTAGTAAATCGATCGAAAAGAAAACAGACAGCATAATTCCGATGAATAAAATGGTTTCAACAACATTATTTGCACCATGTTTAGCACTCAAAGCCATCACACTAAACCAATAAAAAATCACCATTGGATTTGCCATATTGAGCATTAAACCCTTTAAGAATTGTAACCAATTGTCTTTGTTCGATTGAGAACTATTATCAATTTCCTCTTGATTTTTGATAGATGGCTTTTTGATTATGGAAATTACTCCAAAAACGATGAACAGAACTCCACCTATAATTTTAAGTAATTCATTATGACCTTCCATGATTTTTGCCACTTCTGCATAAAACATATAAGCAATGGAAATATATATCAAATCACTTGTAAGTATTCCAAAATCAAAAAATAAAGCGGTTCGTATGCCTTTCTTAATACTTGTCTCTAAAAGTAAAAAGAACGCAGGCCCTATCATCATACTTAGTATAAGTCCTGTGACAACTGCTTTAAAAATTAATTCTGCCAATAGATCTATCTTTGGTTATATCACAAATATAGTTGATTATTTTGAGAGCCTTGTCCTTCCAGTTTATTTTTCGAGTGTTTTAAAACCGATTTCAAAGCCTATAGATAAATCAGATTTATGGATTTTATTTACTTAATTTATTCTAATTTTTTGAAATTTAATTTTTTTATTTTATATATTTGCAACGCCTATAAATGAAGTAGACTTTTAAATTAAATGAAAAATAACAACGTCATTATTATTAATACTATTATTGTCTGGACAACCTGACGAGATAAGGTATTGATAACAAGATAAACCGAAAGCCTTTCTCGTCAAACCGAAGAAAGGCTTTTTTATTAATTTGAATTTTTTAAAAATAAAAACGTATGTACTTTAACAATGACACGATTATCTTCCTTGATGGAGAGTATGTAAAAGCTGCAGAAGCTGGCGTAAATTTATATAACCAAACCATGCATTATGGTAACGGTGTATTCGAAGGAATCCGTTCGTATGAGACAGAGCAAGGAACAAAAATTTTCAAAGCAAAAGAACATTACGACCGTTTGCATTACTCTGCTGAAAAAATGCATATCAAATTGAATTACACCGTTGAAGAGTTAGAGCAAATCTCATATGAAGTATTAAAAAGAAATAATTTAACAGACGCATATTTACGTCCATTGGTATATTTAGGACCTAATATGTCATTGCAACCAGTAGAAGAAGTACATGTAGTAATTATGGCCTGGGAGTGGGGTAAATATTTAGGAGATAAAATGTTGCGTTTGGGTCTTTCTTCGTTCCAACGTCCTAATCCTAAATCGTGTCATGTTGAAGCAAAAGTAGTTGGACACTATACCAATTCTATTTTAGCAACCACTGAAGCAAAACAAAATGGGTATGACGAAGCTTTATTAACTGATATGAATGGATATATTGCTGAAGGACCTGGAGCAAATTTCTTTATGGAAAAAGATGGTAAATTATTTACTGCTCCGTTAGGAAACATTTTGGCTGGTATCACACGTGCTACGGTAATTGAATTAGCTCAAAAATTAAATATTCCAATCGAAGAAAAATTCTTTACACCGGAAGATATCAAAACGGCGGATGCAGCATTTTTCTGTGGAACAGCTGCGGAAGTAATTGGAATTGAATCCTTGGATGATTATGCGTTCCCTTTAAACTGGAAAGATTCCAAAGGTGCTATTATTCAACGAAATTATATGAATTTAGTACTTCACAAAGAATTGGAATTGGCATAAACGATCAAGTTAATTTGTTTTTTAAAGATTAAACATATGATAATCAATAAATATTCGAGAACAATTACTCAAGATGAATCTCAACCTGCTGGACAAGCCATGCTATATGGTATTGGGTTAACAGACGAGGATATGTCAAAAGCGCAGGTGGGTATTGCTAGTGCTGGTTACGAAGGAAATACATGTAACATGCATTTGAATGATTTATCAAAACAAATCAAGTCCTCGATTCAAGAGGCAGATTTAGTTGGATTGATTTTCAATACAATTGGAGTGAGTGATGGCATGTCAAACGGAACAGATGGAATGCGTTATTCCTTGGTTTCTCGAGATATCATTGCGGATTCAATCGAAACTGTTTGTGGAGCTCAATACTACGATGGATTAATCGCTGTTATGGGTTGTGATAAAAACATGCCTGGATCTTTGATTGCAATGGGTCGATTGAATCGCCCTGCTATTATGGTTTACGGTGGAACTATAGCTCCTGGAAATTGGAAAGGAGAACAGTTAAATATCGTTTCTGCTTTTGAAGCATTGGGTAAAAAAATGAATAATGCAATTACCCCTGAGGATTTCAAAGGAATTATCAAACATGCTTGTCCTGGTGCTGGTGCTTGTGGCGGTATGTATACGGCTAATACAATGGCATCTGCAATTGAAGCGTTAGGAATGAGTTTACCTTACAGTTCTTCTAACCCTGCTTTAAGTGCAAATAAAAGACATGAGTGTGATTCAGTAGGTAAGGCGATTCGTAATTTATTAGAAAAAGATATTAAGCCAAGAGATATCATGACATGGAAAGCATTTGAAAATGCAATTCGTATCGTGATTGTTTTGGGTGGTTCTACCAATGCGGTGTTGCATCTAATAGCGATGGCACATTCGGTTGGAATTAAATTAACGATTGATGATATCCAACGATTGAGTGATATCACTCCAGTATTGGCGGATTTAAAACCTTCAGGAAAATCTTTGATGGAGGATTTACATAACGTAGGTGGTACTCCAGCAGTAATGAAGTATATGTTAGAAAACGGAATGTTACATGGTGATTGTATGACCGTTACAGGGAAAACAGTTGCTGAGAATTTAGCTGAATTACCTTCGTTCAAAACGGGTCAAGAAATATTCTTACCAAAAGAGAAAGCAATCAAAACATCAGGGCACTTACAAGTGTTATATGGTAACCTAGCAGAGCAAGGAGCTGTAGCTAAAATCAGTGGTCATGAAGGAGAATTTTTTGAAGGACCTGCTGTAGTTTTTGAAGATGAGTTTACAGTAATCGATGGTTTAAAAGATGGTAGAATCAAAGAAGGGGTTGTTGTTGTGATTCGTATGTGTGGACCGAAAGGAGGACCAGGTATGCCAGAAATGTTAAAACCAACTTCAGCAATCATGGGAGCTGGTTTAGGAAATAGCGTTGCCTTGATTACAGATGGTCGTTTTTCCGGAGGAACACATGGTTTTGTTGTAGGTCATATTACACCAGAAGCAATAGATGGAGGTTTGATTGGATTAGTAAAAGATGGTGACACCATCGCGATTGACGCAGTAAACAACACACTTACGTTAAAAGTGGATGAAGCAGAAATTGCAGAACGAAGAAAAAATTGGAAACAACCTGCTTTGAAAGTATCACAAGGTATTTTGTATAAATATGCAAAATGCGTAGCAACTGCTTCAGAAGGTTGTATAACTGATAAGTAGGCTTCGAGAGCCTCAGCCTACCAGAGCCTCAGGGTACTGCTAAAAATTAAAATATAAATAAGTTTCTCTCTTCCCTCTTTGGAGCGGGAAAGAGGGAAGGAAAAAGAAAAAATAAATTAATAAAACTAGGATAAGCCTAAAAATTGAGATAGAAAATGTGTTTAATCGAGGCAAACAAAAAATTTAATCCGCTCCCGATAGAAATCGGGATTACATAGGTAAATGAGGAATTAAATTTTGCAGTTGAACGAAGAGTAAATACAAATTTCTATCGAATAAAAGAAATAATTATGAGTCAGATAACAGGTTCAGAAGCCGTAATAAAAAGCCTTGTAGCCGAAGGTGTGAAAACAATTTTTGGTTACCCTGGTGGGGCAATCATGCCTATTTATGATGCGTTGTATGATTACAGCGAACAAGTAAAGCATATTTTAGTACGTCACGAACAAGGAGCTATTCATGCTGCGCAAGGGTTTGCACGTACTTCTGAGACTTGTGGTGTTTGTTTTGCAACCTCTGGTCCAGGAGCTACAAACTTAATCACCGGGTTAGCAGATGCTATGATTGATTCTACACCGGTAGTATGTATTACGGGTCAAGTAGCGTCACATTTGTTAGGTACAGATGCATTCCAAGAAACGGATGTGATTGGTATCTCCATGCCAGTTACGAAATGGAACACACAAGTAACTAAAGCAGAGGATATTCCTGCAGCACTAGCAAAAGCCTTTTACATAGCTCGCTCTGGTCGTCCAGGTCCGGTTTTGGTTGATATCACTAAAGATGCTCAATTTGGAAAGTTAGACTACAGTTACACACCTTGTAAAGATGTTCGTAGTTATTATCCTAATCCTGTAATGGATATTACTGAAGTTGAAAAGGCAGCACACTTATTAAATGCTGCAAAAAAACCTTATTTGTTAGTTGGACAGGGAATCATTCTTTCTAATGCAGAAAAGGAGTTACTTGCTTTTGCGGAAAAATCTGGAATTCCGGTTGCTTCCACTTTACTTGGTTTAGGTGCTTTTCCACCAGATCATCCATTGTATGTTGGTTATTTGGGTATGCATGGAAATTATGCACCGAATATTTTGACAAATGAAGCAGATGTGATTTTAGCAGTAGGTATGCGTTTCGATGATCGTGTTACGGGTGATGTAAGTCGCTATGCGAAACAAGCGAAAATCATACACATTGATATCGATGCAGCTGAATTGAATAAAATCGTGAAAAATGAAGTTTCTATTCATGCAGATGCAAAAGAAGCTTTAGCATTATTAACTCAAAAAGTAGATAATAAGACGTATGATGCTTGGTTGAAAGAATTTAGAGATGCCGAAGAACAAGAAAAAGAGGCTGTCATCAACGAAGCAATTCATCCTTCTCACGATAGATTACAAATGGCTGAAGTGGTAAATCGTTTGTCTGAAATTACTGATGGTAAAGCAATTGTTGTTACCGATGTAGGTCAGCACCAAATGGTTACTTCAAGATATTACCAATATAAAGACACCAATTCTAACATTACTTCAGGTGGTTTAGGTACGATGGGCTTTGCTTTACCAGCAGCTATTGGAGCGAAATTAGGAGCACCAGAAAAAACCGTAGTTGCAATTATTGGTGATGGAGGTTTCCAAATGACAATACAAGAATTAGGAACGATTCTTCAATTTGGAGTAGATGTGAAAATCTTAATTTTGAATAATAACTTCCTAGGCATGGTACGTCAATGGCAAGAGTTATTCTTTGAAAAACGTTATTCCTTTACTGATATTGTTAATCCTAATTTCTTACAAATTGCAAAAGGATATAATATTGACGGTTTAAAAATAACTACACGAGAAGAATTGGATGGCGGTTTAGAAGCGATGTTAAATAGCAAAGGATCATTCTTGTTAGAAGTAGTAGTGGAACGTGAAGAAAACGTATTCCCAATGGTACCAACAGGAGCTTCAGTATCTGAAATTCGATTAAACTAATTTGAACTATGGAAAACGTATTTAATATATCAATCTTTACAGAGAACAGTGTCGGAATGTTGAACCGCATTACGATTATTTTTACTCGTCGTCACATTAACATTGAAAGTATTACCGCTTCTGAATCAGAATTGGAAGGAATACACCGTTATACAATTGTGGTGAAAGAGCCAGAAGAAGTAGTTCGCAAAGTAGTTTCTCAAATCGAAAAACAGGTAGAGGTATTGAAGGCATTTTATCATTCGGATGACCAAGTGGTTTATCAAGAGATTGCGCTTTACAAATTACCTACGAATGTATTAGCAAGTGGAGGAGATGCAGAGCGTATCGTACGTTCTCACCATGCACGTATTTTAACAATCGAACCAGAGTTTACTATTTTAGAAGTAACAGGATATCCAGAGGAAATTCATACGTTATTTACAGAATTGAAACCGTATGGATTATTAGAATTCGTTCGTTCGGGACGTGTGGCTATTTCTAAACCAATGAAGACTTTGGAGGCGCATTTAAAAGATATGAATGACAACAAAATCATTAAATAAAAAACAATGGGAAATTATTTTAACACTTTATCATTAAGAGAACAATTAAACCAATTAGGGGTTTGTGAATTTATGGATATCAATCAATTTGCTGATGGCGTGAATGCGTTGTTAGGAAAAAAGATTGTAATCGTAGGTTGTGGAGCGCAAGGATTAAACCAAGGACTAAACTTGAGAGATTCAGGGTTAGACGTGAAATATGCTTTACGTAAAGATGCGATTGAAACAAAACGTGCTTCTTGGAAAAATGCTACTGATAACGGATTTGAAGTTGGTACATACGAAGAGTTAATTCCTACAGCTGATTTAGTAATCAACTTAACGCCAGATAAACAACATACAAGCGTAATCAATGCGGTAATGCCATTGATGAAACAAGGTGCAACATTATCATACTCTCACGGGTTTAATATCGTAGAAGAAGGAATGCAAATTCGTAAAGATATTACCGTGATTATGGTAGCACCTAAATGTCCTGGAACAGAAGTACGTGAAGAGTACAAAAGAGGATTTGGTGTTCCAACATTAATCGCTGTCCACCCTGAAAATGATCCAGAAGGAAAAGGATGGGAATGGGCGAAAGCGTATGCTGCTGGTACAGGAGGTCACAAAGCAGGGGTGTTAAAATCTTCCTTTGTTGCTGAGGTAAAATCGGATTTAATGGGTGAGCAAACGATCCTTTGTGGAGTATTGCAAACAGGTTCTATTTTATCCTTTGATAGAATGGTAGAATTAGGAGTAGAGCCAGGTTATGCTGCTACTTTAATTCAATACGGTTGGGAAGTAATCACTGAAGCGTTGAAACACGGAGGTATTACAGCGATGATGGATCGTTTGTCAAATCCTGCGAAAATCAAAGCATTTGAAATTTCAACGGAATTGAAAAACATCCTGCGTCCGTTATTCCAAAAACACCAAGACGATATTATGAGTGGTCATTTCTCTCAAACGATGATGTTGGACTGGGCTAATAATGACAAAGATTTATTGACTTGGAGAGCTGAAACAGGAAATACTGCTTTTGAAAAAACAGAAGCTACTGCAAAAATCAGTGAGCAAGAATTTTTCGATAATGGGTTATTGATGGTTGCTTTCGTAAGAGCAGGAGTAGAGTTAGCATTCGAAGTAATGGTAGAATCTGGAATCAAAGAAGAATCTGCTTACTACGAATCTTTACACGAAGCACCGCTAATCGCTAATACAATTGCACGTAAGAAATTATTCGAAATGAACCGTGTAATTTCTGATACGGCTGAATATGGTTGTTACTTATTTGATCACGCGGCGAAGCCTTTATTAGCTGATTTCATGAAAACGGTTACTGCAGACTTAATTGGTAAAAACTTCAACGAAGGAAAAGACAATGGTGTGGACAATAAAGAAATCATTGCAGTAAATAAAGTATTACGTTCTCATACAATTGAAAAAGTAGGAGAGGTATTACGTGCAGCAATGTCTGACATGAAAGCGCTGAATGAATTATAATTTATAATTTATGAGTTATGGGTTAATTTATAATCCATAACTCATAACTCATAACCAAAAAATGGTCACACTACAAAACATACAACAAGCGAAAAAAGTATTAGAAGGCGTTGCTTATGTTACTCCTTTGATGCGCAGTATGACATTGTCTGAAAAATTTCAAGCAAATGTTTTATTAAAACGCGAAGACTTACAGTTAGTACGTTCATATAAATTACGTGGTGCATATAACAAAATGTACAACTTAACCGAAGAACAGAAAGCGAAAGGAATTGTATGTGCAAGTGCTGGAAACCATGCGCAGGGAGTTGCCTATTCGTGTATGCAATTAGGGATTAAAGGCACGATTTATATGCCTTCTACTACTCCAAAGCAAAAAATCAGACAAGTAGAGTTGTTTGGTAAATCAATGGTTACGATTGTGTTGGCGGGTGATACTTTCGATGATTCTTACAACGAAGCACAAGCTTTTGGTAAGGCAAATGGGTTAACCTTCATTCACCCGTTTGATGATCCGATGGTAATTGCCGGACAGGGAACAGTCGCTTTAGAAATTTTAGCGAGTACAGATGTGCCAATAGATTATCTTTTCGTACCAATTGGCGGCGGAGGTCTTGTTGCAGGAGTAACGACGGTATTTAAAGCATTAAGTCCAAATACGATTATAATAGGGGTAGAACCAGAAGGGGCGCCATCTATGAAAACATCGATTGAGAATGGAGTGAACACTACCTTGGATCACATTGATAAATTTGTCGACGGGGCGGCGGTGAAAAGAGTAGGAGATTTAACTTTTGAAATTTGTAAAGACAAATTAAGGGAGGTAGTTACGATCCCGGAAGGAAAAGTATGTAGTACTATTTTGAGTTTATATAACGAAGAAGCGATGGTCGTTGAACCAGCAGGAGCGTTGACCATTTCCTCTTTGGATTTTTACAAAGAAGAAATCAAAGGGAAAAACGTGGTTTGTATTGTTTCTGGAAGTAACAACGACATTACGCGTACCGAAGAAATCAAAGAACGTTCGTTGGTTTACGAAGGATTGAAACATTATTTCATGATTCAATTCCCACAACGTCCAGGTGCGCTAAAAGCATTTGTAAATCAAGTGTTAGGACCTGAAGACGATATTACTTATTTCCAATTCTCCAAGAAAAACAGTCGTGAAAGCGGTCCTGTTGTTGTTGGTATCGAATTAAAACACAAAGAAGATTTCGAGGGTATCTGTAATCGTCTGAAAGAGTTGCATTTCACGTACGAATATTTGAATAACAATCCGACCTTGTTCGGGTTGTTGGTGGGTTAGGCTTCGACAAGCTCAGCCTGACACCGGTTCGACAAGCTCAGCCTGACACCGGTTCGACAAGCTCATTCTGACACATAAGTGTGAAAATCTTCAAAAATAACTTAAAATTAAAATTATCAAGCTGAGTTTTTCGAAGCACAATTTTAATTTTTCCCAAAAAATGTCATGCTTAGTTTTTCCATCCAAATTTAAATTTTTATAAAAAATGTCATGCAGAGCCTGTCGAAGCATAGACATTTTTTACTATCTTAAATATAAAAAAGATGAGAGAACACTCCTATCTCGTTTATATTTTAGAATGTTCAGATAATTCCTATTACACTGGTGTAACCAACAACTTAGAAAGAAGAATAATGGAACATGACACTGCTTTAAATCCAAAAAGTTATACGGCACAACGTTTACCAGTAAAGTTAGTTTTTCATCAATTCTTTCAAGATATACGAAAAGCCATTGCTTTTGAAAAACAAGTAAAAGGATGGAGTAGAAAAAAGAAAGAGGCAATCATAAATAACAATTGGGAATTATTGATAGCACTTTCAAAAAGTAAAACTATAAAAGTAGAATAATTAATAAGATCGTTATTGTCACACTTCGACAGGCTCAGTATGACAACCCCCTTTTGAACTAATATTAGTTGAGCTTGTCGAAAAGAAGTCAGGCTGAGTTTGTCGAAGCCTAGACCTTCAACAAACTCTTTAACAACTTCACTTCATCCTCCAACACCGCAATCGTTTTTTCGTATTGTTGGATGAGTTTTTCAGGGAAAGAGTTGAAAATATTACCATCCCCACTACCAAAGTTTCCCTCTTGTTTACAATTGTTAAACACTTGTTTGTCATCAAATCCTAAAATTTCAATAGGATCAACACCCAATGCCTTGCTGATTTCATTCAACCGATTAATAGTTAGTTGTGTTTCTCCAGTTTCAATTTTTGAATAAGCACGTATGGAAAGTCCTAATTGTGTTGCTACAAATTCTTGTGATACATTTTTTAACTCTCTGATTTGTTTGATTTTAAACTTAATGTATTGTCACTTAAAAGATATATTGTGTATTAATAGTTCATAACTAGAATTTTTTTAATCTAATTCCCAAATAGAGCTTCTATTTTTAAAAGCTTTTTTCTTTTCTCATCTAAAAAAATTAAAATCATTTACTAAGGCAAAAAAATCAGTAATTTTAGCCGTAATGATTGCAAACAGTTGTTTTTTATAATTTTGAAAATTATAAAATTGAAACATGCGTTGGTGTTTGTTGTACTACTAATTTCGAACTTTTGTACAAAATGATTTTAATTTCTGACATTTTAAACACAGTGAATTACGAAAAATTCATGGGTGATAAAAACCACGCTATATCGAACATTATTTCTATCAAAGATTTCGCTTACGTTGAAGATCAAAGCCAGGTAGTCACTTGGTGTTCGATTAAAAATCAACAAATGTTGAAAGAAATTCAAGCTGGCACCATAATTTGCGATCGTAATACGAATACTGAATATTTAAATTTGAATTCGTGTAACTATCTTTTTGTAGAAAACCCAAGAAAAGTTTTCAAACAGATTTTAGAGCATTTTTTTGTAGAGCACGAGGTAGATTACACCATTCAGAAATCTGCTTTTATTGATCCTTCAGTACAATTAGGACCGAATGTGAAAATTGGACACAATGTGGTGATTGAGAAAAATGTTGTTATTGGGGATTACACAGAAATAAACCACAACACAGTTATTTTATCGAATACGGTGATTGGAAATCATGTTAAAATTGGTTGTAATTGTACGATTGGTTCCAATGGTTTTGGTTATGAAAAAAATGAAAAGGGAGAAAATGAATTCATACCTCACATTGGAAACGTCATCATCGCAGATCATGTGGTAATTGGTAACAATAATACAATTGATCGAGCCGTTCTTGGTTCTACGGTGATTAATGAATTTGTAAAAACGGATAACCTTGTGCACATAGGTCATGGAGTGAAAATTGGCAGAAACACCTTAATTGCTGCAAGTGCTACGTTTTCGGGAAGTGTAACTATGGGGGAAAACGTTTGGGTTTCTCCAGCTACTACTATTATTAACGATATTAAAATTGGAGATAATGCTTTGTTGGGTTTAGGAACTGTAGTTATTAAAGACGTAGAACAAGGAAAAACCATTGTAGGAAACCCAGGCAAAGAAATAGTTAAAAAATAACTAATTCAGTTAAATTTTAACTAAATGAGTTAATATTTGATTTCGCTTCACTTTATTATTTCGAAAGTACTTTTGGAATTCTAAAATAATCTGAATCGTGTTTTGGCGCATTTTTAAGCGCTTCTTTTTGTGAAACGCTTACCTCTGCTACATCTTCGCGAAGCACGTTAATTTCATCCGACATAAAAATCAATGGTTCAACCCCTTCTGTATCTACTTCAGAAAGTTTGTCCATAAAACCGATGATATTTTCCATATCTTGCATGATTGCTTTTTTACTATCTCCCGTAAATTCTAAACGTGCAAGGTGTGCGATGTGGTCAACTGTTTCTTCTGTGATTTTCATATCAAACTGATTTAGTACAAAGATAAGAAGATAGTTTAATTTCTCAACCCTTGATTGATGACATCAAATGCTTCTTCTTTTTTGAGATTGATCGTTTCTTCGTCATTTTTATCAATGTAAATAATCTGATGAACAATCACTTCCGCTTTACCAGGTTTGGCTACAGCATTTTTAGTAGAAGGATCAGCAAAAAGTTGATAGTTGTTTAAAAATGAAATAGGAACAAGCGGTACTTTGTGTAATGCGGCTAATTTAAAAGCACCCTCTTTGAAAGGTTGTAATTGAGGCACACATTTCTCTTTGATTCCTCCTTCTGGGAAAATAATAATGGACCAACCATTTTTAAGTGCTTCACTTGCTTGTTTGAAAGATTGTCCTGTTTTAGTTTTGGCTTCCCTGAAAACAGGAATATGTAATTTTTTGAAGAAGGTTTTTACTAGTGGAATTTTAAGTAATTCTGCTTTTCCCAGGAACAAAAAAGGGTGTTTCGGGAAAAGTAAATACATATAAATGATATCTAAAAAAGAAGTATGATTTGCAATGAAAATCACTTGTTTCTCTTTTAGTTGATAGGTGTTTTTAACTGCGATTCTCAAACCCGTGAAGAGACAAAACAATCGTGCCCACGCGACAAAAACAGGAAAAATGGCTTGTTTTTTTTGTTCTGACGTAAGGAAAAATCGAATAGGTAAATAAAAGATTAACAAGGTAATAAAAAAGACAACACCCATGTGAATTCTATAAAGTGTTGACAATAGATTTTTGATTCCTTGTTTCATAATTTGTTTTACGAGGTTTCTAATTTCAAGTTTCAAAAAATGAGTGAATCATATCTTTAAAGAAATCGTTAATTTAGCATCACAATAATTATACCACAAACATGGCACGTGTTTTAACAGGAGTACAAAGTACAGGAAGACCACATTTCGGTAACATCATGGGAGCAATTCTACCAGCGATTGAAATGGCAGCAAATCCTGATAATGAAGCGTTTTTGTTTATCGCTGATATGCATTCATTGACACAAATCAAAGATGCAAAAGAGTTACATGCAAATACGATGGCTACTGCAACAGCTTGGTTGGCTTGTGGTTTAGATCCTGAAAAAACATTCTTCTATAGACAAAGTGATGTTCCTGAAACAACAGAATTGACGTGGTATTTGATGTGTCATTTTCCTTTTCAACGCTTGAATTTAGCGCATAGTTTTAAGGATAAAGCAGATCGTTTACAAGATGTGAACGCGGGTTTATTTACCTATCCCATGTTAATGGCAGCTGATATATTATTGTATGATGCTGAATTAGTTCCCGTAGGAAAAGATCAGTTACAACATTTAGAATTTACCCGAGATGTAGCTTCTCGATTTAACCATAAAATGGGGGAAGTTTTTGTTGTGCCAAAAGAATGGATTCAAGATGATACGATGTTGATTCCAGGAATTGATGGTGAAAAAATGAGTAAGTCACGCAATAATTTCATTGATATTTTCTTACCTGAAAAGGAATTGAAAAAACAAGTAATGAAAATCGTGACTGACACCAAAGGGTTGGACGATGAGAAAGATCCAGATACGTGTAATATTTTTCAATTATACCGTTTGTTAGCAACCGAGGAACAACAGGCCTCCATGCGCGAAAATTATAAAACGAAGGGATATGGCTATGGTCATGCTAAAACAGCATTATTAGACTTGATTTTAACCCGTTTTGAAAAGGAAAGAGAACGTTATAATTACTACGAAGCTCATCCAGAAGAGGTAGATGTAATTCTTGCTAAAGGAGCAGATAGAGCGAGAAAAATTGCCCGAGAAACGTTGAATCGAGTGCGTAAAAGCGTTGGATTTTACCCGATGGGGTAAGTTTTTACTCCTCCACATACACCCGATGTACTCTCGGTGAGATGGAAGTCAAGACTTCGTAAGGGATCGTATTCATATTGCTTGCAAGTTGTGTTAGTGTTTGATGTTCCCCAATGATTTCAACATCAGCTCCTACGCGTGTTTGAATGTGTGTGATATCAACCATAATCATATCCATACACACATTTCCAAGGACCTTACATTTTTTCCCTTGTATATATACCGCACCGACTTCATTTCCTAAAGATTTACGGAAGCCATCGGCATAACCAACTGGGATGATTGCAATGTTAGTCTCTTCATTTGCAATAAATTGACGGTTGTAACCTACACTTTCACCAATGGTCAACTTTTTAATTTGAGAGATCACACTTTTCCAAGAAATGACTTGTTTGAGTTGATCAGTAATCATAGGATTGGATACATAACCATACATTCCGATGCCAATGCGAACCATATCAAAATGAGCGCTAGGGTAACTTCCTATTCCTTCCGTATTTGCAAGGTGTTTGATAAACGGATAACTTATTTTGGGTTCCAACTCCTCACAAATCGTTTTAAATCGTTGTATTTGTTCTTTCGTGAAACTTGCATCTTGTCGATTATCTGCATCTGCTAAATGGCTATATACACTTTTGACGCGAATTTCAGGTTGCGCTTGTAGAACGGAAACGATTTTATTGATATCGTTTTGCTCAAATCCCAAACGTCTCATTCCTGTATCGAATTTTAAATGAACAGGATATTGTTCTCTTTCGTTTAGAATTAACGCGTGAATAAATCCGTCTAACATTTCGAACGAATAGATAGAAGGTTCCAATTCGTATTTGATGATATCATCAAACCCTTCCTCTTCAGCGTTCATAACTAAAATGGGTAAAGTAACCCCATTGCGACGTAGTTCAACTCCTTCATCTGCATAGGCAACCCCTAAATATTCAATCCCTATTTTTTCTAAATACTGTGCAATTTTCACTGCTCCAGAACCATAAGAAGAGGCTTTTACCATCGCCAACATTTTACAAGTGCCAGGAATCAATTGTCTGAAAATATCAATATTATGTTTAACTCCAGAAAGGTTGATTTCCAGTCTTGTTTTGTGTTTTTTAAGGGTGAATAGACGCGCAATACGCTGTAAATTAGAGGCTCTCGTACCCTTTATTAAAACGGTACAGTCACGAATTTCAGACACTGGTGGAGTTTCATTATTGTGTATAAAATAAACACCATCCAATCTGAATCGATTGATAATGTGGGTAATCTCTTCTTGTTGGTAAGGTTGTAACCCGTCCGTAGCGAGAATAGCAATGCGTTTTTTTCCTAACGATATACTTAATTGGTATTCAAGGGAATGAACCAATGCATCAAGGTCCATATTATATGCATCGTTGATGATTGTCGTGTTGTTTATTCCTTCAAATGTTTCCATTCGCAATGCTAAACGTGGTAAATCTTCAATACGATTCTTTAATGTTTCATCAGAGATCGAAAGGAATTTTGCAACGGCTAACGAGAGACATAAATTATGTTGGCTAACAACATCTTTAAAGGGAGAAATTGCTAAAAAAGAACTAAAATCTTCGTCTTTTATTTCTTCTCCTTTTATTTTTTCAATAATACTGTTTGACAATTTGATAGATTGATGAAACCACGTTTTTTTTACTGAAGTAAACAAACGTAACTTTTCATTCAAATGACTTTCTTTACTAATAAATCCCTCCGAATGCGCACTACCAAATGAAGTGAAAATACCATAATCTGGTTGGATCATTTCCACTAATTTTTCCATTTCGTTAGGTTCCGAAATACCCGCTTCAATGAACGCAATTTTATGTTGGTGCCCCATTTCCAATAACGACAAGGCAACGCCTAATTGCGAATTGAAACTCTTGGGACTTCGAACAACAAGCATCGAATCAGATACCAAATGATACAACCATTCTTTAACTGTCGTTTTTCCAGCACTTCCTGTAATGGCAATCACTGGATAATGAAATTGTTTGCGGTAATTTTTGGCTAATAATTGCAAGGCAGAAAGTGGAGAAACCACCTGAAAGAAACACGCTTCTTTGTAATTAAGTTCATCATCAAAATGTTGATTGACAACAAATAAACGTATTCCTTTTTTGTATGCTTCTGCTATGTATGTATGTCCATCTCGGTAAGAACCTTCCAAAGCAAAAAAAATCGTTTCGTTTGGTTCCGTTATTTTTCGAGTATCGTACGCAATACGCTGAATAATACCCGCAGGCGTATAGCCTTTCATCTCGGATTGGGTCCAGTTTTTAAAATCGGCTATGGAAAGGTGTAGTTGCAAAGCAGTAATTATAGACTATAAAATTAAACATTTATGTTTGTTATTTAAGAATATCGTCGATTCAATTTATTTTATTAATTTTAAGTAACAATGATGATAACAAACCGATTTTTAAGAGATTACATTTATGAACCAAGACATTAGGTGGGAACAACGTTTTCAAAATTTCACTCGTGTAATTACCTTATTGAAGGAAATAGAAGCTTTAGAAATCGATAAAATCTCTTTTTTGGAAAAAGAAGGAATCATACAACGTTTTGAATTTACATTGGAACTTGCTTGGAAAACCTTAAAAGACAAGATGGAATTTGACGGAATTTTGCTGGATAAAATTTCTCCAAAAATGGTATTGAAAGAGGCTTATCAAGCTAAATACATAAATGACATAGATACTTGGTTAAAAATGATTAACGATCGAAATCTGGTTAGTCATACGTATGATTTTGAAACTTTTGAGTTAATAATTCCATCTATTCAAAAGAATTATATTTCGGTATTAAATGATTTGTATTTATCTTTAATTAAAGAATAAAATTATCAAATGAACCATTTCGGATTAAAAGCAGAACAATTTGATATTCTTTCGAATATTTTCGGTTCAAATCCGAATGTACATTCCATTTATATATACGGTTCAAGGGCAATGGGTACAAATAAAGATCGTAGTGACGTCGATTTGGTATTAATGGATAAGAACATTGATCGTTTTACCTTGGGTAATTTAATCTTTGAAATTAACAATAGTGATTTTCCATTTACAGTAGATTTACAAAATTTCAATACGCTTAAAAATCCAGATTTAATCAAGCATATTCAAACTCACGGAAAATTGTTTTATTCAAAATAATTCCACTTTCAACATTGATCAATCAATAACTTTCATACGGATTTATCTGAAACACCTTATAAAGTCCTTATTTTCGTTATCTTAAAATTTAAAATTCATTCATAGCACGTATTATGGAAGAGAAAGCGAAAAAAAGTAAAGTAAAATCGATTTTAAAGTGGACCGGAATTTCACTAGGTGTATTGATTATCATTGGTATCACTATTCCGATTATTTTCAAAGATGACATTAAAGCAGCCGTTCTAAAAGAGGCAAATAAGTCCTTGTTGGCTGATGTTGAATTGAAAGATTTCGATTTGACCTTTATTTCTTCGTTTCCTCACATTACCGCAAAATTAGAGGGATTAAAAGTTACCGGAAAAGACAAAAACTTCAAAGGAGTGGTGTTGGCTAGTATGGAAAGTTTCGAAGCGCACCTTAATTTTTGGAGTGTAGTTGGTGGCGACAAAATGGAGGTGGAAGCAATTACGTTGAATAAACCAGCTTTCGATGTGCGTGTTTTAAAAGATGGTACTGCAAACTATAACATTGTAAAACCAGACTCAATCAAAACACCCGAAGAAAAAGAAGAACCTTCTGCATTCAAATTAAGTCTGAAAAAATACGAAATCAACAATGCGAATATTCGTTACGATGATGCAAGTATGGATCTATTTACCGATATCAAAAACTTGACACACGTTGGAAAAGGAGATTTGTCTGCGGATGTAATTGATTTTGAAACAACCACTTCGATGGATGCTTTCACATACGAAATGGATGGAATGTCGTATTTGAGTGAGGTAAAAACGAATTTTGTTGTCAATCTATTGATGGAGTTTACAGAAAAGACTTCGAAATTCACTTTGAAAGAAAATACTTTCGAATTAAATGCATTAAAATTTTCGTTAGATGGTTTCTATGAAATGTTGGAGAAAAAAGACAATATGGATTTGAAACTAAACGCTTCGGAAGCAACGTTCAAAGATTTCCTATCATTAATTCCTTCTTTCTATAAATCAGGATATGAAAATATGGTGACTAACGGAACGTTGGCAATGCATGCGAAAGTGAAGGGAGTTATGGACGACAAAAATATGCCAGGATGGGATGCTGGAATTGAGGTGAAAAATGCTTCTGTTCAATACCAAGGTCTTCCTCAATCGATTAAAAACATTGCTATCAAAGCGGGTTCATCATTTGCAGGTGGGGCAGATATGGACTTAATGAAATTAGATGTAGATAAATTTCATGCAGACTTTGCAGGGAACGTGTTAGACCTTGTATTAAAAATGCGTAATCCAATGACCGACCCATTGATTGATGCAAATGTAAAAGCGAAAGTGAATTTAGCTACATTAGGTCAAGTGATGCCAATGGCACCAGGAGAACAATACAAAGGAAAATTAAATGCGGATATCGCTTTAAACGGTAGAATGAGTACTATCGAACAAGAACGCTACGAGGAATTTAAAGCAGATGGTTTGATTGAATTGATGGATGTACTTTACAAATCAATGGATTTACCAGCACCTGTTCAGGTTAGCAATATGAAATTACATTTTACACCAAAAAATTTACGTTTAGAAACGTTAATGGCAAAAATGGGGTCTAGTGATTTCAATATGAATGGAACAATTGACAATTATTTAGCCTATGTTTTCAGAAATGAATTATTAAAAGGAACGTTTAATTTCAATAGTAACACGCTAGATTTAGATGCGTTGATGGGAACTTCTACAACTACACCAACAGAAGATAAACCAGCAGAACAAACACCAGCTTCCACAGAGCCGTTTTTAATTCCGGATAACCTAGATGTTACTTTAAATATGGATGTGAAAACGATAAAATATAACGGAATTTCCATTCAAAACACCAAAGGTTCTGTTGGGTTAAAAGAAGAAATTGCATCATTAAATAAATTAAAAATGAATGTATTAGGAGGAACAGTTGGATTAGATGGTTCGTATAACACACAAAATCATCAAAAACCAGCTGTGAATTTTAGTTACAATATTCAACAAATTGCCATTGCTGATTTAGCGAAAAACTTCGTTACAATCGAAAAATTAGCACCGATAGCAAAATATGCCAAAGGTAAAATTTCGACTTCATTTACGATGAAAACGATTTTACAAACCTCTATGGAACCAGTTTACAGCACATTAACTGGAAATGGAGATATTGCGTCAAATGAGATTTCGATTTCTGGATTTGAGCCATTGAATAAATTGGCAAACGAATTGAATATGCAGAAATTAGCAACGCAAACATTGCGAGATTTTAAAGCAAAATTCAAATTTGAAAATGGAAAAATTTCCTTGACACCATTCACCGTGAAATTAGGAAAAATCAACACAGATGTTTCAGGTTCAACTTCTTTCGAACAAGATATGGATTACAAATTGATGTTGAATATTCCACGTGAAGAAATTCCAGCATCAGCATTAAAAGCAGTAGAAGAAGGGCTTAAAAAATTGAATAATTTACCGATTAAATTGAAATTACAAGAATTGCCAGCAATCATTCCTGTACCTGCTTCTATAACAGGAAAAGTGACAAAACCAGTGGTGAAAGTAGATTTAAAAGAGGCGATTGGAAAATTAACAGGTAACCTAAAAAATTCGGTGAAAGATGCGGTTAACCAAGCGAAAGACTCAGTTAAAACGGTCGTGAAGCAAAAAGTAACCGAGAAAGTGAATGAGGTGAAAGAAGACCTAAACAAGAAAAAACAAGAAGCCATTGCCGAAGCACAACGTCAAGCTGATAAAGTAAAAGCCGAAGCGAAACGTGCTGCTGACGCTGTAAGAGCCGAAGGAAACAAACAAGGCGAGGCCCTAGTTGCTGAAGCAGGAGGAAATCCAATTAAGAAAAAATTGGCAGAAACGGCTGCTGCGAAAATTCGTAAAACCGCTGAAGAAAAAGCACAAAAAATAGAACAAGAAGCCAACCAAAAGGCCGACGAGATCATGAATAGAGTAAAAAACAATTAATAACAATCTAAAATGAAATTTAAAAATTCTATCCTATTATTTCTTCTTATTACCCTACAAACGTTTACTTTTTCACAGAAGTCTTCGTTGCACGTAAAGCAATTCACACTTGAAAATGGGTTAACTGTTTTTCTAAATCCCGATAACAATGCAAATAGTACGTATGGATTAGTTGTGGTGAAAGCAGGTAGTAAAAATGACCCCTCTGATGCAACCGGTTTGGCACATTACTTGGAGCATTTGTTATTTAAAGGGACTACAGAGTTGGGCACTACCAATTATGAAAAAGAAAAACCATTTTTGGACTCTATCGTGTATTATTACGATTTGTTAGGGAGAACAACAGATAATATTGAAAGAAAGCGCATTCAAAAGTTGATTAATAATCAAAGTGTTCAGAGTGCTAAATATGCTAATCCAACAGAGTTTGATAAATTGATAAAAAGCATCGGAGGAACTGGTTTGAATGCCTTTACTGCAACGGATATGACGGTTTATCACAATGCTTTTCCAGGGGAGCAAGTAGAAAAATGGGTTGAATTATATGCGCATCGTTTTCAAAAACCAGTTTTTAGATCGTTTCAATCGGAACTCGAAGTGGTTTATGAAGAAAAAAACAAGGGGATGGATAATCCGTATCAGTCTTTGTATGAGGAGGTGAATAAAAAGCTGTTCAAATACCATCCGTATGGAACGCAAACAACAATCGGTACAACCGAACATTTAAAAAACCCTTCTTTGTCAAAAATGTACAAGTATTTTACAGATTATTATGTACCAAATAATATGGCGATTGTATTGTCAGGAAATTTTGATCCTATTTCTGCAAAAAGTGCGATTGAAAAATATTTTGCATCATTGGTTAAAAAAGATGTCCCTGTTTTTCCTGATTATAAAATCTCCTCGTTTGATAAACAAGAAGTATTAGAATTGAATTACACCCCTATCAATTTTGGTTTAGTAGCCTATAAAACGTTTCCCAAAGGAAGTAAAGATGAACTTGGATTTGAGTTGTGTAGTAAGTTGTTATTGAACGAATCTCAAACAGGGATTTTAAATCAATTGAAAACGGAAGGCAAGGTATTGTTTATTACCAATGTTAATTTATCCTATGCTGATGATGGAGCATACATGATTTCCTATGGACCTAAGACAAACGGACTATCTTTTCAAGAAGTTGAAAAACACATATTAGACGGAATAGAAAAATTAAAAAACGGAAATTTTTCCGATACTAATTTATTGATTATCAAACAGGAAATTCGAAGAAAAAAATTACAAGAGTTAGAAAGTGAATATAATCGAGCAATGTCCTTAGCGAATTTATTCACCATCGGAATTTCTTGGGATGATTATTTAAAAAAAATCGAGCGAATTGATGCCATTTCAAAAGAAGATATCGTAAAATTAGCACAGCGTATTTTCCAAGAAAATCTACTATTTGTTCGATCATCCGTTGGAAATTCGCCAAAAGAAACTTTGACAAAACCAGGATTTGAAGCAGTAAAAACAGATCAAAAAACCCCTTCTATTTTCGCAGAAAAGTTTTTACAGGTAAAAATTGAACCAAGTCAAATCAAATACATTGATTATGATCGAGATTGTCAAGTTGATCAAATTGGTTCCTTTGATAAACTTTATCAGAATAATAATCCTTATAATGAATTATTTACGCTAAAAGTACAACGCAAAGTAGGCTCAGATACCCTTAAATATTTGGATTTATTACCAATTGTATTCAGTTATGTACACACTAAAAACTTAGATTTATTTACACTAAAAAAGAAATTTGCAATGCTTGGAATTAACTACCAAGTAGGTGTTTCGAACAACCGAGTTACTTACACCTTTGAAGGGTTTAAATCTAATTTGGAGGCTGCTTTACCTGTTATTAATGATTTGTTATCGCATCCTATTTTAGAAGATAGACAGTTAAAAAATACGATCGATGGAATTTTGACAAGTCGAGCATCAGAATTAAAAGATCCTACTCAATTAGGTTCAATGTTATTCAACGCGTGTATTTATGGTGAAAAAGCACCCGCTTTGAGTCGTTTATCTTCAGAGGAATTAAAAAGTTTGAAAGCACAAGACATTATTGATCAGTTATTAAAGTCTAATAATTATGAAACAGTTTGGCATTTTGTAGGTAATGTTTCGATCAAGAAATTGAAAAAATTAATTTCAAAAGAGTTTACGTTAGCAACGATTAAAGGGGTTTCAATAACTAACAAAGAATATAAACACATACCTTCAAATACTATCTATTACATTAATGATCCAAAAGCAGTACAAAGTCAAGTATTCTATGTATTGAAAACACCAGATTATCAAGATATTCCAAAGCAAAATGTGAAAGCAGATGCTTTTAATACGTATTTAAGTGACGGATTTTCTGGTTTATTGATGCAAGAAATACGTGAGTTTAGATCATTAGCATATACTACTTCTGGGTCATTCAATAAACCCTATTTTGGAAATAGTCCTGGTATTTTTTATGCATATGTTGGCTGTCAAAGTGATAAAACAAACGATGCAGTGCAGGTACTTGATTCTTTGATACGCTTTATGCCATCTAAGCCAGAAAGAATGGAATCGATTAAATTAATGCTTAAAAATTCAAGTGCATCATCCTATCCAAATTTTAGAAGTTTGTCTTCAGCTATCGATTTTGGAAAGCAATTAGGCTATAAACATTCGCCAAAACTGGATGAATATCCTTTGTACCAAACGTTAACTTTTGACGATGTTTATGATTTTTACAAACAAAACATTCAAAATCAGAATCATATCATTACAATTTATGGTAATATGAACAATATTGATAAAGAAAAATTGAAAACAATGGGGAACGTTGTGGAGTTATCCTTATCAGATATTCGTAAGAATTAATGGGTTTTAACGTATTATTAGTAGCAATTGGAGGAGCATTAGGTAGTGTATTACGCTACCTAACTTCTTTATTTATAGCTCATTATTTTTCTGGAAAATTTCCATTAGCAACATTCATAATCAATTTTATAGGTTGTTTTTTGATTGGTATTTTCTTACATTTTTCTTTACGAGCAGATGAAAAATTAAAGTATTTGTTTGTAATTGGTTTTTGTGGAGGATTTACTACTTTTTCCACTTTCGCAAATGAAAATTTACAACTCATACACAATGGAAACGCTATTTTAGCGTTAACCTACACATTGGCAAGTGTTATTTTAGGAATACTGGCTGTTTGGTTAGGAATGGTGGTGATGAAGAGTATTTAAGTTCTATTTAATTTAGTTATAATGAAAGTATTGAAAAACAAACTTTTAATCTTGTTGTTTTTGTTTGCAACTCACAAAACGATTCAAGCACAAGATTCTCATTTTTTAATTAAGAAATTTACCCTTGACAATGGTTTGACCGTTATTTTAAATCCAGACCCGAGTGCAATAGCTGTTTATGGTGCTATGGCGGTAAAAGCAGGCAGTAAAAATGATCCGAAAGATGCGACAGGGATGGCACACTACTTAGAGCATCTGCTATTTAAAGGGACAATTGATTTGGGTACTACAGATTATGCCAAAGAAAAACCCTTTTTAGATTCAATAGTCTATTATTACGATTTGTTGGGTAAAACGACAGATGATAAAGAACGCAAAAGAATTCAAAAATTAATCAATCAACAAAGTGTTCAGAGTGCTAAATATGCAAATCCAACAGAATTTGATAAATTGATAAAAAGTATAGGAGGTACAGGTTTAAATGCATTTACCTCAAACGATATGACTGTATATCATAATGCTTTTCCTGGTGAACAGATTGAGAAATGGTTGGAATTATATGCGCATCGCTTTCAAAATCCAGTATTTCGCTCTTTTCAGTCGGAGTTAGAAGTTGTCTATGAAGAGAAAAATAGATCTATGGATAGCCCGTTTAATCGTGTTTTTGAAGAATTTCAAGCGGCTTTATTTAAAACACATCCTTACGGAACACAAAGTACAATTGGTACTGTGGAACATTTAAAAAACCCATCGCTAACAAAGATGTACAAGTATTTCAATGATTATTATGTTGCTAATAATATGGGACTTATTATATCTGGAAATTTTGATGTTGCTCTTGCTGAACGTGTTATTAAAGATAAATTTTCGAAATTAAGAAGTGCTCCTGTACCAGAATTCCCGAATTATCCGAATAGTACTTTTGAAAAGATAGAGAAAATTAAAGTAAAATATACTCCTATTAAGATAGGTGCATTAGGTTTTAAAACATTTGGAAACAATCATCCTGATGCTTCTGCTTTGGAAATTTGTAATGGACTTTTAAGTAATCGCGCACAAACTGGGTATTTGGATAAACTTCAAATGGATGGTAAAGTACTTGGAGCGGCGGTAATGAACATGACCTACAATGACGATGGTGCAAATATGATGTATGTTGTTCCAAAATTAGTAGGTCAATCTTTTGAGGAAGCGGAAGCGCTATTATTGGCTGAAGTGGAAAAAATTAAAAAAGGAGAGTTTTCAGACACTTTGCTCGAAAACATAAAACAAAGCATAGCGATAACACGAAAACAAGAATTAGAAAATGAACAAAATCGTTGTATGACCTTGGTTTATTTGTTCTGTCAAGGTTCCTCTTGGGAAAAATATACAGCAGAATTAGAAAGAATCAATGCACTTAAAAAAGAAGATATCATTCAAGTGGCAAAAAAATATTTTACTGATAAATATTTGGTCTATAATTCTTCAACCGGGTTCCCTAAAAAAGAGACATTGGATAAGCCAGGATTTGAGCCCGTAGTAACCGATCAAAAAGTGGAGTCTGCTTATGCTACTCGATTTTTATCTGATGTAAAATTGACCGATAATCCTAGAATTTTGGATTATGAAAAAGACGCTAAATTATTGAAAGTAAACGGTTCAGATTTTTATTTAACAAAGAACCCTTATAATGATATATTTAGTTTACAAATAGTTAGAGGGGTTGGAAAAGATAGCATACCACATTTGGAATACGCTCTTGATTTATTTGATTATTTCTACACGAAAGACCTCAATCGTGATGCTTTGAAGAAAGAATTTGATCGCTTGGGTGTTTCTACATATGCATGGGCAACGAACAACCGAACAACCTTTTATTTTTCGGGTTTAGAGAAAAATTTACAAACAGCACTTCCATTAATCAGAGAACTTATTTATGCACCTAAAGTTGATCAGAAATCACTTGAAACTATCGTTGAACAAATTAAAAATGAAAGAAAGTCAGAGTTGAAAGATCCGAATGGAATGGGAAGAATGTTGCTTGACTTTGCATTAAAAGGAAAAGCATCAAATTATTTAAGTAGATTACCTATCAAAGAGGTAGAAAAATTAAAGGCTGATTCATTGGTTTCAATATTTAAGCAAACTGAAAAATATGCTACTACATATCATTTTACTGGAAATATAGAGGAGTCAGAAATTGTTAAAATCTTTGAAAAACAATTACCTCCAGTAAGGTTTACAAAACAAGTTCCTCATTTAGATGAAGCGAAATTACCCATTAACAAAAATCAAGTATTGTTAATGGGGAACAATAAAGTAGTCCAAAGTCAAATTTACTATTTACTAAATACACCCAATTTCTCTGGTGAAACGAGAGACAAAGTGTTAGCCGAAGCGTTTAATAATTATGTAAGCGATGGTTTTTCAGGTTTATTAATGCAAGAAATTAGAGAATACCGTTCTTTGGCTTATGCAACCGGAGGTTCTTTTATCGCACCCATTCAAAAAAACAAACCAGGTTATTTTTACGCTTATATTGGTTGTCAGGTAGATAAAACAAATGAAGCAGTTGGTGTTTTAGATTCAATTATGAAACATTTACCTCAAAAACCGGAAAGAATAGATTTAATTAGATCAGGATTGATTAATTCAATAACAAGTAATTATCCTAATTTCCGTAGTTTATCAACTCGAATAGCATATGGCAAAGAATTAGGCTACAGTGAATCACCTTTGAAAAAAGAATTTGAATTATATAAAAATCTGCAATTCAATGATATAAACAGGTTTTACGAACAAAACATTCTCCATAGACCTCGTATTATTACGATTTATGGAAATTTGAAAAAAATAGATCTAAAGCAATTACAAAATTTCGGAGAAATTCAGAAGTTGAGAATTAAAGATATTCGAATAGATTAATAAGAATGAAATGTTAGTAAAGCAAATCTTTTTTCTAAATCAATCTTTTCAAATACAATTGTATCGTATTTTCTAGTCCTAAATACAAAGCATCAGAAATAAGTGCGTGTCCGATGGAAACTTCTGCTAAATACGGAATTTTTTCTTTGAAATAAGCCAAATTTTCAAGGCTTAAATCGTGTCCTGCGTTTATTCCCAATCCTAACTCGTGAGCTAAATTAGCAGCTGCTACATAAGGTGCTATGGCTTTCTCACGGTTGATAGAGTACTGTTCTGCATAAGGTCCTGTATATAATTCAATGCGATCTACTCCCGTTTTTGCAGCGTATTCGATGTTTTTCAGGTTGGTATCTACGAAAATAGAGGTACGAACTCCGTGTTTTTTAATTTCAGTTATGATGTTTCGTAAGTTTTCCAAATGGGTTTCTGTATCCCATCCAGCATTCGAAGTCAATACGTGAGGAGGATCTGGAACTAAAGTTGCTTGAGCTGGTTTTAATTCAGCGATTAAGTTCATATAACGTTCATCTGGGTAGCCCTCAATGTTGTATTCGGTTGTAACAACCTTCGAAAGATCGTAGGTGTCTTGCGTGGTAATGTGTCTCTCATCTGGACGAGGATGTACTGTAATTCCCTGTGCACCAAATCGCTCACAATCAATGGCTGCTTGTACTACGTTTGGGGTGTTACCACCGCGCGCATTGCGAATAGTCGCTATTTTGTTGATGTTGACGCTTAATTTTGTTTCCATAACCACGTTTTTTAACCATTACAAAGGTACAATTAATATTCTCTCTACCTTTGTCTTGTTACATTTCATAAGATGGTATATTTAGATATCAATTTTTAATCTTTCAATCTGTAATCTTATAATTTTCTAATCTGTAATCTACATATATGAAATTCGCTACAAAAGCCATACACGCAGGGGTTCAACCAGATGAAGCAACGGGTGCAATTATGACACCCATTTATCAAACTTCAACGTATGTACAAGACGGTGTAGGTGGACATAAAGGGTATGAGTATTCTCGTACGTTGAATCCAACACGTCACGCATTGGAAAAGAACATTGCTGCTCTTGAAAATGCTCGATTTGGTGCTGCTTTTAGCTCAGGTTTGGCTGCGATAGACTGTGTTATTAAAATGTTACAACCGGGTGATGAGGTAATTTCTACAAATGACTTATATGGAGGAACATACCGTTTATTCACAACTATTTTTGCTAAATACGGAATTAGGTTTCAGTTTGTAGATATGTCAAATCCTGAAACGATTGAAGCGTTTGTTACGGACAAAACAAAGTTGATTTGGGTAGAAACTCCAACAAACCCGATGATGAATATCATTGATATCGAAGCAGTAGCTCAAATTGCTAAAAAAGCAGGGGCAATGTTAGCTGTTGACAATACGTTTGCTACGCCTTATTTACAAAATCCGATTGATTTAGGTGCTGATATTGTAATGCATTCGGCAACGAAATATTTAGGTGGTCACTCAGATGTAGTGATGGGAATTTTGGTTACCGATAATGAAGAGATTTCTAAAGAGATGTACCGCATTCAAAACTCTACGGGAGCTGTGACTGCACCGATGGATTCGTTTTTGGTATTAAGGGGGATTAAAACTTTGCATTTGCGTATGCAACGTCATTGTGAAAATGGAGAAAAAGTGGCTCGTTTTTTGTCAGTACATCCAAAAGTAGAGAAAGTATATTGGCCAGGTTTCGAAACGCATCCCAATTACGATGTTGCGAAAAAACAAATGCGTGGTTTCGGAGGCATGATTTCATTTTCGTTGAAAGGAAATAAATTAGAAGATGCGCACAAAATCGTGAAAAAAGTAAAGATTTTCGCCCTTGCAGAATCGTTAGGGGGAGTTGAATCGTTGGTTGGTCACCCAGCAACGATGACCCATGCATCTATCCCGAAAGCAGCACGTGAAAAAATTGGAATTGTCGATTCTTTAATCCGTTTGAGCGTTGGGATCGAAGATGCAGAGGACTTAATCGCAGACTTAGAACAAGCGCTTCGATAATTATAATTCGAAGCGTAATCTCTATGTCGCCTTATTTTAAGAAAGAAAGAAACGTACTGAAATTCGGGTACCACGAGGAAGCACGAAGTGATCACCGAAGTGGTCGAGATTTCAGAAGTGGATTGAATTGCTAAAAATACAGCGACGAGTTTTCTTTTGGTTCTTTTCTTTTGCGGAAAAAGAAAAGAATAGATTATTTAGAAATCTCCACCTCATACGAAAACTTCAGACTTTTCTTTTCTCCAGCTTCCATTTTCAAATCCCACGTAAGTTTTCCGTCATTATCATTCACCTTTGCATTGTTATTTTCAAAACGTTCGATCTTAACTGCTTCACGGTTCGATAATGGATATTGATCTTCCACTTTAACATTGATGGCGGCGTTTTTATTATTTTTCACTGTGATTTCATTTTCTACTTTTTCTTTTGCGTTTCCAAACAACTTTTTATCTGTTTTCATGCGTTTGCTATCGTAGTTAACTACAATTTGTTTGTCTCTTCCTAACGAAATTTCTAAGGTATCAGATACAATGTTTTTATCGATATTTGTTTCACCTACATAGTTTCCTTGATAGAAAATATTCGATTTTCCTGGGATTAAATTTAATTGCGTCCAGTTTGTGATCGATGCATATAAGAATGCGTCTTTATCTAGTTTTGGTACGATGTAATATGCATAGTTAACTGGTACATCTATTTCATTGATTTTAACCAAATAGTCTTCACCATCAGAGTTGATTGAGTAGGGGATTTCAATCGGGTATTCTTTGCTAATGACAGAATTTGACATAAGAATTTCTGGGCTGAGTGAAATGCTTTTTAAATCTCTGGAACTAGCAGCCGACATATCAGCTCTGGAAGTCAACCCAGGTGCTCCTCGTACTTTTAGTGCATCTGTATTACCTTCATAACTTGCATTAGATAAAGACATTTGAGTTGCTTCTCTATCTCGTTCGTTTTGTCCAAGAATTAAATTTATATTATTTATTCTATCTTTATTAATGTAAACGTATTGATTTGATACAGATTCTCTTCCTTGGTATTCTGCACTTACATAGTAATTCCCTTCTCGCAAAGGTTTAATAGAAAATTGTCCATTTTTATCTGAGACTAAATGTGCTACTTCTTTTTTATTAAAGTCATAGATTGTTATTTGTGCAAATTGAATACCATCGCCTAAGCTAGATACTTTTCCTTGTAATGCACCAAAGCTACTTTCTGTGTTTGTGTTTTTTTGCTCATAACCTCCTACATACCATGGGATCAAGATTGGTTTTTTACCGCTTAATGACGGGTCATAACTTGAGAGTTTCAATTGAACATTTTTCCAATTTTCGCCAGTTGACTGAAATACATTGGCATTGTATTTTATGGTTAAAGGTTTGTTTATTTCGTCCACACGAAAGTCATACGTTGGTTCCCAACCAGCATTGGAAGTGAAGTAGGAAAAAGTCAGGTTTCCATTGAAATAATTATCACATTCGACAGAAACTAAAATTTCTGAATAGGTTTTTATTTTTCGACTTCGTAGTTCATTCAGTTTTTGGTAAATATCTTGTTTGTCATCTACCATTTTTTCCAAAGAAGCTCTTAATTGTAAGGTGTTTGCTTTGATCTCATTTAAACGAGCACGATAATAAACGGCAGCTTCTTTGATTTCAGCGACACTAGAACCAGCACCATTTTTATTTAGGTTACTATTATCTAGTAATAACTTTTCTTCTAGTTCATATACACTTATTTTATTTTGAACATCTTCTATGGCGATATTTTTAGCTTTTAGCAGTTCTTCTACTTGTTTTATTTCTTGGTCTCTTTTCAATTGTCTTTGGAATTCCAAACGGTGTTTTACAGAGAGTACTTCACAATTTGCCATTCCATTAACCTGAATAGAATTTTTATCAATTCCCTGAGGTAGTTGTTCTAACACGACAAAATGTTTCCCTTTATTAAAAGTTACATTACTTGTTCTAAATACTTGTGCACCAGAAAAATATAAGGTTACATTTTTAACAGTTGACTTAACACGTAAAGTATCAGCAGCTAAACTTTGAGTAGTAAATACTAAGGTGAAAAGTAAAAAGAGTGACGTTAATTTCATAAAATTCATTTTATAAGCAAAGCTAATTTAAACATTCTAACCTATTTTGAATCATATCAAACGAATTAAATATCAAATTATTGTGTAAACTTAGAAATCAGTAATATCAATTAACTTTTTTTATAAAGTATGCCATGAATTAAATCAATATATTTAAAGTGCTTTTATATCTATTATGAAGTTATTTCTTTTTTCAGTCATTACCTTATTGGCACATTTACCTAGTAATCTTTACAAATTGAAAGTAGAAGTTATTGGTTTACGTTCCAATAAAGGCCAGGTCATGGTTGCTTTGTATCGTGAAACCGATGATTTTCCGACCAAAAAAGGCAGGTATAAATATTTATTATTGACACCTCATAACCATATGGCAACTGGTCTATTTGAAGATTTACATGCTGGTAAATATGCTGTTGCAGTTATTTTGGATGAAAATAAAAGCTTTGATATGGATAAAAACATGTTCGGTTTTCCTTTAGAACAATATGGATTTTCAAACAATGCTCGAGAACAATTAAGTGCTCCCTCTTTCCAAAAAGCAGCTTTTGAAATGCATTCCGATCGAAAAATTCAGATAAAGGTCGAGTAAAGATTTTATTTATTCTTAAACTCAGGAACCTTTAAACTTAGGTCTAACGTCTTTTTGTTTAGAGTCTTAAACCCCTCCCTCTTTATGCTTCTCAATACTTAAAGTCAACTCGATAAAGTCTTCAACGGATAAACGTTCAGGTCTAATTTCTAAAAAACGGCTTTCAAAAGGTCTTCCTTCTAAAAATGGTTTGATCGAATTACGAATCATTTTACGACGCTGATTGAAACAAGCTTTCACTACTTGGAAAAATAACTTTTCATTACAAGGCAAAGCAGCACGATCGTTTCTTGTCAAGCGAATCACACCCGATTTTACTTTCGGAGGAGGATTGAATACATGCTCATCAACGGTAAAACAATATTTTATATCATAAAAAGTTTGAAGCAACACACTGATGATTCCGTAGGTTTTAGTCCCAGGTTTTTCTGCCACACGTTCCGCTACCTCTTTTTGAAACATTCCCATGATTTCAGGGATTTGATTGCGGTATTCCAAACAGCGAAATAAAATTTGAGAAGAGATGTTATATGGGAAATTACCAACTACCGCAAAGGGTTCTGAACCAAAATAGTTTGCCAAATTCACTCGTAAAAAATCTGCTTCAATGATTTTATCACCCAAAATTGGAAAATGCTCTTGTAGATATGGAATAGACTCACGATCTACATCCATTACCCACAAATCATTTTCCGGATTTTCTAATAAAAAAGTAGTTAATGCACCCATTCCCGGACCAATTTCAAGCACACGACGGCAACCCATGTGTCCACCAAATTGATCAGCAATGCGCTTACTTACATTTTTATCAATTAAAAAATGTTGTCCGAGGTTTTTCTTTGCTCTAACCGACATTCGGATGGAATTGTTCAATCACATTTAAAATCGTACGAAAAGCAGCAAATTTTCCTGCATATCTGTCCGTATGTTCTTTCTGTAAACGAGGGGCATGCGTATTTTGGTATTCTTCATACACTTCTTGTGAAGGACTCAAATACATAATAGAATAGGTAACACCACCTTCTTCTTCTCCGTGGATACGAGAAATTTTTCCCTCTATAAAACAACCTGTGTTTATTACATCTGGAATGTGTGTAGTACGCATCCACTTTAACCAATCTTCCTGAATTTCAGGATCTATGCTAACGGTAACATTGTAAAGTATCATAATTGCAAAGTTAGGTAAAGATTTAGCTTATAGAAATTTTTTAAGGTATAATTAAACTTTCGTGATTTTAATTAGTCAAACAATCAAAAAGACAGCAATCTAAAGATTTAGTTTAATTTTGAAATAATATATATCTCATGAAAAAAGCATTACTAATAATTTGTATATCAATTGGAAGTTTTTCTTTTAGTCAAAACAATGAAGGAAGACCCACACTCAAACTTGAATTCCGTTCAAATGCGAAAGATGAAGTGATTTCTCGTATCGATAATGATAAAAAAGAGCAACGCATTGAATTGAGAAAAGAACAAATTCAGGAAAGAATTTCACGAAAATTGGAAAGAAAACACGAAAGACCTCATTTTGACAGAGGAAATAAAACTGAGCTGGACAAATCGCGAGAAATCAATAAAGAAAAAATGAATGAATTACGTGAAAAACGTAGAGAAATCATTAGAGAACGAAGAAACAGATAAGATTATGAATAGAGGATTATTTTTTTTGATGTGTTTGGTTTCGCTTACTTCTTTCGCTCAAACTACGAAAGCGGATTGTGATGGAGCATTAAAATTTGCCAAAGAAAATCAACATGCCAAGGCAATTGAAACATTATTACAACTTGAAAAGTCCAAAGGTGCTTCGGCTGATCTTTATTTTTATTTAGGAAATTCCTACTTAGATTTAAAACAATATGATCAAGCGTTGATGGCTTTTTCGAATGCGATTTTGAAAGACAAGAATTACAAAGAGGCATTTTACAATAGAGGTAATATTTATTACTATTTGAAAGACTATCAAAAGGCATTGGATGATTTTGATAAAAACATTTCATTAGACAGTTTGAATAGTATAGCCTATTATGATAGAGGGAATACTTTATTTAAACTCCAAAAATTCGATAAAGCAAGTCAAGATTTTTTAACATCAATTCGATTGAAACCCATAAACGACTTGGCTTTTTTCGATTTAGGTAATACCTATTTTAAACTAGAAAAGTTAGAAGATGCCATTAGAGCATTTGATGAGGCAATCGAATTGAACCCAAATGTTGCTGGTTATTATTTCAATCGAGCGATTGTTGAATATAATTTAGGTTTTAAAGAAGATGCTTGTGCCGATTTTCAAAATGCAGCAGAATTAGGTGACACCGAAGCTGCTGGTTATATAAAGGAGCTTTGTAATTAAATTAGTACACTATTGAAGATAAATAAGTTATTTGTTTTTTTTATTTTAATTTGTCAAGGATATCTTTCACAAACTGTGAAGGATACTGTCGTTTCTGATAGTATTGATCCTGTCTATCGTAGGTTAAGGCTTGCGCTCAATTATTCGAGTGCGAATACTTTTTTGGGTAAAAAAGATTCTGTTTCGATTCCTATTTTAACTCCAACAATCAAGTATACCACTTCGAAAGATTTCTTTTATCAATTGAATATTGTGCATTCGAATACAACTGATAAATTATTTGATCAGCTGGATTTACGTGCTGGTTATAATCATTATTTCAACGATCAGTGGAATGCAACGATTTCGTTTACAAGGTCTATTTATAGTAAAGCTGTGGATAGATTCAATTCTATTGTCAATAATGATATCAGCTTGTTTGTTGGCTATGATTGGGATTATGTATACTCTGCTTTGAGTTTAGATTATACGAGTGGTTCGAAAGCTTATGCTTATACCTATTATGATACACTTACAGGTCCTTTGGGTAAGAAACACATTATAGAGTCTAAAGAGTCAGGGAATCTTAGTGCTAAAGATTTCACAGTTACTTTCATGAATTCGCGTCAATTTTACTTTTACGATCTATTTAATGAAGTCGATAAATTAATCGTTTGTCCTGAAATTGATGTGTATTTTGGAACTCAAAATTCGGTACAACAAAGCAGTACGATAAGAAAATTGGTAAAAGGGAAAAAACAAAAAACGATTACTTCTTCAGATAATACAACTTCTCCTTTTATGGCATATTCATTCAATTTAGACTTGCGTTATGTTTATAAGCGAATCACCTTGAATCTTTCGCCGTATTATACGATTCCTCAAAAAATGGCTTCGGATACCTATGTTCAACAGCCATTTTTTGTCATGTATGGAGGACTTTTCTATACGTGGAAATGGGAGAAAAAATAATTTTTCAAAAAAAATGTTTTTAGATTAAACCTTTTATCTTTGGTATAGTCTAATCACTAAATCTCAAAAGTTAAAATATGAAAAAGAACCCTTCATTTATGGTAAAGTCTTTATTTATGGCTGGATTATGTACTGCTTTTTTTGCTTGTAACAGACAGACAGTTACGGATGATACTTCAACAATTACGAATGATGATAACGCTGCTGAAAATGCATTTTATGATATGAAAGTTGCTGGAGATGCTGCTGGTACCCAAGAAACCTCTAAATTAAAATCCTTTGAAAAAGGATTCAAAGATTCATGTATTACAGTGAAAGTCATCGATTTTGATTCAATTTCTAAAAAAGGAAAGGTAGAATTGGATTTCGGATCAACGAATTGTCCATGTAAAGACGGTAAACTACGTCGTGGTAAAATCGAAGTTGAATATAAACCGGCAAATACATTGATTGGTTCTGAAGTGGTATATACACCAAATCAATATTTTGTGAATGATTATGGAATTTCAGGAAAAAAATCAGTGAAAATTGAAGCTCCTTATTCATGGAGAATCCATGTTGAAAATGGGGTGGTAACTCGACCTGATGGAAAAACAATTACTTGGTCTTCGGATCGCGTGAGAACTATGGTCGCTGGAAAAGGGGATTTAGATCCAACAAATGATTCTTTTGAAGTAACAGGTACTTCTTCAGGTAAAAATTCTGCTGGAAATGAATATTCATTCGAAACAGAAACGCCTTTGTTATTCTCTTACGGATGTCAATACATTACTTCTGGTAAATTAAAAATCAAACGTTCTGGTAAAAAAGATGCAGTAGTAGACTACGGTGATGGAACATGTGACGATAAAGGAACTGTTACTGTAGGATCTTGGACTAAAGACATTACATTAAAAGGTAAATTAGCGAAGTAATTTCGCACAAAATCGTTTAAATGAAAACGGCTATCTCTTGATGAGGTAGCCGTTTTTTAGTTAAATGTTTTTTCTATTTCTTTAGTCTAGTTAGTTTCTCCAAATATCCAGGTAACTGTTTTTTATATTCTTCTAAATCCCAAGTTAATCCGAAATAGGAAACATATTCTGCAATAGGTTCTAAATTTACAGATGCTCTTCGTTTATCTACATTGTCAGGGTCTATCAACGCAAATACATAAGCGGTCCCATCTTCATTGCTACCAATTTGGCTTCCGTAAATTTGAGGTTTTCCCAAACCTATTGCAACTCGATCTTCTAATAATGCTAAAGATGAAGCTTCTGCATTTCCTTTTTGCACTGCATCTCGCATCATAGGCAGGTACTTTTGTTGTGTTTTTAAATCGGAATGCTGGATTACTAAAAACAAAGTCATATTTCCCTTTCTACCTATTATATCTGCCCCTAACCATCCACGTTGATCTAATATTTTACGGATGATTTTTAAATTTTCTTTATCCGTTTTTGAAATGAGTTTCCAATGAGCTTTCATTTCTTTTGAGTTCATACCGAATTGATTTTGAATACTATCTATTTGTATACGGTACTTTTGGTCTTTTTCTACTATTTCATTCAGTTGAACAATGAGTTTATGATCGTAATTTTTTTCTCGTGTTTCTTGTTTTTCCTTTAAAACTTGAACCATTGGTTTCCAACGTTTGTCTGTCTTCATTGGAAGTAAAGATTCATTATTTACCAGTTCTGTTGTATCTGAAAGTAGATCTCTTACTACCAAACGATTGATGTGATAAAATGCACTATCCATATTTCTAGATTGTGCATAAGAAACTGCTGCAAAATATCGATGCTGCGGAGTTGCTTTCCAATCTAAAAATGAAAAAGCACGACTATAATTTTCAGCTGCTGCTTGGTATTTTTTTTCCTTGAAAAGAGAGTCTGCTATTTTAGAAAATTCATCATATTTTACTCTGTCTTCTTGAGCATACATAAAGGTTGAGCATACTATGTACACAAATAACAATCTTGTTTTTAGTTTCATATTTAATTATTTATAGGTCAAAAATAAAGAAATGATTTAAGGTATAATTGTAAAATTGGGACATAAGTGCATTTTAGAACCCATAAAATTGTTAACCGTTAACAACAAAAAATATCAAAAAGTGTTGTTCATCAACAACAAAAATTTCATTGAAAACATACAAAAATCACATAATTCATAGGAATAATGTGTAAAAAATCACATAATTCATAGGAATAACGTGTAAAAAATCACATAATTCATAGGAATGTATTGTGTTATTCTTTATTTTTACGTTGAATTTAGAACGTAATCTATGGATAGAATCATTCATAAAGAATTAGTTAACTGGAAAAATAAACCAAATAGAAAACCGCTTTTGGTACAAGGTGCTCGTCAGGTTGGTAAAACCTATGCAATTAAAGCATTTGGGAAGTCGGATTTTTCTCAATGTATATATCTCAATTTTGATGAAAATCCTGAATACAAAGATTTCTTCAAAAATACCAAAGAGGTTTCGCGTATCATTACAAACATAGAATTAGCTTTTGGGGTAAAAATTGAACCTGAAAACACCTTACTATTTTTTGATGAAATCCAAGAATGCAACGAGGCATTAAACACATTGAAGTATTTCTATGAAAATCATCCGGGATATTATGTATGCTGTGCTGGTTCGTTGTTAGGTGTTGCCTTAAGTCGTGGAAATTCATTTCCAGTAGGGAAAGTTGATTTTTGTACGATGTATCCGCTCACCTTTGAGGAATTTTTACAAGCCACAGACTTGAAATTATTTACCTATTATCAAACGATAGAACGACTAGAACCAATACCAAGTCTATTTTTTAATCAATTAGAAGAAAAATTCAAGATATATATGCTAACGGGGGGAATGCCGGAAGCGATTTTAACCTATACAACGACCAAAAATACAGAACAAGTTCAGACGGTTTTGCAAAATATATTGCGTGCTTATGCATTGGATTTTTCTAAATATTCATCGAATAAAGATGTCGTTAAAATCTTACATATATGGAATTCAATTCCCTCACAATTAGCCAAAGAAAACAAGAAATTTTTATATCAAACGGTGAAAAGTGGAGCAAGAGCACGAGAATATGAAGATGCTTTAAATTGGTTAGTAAATGCTGGATTAGTGTATAGAATTTATAGAAGTAATAAACCCGCTTTTCCTGTGTCCGCCTATGATGATTTGAATGCTTTTAAAATTTATTTACTCGACGTTGGTTTATTAAGACGTTTTGCCAATCTTGATCCAAGTATAGTGTTAAATGGACATTCACTTTATTCAGAGTTTAAAGGTTCGCTCACAGAAAATTATGTATTACAGAGTTTATTATCGCAAACAGAAGAAATCCCTCGTTATTGGACTTCAGAAAACACTGCTGAAGTAGATTTTATGTTACCCTATAAAAATGAAATCATTCCGATTGAGGTAAAGTCTGGTGAAAATGTTAAAAGTAAAAGTTTATCAATTTACCGTAAAAATCACGAGCCACGCATCAGTTTACGTTTTTCTCTGAAAAATTTAAATTTCGACGATGGATTATTAAACATCCCACTTTTCCTCGTGGATAAGACATTTCACTTGTTAGAAAAATTATAAAAATTTATTTTTTTTTAATTTTCATTGAACCTTTTTCGTACTCGTGAGTAATATGTTTGAAATTTCATCATTCCTTTTTTCCCCTTCGTTTTGGTGTCAAAATCAATCGTAACGATTGGTCATAGGTAAAGTAATTCCATACCCAATTTAAGAAGGTTTGTATTTTGTTTTTCGTTCCGATGAGTGAAATTAAATGAACAAACATCCACACACACCACGCAAAAAATCCAGCGAATTTCATCGATGGAAATTCTACAACCGCTAAGTTTCTTCCAATGGTTGCCATCGAACCTAAATCATTATAGTTGAATTTCTTCCATTGGGAGGAATCTTTTTTATTTAGATTTTTAGCCAATAAACTTGCTTGTTGAATCGCTACTTGTGCTACTTGCGGGTGTCCTTTAGGATATGCTTCATCTCCTTGTATTTGAGCCACATCCCCCAATGCAAAGATAGTAGATTCGTTTTCAAGTTGATTGAAAGCGTTTACAGCTAATCGTCCGTTGGGTAATATACATTCAGTCGGTATTCCTTTTAAGGAATTTGCTTTCACTCCTGCTCCCCAAATGACGGTTTTAGCGTGAATAGTGGTACCATTGTTAAGTATTAATTTCTCTCCATTGTAACTCGTTACGTGACAATTTTGAATCAATTTTATGCCTAATTGTTCAAGGTATTCTTTCGATTTTTCAGAAGCGTGTTCTTTCATTCCGGCTAACAATCGGTCTCCGCCATCAATCAGGTAGATTTCCATTTCCTTGAAGTCCAATTCTGGGTAATCTTTTGGAAAGATCAAATTTCGCATATCAGCCAAAGAACCGGACACTTCGACACCTGTTGGTCCGCCTCCCACAATTACAATCGTGAGTAACGCTTTTCTTTTTTCACGATTGGTTTCGAGTAGTGCGTCTTCGAGAGTTTGAAACAAGGTATTTCGAATTACAAGCGCTTCTGAGGTTGATTTCAGTGGTAATACGTTCGCTTCAATTTCAGCATTACCATAAAAGTTCGTCGTTGCACCGATAGAGATGATTAATTTGTCGTAGGATATAGAACCAATATCTGTATGAACTTCTTGATTAGCAGTATCAATTCCTTCGACTTCTGTCATACGGAAATGTACGTTTTTATTTTTCTGAAATAACTTTCTGAAAGGAAACGAAATGGCACTTGGCTCGAGTCCTGCAGTGGCAACTTGATAAAATAAAGGTTGAAATTGGTGATAATTATTTTTGTCGATTAGAACGACTTGAAATTTTTTGGAAGAAAGGTTCTTTGCCAACTTAATACCTGCAAATCCACCGCCTAGAATAACAACTCTCTCCAAACTACTTTTAGGAACAGACAATTCCATAGTTTGATTTATTAAAGTGAGGTATGAAGGTAGTGATTATATAGTTTACTCAGTAAAAAAATAGGAGAGAAAAACAATAAATTTTAACCCATTTTCAGGGAAAACTTTAAAGTAACTAGAGTATATTTGCATCCTCTTTGTGACAAAAAAACACTAAAATTGGGTTCGCTTTGTGACAAAAAAATACAAAAATTGGGTTCGCTTTGTGTCAAAAATAGTATATTTGATTACTAATTTTAATTTCATTCTCTATGTCAATCAAGCGTAATTCATATAGTAAACTTATTGCGTGGAAAAACGATAAGTTTCGCAAACCTTTACTTTTACGTGGTGCTAGGCAGGTTGGTAAAACAACTATTGTCCGAGAATTTGCAAAGGAATTTGATAATTATATCGAATTAAATTTAGAAAAAGAAAGCGATCTAAATTTATTTGTCGTAGATGATGTACATACAATTATTAATAGCGCATTTCTATTAAAACGTAAAATAGAGAATAAAAAAACTACTTTATTTTTTATTGATGAAATTCAAGAGTCTCCAAAAGCAATTCAACTTCTTCGTTATTTTTATGAAGAAAGACCAGATATCTACGTGATAGCTGCAGGATCTTTGTTGGAGTTTGTATTAAAAAAAGTACCTAATTTTCCAGTAGGTAGAGTAGATTATCTTTATTTACATCCCTTAAATTTTATAGAATTTTTAGGTGCAACAGATAATTTAGCTGCATTGGAAATAGTAAATACCAAGCCAATACCTGCGTTTGCGCATTCCACACTACTAAACTTGTTTCATGAATATTTATTGATTGGAGGAATGCCAGAAATTGTTAAGAATTATGCGGAAACCAAGAACATCTCCCAATTAACAAAAACCTACAAAAATCTTTGGCAAGCATATAAAGACGATGTTGTGAAATATACTTCGAAAGAATTGGATAGAAAAGTAATATACCATGTTATCGATTCTGCCCCATTTGAGTCAGATAGAATCAAATTTGAAGGCTTTGGAAATTCAAACTATCGCTCTCGAGAAGTTGGTGAAGCTTTAAGAACGATTGATTTAGCAAAAATCATACAATTAATCTATCCATCAACGAGCTTACAACCACCCATTCAAGCAGATTTAAAAAAGCGACCTCGACTACAGTTTTTAGATACCGGACTTTTGAATCAAATCTTATCTCTACAAGGAGAAATGCTCTTGGTAAATGATTTTAGTAATTTTCACAAAGGATTAATAATTCAACATATTGTTTATCAAGAAATAATAGCACTTCACGATGATCAAACTTACAAGCCTAATTTTTGGGTTAGGGAAGAAAAAGACAGCAATTCTGAAGTTGATTTAATCTATCAATATGGAAAATACGTAATTCCAATTGAAATTAAAAGTGGTCCGACAGGTACTTTGAGATCGCTTCATCAGTTTATTGATCGTTCTAATCATCCTTTTGCTGTTAGGTTATACGCAGGAAATTTTAGTATTGAAAAAGCAATTACTCCAACTAAAAAAGAATATATTTTAATGAATCTCCCTTATTATTTAGTATCGCAATTACCCGCGTATTTGGAGATGTTAGTGAACGAAAAAATGAATAATTAGCATCGCTTTGTGTCAAAAAATTACATAACAACGCTCTCCAAACTACTTTTAGGAACAGACAATTCCATAGTTTGATGTTTTAAATGAGGTGTGAGGGTAGTGATAATTTCTAATCTAATTTGAGTTCAAATTAAATCTTTGATTTAACTAAAAAATGAGATAAATTTGTTAGTATGGAAATAAGTAGGGATGATATAAATTTTTTGAAGCAATTAGCTATTGCTAATAGTTTAGTAGAGGTAAATCAAATACCTGTAAACTTAAAAAAAGAGTTTGATCTATTTTTCTTTGGCAAAACTTTAATGCTTAAAGATGATATTGCTTTTGCTTATCCACAAGACATAAAAAATTGGGTGAAATATTTATTTCAGAAATTTAATTAATGCTACCCGATTATCTTTCAGAATTTAATAAAACACTTTTGTGTTTTCAAGAAAAATTTCCTTTAAGTGATTGGTCTTTGGATTTCAAAAATTCATTGATTAATGACTACTCCTTTTTTTCTGCAAGAATTGAAGATTCAAAACTACAATATGGAGATACTATCCGTTTTCTAAATGATGAAACAATTAGAGCGGTGAATTTATCTTCTTTATTAGGCGTATCAGAACATCAAAAAACACTTTCCAATTTATTAGAAACTTTATCTGAATTTGAAATATCAGAAGAAACGATTAAAAATATTCATAAAGATTTAATGTCTAATCCTATTTCTTGGGATTTTGAATATAAACAAGAATTAGTAGGGAAATATAGAAATTTTCCGACAAAAGGTTCTAGAGCTCCCTATTTTGAAGATAAGGTATATGCACCACATTATAATTTGGAAATGATAATGTCCTCTTACATCGATATTTTTAAAAATAGATTAAATCATATAAATAACTTGTTAGAGGATAAACATTTACTCACACAAATATCTTACTTTCATAATAAATTTTTAAATGAAATTCATCCTTTTGCAGATGGTAATGGTAGGGTTTGTAGAATAATTATTGGTGCTATATTGATGCAGAATAATTGCCCTCCAATTTTCCCTAAAATAATTGAGACAGAAAACCAGATTAATTATATTTCTACTATAGTTGAATGCGAAAAAGTAAAATCTGATAAACCATTAGTTAAGTTTTTAGCGAATGGGATGACAGCATATATGAATGAAAAAATTGAATCACACTAAATTCGGTATTCCCCTACTTCTTCCCCAACTCTTGTTTTAACAAGGCATTGTATTCTTCTAATAAGGTAAAGTACTTTTCCTTCCAAAAGGAAACTTCATCATTATTTCCATACCCTTTATTTTCAGGTTCTTTTACAATCTTTTTCCCTTGAATGATTTCTGGAAATTCGAGACTAAAATCGTGGTAAATAATTTTACCAATTTGGAGAATGAGTTCAATAGACACAGCAGGATTATCAAAAAGCAAATACATCCAACGACGACTTTTGCCCAATCGTTGCGCAACCGTGGTAATCGAATAACCACTTTCACGTATTGCTTTCTCAATTATTTCACCTCTATGTATCATAAATACAAAAGTGAGTAATGAATTAGGAAATAATTTTCTCATAAGTGTGTAATATATGAGAATTTGTGTATTATATTTGTTTAAATGTAAATTTTAACAATATGATAAAAAACTACTTTAAACTAATCGTTGCCCTTGTATTCGTGTCGAATGTAATGGCACAAAATGTACCAAGCTATGTCCCTACGAATGGACTCGTCGCTTGGTGGCCTTTTAATGGAAATGCAAACGATGAAAGTGGGAATGGGAATAATGGAACTGTTAATGGCGCTACATTAACTACAGATAGAAATGGGAAACAAGATAATGCATACTACTTTTCAAGTCAAAATTGTAATACAAGAATTGATGTTAATGTAAATACTTCTAGTATCAAAACTGGTTTAACAATGTCAGTTTGGATTATGAATGTAGGAAACGGTTGTCTCGGTCCAAGAATTTTAGAATTTTGGCCAGGTTCAAATGGACCAGGAATGGCACAATGGGGCACAGATTATGCAAATGGTTATTGGGGAATGGGTAGTATTACCTCAAGCGGATTTAGCTGCTTTTCGTCTGTTCCATTTTCATCGAATAATGTCTGGTCACATTTAGTCTATACAAATGATGGCCAAACAGCAAAATTCTATAAAGATGGGGTTTTATTAAAAACGATTGCATCAAATGGAAATCCGATATTAGCATCGTCAGGTTCTTTTGGACGTATGAATCACCCTGCATATGATGCTTATAATGGTAATCTCGACGACATAGCAATTTACAATCGCGCCCTTACCCAACAAGAAATCACCGCTCTATATACAGGAAATACTCAATCTGCATTAGCATCCACCAAAGTTTTCGTTGACGCACCTGCAACGGTAAATCAAAACCAAGAGGTAGAACTATCTATCAGCACAGAAGCGTTAAACACAGCAGATAATGTAATAGCTTACCAAACAGATTTTTCGTATGACACTACACGTTATACCTATGTGGGTAATAATTTGACAGGTACCTTAAATCCATCTGGAAATGCAGTGGTAAATAGCTCTAAAAACGGAAAATTAGCAATTAGTTATATGTCACAAACTGCTTTGAGTGGAGCTGGAAGTTTGGTGAAATTGAAATTTAAAGCAAACAATACACTAGGCCAAGGAGTGTTTGGTTTATCGAATTTCTTGTACAATACTACAACAGTAACTAGTTTAAAAAGTGATACGGTAAATACAATCGATGTTACTCCTCCAACAGCAAAAATCACGTATTCTCAAAACCCAGTGCGCAAAGGAGATTCTCTATTGATTACAGTAAATTTCAATGAAAAAATGGCTGTTTCACCTGTGCCACAATTGAACTTAACAGGACAAAATACCTTAGCAAACACGAACCTTACGAAAGTAAATGATACAACCTATACTTATTGGTGGATAGTAGAAAAAGGAAATGGAGCAGTGAATGTAAATTTAGCAACGGGTAAAGATTTAGGAGGAAATGTAATTGTTGCAACTCCAACACAAAACCCAAGTTTTACGGTGTTACCAACTTTATTTGGTGATATTGATACGAACAAATTGGTTCAAGCGTATGATGCTGCCTTAGCCTTACAATATTCGGTAGGTTTAAATCCATTACCAACGATGGACCCATTGCCTTGGTCAAATTGGAGATTAGCGGTAGCAAATGTAGATACTGTCGGAAACGTTACAGCAAACGATGCTTCGTTAATATTACAACATTCAGCTAAATTGATTTCTACTTTCCCTGCTGATGCTAAAAAACGTGGTGGAGATGCACCAACAGCAAACGTTACCGTAACCCAAGAAGGAAACAAATTGGTATTCAGAGCATCTGGAACCTTGTATGCGTTCAATGTATTTATGAAAGATAATTTCAATGTTTTTGGTCAACCAGAAGTGAAAGATAAAAGCGCGATGGTAGCAAGCAACCTAAATACATCAACGTATAATGTTGGTTTAGCATCTACAAAGCCTTTCATAGAAAATGAACCATTTTTAGTGATTCCGATTTTAACGAATGATAATGTACAAGGAACAATGGATATCGTTGCAAATACGGAAGAGAAATCGTTAATCTATGGAAAAGCAGCTGGTATTGCTTCTATCAACAAAGAAATAGTATTGGTGTATCCAAACCCTACAAAAGATGTGGTTACTATTAACAATGCTCAAGGAAAAACGTTACGTATTGTAGATGTTCAAGGAAAAGAGGTGTATAACCAAAAGGTAAACGCTTCAAGCATGGAAATGTCAATGAAAGCGATTGCTACGAGAGGTGAATATATCTTCCAATTGATAAACGAGAATAATTCAATCGAATCAACTCAAAAAATAATCTTACAATAAGTATCACTTAAAGAGGCTACTCAATTTATTTTGAGTTAGCCTCTTTTTTAAATTTTTACGATATGATAAAAAATCACGTTTTATTTATTGCATGGACTAGTTTATTCAATTTGACTCTCTTCGGACAAGATGCAATAAGTACAAGCGGTGCTAATAGGACAACTTCATCTGGAAGTATTTCTTTTACTGTGGGTCAATTAAATTATGTAAATCAAAAAAATAGCGGTGGTTCTATTTCTCAAGGTGTACAACATGCTTATAAAGTTTCTACGACAAATATTAAAGATATTAAGTTTGCAAATTACGTTTCATTATATCCCAATCCTTCATCAGATCAAGTTTTTATAGACGTTAAAGGAAATCAACTACAAAACGGAACATTTAAATTCATTGATAATGGAGGAGAGCTAATTAAAGAAGGATTAATCAATCAAGACATTACAGTTTTAGATTTAAAAGAATTTCCAACGGCAACTTATTTCATTAAGATTTTTGAAAGTCAAACAGAGATCGAAACTTTTAAACTAGTTAAAAATTAATTAAATAGATATGAATAAAACAATTAGAAAATTCTTATTAGTTTCTGCTTTTATAGTTCAAGCGGGTTCATTTAAAATTTTTGCTCAAGCACCAAATCAGTTCAGTTATCAAGCGGTAATTAGAGATGCCAATGGAAAAATAGTAGAAAGTAAACCAGTCAATATAAGAATATCGATTTTACAAGGGAGTACCACTGGAAATTCTATTTTTCTTGAAGAACACACAGATTCAACTAATCCTAATGGATTAGTTTCTTTCCAGATTGGATCCAAAGTTAATTTCAATATCGATTGGAGTCAAGGTCCCTTTTTTATTAAAACAGAATTGAAAAATGTTGGCGAGGCAAATTATGTAGATTACGGTACGACCCAAATGTTGAGTGTTCCATATGCCTTGTATGCAGAAAAAAGTGGTAGTAGTAGTGTTCCAGGTCCAAAAGGAGATAAAGGTGACAGGGGAGATACAGGTTCTCAAGGCCTACCAGGGAAAGATGGAGTAGATGGGAAGAATGGTTTAGATGGAAAAGACGGATTGCCTGGAGCTCAAGGTCCAAAAGGAGATAAGGGTGACA
>JACCDO010133015.1_pt1 | contig 84018 bp, 82 predicted proteins | sample 7446101 | NCBI WGS metagenome assembly JACCDO01 (sample SAMN15323440, study PRJNA562643) | freshwater metagenome | isolation source: river surface water | place: USA:Blue River Watershed | collected 2017-08-16
AATATTATAACTGATAAAATCATTCATGGAGGTTGTTCAAGACGGCGTCCAGACATATTGATAGATTTAGGTTATCAAATTCTTATTGTAGAAGTAGATGAAAACCAACATACATACTATGATTGTTTATGTGAAAATAAACGCATAATGGAACTATCACAAGATGTAGGATATAGACCGATAGTGTTCATACGATTTAATCCAGATGATTATGAATTGAAAGGAGAAAAAATATCATCATGTTGGGGAATAAATAAAAATGGCATCTGTAGTATAAAGAAAAGCAAACAAAAAGAATGGAACATAAGATTAAATACATTGAAATGTACAATAGATTATTGGTTGCAACATAAAACCAACAGAATGATAGAAATAGCACAATTATATTATGATAACTTTGTACCATTTTAAATCTTCAAGGGTGTAAATAGTATTTAATCAACCTGATTGATCTCTATTGAACAGGCAAGTTCTTCTAATTTGCGTTGCATGTTAGTTAGCATTAATTTGCGACGAGCGATTGCACGATCGAGCATTTTACATGCTTCAGCTCTGTCAATTCCAGTTGAAATAAGTGCTTCAATAACATTATGTCCAATATTGAATGCCTGATTTTTTAAGGATACCATCTTTAAATAACTACTAACATCCTCTGAAGAGGAAGAATAGCAATCATAATCAAAGTTATCAATGAAATCTCTGAACATATTGATAATTATAATTATGATAATGATATCATTTTTTGTTTATTTTGGTTTATATTCAGGTAAAATGGATATTCTATTATTTTTAAATAATTCTATTGCAATAGCATTACAATAAGTTTCTTTGGTATTTTTACCATCTTTATTTGGACCAATATTTAATTGTTGCAAGATTTCTTCATGTTCATGTTTCTTAAGTGATGAACAAGCAATACCTGTTTTTTTGCCATAAATAACTCCAGTTGTTAATAACTTAAAAATATTCATTTTATTTTTCTTTTCTTTATCAAGAATTGGTATTATTAATCCCCAAGGTTTTGTTTCTTTGGTAAAATCAACTGGTTTTTGAATTAATTTACGATTAGATATTAATTGTTGTAATTGTTTTTGATTTAAATATTTATGATTACCATCATCACCATAAATAAAAGGTTCAAATTCTTCATTAAAAATATTGACAAAACCAATGTATTTATTACTAGAAGCAACTAAAGGAATTTCTTTTTGTTTAATTAAAACACCTTCTTTTACAAAACAGTTTTCAATAAATACATCACTTTTATTTAAATTATTTGATTTAAAAAATTTATCAATAAGATTCTTAAAAGTAATTTCATCTAATGATAAATAAAGAGAAATTACTGCATTATAATAATTGGTATTTTCAATTCCTTTAATATTTTTATAAAAATCTGATTTAATTTCAGGCTTTTCTTCTATTCCTTCACTTGTTATATATAATTTTAATGGGCTATCTTGAATTATATCAATTATGTGAATTCCATCTTGATGAGGTAATATAATCAAATTATCTATTATTGTATTTGGATAAATACTTATTTTAATTGCATGCATAAGAATCTTATTATCAACATCATTGAAAAGTTCTTTTAACTGTTTATATGAAATAAAGCGTTGATTTTTATGAACAGAATCTAATATAATCTTTTTTAATTTTGTTTGAATATTAATAGCCAAATGTTTATAAGTTTCCTCTCTAAAACCTTGACTTTTTTCTTTTAATTCATCCATATTAATTTTGCATACTGGTTTATATTTATCTTCATCACCTAAATCATACATAACTTTTTTCCCTTGAGAAGTAATAATTGGTATTTTACCTAATTTAAACATTGATTTTGGAAAAAAATTAATACTTTTAAATAAACTACAATCAATTGCTGAATTTCTAATTACTTCATCAACAATAAAACTTTGATATAATTTATGAGTTGCTATTCTATATGCATGAATATCTGATGTTTCTTTATTAGAATCTTTTTCATTAATACTACAATGCATATAAACAGTAACATTTCTTTCTTCAACTGGCAGTTTTTTATGACTGCAATTTCTAATACCTCTACCTATAATCTGATCAATCTTATTAAAATGAAACCATGGATCAGTTATATGAATTTCTCTTACATTTTGAAAATTAAGACCTTCACCTGCAACAGGAGTCATTAATATAACCTTAACTAATTCTCCATTTATATTTGCAGGATTGCTGATCTTATTCATAAGACTATCAATTGTTGTATTTCCCATAACTTCAAGATCAGTACTTGATAAAATGCAATATTTAGGATTTTTTATTCCTTCATAAGTTACTTTTTCAGAAATTTCAGGTTCTGATAATATATTTGCAGTTCCTTCGCGTGTAAATCCTAAATGTTCAAGACAAACTGCAAATGGTATTACTCCTGACCATTTAAATCGTGAATAAATTACAACAATACCTTTAGATTTTTTAATGATATCAATCATATTCAAAAATTTACCTGAATAGAGTCCCAGATGTTTATCATCAGGCACTAGTGCATTTTTATATTTAGTAGCATATTTTACAATTACTTGTTCTGTATTTCCTTCTCTTATAAAGAAATTATTGAAACCTTCTTTACCTATAGATGAATCATAAACGATATTCATAGGTTGTGCTGAATAAAAATTATTATGTATTTCTTTTTCTTCATCATTTTTGCTTTTAATTTTTAAATAATCTATTTGTTTATTACTTAATTTAGAAAGTACTATTCCATTATCCATAGTTAATATCCAATTTTTATCAGTTGCATCAATTGGTTCTCCATTTTCCTTAAAAGGAATAGTTTTATTTAATACAGGTATACCACTTAACTTAGGTGATAATTTAAAAGCAAAATTAAATGGATTTTTACCTCTTAAATAAGATATATAATTTGATGCCATTTTACTAATGAATTCTCGAGCATTTTTAGTTAAATTATTATTATTGTCAAAAATCTTTGTATTAGAATCATATAAATGTTCGCGTTTATCATTTACTAATAAAAGATAGAATAGATTATAAATATCAGTTGGTTCATTATACATAGGTGTTGCAGTTAATAAAATTAAGCGATTATTAACTCCTGTTGTACAAGCATCAATGAGTGCATTATAAACTCGTTTATTCTCATCATCATCGCCACCACTTCTTATATTATGTGCTTCATCAACAATAATTACTTTATCTTTTACAATTCTATTTTTATTTGTATAATTAAGTTCAATAAAATTTGCAAATCCTTCATAAGTAAAAAATGAATATCGCGACTTAATAAGTTTTTTAATTCTTTTTTCAATTATTTTACTATCAGTTTCTTGAGATATTTGACTTAATTTTACATAAGTATCTCCTGTGCATTGATTACTTATAGTTGAAAAATCTATTGTTTTCATCATATCAAATATTTGATTCTTAAAACCTCCTTCTATAGCACCTGGAAGAACTACCCATATTTTTGCTTCTTCATAACTATTATGATTTACAAGAAGACTTTCTGCTATTGTTATTGCACTACAAGTTTTACCAACACCAACAGAATAATATAACAATAAACTTCTATAAGGTGTTCTATATGATAGATAATGTGCCATTAAATATTGAAATGAACTTTTATCAAATCCACTGCATAATTCCGATGCTTTATTTTCAAAATCTGAAATAGTTTTAATATCTGGATAATTATTAATTTTATGAACTCTTATTTCTTTTAATGCTAATAGTTTTTTATTAAAATCAACATCATCTAAATCAGGATAATAAAGATCTTTAAATTCAGTAATATCACTATCTTTAATTATTTGTGCTGGTTTAATTACAGGTAAATCTTTTGGTTTTTTTTCTTTTCTTTCTTTTGGTTTTTCATCTTTTTTTATTTTAGAAGGTCTTTTAGATGGTGCTTTAGGTACTTTTTTTTTAGAATCTTCTTTTATATATTTTTTACATTTATCTTCAAATTCTTTATAAATAGCACCATCTTTTTTTATTTTACCTTTACCATCTTTTGTATGTGGATTTAAAAGTTTGTTATTATTCCATTTAATACAATCTTCTTTAGTAATTTCTTTTTTTGTTTTATAAATTGGATTTTTAATTGTTCTAATATTTATTTCTTTTGGTTTTATTTCAATTATAGGTTTTGAAATAAAAGTTTGTTTTGTTTTGGGATCAATTATATTGAGTTTTATACATGCTTCTTCTAGTTTTTTAAATAAAGTTGCGGATGGTTTTATTGGTTTATCTGTTATTGGATTTTTCTTTTTATTATCCTTTAACCATTTAAGACATAAATTTGGTGTTATTGGTTCTTTTTGATTTGGAATGTTAACGGAAAAAACAGGAGATTGCGTTGGAGTTTTAACATTAACACATGCTTTTGCAAATTGTTTATATCGTTTACTTTTTTCCTTTGCTTTAAAATGATAACCGGTTTGAGGATTTATAAGTTTATTCATTTTCCATTCCACACAATCCTTTTCAGTTATTGGTTTTTCACTCATAATTCTATTAGTTAGATTGAAAAGAAAAATAAAATAATCATTTATCATTTTGATTTTTTTCATATTCAAGTATTTTTTTATTTGCAAATTTAAATAATTCAATTCTTTCAGTATTATAAAGTTTTATATGTGAAATAACATCACTAAAGTTATACCATTTAATTGCTCTTATTTCTCTTACTTGTTCCATACATTCATTATCAATCTTTATATTAACATCAATATTATCTAATTTAGCAATATAATAAAGATGTTTATACATTATACCATTAGTTCCAAAAAATATTTCTTCAAATGGAATAATATCTGATATTAAACTTAAATCTTCTTTTTTAATTCTGGTTTCTTCATAAAATTCTCTAACAGCACAATCGACATCTGATTCTCTCATTTTTCTACGACCTTTAGGAAATCCCCATTCTTGTTCATTATAAATATTTTTAATTGAAATAATATAATTTTTCAAAAAATTATTTTCATTTAATGTATAAAATTTAATTTTTGAATTTATAAATTCTTTATTATTTTTATTAATGGAATTATCATTTGATAACCATACATAATTCCATATGTCTTCAAATTTATTATTTAAGATCATATTTCTTTCTGAAATAGTCATATTCATTAATAATTTTTTGATATAATCAATATTATTTGTTTCATATTTACCTCTTATAAATTCCATAAATGATAAACTATCTTTTCTTTGAATCATTAAATATTTAATTTCATTTCCTTCAATTTTATAACAGATAATACCAAAACTAATTATTGGATGAGGACAATTTTTATAAATATGTCCATTTAATCCACAATTTCTACAGCATTGAATTTTAAAAGGTGTTTTGTCGATATTTTTACTTTTCATAAGTAAATCCCATTATTAATATTATTTAATTAATTTCTTAAATAATTAAAATAATGAATAATTATCATTATTGGTAAAAGCTTCAATTCCATCACCATTAGCGAAATAATCAAAACTTAAACCTCCTGTAAATTTTTGCACTTCTTTCTTATCATCTTTCTTATCATCTTTCTTATCATCTTTCTTATCATCTTTCTTATCATCTTTCTTGTCACCTGAAAAAGGAGGGATTGTTGGTGTTGCTGATCCTCCAACAGCTGGTGTTACAGGAACGCCAGTAGCAGGAGTTTCAGTACTAACTATACCTTCTTCTTTAAATCGTTCAAGATAATCCATATCACCGAAATGTTCCACCATTACTTTATTAGCATAGGCATTAGAAATTTCAGGAGAAACTTTATTAGTAGCATCTTGCATTTCAACTTTATTCATGGCATTACTATAGGTAAATAGAGATGTAAAAGCTATTATTATGACAAATATACAATAAATAATTACAAAGATTGATACAATCCATGCATATAACCAGCACCACCAACGAGTTTCACTAGTTCCACCAGTTACCATACAAGTAATTTGGAATAATATAAGGAAAACAGAAGGGAGAAGCATTAAAATAGTTAAAAATACGAATAAGAAACGGTTTGCAACTGGTATTTCAGTTCCAGTAAGGATAATAGTTACACAAATAGTTATAATCGCGGCTAAAATAGCATATGAGGCATAAAGAGATTGAGGAGTTCCAAAGAAAACATCAAACAAACTAGCCATTTAAAATATTCTTATTGTTCTATTTAGAAAATAAGAGAATAAAAAAACTCATTTAAAAAATGATTATTATTTAAACTTAATTTAACATAACTATTAATTTAAATGGGTATTCCTTATTATTTCTTTTATTTGACTAAAAAATATAGAAATATTATTTTAACTAAATTACCTACTGATATATTTACATATGCAATTGATTTTAATGGAATTATTCATCCAGAAGCACATAAACTTTTGAAAAGTAATAATTTTAGCAAAGATCAATTATTTTCAAATCTTTGGAATAAAATCATTGACTATAATCAATCTTATAAGCCAAATAAAATGCTTATTTGTATTGATGGTGTTGCACCTTTGGCAAAAATAATTCAGCAAAGAAAGCGAAGATATTTATCCATATTTAAAAATAAATTAGATTCTATTGAAGTCAAATGGGATACTAATGCTATTTCAACTGGAACTGAATTTATGAATGAACTTGATCAATTTCTAGATTCAAAAATTAAACAACAAAAACAAGAAAACTTTATTTTCGATGGAAGTGAAAATAAAGGTGAAGGAGAACATAAAATATTCAATCATTTTAAATTTCTGATGTCTGATAATAGAAGTCAACAGAATTTAGTTATTAATGGTCTTGATGCTGATCTTATTATATTATCTCTAATTTCAGGATTATCTAATATTTATCTAATGAGAGAAAACAATGATGATGTTACTTATGTATCTATTGATAATCTTAAAGAAGCATTATTGAGAGAATTAAAACCTAAGTGGAAATCAATTGATAATGATATAGATATTATCGAAAGTTATTGTGTTATGTGTTCGATATTAGGTAATGATTTCATACCTCATATCTTAACATTAAATATGAAAAATGGAGGACTTAATACTCTTATTGATATTACTACTAATGCTATTAGTGAAAATGGAGGACTTGTAAATAACACCAAAATTAATAAAAATTGTTTATCAGCAATCTTTAGTACTTTAGCAGGAACTGAAGAAACTGATTTATTTAATGAAGTTTCAAAATTTATTCAGCGAAAACCAAGTGATTATACATTAAAATCACAAGAATATGGAATTAAAAATAAGGATGAATTATTACAGGAAATTTATGTTAATAGTAAAAAATGGCGTTACAATTATTATAAGTCATTATTTGATATTAATATTAATTTTGACAGTTCTTTAATTTCGGTGTTAGTTTCTAATTATATCAAAGGAATATATTGGACCTATAGTTATTATAAGAAATTTGATTTAGATTATGAATGGTTCTATCCATATAATTATCCTCCATCTGCTCGCGATATCAGTAATTATTTAAAAATTAATGATATTCCTGATATTCAGAAAAATGGTGATTATTTGAAGCCAGAAATACAACTATTATTAATCTTACCAGTTCAAAGCAATCATCTTCTTGATTTTAATCAAAAACTTAAAAATTTTACAATCGATGATAAACAAGGATTTACATACTTATTTCCAATTGAATTTAAAATTCAAACCTTTCTTAAAAATCAATTACATGAATGTTCACCGGTATTACCAATGATTAACATTCAGAAAATTCAAAAGAAGATTGAATTTGGTTAATAATTATTTTCTTAATTTAAAAAACAATTAAGGAAATATTACTATTAATATTAGTAATTTAAATGTCAAAAATAAATGTTCAATTTTCACTAATTGATCTGGAAAATGATATAAAAATAACTAATGTCAAATATCGACAATTTGTCAGATTATATAAGCAACTGTTGTATTGGCATTAATTCTCAATGGTAATTAGAATATTTCTTCTATATCAATACCAGCTTCAATTAATTTACAAATTCTTTTTGGATGATAAGCTTCTTTAATTAACTCCTCTTCAAAAGTTTCAAAATTTGATTTCATTTTATCAACATCCAATTTATACATATAATAACATTTACAATTCAACCAATTATTAAATACAACTTCATTATCACTATTTTGAGACATTACATAATCGATATATTCATATATTGAATAATTTTGATAATAGATATTACAATGATTAACAATAATATCTTTCTTATCATGAATATTTTTACACATATAATCTTTAATCTTTTCATTAGTGTTGATTGCTAAATATTGCCAACTAATTTTATCTTGATTTTTTTCAAATATTTCAATTATTTTTGGATTTGAATTAGTAGATAAATTTTCCCAATTAATTTTATCTAAATTATCATTTATTAAATCAAATGCTTTATCATTATCATTAAATGAAAGAGTTCTCCAATCAATTTTATTTTGATTTGCCTTCAATATATCAATAGCTTCATCTGTATTATTTTTACTTAAGAGGGTCCATGAAATATCTTTATTAAGATTTTTACTGATAATATCACCAACTATTTTAGGATTATCATTATAACAAATATTTGTCCAATCAATTTTATCTTGATTTTCGAAAAGCAATTTATATGCACAATTATTCATTGATAAATTTTTCCAATTAATCTTATTTTGATTTGCTCTCAATAAACTGATTGCATTAGGATTACTACTTAAAAAATTCCAATTAATTTTTGATGGATTCTCCTTTAAATAATTAATAACTAAAGGATTTGAGTTTAATGAAATACCATCCGAGTTAATTTTATGAGGATATTTTTCCATTAAGATAGTAATTGCAAAAGGACATAAAGAAATTGAATAATTATCAATTGAATAAATATCTTCTTCAGTTATGTAATCAGAAAATTTATAAATAGGATAATTCATTGTTGTTTTAATGAATTACTAATTTAATTTAATCATTTTTTTATTATTGTTTATGCTTACACTTAAAGATTATTTGATTTTTAATTATTAATATAAAAATCAATGAAAGTTTTGCAGTTACTATCATGAATGATATAATAATAAATAGTTTAACTGAAAGTGAATTAATAATTAGAACTAATAAATGGTTATCAATGTTAAATCAAAATGATATTATTAAACTTTCTTTTATATATTTATCATTTATTTATGAGGAACTTTTAATATCAAATAAAAATAATAAAATTATGAATGAAGTTAAAAATAATATGGTAGAAATTTCATTTAAAAAAGATGTTGAAAATTGGTATAAAGCATCAATTTTTATATATATAAAAGAAAATAATAAATAATTGTTTATGACATCATAATTATATGGGTCTTCATATGAACTACCAAGCATTAATCCTTGATAATCATTGCAAATACCTATTAAAATATTCAATCTAATTTTTATTTTTTTTATTGCCATTATTACTCATACTTTTTTTAATAATGAAAAGTTTTTGTTTTTTATAATTATTATTTATTAATGCTAATGAAAATGGTTTATGTGTATATGGAATTATAAAAAGCTTTAAGTATTTAAAAATAAATACAATACAAAAACAAATAATATATGTTATAAAAATATTTATCCATATACATCATTTCAATTTATTATTATTTAATAATTGAATTCATATATATAAATACAATATCTCAACATATATATAATTTTATTTTAAACATAATATCAGAATAATTAGTTTGAAGTTTAATGAACTTTTTAGAAAATCATCATTTATCCATTATACTTATCTTTATAATCTAATTTAATTCTTTAAATCCTTTTAATTTTATATAAATACTACTGACAAATAATTAGTATTTATATAAAATTAAATGGCATGTAAAATAGCAACTCCTACTGAAGTTTTTTATGATCTAATGGCCAATGAATTTGATAAAACAAGAGTAAGATTATGGGGTTGTGTTAAATCTTTTATAAATAATTTCCCCTCAAACTCTTTAATTTTAGATGTAGGATGTGGTAATGGTAAATATATGAATTATCGCAATGATATTCATATAAAAGGAATTGATATTTCACAAGAATTAGTTAATATTTGTATAAACAAGGGTTTTGATGTTATCAAGGGTAATATGACAGAACTTCCTTTTGAAAATAATTTATTTGATGGTATTATATGTATAGCTTCTTATCATCATTTAGATAATGATGAAGATAGAAAAAAGACATTAAATGAATTATACAGAGTTTTAAAGAAAGGTGGTTTATGTTTTATTGAAGTATGGGCAAAAGAACAATCAGATAATCATAATAAGAATGCAAGTGATTTTACTAAAAAATCTAATCTAGTTAAATGGACATCCATAAAAACAGGAGAGGTTTATTATAGATATTATAATATTTATAGTAAAGGTGAATTAGAGGACGAAATACAAAAACTTGAACCAAATTTCAAAATTATAAATAATGGTTATGAAAAAGGTAACTATTATGTTATTTTACAAAAATAATTTATCAATAAGAATAGTGACTGCTGTATTTGAAATAAAATTTATTTTATGATATTTATCTAAACCATTTCGCTTGAATTTAACATCATTATTATTAGTAAATGAATCTAAATCTAAAGCAATTATCTTATCTCTTTTAAAGTAATTTTTGATTAAATGATCTATTAAAAACTCTGCACATGCAAAATATCTATCAGGTATAATATCTTCATATTTTGCACCAAAATCGCTTACTGATTCTCTAATAAAAATACCTGAAATTGCATTTTCTTCTAAATTTCTAATTACAAATAATTTTATTTTTTTTAATTGATCCCTATTTAATTTAGGTAATGATTTTAATATCAATAATAATAATGTTACATGTTCTAAATGTTTTTCTTTTTGCAATTTTTCTTCATTATTATAAGCATTAATGAAGAAATTAGAAATTAATTCATTATCATAATTATCACTTGTTTTTATTATTTTAACGAAATTATTAATTTTAGATTCTAATTCTTCAACTAATTTTTTATATTGAGAATCAAGTCTAGAATCATATGTGAATACTTCTGCTTTTCTTTTTCCCATAGGCATATTATTGGATTATATTTAAATATTCATTTTTTAAATTATTTAAATAATTAATGGATTTAATAATAATAATAATAATTTAAAAATGAAAATTTTATATAACAATATAAGTTTGATCAGTATTCCTTCAAAAATCATATTATATAATAGTAATAATTCGTATTTTAAATTTAATTTAACCAGAAAATTAAAATATTATGATAAACTATTTGCATATGATTATTTGAATAATTTAAATAAAAATAAAATCAATAATATTAAAATTGTATTTAATGATAATTGTGGAGTGAGTGATTATATTTATAAATATAATCTTGAAAAAGATGAATATGATGAAAATACTTATCATCTTTATAAAGGAGTTAATGCAAAAATATCAAAACCATTTAATATTGGTTGGTTTATTGGAAATCTTTACACCCTTGAAGATTTAAAATGAGACAAATTTTTATAAAAAAATATAAATAAGTATTTCATATACTACAAGGTTCGCTTATTTCAAAGCGTGTAAATTTTGGTTATGGTACATCGTGTAATGTACCTGATTTGTTGCTTCTACTTAAATACAACGGTCTTTCTATATTATTTATATGATTGTATGCTATCTTATAAATATTTTTTGCACCATTTGTATCTCTATTCCACAATCCACAACCGCTTTTACAGCGTAATAGACCATGTACAAGAGCATAATTAGTTTTCCAAGGTTTAGGGTTTTCTCTTGACATAAACTTCTCACAATCTCCACCATTACAATTACAACATTTACAACTTGTTCTAAATTCATCTACTAAATAGGTTTCATATCCTGATTTTCTAAATAATGTTCTCATTCCTTTACCTTTTATAGGTTCTTTATATTTCATATGTTTTCTTTGTTCAAAATCACCAAAGCATACAACAACATCATTTTTATCACCAAAAACCTTTTGAAACTTATTCATTAATTTTTGTTCGTTTTTTAACCTATTCATATAACCATTTAATTTTAGTTTTCTAAATATATATTTATTATAAAATGTAAATAACTTATGATTGATTTCGTTTTTCTTTTTGATATATTCTTTATATTTTACTATATCTAATGATTTTTTATTATAAAGTGATAATTCAGTTTCGTATTCTATTACTGTTTTACCATCTATTTTTTCTTTCTTAAACTCTAAAATAAGTTTATTATATTTTTTACTTTTTGTTTCTTTTCTTCTACTATCCTGTGTATATCTAAAAGTTGTAGCATCTTTATTATAACCATTAACACAATATAAAATATCGCATTTACCAGGGTCTATTGCTACTATTTTCTTATTTTGTAATTTAGTATAATCATCTAACTCGTCTATATATTTTTCATCATTTTTAATTTTATTATTAGGTATTCTTTTACCTATTAAATCATTTCTAATAAGAACTATACTACAACTTACACCATCAGTTTCTATCATATGATGAAAAGTATAATCATTTTTCTTAAAACTTTTTCTTTCAGTTCTAAAAAAGAACTCCCATATTTTATTTTCATTCTTTTTCAAATTTCCTTTTGTTAAATAATCTGTTTTATTGCCTTGCTCTTTTCTCATCAAAAGATGTACTAATGTTGTTGTATCAATTCTAATATGTTTAGGTACAATTTCGCTTCTTAATGGAAATACATTATTAATACTTAAACCATCTTGTTCTATATATTTCATCATATAAATCATACAAGATAAATAATCTTGTGGTTTGCATTGAATGTCATAATGAATATTATTCTTATTAAATAATACTTTATTAGGAATAATAGATTTTTTAATATTGTTAATCCATTTATGATATGACGGATCTGATTTATATTCATTTGTTTCAACATTAAGAATATCATTTTTAATTCTTCTCAATTGATTACATAGTTTATTAATTTTATTGTCTATTACTTTTTTTGTAAAATTTAATTTTCTAATTTTTTCAATCATAAACTTTTTTTTCCATACTACATTAACATAACGCTCTACATATTCTACATAATGAAGTTTAATATTATTTTCATACATAGTAATAATATCTATTGTTAAATAATCTAAAATAGTATTCATATGTTTATAATTAAGTTCATCATCTTGCATAAGAGGTTTATAATGTTTTTCAAGAAAAACTTTTAATGTATCTTTTAACTCTTTTATCTCTCTTTTAGGTGGTCTTCCATTAGTACTTTCATTACATAATATTTTCATACAACTATTAACAAATTCATCATTGATAAGAGGTAATGATTTATTAGTTTCATAATAATCTAATAGATATAGTTTCATAAACATAAGTGAATGAATAACAATCTTATTACACATTAAAACAGCATCGGTAATTTTTGGAACATTAATATCATAATGTTTCAATACATTTTTAATAGGTATCTTAATACACTTAAAATAGTCATCGGGTGGTTTTTCTTTAATATTACTCATCTATATTAAGTATATATTTTAATTTTCGTATATCCGTGTATATAGTACTTAAATTATTCTTATATAGTTTATAAATAAAAAAATGATAATAAATATTAAATTATTTTATTTATGACTGAATATATTTACTTGCTTCAAACAAGAGAATTTATAAAAACAAATGAAAATATTTACAAAATAGGAAAAACAAAACAAGAAAATCTTAAAAGAATAGGCAATTATGATAATGGTACTATACTTATATGTCAATTTAAATGTAATGATTGTGATAAAATAGAGAGAGAACTTATAAAACTTTTTAGAGAAAAATATGAATTACAAAAAGATATAGGTAATGAATATTTTAAGGGTAAATGTGATGATATGAGAGATGATATATATAATTATATTAAAAATGAAAATATCATAGATGATGATAAAGAAAGTGAATATGATGAAAAAAGTGAATATGATGAAGAAAAATTAAATGAAACAAAAATTATGTTCCCTTGCTATAAAGACGATGAATGTTTTGGTGGAAAAAAGAAACTTATTAAAATTTACATAGAAGAAAATATTAACGGAACAGTTTTATCAGTATATTTTATTGAAAACAAATATCTACATGATGTAAAAAGAAATATAAGTTCAGGAGATGAAAGTAAGTATTATAATAAACTAATAAATAAAAAAATAATAAATAAAAATGAAATATATGATATAAATAATAAACAATTTATTTATAAACTAATTAATTCTAAAATAAAAATAACAATACATTCTGAAAATATTAGTGATATTATTGAAAAATTTAATATTTATAAAGAAAAATGGTGTAAAATTGGATATGTAGTTGATAATATTATATTAAATAATTGTATTGTAAATAATGTAATATATTGTGATTATATTGGTTATACATTATATATTGATTTTACTATACCTTATTATGATAATATACAACCTAAATATATTAATAAAGAAATTATGATTATGAAAATTAATGATAAAATTTATGATTATTCATTCTTACGAAAATATACACCTTATGTAATTGAAATCAATGATAATAATAACTATTATCTATATAATAGAGATTATCAAATAATAGATAAAAATGAAAAAAAATATTATATAGAAAATTTTAAAGGAAAAAGAATATATTTATATAATGATAATTCTAATCCAATTAGACCAAGTCATACAAAAGAAAAAATGAAAAAATTGCTAAATGATATGAATTCAAAATATAAGAATATAACAATAAATAAAATTTGTCTTAATATGAATGAATATACATATGATATATTAAATAGTTAATTTATTAATAAATACATATCGTTTCGTTCTTATAATTTTATCATCTAATTTTAATGAAAATTCTGTACTTAATATATCATATTCATTTTTTAACATATGGCGAATAATTGATATATAGGGTCTTTTTATCTTTTCAGGTGTTGAGAATGCTGTGATTTTACTCATAGAAAAAAATGTACGAATTTTAGGTAATAAGTTTATTATTTTATATTTTAATTCTTCATCATTATCAATTTGATATAGAATAAAACCATTTTTATTATTTAATTCTAAAATATCTATTAATTCTTTCTTTATTTTGATTTGTTCTTCGTTATACAACTCATTTTTTAACCGCATTCTAACGCTATTATCTTATAATATATATAATATATTCTTATGTTGTTTTATACATTTTAGATTTTCTAAAAAGTGTTGATAATTTCGTAGTATATGGTTTAAGATTTTCTTTCTTGTAAGCATAATTAAAATAGTTTATATAATTTTCTTTTTTAACATTATTGATTGCATTTTTTATTTCGTTATTTAATTCATCGTATTTAAGAACCTTTTTATTTAGTTTTAGATAATGTTTAATTTGATTAAAGTAATTTTCTATTGGACTATTTGTTTTTGGCGTATAAGGAATGCTAAATAAATATTTATTACCACTATTTATAATAGCATCTTTAACATATTGATTATTATGACTTCCAGCATTATCCAAAATGATAAGATTGTTTTTATAATTAGTAAATATATTATCTTTCAAAAAATCTACAAAGCGTTCTTTATTCATACCACCTTTTTCATATAATTTATATCCTATACATTTTGAATTATTTATTGCTACTAATAATGTAAATTTTTTGAATACATTATTATCATCTGTTTTTAGAATGCATCTTTTACCTAACTTACATTTACTATATTCTAATATCATTGCTGGTTTAATAGAAGTTTCATCTAAACAAATAATTTTATCTAATGGATATTTATTTATTTCATTATAAAAAGTGCGAAGTTCATTATTTTTATTTGTTTTAATACCATATCTTGTTTTTGGAAAATGTTGGTGTTTCGTTCTTTTTCTTGTAATGTTATTATCTCGTAATACAATACCTAAATGTTGGGGCGTAATATTAAATTCAGGATATTTATACATTATTAATTTTTTTAATTTCAATCATAGTAATTTGTTCGTTGTTTTTCAAAAGTTTAATAGCGTATAAAAGTTGTTCTTTTGATATTTTATATGATATAGATGTTCTATTATGTCTTTCAATATTTTTACAATCTTTATATCTTTCAATCCATCTTGCTAATGATTGTTTTTTACAATCAAAAATATTACAAACATAATCTAAACTAAAATTATTAGATAGGTAATATTTAACTGCTGATAATTTATAGTCTTCTGTTTTATGTTTCATTATAATTACCTAATAAAATATATAAATATTTGTCTCATTTTAAATCTTCAAGGGTTTAAATAACTTATAAATTAACAATAATTCGTTTATATAAATAATCAACCATATTTTCCCATTTATAGTTAGTCAATATATGTTGTCTGCCTTTATATCCGTGTTTTTCCATTAATTCAGGACTGCTTAAATATTTCCAAAACGCCTCTGCATATTCATGAGGATCAGTTAATTCTGCAATACCACCAATTCCATTGCTTTTACAATCAAGATAAATATTAATCTTTGGTTTTACTAATATTGCTATATTTTCATTAAAAAATTCTCGCATACCTCCAACATAAGCAGATATTTGCGGTTTACCTAATGCTAAACCTTCAAAACCACATAAACCAAATCCTTCTCCATCTGCAGTATTAAGACCAACATCACATGCATTATATAAAATATTAATATCTCTATCTGTTAATGCCTGAGGTGTTGGAATAGTTATAATTGTACTTCTAACATAATCAAGAGGAACATCTCTAAATTTTACCTCACTTTCAATAACATTTGCTAAATCCCAAAAACCATCAACATTTGTTCCTATTACTAATTTTACAGGTCTTGAAGTATGTTTATTAATTTTACAATCATTTTTACCCAATTTTTTAGTGATATTTACATGATAATGTCGTTCTACAAATTCAACCCATGCAATTATAGTTGTATCCCATCGTTTTCTTGGTTGATTTCTATTTAAATTAAGAACCATAAAATCTTCCTGATTATAATTATAATAAAGACGAGCAATTCGTTGATCAATTGGATAGTATAATTTATGATCAAATCCATGAGGAAATACATAAATAGGCATAGTTTTCTTAATTCCCAATTTTAATGCAATATCCTTCCAATAAGGAGTAAAAGCAATAATTCCATCATAAAAATTATTTAATAATTGTATATATTCATTCTTTTGATATCTATAAACTTGATCCATATATGAAATTAATTTAAATCTATGTCGTTGATTACCACATTCATTAATAATAGTTGCAGTTAATCCAGTTGTAATTATAGCATCATTAAAAATAATTATGACATCTTGTGGATGTTTTTTTAAATATCCTCCAATTTCTTTTTCACCAAATCCTGATCGTTTTGGATCTTCATGCGCATATGCATCATGAATTATGACATTTTTAGGAATGTCACCTCTGATTATATCTTGACCTCCAAAATTATTGAAATTTTGAAATCCATAAACAGTTAATTCTATGTCTGTATATTTACCTAAATATTTTGATATATAATACATAACTCGACTATATCCATTTGATTGTATTGGATGGGTGCCACACCACATAATTCTTTTTTTTCCATTTGGCGATGGATGCCACCAATCGTGATTTTCCATTATTATGATAATAATAAATCCTTTAAATCCTTTAAATAATTATAAAAATAATTGAATTTATCAATGAGATAATAAATTATTGAAATAAGGGTTTATTCTTGACGCACTTGAAGTGATAGCTGGTCTTGAAGTACTTCTTAAAGGAACAGTAGTTACATTAGTTGTAACATTAATCATATCAGTAGTATTATAAGCAATAGTATTTAAAACTAATACTAATCCCACAAAATATCTAAAATAATTCATTCTTTATTATTATATTTATAAAAAAAACCTTAAATATTTTCAATTATGTATGCTATTAAAATCCAATTGATAAAGATAAGTAAATATATATAAATTCTATATAAAATCAAATAATAATCTTGACTATTATCATCTAAGTTATTGTTATCGAATTTTATTTTGAAAATTTTTGATTTATTTTTAGTTTCGTCATTATGATCATTATTATGATCATTATTATTATTGTTATTATTCATTTGTATTAGTTTATATTTATTAAATGCAAATGGTTTTGTTAATGAATAATGATTTGTTCCTTTTAATTTTGGTAAATTTGAAATAGGAATAAAAGAATTTACAAATGTATTTATTAAAATCAAAAAGAAATATTTATTCATTTATAATTTTATTTATAAAAATTCTTATATAAAAATAAAATTTACCAATAGCTATTACCATCCTCTCTCCAATTTGGATAATAAGTATCAAGATCTTCTTTTGTTATTAATCTTTCTTTTCTAATATCATATAATTTTCGCAAACCTTCTTTAACAGGTTGATTCAATTGAGGATGATATTCTGCTTTAAATCTTTTAGTTAAATTTTCTCTGGGATCAGATACATAATAAATTGCAATTGATCGTCTAAATTTATCATCAGGACAGTTAATAGGTTTTGAAAGACCATGAAATGAAATATCACTTGTGCGAAATAAAATTACTGTATTAAATAATGGTAATTCTTCAATAATTTTATTTTTATTTGCATCAAATAATTCAATATTTCCTCCATATTCTTGTTTCCAATTCTTGTTCATATAAAGTATCAAATTAACTCTTCGTTCTTTACCTGTTAATGGATGAATATTATAATCAAGATGCATATCTAATTTACCTTTATTGGGATAAGCATGAACACCTGCTCCATGTAAATAAGGGTCAGATTCTAAATTTGTTATACCAGTTATTTGTTGTATTAATTTAAGAAAGTCATTATTTTCTAAAAATTTATATAATTTACTGATTTCTGGATACATCACAAAATTATTAATTGAATATTTTTGTTCAATTGGATTATCATAATGATGCCAATGTCTATTATTATCAAGAGGTGTAGGTAAATTATCATGAATATTATTTGCATATTCATCTGAAAAGAAGTCTTTAATAATTACATGTTCATATGGTTTAGCATTTTTGTATAAATTAGCATAATGATTAATATTATTTTTCCAAGATCCTAAAATATTTAAATCCATATTAGTATAAATATTATTATTATAAGTATAACTATAAATATTATGATTATCTTAAATCTTTTTTTTATTTAAGATTATCACAATAATTATAATTAAATTAAAAATGATTAAGAGTTCTATTTTTGGAATTACACCTCTTCTAATCTCTATTTTAATTTCATATATGAATATTTGCTTTTCATTTGAATTAGGATTATGGAGAGGTGTAACTAATTATTATATTAAAGGGAATACAAATATTAATGGGATTAATAAAATTGATCTAACTAAGCCTGTATATTCAACACATAATCATACAAATTATAATATGGATAATTATGTTAATTATTTTTATTATAATAATTCTGTTATATTTAATAGTTTTTATAACAGTTATAAATATAATTATTATAATAATAACGAAAATCGTTTTTTTAGATTTAAACTAAAATCATATGATAAATTAGGAGGTATTGTTGCTAAGATTGATAAAAAAACTGATAATACCTATTATTTCACAAATCAAATCAATTTCTTTTATAATACAGCAAGGTCAATTATAACAATTAATTATACATATAATAATAATCTTAAAATGGAATTAAATTCAATAATTGTTTCAGGATTACGATGTGGTATGACTAAAACATTTAGAAATAGAACAAAACTTATTAATATAACTTCATTGAAAAATAAATTAAAAACATGGACCTATTGTAAATCAACTACAATAGATGCCAAAAAACCTTTTATTTTAAATGAAAAAGAAATAAATTGTTATGAATATGAATTTTTATTGAAAAATGATAATGGAAATAGAATATCATCTGTATTTATAGATAATCTTGTTATTTCGGTACCTGAAATTATTGATGATAATAAGCCATTTTCAATTCTATTAGGATGTTTAATTTCAAATGATTGTTATAAACAAGTAAATTTAAATTATAATTTTAATGGATTATTAACATCAGTTGAATATAATGAATATGAACCCTATAATTTTACTTCTAAGATCAATAATTACTTAAATCTTATGAAAAATAAACTTTTATCATTGAAATAAAAATCCACCTTTTATATCATCGCTATTTAATGATGATAAATCGACAATTGTATCAGGTAAACCTTGAGATAAATATGTATCTATATAACTAATATCACACCATGCAAACTTATTACTTTTAAAAGGGTTTATTGAAATCATTTTATTAATAAATTTATGTTTATCAAGCATAAAATTAGCATTTGAAACTATTAATAAATAAGTTTTATTAATAAAATTCTTTCTTATTTCTTTTATATAATCATATTGATTTTGATCAATAAATATGATTACATTTTCATCTAATCGTGATAATGGATTTTCATCCGCATTTTTATAACTATCATTGACATAAAAAGTAAAAAAAGTTGTGTTCATGAGTTTAATAATAGATAATATTTTTAATTAATTTAATATTTATATATATTAAATGGAGTCTTCTACACTTGATTTTGATCATAAAATTATAGCAATTGATAGTTCTAATTGTACATTCACAAGTGATGGTACATGTAATTTTTATATGAATCTTGATACACCATTAAGAAATGTTTATAAAATTAAAATAATAACTATTTTAATTAATATTCAAAATTCAAATGTTACATATAATAAGAATTTAGAATCTATATATATAGATTTAAATAATTATAAAAGATTAATAGCAAATAGTTCTGTTGAACTTAATGGAAAAAGAAACAATATTTATTATTTTGATTCATTAATTGTTGAATCTGCTGTTGCATCTGGAGTATCTGCAACATCAACAATTAAAAATGATTATAATAATGCAGATATTGAATATTATTTAAATCCAATTGAACCTCAATTAACAAGATTTACTGTTCGATTATTTGATAATAATAATAATTTAATAACACAAGCAAATACAATTAATCGATTTGTTATGAAATTAGGTATTTATTATAATAATAAAAAAACAACTAGAATCTAAAAAAAGTATTATGAATAATATCTATTTCTTTTATTAGCATCACTTATATTTATTTTTTTTATATTTTCATCATTTGTTGATGAATCAGACTTATCTGATTCGTCACTTGATGAATCGCTTGTATCATTATCACTTATCATATTGATTGGTTTCTTTTTTTTTGGAATACCTTTAAAATTAGTAGGATCTATAAAATCATTATCTTCATCACTTGATATCAAATTACTATTAACATCATCTGTTATTTCAACTTTTGAATCATTATTAACTTCAAGTTCTTCAGTTGTTGTTTCTATTTTAAGATCTTTATTGGTATCATCTTCAGTTATTATTTCTGTCTTCAGATTATTATTAACTTCAAGTTCTTCAGTTGTTGATTCAGCTTTAAGATCTTTATTGGTATCATCTTTATTAATTTGAATTTCTTCAGTTGTTGTTTCAGCTTTTGATTCATCCTCTTCCTCTGCTTCTGAATCATCATCCTCTTCATTTGATTCATCTTCTTCCTCTGCTTCTGAATCATCATCTTCTTCATTTGATTCATCCTCTTCCTCTGCTTCTGAATCATCTTCTTCATTTGATTCATCTTCTTCTTCTGATTCCTCATCAGGTTTATTAATAATATTTTTAGATTGCATTTTTTTGGTATTTTTATTATCATTTGATGTTTTTTCGAGTAATTCTGTTAGTTCCAATATTTTTTCAAAAGGTATAATATCTCTAATTGTATTTTTAATTATTTTTCTTATATTTTTCTCAATAAGATTTAAATGATATTGTTTTTCAGATGGTTTTAAATTTTTAGTTGCAAACAAATAAACATTTTTCCAGCAATAAATACTTATATTAATATAACATTTATGAATAAAATCGTAACCTTTTATTATGTCTAAATCATTTTTAGTTAATTTAATTTTAGATATATCAATTTTCAATTGAATATCAATTAAAATTATTTTTTCTAATAATTTGTCTAAATATTTACAATTGGTTTTTTTTACAAGATCATTATATTCATCCTTAATTTTATTATTATTCCAATTTTTGATATTTACCAATTCTTTTTGAAATAAACTGATATTCATATTTGTTTCATTATACATCTTATAAATTTTTTTTGCTAATGGTGTTGAAAAGGTGTCTAATAAATGTTCTATATATTCTTTTTTTGTATCTAATAATACTTGCATCTATTAATAATTAGTATTAGATATATTTTTATATTAATTTATAATAATAGAAAGTATTAATTATAATGAAAAAATTTTATTATTTTATTGAAGATTTAGATGTTACAAATGATAAAATTCCTGATGGTGTATTAGTGCGTCAATTTATGATTGATCATAAAAATAAATACTTCGTATACACTAAGAACAATTATTTATCTAAAAGTGTGTTGGAGAAAATATTAAAAGATATTCAAGAATCAAATAATAAATCAAATGTTAAACCTATATTAGTATCCCAAAAAATCCTTAATGCGATTAAAAATAAAAAGATAGATTTAAAAAAAATACCAAGAATAATAATTAGCAAAAAATCATTCTTTTCACATTTACTTCATAAAAAACCAATAGATATTAAGAAATTATTGAAAGACATGAATAAAATATTTTCATAATTGTATTATAGAAATGAAGCAACGCAAATATTATTATTTAATTGAACAATTAGATATTGACGGCGATAAACAATCTGATGGTTTTTTAATTAGTCAATATAAAATAGATAAGCATAATAATAAAATTTTTACCAAAAATAAATATGTAACTTTTAAAGATTTTAAACATTATGCACATAAATTCATAACTAAATCAAAGAAAAAAGGCGGTTTAATGAAACCAAATCAACAGGATTTTCAAGTTGTTTATATGAACAAAGAAGAATTTAATAATTATATGAATAATGTCAATAATATGAATAAATATCCTCCTCAACATCAACATCAACATCAACATCAATATCAATATCAACAACCTTATCCATATCAATATCCACCTGCAATTACTGTTCAAGGAACTCAACAAAGTTCATTTGCATCAAATTTTACAAGTGGATTAGGTGGCGGTTTAGGTGTGGGAATTGGCGCAGCAGTAGGAGATTCATTAATGGAGGGTTTATTTGGAATGTAAAAAAATGCTTTTATTTTTATAATATTTAATTAATAGAAATGGATATTTTTTCAAAAGTACAAGAATATAAAAATAATTCACTAACTCGAAAAATGACATTATTTTCATTTTTGGAAAAATTAAATTTAAATGAGGAAGAGTTTTCAATAAATGATTATATAACTGATAATGTTTTAACACTTGAAAAAAATGATAATCCTAATTATGTATATTGGGTTGAAGGTGGATTATCATGGTATTATTGGTATTATAAACATTTTGATATTGGATCAACAGAAGATAAATTTGATACCGCAATAAGTATGATAATTGCTAATTTAAAATTTCATTATATATTTAATGATTATAATATATGGTATGCAAAAATTGCTAAAATTCAAAAACTTATTGATAATTTAAATACCATTTTATATGAAAAGGGTATTATTTGTAAAATTGAATGTACTAATTTTGATTATGATCCTGCAAATATAGGTCAATTTGCATCATATCAATCTAATTCAAAGAAAAATCCATTTTATAATGTAAAACTTGTTTTTGAATCTTATAATGGTACTCTTGAAATGGAGGGTGGATCTAGAAAACCTTCAAATATCAGAAATAAATTTAAAGTTGCTTTTAAACGATATGGAGAACAAAGAAAAAGTTTAGTTTCTCAAGCAAATGAAGAACTTAAACAAGATTTACTCAATTTAAAGTCATTTAAAGATAAGATAGATAATTTTACTTTTAATCAATCATCAGTGAGATTATTAAAAGATAAGATACTTGTTGAATTTACTCTAGAATATTATCATAGAAGTAAATCTATGGATAAACCATTTAATATATCAATGTTTAAGGATTTTTATATATATAAACAAGATAAACGACCTGTCAATATTGAACCTGTTCAATTATTCCCTGCATTATATAAACGAAAAATGTTAAATAGATTGAATTATATTGGATTGATAACTTTTAGTTTACTTAATACTTCAAAAGCAGAAACTAAAATAGAACCTGAATCAGGAATTAATATTGATAATATTCGACAGAAATTATTTATAGATAAATTCCAAAATTTAACTTTGAATGAATTTGATGATTTAAAGAAAGAATTAGCTGTGATTTATGAGAGAATATATAAATCAAATGCAATGGATTCATATATATATGAATCTCATAAAAACTTAATGATAGTGCCTATACTTGAAATAGCATCAAGTTATTATAATATGTTAAACTCAAAATATTTAAATTATAATTTTTTCTTTAGTGATAGAATTGCAAATATTAAATATGAAATTGTTTATAATTATTATAATAAATTTGTCGATTTTATTGATCGATATTTTATGGTTTTATTTAGACCAGTTGTTAATGCTTTTGTAAGGGAAATAAATAATGAATTATTTGAAAAACACGGAATTAAGTTATTCATTGCAGGTGGTGATTCTATGCGTCGTTATAATTATAATTCATCATTTACAGCAGATATAGATACTAAATTGCATTATGCTAATGCTGTTTCAGATAAGACAAAACCAGGTGTAATTCAAAGCAAAGATGAAATAAATAAAAGTATAAATAATATTGTTATTAAACATATTGTATTATTAAGAAATTTCTTTGAAGAAAATAGAACAAATATCTTAAGTGAATTTATTTCAGCAAAACAACCTAAACAAGGTTTTGATGTATTTCAATGTTTAAATGAAGATAGTACTATTGAAGTTAAAATTGATATATTAGATGATAATTTACAATTTAGAACTAGAAAAATTGATAAAAATGAAACCATGCCTGTTGATCTTTATTCAATTGATTTTAGATATACCGTTAAATTAACTGATTATGCAACTCCTAATACTTTCCGCAAAAATTTAAATTATAAACGCCAAGTTGCATTATTAGATATTGTTTTAGGAGATGATAAAAACTTTAATAATGATGATTTAAATGAAGAAGACGGTGTTGCTTTTGCTAGTAAAAACTTCTTATTAAAAGATATTGAAACAACTTATGATAATGAAACAATGGCTTTAGGTCGTATTTCAAATGGTAAAGTTGAGAAAGATAAGATTCGTTATACAGAAATTAGAGATAATAGTATTCCTTTATTTGTTGATGTTAATATGATGTATGAATTATCTAAAAGTGTTGATGAATTTTTCAAACTTCAACAATTTACTTCATATATGCGAGAATTATTTGAAACTATTGTTAATGATTCTAAATTATATGATATTTTTAAGAAAATAAGAGAAGGAAATGAATATTTAAGTTTGACCAGAGATGATTTTAATTATATTATGACTTTAGATTTGAATATTATAAATAAAATTACATCAACATTTCCATATTTAGGAATAATTTTTAGAGAAATTTGGAATTCAGATATTGCATCAAGAGAATTAAAAGAAAGAAATGATCAAATACAATCATTAATTGCTGGTAATACTAAATTGGAAGAAACATTTAATAAAATTAAAACTAAAGAAAGATTAACAATTCATGATTTTTTTACATTAAATGATAATTGTTCATTAATTGAAGGTAATAAGGAAATATTTCCTAAATTAGCTGAATTAACTAAAGATATTTTAGAGTTTAAAGTAAATTTACCATATGAACAATTGAACATTTATAATCCAGCATATCATTCATATTCAGTTGCTAATATAAATGATACTAATAATAAATTTTATGTGGTTTTTGCTGTTTTATGTAATGAAAATCTTAATAATAATGATGAAGATAGTACATTTAAACATGTTGTTTCATATTCTCAAAATGTAGTAAATAGATTATATGAAAAAATAATTTCAAATAATATGAATGATGATTTATTAAAACAATTAAATATACAAAAACAATGTTTTATTCCTGTTGGTCGTGCATCTGCATCAAAATCAAAATCAACTATGTCTGTTGTAGTTCAACAAAAAACTCAAGCACAACTTGATGCTGAAGCAAAAGAGAAAAAAGAAAGATTAAAAGCTAAAAAAGAAGAAGAAAAAAGATTGGCAGAATTAAAAAAGATAGAGGAAGAAGAACGCAAAAAATCACAAAGTAGTGCACGAGCATCTCGTGCTTCAAGAAGACAATAATTATATAATTATTTAAAATAGAATTGATCTAATTTATTTTTATGAGTTCATTAATAACATTAAAAGCTGAAGAATTAGAACTTATACCACAAATAGATGGCACATGTTGGTTTAATTCAATATTAACAGTTTTACTTTATAGTGAAGGATTGCGAAATATAATTTATAATAGAGTAAAACATTGGTCTATAACTGGTATTCAAGGTGACAGATTTAAACAATTTATTATTTATATATTAAAATATAATTATTCTGAACCAGGTAAAATAAGAGAATTATTTAGAAAAAGGTTTAAGACATCTTCATTGTTATTATCATTAATCAAATCTAATCCAGAATCAATGAGTGAAATTATTAAAATAATTAAAAAACAAATTCAAATTCTCAAAAAATTAACTAGTTATGCAATCTTAATGGAAAAATATTATATATTTATATTACAAACATCATTTTTAGATATTTTTTTTAAAAATAAAAATGAATATTTATCAATTTTATTTAATGATGATAAAATATTATTTCTTAATAATAATGATTTAACCATTCAACCTGAAGTTATATTTTTATTTCATAATCAATTATTATTTTCTAAACAATTGTCAAATTTATTAGATGAACCAACAATAAGTAAAAAAGAATATCCAAATAAAATTGAGGGTATTAATAAAGAAAAACTCGAAAATAAAATTATATTAAATGGAGTTACATATAAATTGGAAGCATCTATGTATAATAACTTTAATACTGATTTAGGAGGTCATTTAATTGCAGGAATTACATATGACAACAAACATTATATTTATAATGGTTGGACAAGACCTGAAAAAGAAACTAAAATTAGCAAATATTACAAACATAATAAATATGCTTGTCCTCTATTTGAAATGGACTGGATGGAAAAAATTAATACTAAAGAAGAATTTTGTTTTCATAGAAATGATTGTAAAATTATTGATCCTGATCAATTAGAATTATGTTTTAAATTTTCAAAAGATAATAATCTTGGAATACTTATTTATATTAAAGAAAGTGATATTAAAGAATCACTTACATCATTAAAACCTAATATAAGAGCAAGTGATCTTCAATATAATACTAGAAGTATTTCATTTTTGGAAAAAGGTTTTTATGATTTTAATAGTAAAAGTATTATAGAATTAGAAGAATTTTTATTTAATAGTAGTTATTTTGCTAATCAAATTGATTATTATATATTCAAAGAGGATTTTTATTTTGGAAAATATAAAATTCTTTATTTTATATTATGTAAATCTAGATTTGATGATGATTTAGGAAAATTTGGAATGAATACAAATCAATTATATAGATTATTTTTGATTTCAATAATTAAAAATTTTTTGAATTCAAGTAAAAAGAAATTGGAATTATTAAACTTAGATGATTTAAGTATATCATATTTCTTATCTATTAAAAAATTAACTAAATTATTAAAATTTATAGGTTATAATGAAGACCAATTAAAACTTGATAAAAATCAATTATTTAGATTATTATCTATATACATATTTGATGGTATTAAGGAATTTACTAATAAAGGAGGTCATTTTATGAAAACAATAAGAATATTAAAATCTTACTAAAATTATTTTTTTATTTAAAATTAAAAATTGATTTTAAAATTATATAAATCAATAAGTATTTATAATTATTAATGGACCATCAAGACTTTATCAAGGATGATTTTTGCTGGGATATTCTTGATACATATTTTACTAAAGGAAATAGTCCACTTGTAAAACATCAAATTGATAGTTATAATAAATTTATTAATACTACTTTACCTCAAATTATTTCTGGATTTAATCCTATTAAGATTAATACAGCAACAAAGAATGGTGATGTAGATAATAATAATATTCAAAAAATTTATATTAATGTTCTTCAACCATCACTAACTAAACCTATGTATCAGTTACCTGATGGAACTCAAACAATTATGACTCCATATATAGCACGAATGAATAATCTTACATATTCTAGTTCATTATTTGTGAATGTTCATATTATTATTGATGTTATTAATGATGAAGGTGTTGTACAAAAATTAGATAAGTATGTAAATAATGTTTATATTGGTAAGATTCCTATCATGGTTCGATCTAATTCTTGTGTATTATATCAAATACCTGCATTGGGCGACAGTAATAATCAAGAGTGTAGATATGACTTTGGAGGTTATTTTATTGTAAATGGTAATGAAAAAGTTCTAATTATGCAAGATAGAATCAATGAAAATGACACCTTAGTATTTGCACCTAATAATAACAATGATGGTGTTTATGCTGAAATCAGATCAATGAGTGACAGTAGCTATCTTCCTTCTAAGACAACTAGTCTTAATATGATAGGTAAAATGAATCATATGGGAAGAAATATTCGTCTTAATACTTCATTTCTTAGAACTGAAGTACCTGTATTTATTATGTTTCGAGCATTAGGTATTATTAGTGATAAAGAAATTATTGAACATATTGTTTATGATATGGATAATAAAGATAATAAAAGAATTATTTCACAATTAATGGCATGTTGCGAGGATGCTTCCGATGTTCATACAGAAGAACAAGCGGAAGAATTCTTAATCAAAAATATGACAGGTATTAATAAGAATTCTAGTAATTCTGTGAAATTATTGAGAGATAATATTATTAATGATTTCTTGCCTCATGTAGGTAAAAATTACAGACGCAAGGCATTATATTTAGGTCATATGATCTTTAAAATGATTCGTATTTATCTTAAATATGATGATTATGATAATAGAGATTCATATATGAATAAAAGAATTGATACTCCTGGAGTATTGATGAGTAATTTATTTCGCCAATGTTATGGAAAAATGACAAAGGAAATTAAAGGACTTATTGAACGCGAATTAAATTTATGGAGAGCTAATCATTCTTGTCTTACAACTGATATAATAAGTGATAATAATATTCATCGTTTCTTTAAACATTCATTATTGGAATCATGGTTAAAATACTCTCTTTCCACTGGAAATTGGGGAATTAAAAGTATTGGAAGTTTTCAAAACATTCGCCAAGGTGTATCTCAAGTTCTCAATCGTATGTCATATGCAAGTACTTTATCTCATTTGCGTAGAATTAGCACTGCTATGGAGAAAAATGGAAAATTAGTTCAACCTAGAAAATTGGATAATTCTCAAATTAATATGATTTGTCCTGCTGAAACTCCGGAAGGTGCTTCAGTTGGATTAGTTAAAAATATTGCTCTCAGTACCAATATCTCTATTGCTATGAATAGTACTCATATTAGATCTTTATTGATTGAATTAGGAGTAAATATTTATGATGATAGTTATAGTTATGTTGTTGAGAATAATGATAAATGGTTTATTGAAACTGAATCTATTAAAAATACACGATCTAGAATTACTAATTTCTTAAAAGAAATGGGTAATCCATCAAATGTATATGTTCAAATTAATGGTGATATAATTGGATATCATTCAAATCCTGTTGAATTATATAAGACTCTTAAGAATTATAAAAGAAGTGGTGTTATTTATCCGATGACATCAGTTATTTGGAATATCTTAAAGAGAGCTATAATTATTAGTACTGAAGCTGGTCGTATGTATAGACCTGTATTGATTGTTGATTATGATGAAAAAACTCAAAAGTCTGAATTAAGAATTATTAAAGTTCTTAAGGAAAAGAAAATTACATGGAATGAATTTATTAAAGATAAATCATTTAATGATTTAATTACTCCCAATAATGGTGAAGAAGGTGTTATTGAATATCTTGATTGTAATGAGATAAATCATTCAATGCTTGCCATTAATTACCAAGAATTATATAAGAATCCTAAAGGTAACTCACAGCCAATTCATTATACTAATTGTGAAATTCATGCTAGTTTAATGAATGGTATTCTAGGAGTTAATATCCCTTTCAGTGATCATAATCAATCTCCTAGAAATTGTTATCAATGTTTAAATGAAAATGAGAAAGTAATGTTAAGCAATGGTTCAATGTTACTAATTAAAGATGTAAGGGAAGGAGATGAAGTTGTTTGTTTCAATCCCTTGACAATGCAAAAAGATATTTCAAAAGTGGTTTATAGATATCATAGAATCACACCCAAAACTGTATTTAATCTTAAAGTTTTATCAGGGAGAAGCATTACTGCTACTTATGATCATAAATTTATGACAAATCAAGGTTGGGTTCAAGTTAAAGATATAGATCTCGATGTTAAATTAGGGGTTATTATTGGTCCAGATTATGTAGATAATTCAAATGGATTAATCAAAATGATGACTAATAATTTAGATAAAAATCTTAATAATTTCTTAAAAGATATTTATTTAGCTCCATTAAATAATAATCATTATTATGCACCTATTATTGCGCGCATGGTAGGTTATTATTTAATTAATAAATTCACATTTAAAACCGATAATGACAAAGATGAATTCAATAATGATGCTATTACTATTGGATTCAAGGAAGGTATGATTGATATTCGATTAATGATGTTGTTAGATAATGTATCTAAGAATTGGAAAAATTGGTTAAAATATTCTAGTTCTTTAGTTAAGCGTGAATTTATTGCTGGTTTCTACAGCAATTTAACTAATATTAATGATAGATTTAATGATGTTATTGATGCTATTAAAGTAATTTTAAATGAACTTAATGTTACTTATGATTCAAATAATTCTGATAATGGTAAATTCTATAATTATATTGGTATTAGATATAATTATAAGCAATTAAGAGAACTTGCAATTATTTATGAATATTCTCAATATAAATTAGAAAGTTACAGAAATGATACGATTATTAAAGACTATTCAATTGAACAGTTTAGAGAAATTATTGAATTTAAGGGAAATTTAATGTTCATCCCTTTCATCAGTAAGGTAATTAATAATAATAATATTGTAGCAGATATTACAATTGAAAAATCAGATTATCATAGTTTCATTGGTGGAAATGGATTTGCTGTAAGCAATTGTGCTATGGGCAAACAAGCATTAGGTGTCTATGCTAGTAATTTCAATCATAGAACTGATACTATGGGTAATATTATTAATTATCCTCAAAAACCAATTGTTGCTACAAGATTATCTAAATATACTTATAATAATGAATTGCCATCTGGTGTAAATGCAATTGTTGCTATTATGACACATACTGGATTTAATCAAGAAGACAGTGTTATGATCAATAAATCTGCATTAGACAGAGGATTATTTACAAGTACTTATTATAAGATTTTCAGAGATCAATGTACTAAGAATCATAGTTCTGGAGAAGAAGAAATATTCATTAATGCTAAAAATTTATGTGATGTAAAACCTTATTCATATGATAAATTGGAGGAAGACGGATTCGTTCCAAAGAATACTTATGTTGAAAATGGTGATATAATTGTTGGAAAGGTTATGCCTAGAAAAGTTAATGGTAAAATTACTTATCAAGATAATAGTATTTCTATGAAATCAAATGATGATGGTTATATTGATATGAATTATACAGGAACTAATAGTGATGGTTATAAGTTCTGTAAGATTAGAATTAGAAAAAATAGAAAACCAGAAGTAGGTGATAAAGTTGCTTCTAGAAGTGCTCAAAAGGGATCATGTGGAATGATTTATGATCATAAAGATATGCCATTTACTAAAGATGGAATTGTACCTGACATTATCATTAATCCTCATGCTATTCCGTCAAGAATGACAATGGCACAATTAATGGAATGTATTATGGGTAAAGTTGGTTGTTTCGCTGGTGCATATGGTGATGCTACACCATTTACAGATTGTACGGTTGAAGGTATTGCTAAGAATTTAGAAAAAACAGGTCTTGAAAGATACGGAAATGAGATTATGTATAATGGAAGAACAGGTGAACAAATTAAAACCGAGATCTTTATTGGTCCAACATATTATCAAAGACTTAAACATATGGTTACTGATAAAATTCACTCAAGAGGTAGTAATGGTCCAATTGTTATGCTTACTCGACAATGTAGTGAAGGCAGAGCAAGAGGTGGTGGATTGCGTTTGGGAGAAATGGAAAGAGACTGTTTCATTGGTCATGGATCTGCATTATTCTTGAAAGAAAAGATGTTAGATTGTGCTGATAATTATCGTGTATTTATTTGTAAAGAATGTGGTATGATTGCAAATGTAAATCCTGAGAAAAATATTTATAAATGTATTCATTGTAAAAATGCGACTGATATAGTTCAAATTAGAATTCCATATGCATTTAAACTATTATCACAAGAATTAAATACTATGAATGTAATCATGAGATATATATGCGAATAAGTTATCGTTATTTGCAAACAAAAAATAAATTTATTTTTATATATATAGAAAAATTGAAGATTCTTCTATTTGTTTATTATTAATTATTTTATAACCATAATTTTCTGGATTGTCATTAATTAATTTAATATGTATATAATTTATAAATGATGGTAATTTAATAAACCCTATTGAAAATGCATAAAATGAATAAAATATTCTTTCACATATTAATAATTTTGTCTTTTTTTTATTTCGAATAATATCAACATTTGACATTTTATAATTAAATAATGCCATATTTATCATTCCACTGCCAATTAAATATGTATTAATATATTTTGAAATAGTCATACTAATTATTTATATATTAAATACTTGGATATAAATCTAAACTATTATCATTATTAGTTTTAATTATTTTTCTTAAATCTTCTAAATGATCTTCATTATTAATTTTTATTTTATTTATCCACATTGATTTAAGTTTTGAAGTTTTTGCTTGAATATTCATTTGATCTTTATCTTGATCTAATATTACTCTTCCTGCTAATTCCATCAATTTCATTTCTACATCAGATTTCCAATAATTATGACTTAATGTAATAAACCATCTTGTAGTATCTTTTGTTAAAGGTAATAAATTTACATAAACAAATAAATTTTGCTTATTATTTAAAGAAACACGAGACCATGAACTAAAAGGATAATCATAAATATGAAAATTATTTGAAGTTTTCAATTCTTGTTTTACATATCTAAGTTTAGTATTTGATTTATAATTTAATGATAATCCTAATTTCTTTTTATTTTTATAATTGAATATTTTTACATTTGAAATAGGATCATTTGTATTGCCAAATCCTAAAATACTATTATGAATAAATTGAGGATGATTTATATCTATTAAATTATGAATACAATCTAATATATTTGCGTTCATATCCACTGATATTTCAGTTTTTTTATAATTTTTATTATTATAAAATGGAATAGATGGTGGTTTTTTATCATTATTATATGACCACCACAATTTACCTTCATGTATAATTGTTTTTCCATATGCCATTGATTTATCATGTGATAATCCATGATATGGACAAATTAAGCAACCTTTATTATTAATCTTTCCTGAATCTAATTTAGATCCTTGATGACTGCAAATATTTATAGTTGATAATGGCGTTGTTTCATTTTTAAACCAAATTACTAAAGGCATGTCACCTATATTAAATTTTAATGGTTTTGATTTGTCTACATTTTTAATAAAATCTAAACAATACCAATTATTAAATATAGGAGATATTACTAATCCATAAATTATTTGAATTTCTAATAATAATATTAATAATCTCATTAGAATTATCATATAAATAATATTAATCCTTATATATATAAAGTAATGACAAAAAAATCAAATTACAATATTTATTGAATTTCATACCAAATTTAAGAAACATATGTAAAATACAAAAAAGATTTATAGAAGTTTTATCATTATAAATTGCTTTTAAATTTAATAGGTATGGTGTTAATAAAAAAAGAAATAATTTATTATTTATAATTATTTCTTTGTTTATTAATGTCGTTAAAATTGAAGAGAATTGTATTGGAAACATTATCCAATATCCCATTTCATGATTTCTAGATAATAATAAAATTGTTGTTGTAATTAAATCAAATATTTCATGAAATACTTTATTAGTTTTATAATAATGATCAGAAACCTTATCTGCTAAATAATTATGTGTTAAAATAATACTAAGTCTGGATAAATAATAAACATGAATATTTGTATTTGCAAATAAAAATGTATGATATATCATACAAACAGATCTAGATGTAAAAATAATATTAAAGTTATATCTATATTCATTAATTTTAGATATTAATGATGGTAATGATGGTAATGATGGTAATGATGGTAATGATGGTAATGATGGTAATGATAATGGCAAACTTAAATGTAATAAAGGATATAGGTAATTATTGTTAAGATTCATATTTCCATAATTATATTTTAACCAAAATCTATAACCATAATGAATTAAGCATCCAATACCTAAAATCTTATGATTTATAATTATTGGAATCATTAATTATTATTCATAATAATAATTTCTTAAATAACTAGTAATAATGACTGATATAATTAATGATTATAACACTCAATTAAAATTAACATTATCAACTTATAAATCCAAAATAAGTATCATTATTAATAATGATATTTTAGATAATTATTTAATTGAAATAACTGACATAATTGATTTTTTATCAAAAGCAAAAGCAAGTGATATATATTTTATTAAATCATTTTTATTATTATTATTTCCATTTGATACATATATAACACATGATAGTGGTAAATTATTAAAAAACTCTTTAAATTGCGATTTTACTATTTCTGATATTGCTATTAAGAATAAGGATTATAGATTTTTTAATAAGATTGTCAAATATGAAACACAAACATTATTTCATAATGTTGATTTATTGATAATTGATATTTTAGCTTCAATTATTTTTAAATATATATTATCATTGTCTCAAAATAAAAAATTTTTACAAATAATTCCTAAATATCAAGGTAGTGTTTTATCATATGTAAGACAAGATCGTTCAACATCACCTATATCGCAATATTGGAATTACAATGAATTAAATTATCGTCATGTATATTCCCCTTATAATCCTTCAAATATAACTAATGACAGTTTATTATCACCTTATTACAACGGAAAAAAAACAATTGTTATCATGTATGATGCAATTAAAAGTCCTATTAGTGTTGGTCATATTTTTAAAAATTATAAAGATGATCAAACATCAATTATTAATAAATCAAAAATACTTGATGTATTTGACGATGCTTGTAATTTATATGATTTTATAAAAGAAATTGGTATTAAGTATGGTTTTATGCATAATGATTTACATATGAATAATGTTATTTATGATAATATTACAAGAAAATTAGTACTTATTGATTTTGGACGATGTAGTTTTAAAAAATTCATGGATAATCCTATTTCTGAAATTGATAATGAACTCAAATCTGAATTTATTAAACTAAATTATGATAAATTATTATCAATAGATGTTGCAAGTGTAAATGTAAATAATATTTATGGTAATAAAGATTTATATTATAAACATCTATCTGTAATGGGAAACAATGGTAAATATTTTGGTGGTATTTATGATCTTATCACATTTGCACTGAATATGTATATAAGATTTTTATATTTTATGAGCAAGGAATCTCCAATTGAATATGAAATAATTAAAGAAAAATTTAGTTCAATAATAGAAATAGTTATTGATGATAATAATGTTGATAATTTGATTTTACATAATTTGACTTTAAAATTAAGAGATGATGTTGATGATTTTGATATATTATTAAGCAATTATTTAAAAATTAAATTTGAATATATTCAAACATTCGAATCTGAAAAAACAAAAAGGTTTTATATAATGTTATTGGAAGGTTTATTTTATTATGCATTACTCATTCAATATAATGGTTGTGATAATACAAATCTAATTTATAAATATTTTCAAGTTATAGATAAAACTAATGAAAGATTTCGTGATTTTATTTTTGATGATATATTAAGTTATCCTAATTATGCTAGTAAATTATCATCTGATTCATTTTTCATGAATTTTATTAATATTAGTGGTGGTAAAGTTTGTTTAAGAAAAAAATCTTATATTCATGAAAAGCCAATTAAAGATTATATGTCATTAAAACCCAATACATTTTCATTATTTGAAAATCAGGAAAATTATAATTTAGGTATTACAAATGAAAAAGAAATAACATTAGAAGAAACATCAAATGCTTATCAAGAATTATTCGAAGATTTGGATCAGTATAATCTTAAAACTTCAAAGTCTTCTTCTGTTAAAAAAGGAGGATCAAAAAGATTACTCAAAAAATATTAATTATATGTAAAATAAAATATATTAATATTGGTATAAAAACTTGATAAAAATTATTATAATTATTATTATTCGCAATTTCCATTTTTAATTCTTTTATTTTTTCATTAATAATGAAATTTATATTATCATCATGATTTTCTAATTTTAAAGTCATATTATAATTAACATCTTCTCTTAATTCCTGAAATGCCTTTTCACTCTCATGTTGAATTTCCTTAATAATTTGAGATGATGAATATTCTAATCTTAATTTATTAAATAAAGATGCAAATTGAGATCTATAATACCAATTAATCCTTTCAATTTGATTATCTAAATGAGGTTGATTTATTAATGATTTTAATTCTGTTAAATAGAAATCATTATTAATAGTAATATTACCATTATTTGTAACAATTTTATTATAAATAATTTCTTTATAATTAGTTAAAATCATACTTAAGTATTTATCTTTTTCAATTTTAATTTGGATACCATATAATAATTGATGTGTGTCTTCCAAAATTTTAATAGTTTTATTTACATCTATATCTAATTTCTTAATATTGTTATTAAAAAAACTTATTGATTTAATATTATTTTCAGTAATACTCATTTATTACTCATATTCAAAGAATCCTTATTACCATTTTTCTGAATTTTAATCCAAATAATAAAAAAAATGATTTCTTGGTTTTTAGTAGCTAATTACCTAATTAAAGGTTTATAATAATGTTTGTTGATATTTTCGTTGAATCTGATGATGATACCTATGTCTATGGAGACAGATATTTTAAGGCATTGACTGTTGACGGTGTAGAATGCGAACCCTATTACTTGAAAAATGATGACAAAATCATTGCATTCTATCCCTCTAAGCACCTATTCATTGAATATATTGATGCTAAAATTGTCAGCATTATCTATACTATGACTTGTTCATCTGATGATTTTGCAAAATATTCATTCAATGATGGTGTACTTGTCGAACTTTATGAAACTTGTCATGGTGTTAGAAATGTTACTGTTTCATACTGCAGTGGTGTGATTTCAGATGTTGTATTTGGTGGCAAAAAGTTTGGAAGGTTTGCTATTGGCAAGTCTGCACCTGATTTCTCTGATATGTTTGATGTATATGCAATTTCAAATAATGCTATTGATGAATTGATGAAGTGAGTGTTAGGCAAATTAAAAATACAAAAATTTTTGTATTTTTTGATTAATCTAGGGATTGAAAGCAATATTCTGCATCCCTACGATCCTTAAGAATAGTAACTACAACTTTAAGATCATGATAAATAATAGCATATGGGATACTGACAACTACATAAAACTCACCAATCGTTAACATGAAATTATGTCTGTCACCGTTTACAATGAAATTAGATTCGGAAATATCGAGCGTTTTCTTAAACATCTCCAATACTAAATTACTACTACTAAGATTATAATGTGGATTACTGATATCAATAAACTCAATATCATTCCCAAATGACATTCCACGCTTAATCGAATTGATAATTCGCTTCATTTGCTGAATAAAACGAACTTCATGATCAAATGGATCATCTAGAATTTCGATATGAAAACGAATGGAATTATTATTACAAGTCCTAGAAAGAACTTCATATGAAATTGAAACCCAATTGTTATCAAATTTAATAGTAATCATATTATCATTCGGAATTTCTCGAATGACTTGTGCATCATGACCAATAAGTTGGTACAGAGCCTCTGCATAATTGCTACTCTTTAAATGATCATAGTTAATATCAGAAATATCAACATAACTCTTTCGAATATCATCTTCAAGAATAATGCTAATTTCATTAGTAACCAATCTCAGATCAGAATAGAAATCTTCCATGTGTTTTGATAGAAATCCTTATTAAAATTAATTATCAGTTTTTTATTTTTTTTCAGATATTTCATAATAAAAATTGATTATCATTATTATTATAAAGATAATGATTAGTCATAAATTCAATAAAACATTAAAATCTAATAAAAAATTGGATAAATTAGATATTATTTATGAAAATACAATTTACATTGAAAAAACGAAAGCAAAATATAATGAATATAATCAAATAAATATATTTGATAGTGTTTATCAACTATATATTTCAATATTGAAATTTATAGTAAATTATTGATAATTATATAAAGATTTATACCGATGATTATTTAATTATTTTTTAATCAAAATGAATGATTCAAATGAAGGAATTTATACTGCAGTTATTGTAGATACTAGAATTACTGATTTATTTGAATTAGTTTTAGATAATTTTTATAATCGTTTAGATAAAAGATGGAATTTTATGATTTTTTGTTCAAATAATAATAAGGATTTTTTGTTTAATTTACTTGAAACTAAATTTCCTATTGATAAAAAAAGAACTTCTTTAATTGTTCTTGATATAGATAGACATATTAATGTAGATATTTCATGTACATGGTTTATTGATTATGATTATAATAAATTATTAACAATTGAAGCATTTTATAATATGATTCCAACAGAAATGTTTTTAATTTTTCAATTAGATACATTATTATCTGATAAATATACTGATAATATTTATAATTTTATGGAATATGATTATGTTGGTGCACCATGGCCAGATAAAAGAAATGGAGGTAATGGTGGATTATCATTGCGTAAAAAAAGTAAAATGCTTTCAATAGTTAATGATAAAAATTATTCTCTAAATAATCCACAAAGTTTCTATCATGAAGATGGTTATTTTTGCGGATATCCAAATTTAAATGTTCCTGATTTTGAAAAAGCAAAATCATTTGCTATTGAAACTGTTTATTATGATAAACCAATTGGTATACATAAACCATTTAATTATATAAATAATCATGAATATAATGAATTATTAACACATTTTCCAAGATTATATGAATTAAATATGAAATGGAACAATTTATTTCAAAATACACATAATTATCAAGTAAATCAAGATAAATCTTATAAAACAAATTTCTTTGATAATTATAAAATTATTAACTTTAGTTAAATTAAATATAAAAATTGATTATTTTTATTAGAATTAAAAAAAATAATTCGAATGTCTTCATCTATCATTGCCGAGAATCTTACTAATGATATCAAATTTATGATTGATTTTAAGGATAATGATACTAGTTATTGGTATGATGAACTTGACTTTGATATAAATGAAGTTGCTAAAAGAGTTACTTCAAATTTTACTGGAGCAAAATTAATTGAAATCAATCAAAATGGTTTTAAATTTAGATGGAATAATATGAATATTAATATAAACAATTATGATGAATATAATTAATTAATTAATGATTTATACATATTCATTAATTATTATTTTTTTAATTTCATTTATACTTAAATTTTATGTTATAATAATTGGTATTAATAATAATTTAAATCAATTAAATGATCATATTAATAATTTATTTGAAGAAACTAATGAAAAAATTCAAGAAAAATTAAATTTATGTAAAAAGAAAATTAAGGATTTCATTTTGCGAACAAATACTGACAGATATCATATTAAAAATAGTGTATTTGAACTTGAAGAATCTTTGATAAATAATTATGACGATTTTATAATTAATTTAATTATAATTAAGTTTCCTACTTCTAATAAAAATTTTAAAGTTATTAAGGATATTGATACAAATAAAATTAAAATTAATTATTACAATTATTCAATATTATTTACAACTAATATTATAAATGAATTTTCAAATTTAAATGATGTTTATCCAATTTATAGTAATAAGTCATCATATATCTCTTATAAAAATGTTAATTTTTCAAATAATAATAAAGATGAATTAGAAGTTTTATATAAAATAAATAGTCAAAAAGAAATTTATAATTTTATTGAAAATTATAATTTAAAAAGTAGATATATTTATATTGAATTTATTTTATATGATATCATTATTGATAAAATAGACAAAAGTTATAAAACTGTTAAATCAACATTTTATATAAAAAGAAATATTTTAGATACTAACAATTATTTTCTTATGTTAGTTAAATTTTTGGATAATATTTGTTTATCATCCTCAATTGAAAATACTGATCTATTATTATTTGATAATAATGACAAGGTTTTTAAAATAATAGATTTTTATAATAATAAAAATAATACTACAATCTTAGATAATCCTCTTGAATATACTTATAAAAAAATAGAAGAATATAATGATTTCTATTTTTGATAAAAAAATGATTTAAATCATAAAATTAGTTTAATAGAAATATGATAATGAATAGAAGAGAATTAGTATCTATGATTACATATGGTATTAATAAATCATTTAAAGAAAATAATCCATCATATACATTAATTACTATTAAGAATTGCTATTATAAAAGTCATGAAGAAATAAAAAAAATTGGAAAAGAAGTTCTTAATTCCTTAAGAATTGATGATCAAGATCCATATTTAGATAAAATGGTTTCAAATGATTATTATATATTTGAATATAAAGATCATTATGTTATTATTAATTTTGCATGTGATATTTGGGAAATGGCAATGTTCAAATTAATGATTGTTAAAGATAGGCGTGAAGCATTAATTCATAGATATGGAGAATAATTATTGTATTCGCACATCTTGATATTCACGATAAGTGAATTTTGGCATTATGCTACCAACTTGAGTTTCTTCAAATGCAGTATCAATATCAGTTCCTTGAAATAATAATTTAGATTCAGTGAAAATTGGAGATGTTATTTGTGGTTGTCCTAATGAAGTGCAAATGGGAGGTCTATACATATCTTTAGATGAAGTAGAAGTTCCTCTATAAGTTTGTTTATAATTAATTGGATCATAAACTCTTACATAAACCTCACTTCCTTTAGGAAGATTTTTAATGACATCATCTTTCAAACGCTCAGGTTCTCTTGTTTTTATTAATTTCTTTAATTCTTCAAGTTCTTTATCATCATTATTAACATAACCTTCTTTTAATGATAATGGTTTATTTGGTGAAGATGAAGGATTTAAATATGCATTTAGCTCACTTAATGCAATATTATTAGATGTATCTGTATTTGAATTATTAGGAATAGTGCTTCTTAATTTATCTAAATCTTCTTTAATTTTATTAAAACTGGTATCACCTGAAACCTTATCAACTTTTATTTTATTTTGTGCTAACAATTTTAATTCAAGTAAATTAAAATGTTTATTAAATAAATCAAGTAATAATTTTTTACTTAATGTAATTGATGATAATACCTCATTTTCAAATTTAGGATAATTTGGATTTTCCACCATTACAACAAATAAATAATAGTTACTTCTTAGATGAATGTAACAATCCCTTAATGGCATCACCATTTTATCTGGAATTTCTTTTTTATATTTTCTTTTATAAATCTCATTTAATTTATTAATTAAATTTCTTTTTGCAAGTGCTCCTTCTATACCTACATTAGCATTATTATTTTGAAGTTTCAAAGATTTGTCATATTCAAATGAATTATAAAGATCTTCTATTAATTTATTTTTTGATACTAAAATACTATATCTAATTTCATTGGCTGTTGGAGATCTATCAAGAATCTTTTTATAAATATCTATTACATCATATTCACTTATTTCTTCTTTTTCATATGGATTTTCTGGAATATAAGCTATATCTATTAAATCTTCAATTGTAGCTTGATCATAACTTCTTGCATTTGAAAAATCCTCACTAAAATAAATATTTCTATTCAAAATAATAAGACTAAAAATTATTATTATTGATATAACTATTCCGGTTATTAATAATTTCATTCTATTTTATATATAGATTGTTTAATTAAATAGTTATGAAAGATTTTGAAAAATATACTAAAGATTTACTAAAAATAACTCCTTCCTTAAGATTTGTTTTTGGAATGCGTGATAAAGCAACATTGAGTCATTATGAAAATAGTTTAAGTGATGAATATATCAATCAAATGCAAAAATATATTGAAAAATATAGAGATACTAAAGATATTGAATTACAAATTGAACTTTTTTTAAATGAAATTGAAATTAAATATAAATTTTATTTATTATTATTTGCATCTCAAGCTAATTTCATTTTATTATTCAATTATATGAGTGATAATATTTATCCTAAAAATGAAGGTTATAAACAAGCAAGAATAAAGGATTTTGATTTATATGTCAATACAACTATTATTCGTGCAAAAGAAGGGTTGCGTTTAAAAATTACTTATCCTAAAATTATAATTAAAAAATTCATGGATCAAATTAAAAATCTTGATAAATATAAGTCTTTATATCAATTTATAAAACGCGATTATTATCCTTATTGTAGAACAGAAATAGGATTATGTTATATTCCAAATGGTAAAGAAATTTATAAAGAAATAATTAAGGAATATATTGGATTTTTAGATTTAACACCTGAAGAAATTCATAATACTGGATTAAGTTTAATAAAAAAAAAGATTAATGGAAGTGAAACTTATAAATCTAAAGAAGAATTACTCGAAGATTGTTTATATTATAGTAATTATATTTATACAAATATTATTGAGAAATATTTTCATTATAAGATGGAAAGTCCATTTGAAATTTCACCAATGTCAGAAGATCTAACAGATTCATTTCCTTTAGCATATTTTGATGATGTTGAAGGTAAGGTTTTTATAAATCTTTCTTATTATAATGAAGTTAATAAAAATGAAATATATTCATTATTAATGCATGAATGTTTTCATTTTTATCATTTTAAATTTATGAAATTTTATAAAATCCCCAAATATAAAATTTACATTTATTCTAATATTGCTTTAGTTGAAGGATTTGCACATTATATGGAAATTTATTGTGAAGATTATGATGATGATAATAATAGTTATTCTCTTTTGCGAAAACTAAGATTAGTACTTGATACTGGTATTAATTATTATGGATGGACTTATAAACAATCGTTTGATTTTATGAATAAATATTTACCAAACAGAAAAACAGATAATATTAATGAAATTGATAGATGTATATGTATGCCTGGGCAATCATTAAGTTATTTGACTGGTAAATTACATATAATTAAATTAAGAGATAGTTATTTAGCATCTGGTGGAAATATAAAAGATTTTCATCATAAATTATTAATAAACGGTCTTGCTAGTTTTAAAACAATTGATAAAGAATTTAATTAATGAATTATTAGCGATGACACCAACATTTTATTATTGATACTTTTTCTAGTTCTTTATATTTATCAAAACTAAAATGATTATAATCAGGAAAATGTAAAATATTACCATAAAATGAATATTTAAATTTATTTTCAACATTCCATTTTAATTCATTAAAACACATGAGAGCAATAATTCTTTCAAAACAACATCTTATTGGTCTATTATTACAACATGGTAATAAATTTAAAAATTCATATTTATTTTGCAAATGTTCTAAAAATTCTAATGTTATAATTACTGCAAAACCAAAACATCCATCCCATTTATTATCATTATAATATAAATTAATCAATTCTTCACTATGTTTCAGATAACTCAATATATTTAATACTAATGGGTAATTTTCATGTTTATATAATTCAAAATGCCAAAAAAATTTAACATTTGTTACATCATTTATTTCATTATCAGTAAATGGTTTTTGAATAAACATTGAATCTTGTATAAAAATAGCTTTTTTTGATGATTTTAATTTATAATAATAATAAAATGGTAATAATTCACCTGCACCATTAAATTCTGATTTTAAGAAAGTTATATTATTATCAGGATAATCATTATCATATATTCCTAATTCCGATGAATCACAATTATCTATAATTATAAAAATTCGTTGTTCTTTATAAAATTTGCGAATACAACGAAGAGCTTCTTTCCACATTTTTTTTTGTTCTGTATCATGAACATGAACAGGCATAAAAAAGCTTATATCATTCATTGTTATTATGATTATAATAATAAAAATAAAGCTTAAATACTAATTTAAATTATCTACCAACCCAACATTTAACAATTGGTAAATTTAATACATAAAGTTTATACATCTTATATGTAAAATAAAATGCGCGTGGTATATAATCATGTATTTTGCCATATATTGAATACTCAGATGGTTTATTAATATTCCATTTTAATTCAGTAAATGCTATTATTGCAATTATTCTTTCTAATATGCATCTATCTCGTTTAGTTTTAATTTTATCAATTAAACTTAATAAATTATATTTATCATTTAATAATTCTAAAAATTCATGAGTTATTATAATAGCAACTCCAAAACATCCATTCCATATATTTAAATTATTTAAAGTTTCAATTAATTTTTCATTATTATTTAAATTTAATATAAATTCTCTTTGAATATCAAATTCATAAGATTTATCTTGATCTGTTGCAAAATGCCATAAAAATTTAATAGTTGTAAGATCATGTAATTCATATTCATAATTAAAAAATGGTTGTTGTATGAACATTGTATCATGTATAAAAATAGCTTTTTTCGTGGGTTTTAATTTATGATAATAATAAAATGGCAAAAATTCACCTGCTCCATTAAATTCTGATTTTATAAATATTAAATTTTCAGTTGGATAATCATTATCATCCAACCCTAATTTAGAAAATTCACAATTATCGATAATTATAAATATTTGTTGTTTTGTATATAACTTGCGAATACATCGAATAGCTTCTTTCCAATATTCTTTTTGCTCTGGTTCACGAACATGAACAGGCATAAAAAAGCTTATATCATCCATTGTTATCATAATTAAGTCTATTATAATAAATCTTAAATAGTAATCTTAATTTTAAATAGATAATAAGAATGAATAAAAATGAGACTCAATTGATTATTGATGAAATTAGTGCTAATCCAAATTTAATAAGTATAATTACTCCAGAAGTTTTATTATTAAAATTTTTACGATTAACTGAACATTCAGATGTTAGAAAGGTTTTGATTGATAATAAAGATTTAAATATTTCAATAGGTTATTTATCAAAAATTCTTGCAAATGCCCAAATAAAATTTATTCATTTATTTCGAATAAATAAAGAATATTTTATAAATAATAAATGTTATGATTATACAACTGATAATAATAAAGTAATACCTAAAATTTCCAACACTTTCTTCAATATTAATAAAGATGATCTTTTTAAAAGTAACTTAGATTTAATTATTTTTAATCCTGATATGATAATTATTCAAGAAGAACAAGCAAATAAGGATGATACTGAAATTATGAAACAAATTATATCGCAAAGAGAAATGGACTTTTTACTGAATTTGCGAACTTATGATAAAAGTAATGTTCAACAATTAAATGGTAATTTTTATAAATTAGATTTAATAATGACAGCTGATCATAAATTTTATTTTAATTCTAAAGGTAATCAATATGTTTATGATCATATGAATAATAGTTTAAATGAAACAAAATGGGACATTGCAAGTTTTAGACCTGTATTCTCCGTATTTAATAGACAAACTCATAATCCCATTTTACCTGCTATTCAAAATCATATACATGATAAGTCTATTTCATAAATATTCATATATAAATAATATTTTAAATAATCATAATTAGAATCATTATGGAAGGTATTAATAATCTTGGTGCTACATGTGCTATAAATAGTTTAATACAAATGATATGCAGATGTAAAAAACTAAGAGATGTTATTTTAAATGCTAATGTAAATGAAGGTACTTTTACATATGAATTAAAAGAAATAATTGATTTAATTCATAATCAAAATAAATCTTTAAATCCAATGAAATTTATCAATAATTTTTATATTACTTTTAAAGGAATATTTAATAAATTTGAGCAAATTGATATTAATGAATTATGGTTTTATGTATTTGATAAAATAAATGAAGAAACAAATATCCCTTTGAATATTAATGATATTAAAAATGATTATGAATCAAAAATGGCTGTTTTTAATAATAATAAAACAAGTGAAATTCTTAAAATTGTTCAAGGTAGTTTTATAAATATTATTTCTTGTCAAAATTGTAATCATAAATCTTATTCATTTGAACCATTTATTACTCTTCAAGTTGATATTGAAGAAGGCAAAACAATTGCTGATTTAATTATGGGATCAATGAAAGATGAACATCGTACAGAAGATCAATGGAAATGTGATCATTGTAGTGACTTTCATAATTATATTAAAATAAAAAGAATTTGGAAAATGCCTGAAATATTATTTGTATCACTTAATCGTTTTAAAGATGTATATAATAAAGATAATAGTGAGATTTATGTAAATGATAAATTAAATTTCATAATTGATGATACACATACAAATTATGATTTACAATCAATTGGATTACATTATGGCAATCTTAATGGTGGTCATTATATGTCTGTATGTAATATTAATAATGAAACTTATAATTTATATAATGATGAATATGTTACAGTTATAAATAAAGAAGATTTTATTAAAAATAATTTAAAAAATAATACTGCATATTTAATTTTATATCAATTAAATAGAAATTAGATCATGGATGATAAATGTTTAAATTTATCTGTAATACCACAATTTGGCGGTTCATGTTGGTTTAATGCAATATTAACAATTGCGTTATATAGTCAAAATACAAGAAAAATATTACTTAAAGTTGCAAGTAAATGGAAAAAACCAAATACATTTCAACAAATAATTAAATCTATACTTGTTAAATATTATAGAGAACCTTCAAAAGTTCAATCATTCTTTTCTAAAATTAGACCGGAAACAATCTTATTTAAAATGCTTAAAACTTACAATGAAACTGAAATGATAAAAATATTAAAATTTCAAATGAAACTTAATAAAGCTAATATTGCATGGACAGAAAATTATATTGTTAAATTTTTCAAATATTTAAATGTTAATTGTTTAGATATTATTTATTTAAATAATGGTCGTTATATTTTAAATTTTGATGATGAAATATCACCTATTTTTGATATAAATTCTGGTACAACATTAGCTGAATTTAAATATAAAAATGAAACTAAAGAAGAATCAGATAGAAGAATATTCAAAAGCACATATAATATCTTAAAAAAAATTCCTGATATCATATTTTTATTTCATGAAGATTTAAGTATTTATACTGATACTAATTATTCATTATTAAAAGTACATAAATCATCTATGCTTGATCATTTTAAATATAAATGTAAAATTAAGGGTGCTAATACATATGATGATATTATTTATGTAAATGGTCATAAATATAAATTAGATGCATGTACATTAACTAATTTTAATGAAGTTTCAACAGCACATGCTATTGCAGGTATTAGTTGTAATAATGAAAGATATGTTTATAATGGTTGGCAAAAATCTACTAATGATCCTGCAATGCAAAATTATACATTTACTTCAATTGCAGATTCACCATGTCAATTAATGAAATTTAATTGGGATTTAAAAAAAGACATAGAATTTTGTTTGAATAAAGATAAATGTAAATTGGATCTAACACAATTAAATGATTATTATTCTAAATTATGTTTTTCATTTGGAAAACATAATAAAAAAGGCAGAAGGATTTTAGTATATGTGAGAGTTAAAGAAACCGAAAATATAAAAAGTAAGGATATTGGCAAAGATATAAGTATTCCAAGTAAATTAAAAATATCAGGTTTATCAGAAATAATAAAAGATATTCATGATATTAAGCAATTATCTGATGTTGATTTAGTTATTGAACTCAATAATTTTGGTATATATCCAATACCAGATTATCATTATTCTCGTGAATTATTAGAATCAATGTATTATGATGCATTAAAAGAATATTATAATTTAACTTCAAGTATAGTTCAATCTTTAAAGAAAAGGGGTAAATTACCGTCAAAATCTGAAATTAAGAAATATAAGGAAGAAAAGGAAACTAAGGAAAATATAATTAAAAAAATTTTAGATAAATATCCAGAATTAAAAGATTCAAAATTTTTGAAATATAAAAATAAAAAAGAATTACTAGCAATATATTATAAGGGTTATAAAAATATAAAAGTAAAAAAACATCAAACTAAAGATGAACTAATTACTTTTTTAATCAAGAAAATACCCAAACTAAACAAGACTACACTTGAAAAGTTGACAAGCATCCTTTTGCAAGATCATAAATGAGTTGACCAGCGTAGAAAGCAACACAGCTACGCATCGTAACCATACCCAAACCAAGCTGACTGTACTTAAAATTTCGCATAACATTCGCAACGGACTCATTCTTGGCATACTTCATGTTCCTTACAAGATTGATAGGAGAGGTCACAACTAAGGCAGTGCAAATTACCCCAAGATTGTAACAATGGTTGTCCTTAGTCCTACCTGAGAGATAAATATAGTTAAACACAAAGTCACGCGCGATCAAAGGATAAATACCAATTGCAAAACCGCGCATCCCATATTTCTTGTAGATCGAATCAACAGTAGCTCTTGAACAACAATTTACATACCATGAGTTGTATCTGCACAACTGTAATGGATTGGTAATCGAGCATAATAATGCAGTGACAAGAGAAACCTCAACCTTGCTATTCGAGACAGATGCATAATGATCGATATAGGAAAAGTACAAACCAGATGTGATTAAACGAGTTCCAAGATTATTCAAAGAGCCCCTGAAAAGATTCGTCCAGGTATTCCTATCAAAGAATCGCTTATTCTGACTGCAACATGAAAAGATAACCTTGTCAATCGGATTGAATAATAAAGCAGACACGCTACCAGCACATAAACCAGCTAATAACTCAGTATTCATTATTTGTGAATAGTCGAATGTGACAATAATAAAAAACAAATCATTTTTTTAATATTTCCACTTGTGACCACAACAAATGCAATTAAAATACTGAGTAATAGCCTCATCACCACTTCTCGTTTGAAGTTCATAATAAGTAACTTTATTATTTTTACATTTGCCACATTTAATAGCATCTGTCATTGAAACTTGTTTAATTTCATAAGCACCCTTAATCTTTCTTTGATGTTTTTCCATTAAATCTTTCCAAACTTCAGGGAAAACTTCCGTTGCATTCATATATGGTAACTTATGAGGTAGAAATTCGCGCGATTTTAGTCTATCTAGAAGTCTTTCATTTTTAATATAACTATCTTTATCTAAATTTGCATAATTACTCATAGCAATATTTAAATAAGTTTCTGCAAATAAATCACAAGACCATGAAGTAGGAATTTTAAGGGAATTTGCATAATCAATAGATGAATTAAATATTCCTATTTCAAGATCTTTTGCTTCAATTTCAGATAAATTTAAATCATTCTGAAACATAGATATAAGTTTACTTCTAACTTGATGTTTATTATTTGAATTATTATTCATTATTATAAATTACCATTAATCTTTTTAAGTAAAATAATCATTTTTTAATGATTGTAATTATTATTGTAAATTTCATCTATATTAATCTAAATGGATTAAATTGATAATTTTTAGTTTAAATAATTGATTTTTTAAAATAAAAAATGATTATTTTATTTAAAGATAATTTTATATATAATATCAAACCAAATGTCTACACCTATTCTACCTAAGAATATCAATACTGCTAATTTCAAATATTCAGAAGTAAAGACTCTTACATCAGGTGCTAAATCAGTATACATCAATTATGGAACTGGAAAACTTCGTATCCAGACTCCTGTTATGTATCTCCCTTATGGTGTTAATGAGGGTGGATTTGAAGACAAGAATGCCAAGATTGACCCTAGAAAGGGAGAAAAGAAAGATAAGAAATATGATCTAACTCTTTCTTTCAAGGGTCACGAGGAGAATCCTAAGATTGAATCATTCCTTACCAAGCTCAAGGAAATTGAATCAAAAGTGATTGATGATGCATTCGAAAATAGACAACCGTGGTTTAAGGATGATTATGATGGACAAAAAATCATCGTTACCAAGATGTTCTCTCCTATTATTAAGGTAGATAAGGACAAGAACACAGGAAAGGTTGTTGGTAAATATCCTCCTACAATTCGTTTCAAACTTCCCTATGACAATGAAAATGATCGTTTCAATTTCAATAGTTATAATATGAATGGTGAAGTTATCGATCTTGCAGATATTCTGGCTAAACTCAAAGGTGGTAAGGCACAGTTGATTGTTGAGCTAAATAGTATCTGGTTTGCAGGTGGCAAGTTTGGTTGCACTTGGAAGCTAATCACAGGCAAGTTTCAGCGTTCTATCAGTAATGATATCGCATTTATCGAAGACAGTGACACTGAAAAGGTAGATGATAAAGCTGAAGACGATGAGGATGACGAAGAAGTAGCTGATGTCGTTGCTGATCTTGATAATGTCAAGGTCGAAAATAGTGATGATGAATATTCCGAAGACAGAAAGGAAGAAGTATCAGTTGCTCCTGTCGAGAAAAAGAAAGGTGGTCGCGGTGCTAAAAAATGAATAGTATAATTGCTATTATAAGCCCCATGATGAGTCGTGCTAAAATAGTTGGTTCTTTTTTTTCATCAATAATTTCAACATTATTGACGATAGATGATATGATTATATTTAGAACTCTAAATGCTGTAAAACTTGATAAAACTAAATATAAAACAAATCCAATTATTGCTGTTCTTAATTTTAAGGTATATTGAAAATCTCTTTTTTTTAATTCCTTATCCTCAAGATCTTTCATTTATTTTTCTAATTTTCTATGATATTAATTAAATACACTAAATCTCTTGATATATTATTATTATTAATTATAACAGGACTTTCTATATCCGATAACCATTCAGGTAAACTATTATAAAATTCATTACTATATACACCAATTGCTTTCATAAAATTGCAACATAAAAGAAAATTTGAATTACCATCTTCGAATAATCTGATTATTTCTTTTGCAAAATAATAATAAATTTGATGATTATCTTCCGTTTCATTAATATTTATTATCATATCATTAAAAAACTCATTAAAATTATTATTGTTATTATTTCTAATAGAAATAATTTTGAATAATCGTATTATATTTCTTATTTGTTTTGTATTTAATTTAATAAACCATTGTGTATTTGTATAAAATCCTATTTTTTCAATTACTTGTGATACATCCGTAAATGCTTGTTCAAGAGTTTTCCATTGATTATTATTATAAACCCTATTTAATTTAAAATAATCTATAAAATTGTCAAGATTTATTATTATCTTAGGTATTATTGTTTTTTTTGTATATGGATTCCAATTACCATTAGTTCTAATGAAATATTTAAATTCAATTGCTTTAAAACAATAATAATTATTGTCCTCATTATAGATAAATCTTTCATTTAATGGTATTTCATTAATATTATCAAATGTAAAAGGATCTGTTTCATTAATATAAGTTAAATTTTGTTTGAATATATGAGGTTGTATTAATACATATTTCATAAATCTTTTTAATATTGATAAATAATTTCTGTTTTCATATTTCATATCTATTTTATAAGTATTCAAATTCAATTTATAAATTTTATCTATCAATAAATCATAATTTTGATAATTGATAAGATATGTTGTATTTAGATAATAAAATTTACTTCTTAATGACCATTGTTTTATAAATAAAGTTTTTAATATTTTTTTAAAAATAAATTCTTTTACATAAATATTTGGATTATTATAAATATATTTGAATATTTCGTAAATATCACTAGATGTTCTTATTTGTTTAACACCTATTGCTTCATTAACAATCTCATAAATTATATTTTTATTATTAATATGAAGACTGCAATATTTATTTCTTGTTTTAAAAAAACAACATTTGCAATCATTCACATTTCTGAAAATACAGAAATTATTCATTTATAATTTAAAAAATACCTATCTTAATATATCAAAAATAACTTTATATTTCTTCTGGTATTAATACATGTGCATTAACATAACTATAATAATTATAAATTTTACCATTTAATTCTACATATTTTACTCCATTTTTCATTATTACTTTTCCTTTATTTTTTCTTGCGATTTGAAAATTTTTATGTTTCATTATTTTATAATCATCTTTAATATTTGCCGTATATGATAAATCATTATTATCAACACCCAATGCCCAATTATAACATTTATAACCATTTAATATTGGTTTATTTTGTGAAGAATTAATAATACAATCAAATGAACTTGCTTTTAACATTTGAAGAAAAGTATTTACAATATTCATCTTTTTATTTGCCATCATTTGAATATGTTCATCAGTAGTAATACTATTATCTAATGTTTGAATTGTAAAATTCTTTTCTAATTGTGCTTTAGTAAATTTCATTATATATCTATAAACAGTTACATTTCTATCTTTTAAAGGTAATGTTTCATGTGAACAAGATCGAATTGCACGACCAATAACTTGATCAGTACGAATATTATTCCAATATGGTTCTGTTATTAAAACTCTTCTTACATTTTTAAGAGATAAACCTTCAGCACCACTTGCAGTAATACAAAAGATTTTAACTAATTTTCCATATAATTGATCTAAGTTATCAGGTAATGCTTCTATTAATTTTGGTGGTAGATTTTTAAAATCACCATTAAATAAATTCATTAAATATCTAGTTTTTTCTTTATCAGCACTAAAAATAATAAAACGCTTATTATCATAACTACGATTAAAAACAGATGGATCTGTCAATAAATATTCACCATTTACTTTCTTTATATCAATTTGTCTATATCCATTTTTAATGAGGAATTCACTGAAAAGTCCCAACCCTTCTACTGTTCTAAATTGTGAATAAACTAATACTGACCCTGGTGATGTTTCTATATCAGTATACATTGATGCAAATTTAGGACTTAATTCATTTTTAACATTATCATAAGTTAAATAATCACCTTCGATTAATTCATTGATAGCATTTTTAATATTACGCTCATATTTCTCTGTTATATTTAATGGTTCTGTTTCTAATTTTCTTTTTTCTATTATTTCTTCATCCTCATCTTGATCCATTTCTTTTTTTAATTCTTTTTTAATATCATTAGGATAAAGTCGTTTAATATTTTCTGGAAAACTAAAATTACAAACCATACGACTAAATGCACGATAAACAGATGTTTTATTTTCCATAACACCTGCTTTTTTCATATCCATTTTTCTTTCAATATCTCGAACATCTACATATCTTTTAAATTGATTATCTGTCATTTCTAAATAGCGTGTTTCATCATTATTTCTTTTTGGAAATAATTCACTACCACTTATACTATAATAACTTACTGAACCTAATATTCTTCTCATAAATAAATCTTGATTTTTAATAGTTGGATTTTCATCATCAGTCATATCCAAAAAGTAATTATTGAATTCTTCTAAAGTTGTTGGTAATGCACTAAATTGATGTTTAGCTGTTTTATCTGATGTTAATTTAAGTAATGTCTTAATTTCATCTATTATAGCATTATCATCTTTAGACCATTTATCTTTCTTAATAATTGCTTCTTCATTATTAACTCTTTTATAATTTTTAGGTAATAATGAAATTAATAATTTTTTTCGTTGATTATCAATATGATAATCATCTACCATTGACATTAAATTAGATGATTTTAGTTTAGTTTCAAGATCTTTTTCAGTTAATTCAGCAGGAATTTCATATACAGTCATATAACCTCTAATTAAATTTACTATAGTTGCTATTTCATAAGGATTATTTATTATAGGAGTTCCTGATAATAAAATAAGTTTGCAATCTTGTGCATCCATTAATGCTAAATATACATCACGCGCCAAAGAACTTCCATTAACAATTCTAGAAGCAAAATTATGAACTTCATCAATTATCACAAATGAATTATTAAATGTATTTTCTTTTAGTTTTTTGACTAAATTTTTGTTCAAACCATTATAACTAATAAAAGTATATCTATTTCTGATTATATGTGAAATCATTGCATCTACTAATGGTTTATCTATTTGACTAACAGTTGATTTAATAATGGTTGCATTAGGTATATCATCTTCATATAAAGGAATCCATACTAAACCATCTTTTTTAATGACATCTTTAGCATTTATTGCATATTTTTCCAATAAAATTTTAATTACTTCTGGATCAGTTTTATTTACATTTACTAATTTCCAGTCCTTTTTTAAATTTAAACCAATTGAACTTATTTTTAAAATTTCATTTTCATAATTAACTGCTAATGATGCAGGTGACAATACAAACATTTTCTTTTTATTTATATATCCCTCTGCTGCAGCAATTGATGCACCTGATTTTCCTGAACCTAATTCGTGATATAATAGAGCACCTCTATAAGGACTATTATATTGAACATAATCTTTTATTAATCTTTGTTGTGGAAATAAAGAAACTGATTGACTTGATACATCACAATTTCTATCATTATCACATGCACATGTTAGTTTAGATTTAGATTGATAGTTTTCAGGTCTAAAAGTTTTAAATAATTTTTCACTATATCCAATTCTATTTGGAAGAATCCAATTCATATCAGATTTAGAATAACTTTTATTAGAACTTCGCAAAGATCTTCTTGAAGATTTTTTTATTAAAGGTTTTATTGTTGGTTTTGTTTTAATATCATTAATTAAATTAAATAATTTATATCCCTCTGTTAAAAAATCAGTTGCTGTTGTTTTAGTATTTCTAATTAAATCTCTATTTATAATTTCAATTTCTAATTCATAATTTGTTTTGTCTTCAACAACATTTCCCATTGAAAATTTGACATTTGATAGCATATTTGTTGGATCTCCATTTAAATATCCACTAACTTCTGTAAAATCATATTGAAATAAACCATTTGCTGATACAAATGAAGTTCTATTTTTATAACGATAACCTTTCTTTGATGATTTTTTTAATGCAATTAATAATTTTTTAATTAATGTTTCATCAGTTACTGGTATCTCTTCTTTCATATTAATTTTAATAAATTTGTCTTTAATAATAACTGGTTTATAACCAGTTATTTTTTGTTTATTTAATATTTCTTTTATCATTTCTCGTTTAATATCATTAGTTGATGCATATTTAGCTACTTGTGAATCATCAATAGTTATACGATAATTAATTTTATTATGTATAAAAATGATATCTAATGTTTTAGTTTTTTTTATTTCAAGTCTTTTTGATTCAAATTCAGTAATTATTGAATCAAATGTTTCTTTAGTAATTTTACCATCATATTTTAATTCTAATTCATATTCGTCATTACTTTTAAAAATTTTTATAATTTCTTCAACATTAGAAATTGTTTTGCTGTTAATATTCATTCTATCTATAATAATATAATTTTTTGTTATTATACTAATGAAAAATAATTGAAGAATTATTATAACTTACTAATTTCATATAATGACTTGAATATAAGTATTTAGATGAATAAAAAGCAGTTTCAGATCTTAAATTTATATTAAAATCTCTATTCATATATTTATCATATAATTGAAATGATGGATTTATAAAGGTTGTTATCATAACTAATGATAATGATAAATAATTAAAAAACTTTTTCATTATTATTATTATAATTAATCGTCCTTAAGTATTAAATAATTATTATAACATTTTCCATCTATATTTATAATAACCAACACTACCTTTGGGTGGTAATTTAGGATAATAAATATAATATGTAATTAAAGCTACTGCTATTATAACACCACCAACTATCATTTATTATAGTTTATTTATAATTAAGAATCCTTAAATCATTAAGGATTTCCTAGAACGGTCCATTTTGCTTTTTCAAAAGTAAGATCTCTCTTTCTCATATAAACTATAAATTTTAATGCTTCTTCTTTATTTTCTTCTGATAAAAATAAACTTAATTGATTAAATGATGCTTCGTCATTTCTAAATGCAAATGATAAATCTCGCATTTGAGTTTTATAAATATCAGATATAAACATTGGTTGTTCTTTTAACCATGCATCATATAATTTACGATAACCTTGTTTAGTTTTTTCAACAATTTCTGTTTGATTATTATCATAAGTAATTGTTATTGTTTCAGGAGTGAAAACAATTTCAGTGATTTCATTTTCTAAATAATCCATTTTCTATTTATGAAAATTAAAATAATTATAGCGGAATTTACATAAAGGTAGAAGGTGTGGGGTTCGAACCCACGCATACCGAAGTATAAATGATCTTAAGTCATTCCCCTTAGACCACTCGGGCAACCTTCCGCTAAAATTAACAAAAATAATTAATTGCTATGATTATATATGAAAAGTTATCCTTAAATACTTTTTTTGATATAAATAATATAATAGATACTAAAATAATAGATAAAGATAAATAATGTCTATTTATGTAGGTAATTTTCCTAATGAAAATATTACTGATAATAGATTAAATTTTAATTCATATGTAACATCAAATGTTATATTTTTAAATACCAATTATGATAGTCATCCAAATGCATTAATTAATTTTAAGAATGATTTTTATTTTGGTTTATCTAATTCTGCTTTTGTTTTAAATAAAGGTACCAATAATTTTTTTAATATCAATAATGATAGATCTTATTATAATAATGAAGTTTTTATTAAATCTAATTTAAATACCTCAAATAATTTTACAATAATTAATTCAAATTTTATTATGAGATTACATAATAATAGTAATGCATTTAGTATTAATAATAGCAATGATCAATCACTCTTAAATATTAATAATAGTAATATTAGTTTCAATATTAATAATAGTAATAAGATTAGTATTACTAGTAATAATATTAGATTTAATGAAAATGTGATATTTAATTCGAATAATTCTATATCAATCAATTTTATTAAATCTGCAACTCCAAATATTCCTGTTACTATTGAAAATATTCGCTATAATACTCTTGATGTTATTGATAATATAGCAAAAGGATCATTCGCTATTACAAATGATATAGCTTATAATAAACCATCATTAACTATAAATCGAATACCTGTTAGTAATAATATTATTGAAATTTATAATTCTAATTTAAATTTAAATAATAAATCAAGAGTTTTTTCAATTAATTCAAATGGTTTTATTGGTATAGGAACCAATAATTTAAATACTCCTATTGATATACAATTTGCTGATTCATCTACTTATCCTGTTATATTTAGATATTCATCTTTAAATGATATTTTTTCTATAAATAATCGTGGGTATATTGGTATTGGTACTGTTAATCCTAATAATTATATTGATTTAGTTATTAAAGATGATATTAGAAATAGTATTAATCCACCTATTTTAAATTTTAAATTATCATATGATCCTATTGTTAATTATAAAACTAATAATCCTATTACCTTACAATTTATTGCAGATAGTAATATTATACCAGTTTATAATGATTTAGATGTTATTACTAATTATACACCAGTTATTAGAAACAATTTTATATATAATTTTATTAATCAAAATCAACTTATTGCATCAAATATAAATCCAGCAACACCTGAAATAAGAAGAATATCAATTATTAATACTATAAATAATGATTATATTATTAATTATGGTATTAGTAATATTGTATCCTATAATAGTGCTAGTTATACAGATTTTGAAGATTTGTCAATCCGTAATATAAAATATAAAATTGAATATTCCATTAAATATCCAAAATTTTTATCATTAGATTTAAATGAAAATCTAGCCAATCGTATAAATCCAGTTCAAACAACTACTATTAATAATAATACTATTGATTACCAAATTGAATATACAAATTATATTAAATATCCATCAACAACTAAACCATATAATCTCAATAATTTTATGCTTAAAGAAGAATTGATGACTATTTATGATAGTACAAATAATCCGTTTGGTCCTGATATAAATACAGTGGTAATTAAACTTAAACAGCGTCTTTATATAGAAAGAGGTATTTATCAATTAAATAATTTTATTGATAGTATTAATTATAGTTATCAACCTTCATCTGATTTTATTTATGCTACTTCAAATAATGTTTTTTCTGCTTCTTTAAGTTCTGATGGTCGTTTAAGTTTAGGTGATATAGCACCAACTAATGATTATCAATTATATGTAAATAAAAAAGCAAGAACTAATAATCTTGAATGTCTAAATATTTCTAGTATTCCTAATAGAAAAGTTATTAATTTTAGTTATTGTAATTTATCTAATATTAATAAATTTTTTACTAATTCAAATATATCATCTTATTTAAATGTTAATGAAGGATTTTTTAGTAATATAAATGTTTCAAATTTATATACCACAAGTGTTAATATCAATCAAATTACTACAAGTAATTTAACTTTTACTAGAATTGTAAATCCAAATCTTATTGTAGATTCCAATATTTTTGATTCACGCATTAAAATGATTATCGGATCAGGTATTAATAATACTGATATTACTTCAAATTTTATTCTAGATATTAATGTTAATTCTAATAATAATAATGGTTTAGGTATTTTTAGTTTTCATAATAATACTAATCCTTCATTAGTATTAGGAGGTTATAGCAATAATAACTTTCCTTTTATTAATCTTAATAATATGACAAGTTCATATTCACTTAATTTAAATAATAATAATTTAAATTTAATGAATAATAATAACAATTTTATTTATAAACATAATAATAATCAAAATTTATTTGTAATTGGAAATTCTAATAATGCTATTTTTGATCTCAAACCAGTTAGCATTCCTACTAATTCTACGAATAAAATTGCTTTTGGATTCCCTTATAGATTTTTAACTCAAAATTCGATTTATAATATCAATAATTGGGAAACAATATTCAGCAATAATCAATTAAATTCAAAATCTATGTTTAATGTTTATGGAAATGTTAATCTTTCTTCCATTAATAATACACCTTTTATTAATTGTATTGCAAATGACAAACCATCACCTGAAGAAGTTATAAATGTTTGTATTGGTAATAGTATTACAAGAGATGGTTATTTATTAAATGTTGAAGGTAATGCATTCTTTTCTAGTAATATTTATGTTCAAAGTAATGTTTTTGCATTTGGTACCATTGGTAATGTTTCAGATATTCGAATTAAAGAAAATTTAAATATTATAAATAATCCAATTGATAAAATTGATCAAATTAATGGTTATACATATAGACGCAAAGATACTGGAAAAATTGAAAGTGGATTAGTTGCTCAAGAAGTTTTAAAAATTCTTCCTGAAGTCGTGAATATGAATAATGAATATTATAATATTTCTTATGGAAATCTTAGTGGATTATTAGTAGAAGGAATAAAAGAACTCAATAATCGTTTGAAATCAATTGAACATTTATTAAAGTCTTCTAATCTTTGTAATAATCCATAAATCACTAGTTAAATTTGTATTGCTTATATAATCATAAGGAAGATAGAAATATCCATTATCACCCCAATATGAACCCCATGAATTCCTTAATATAAATTCTTTTTTTGTATCATTATATCCACATAAAACTACAGCGTGACCTCCAATAAATTTATCATTTTCATTTGGTAATCCAATTTTACCTGTTTTTCCTGATGAAAAATTTGTAAAATTACTATAAATTGCTATACCTAATACAATTGGTTCATTTTTATTTAACCAATATTTAATTGTTGGTATTTCATTTGATATTTGTATCCCTTCTATTAAATAATTTAATGTTGCATTATCATATGCATCTTTTGAGGGTTCCTTAAATACATTTTCAATTATATATGACCAATATTTTTCTTCACATAATCCAAATTTTTTTAAACATGTAATACCATCTTTAATAAATGCACCGTTATCTAGATTTGTTTCATTTATTAACAGTCTTTCATTATAATAAAGAAATAATCTTGAACCTCTAAAATTAGTAGTATCATATTCATATATTGAACATAATGCATTTGCTGTACAACTTCCAATTTTACCTTGATCATAAACACCATTAAATTTTGATCTTAAATCTACTATTGGTTTATAATTAGCATCATTTGAATTATTAGTGGTTATATCAGTAGTTATATCATTAATTGAATTATTTAAATTATTGAAACCAATAAAAGATCTCATCATGAATATATATGCATCTGATGAATATATTGATGATAATATATATAAAAGAGGTATTTCGTAATATTTATTTAATAATTGAATAATAAATACTTGTTTATATATATTGAATCCGCATATAATTATTGTTATTCCGCCTATTTGTTTATTATTGGAATCATCTGGAATATCAATGAAAGAACTATTGATATCAAAATTATCATAAATAGCTATTGATATTATAATAGGTTCATTATTAATGAGAGATGAACAAAAACTATTTAAATTTTTTTTTAATTTTATCATTTCAAATTTAAATCTTATTTCATTTGCTTTTTCATAAATTTCTTTTGAAGGTTCATCATTTAGTTTATTTGCATCATAAATATACTCATTTATATCACAAAAACCATATTTTAATAATGATTGAATTGAATTATTAAGATTATATGTATCTGTATTTAATCTTTCATTGTAATAAATAAACATTCTTGAACATCTATAATTTGGTATATCATATTCTATTAATGACGCTAAACAATTAGCAGTACTTCCTAATAATTCATATCTATCTAATGATGGTAATTTATCTCTAAGATCTATTAAATTAATATTATCTTTAAATTTAATATTAAAATCGTTTTTTTCTAATAAATAATTTAAATTTATTGATGGTTCTAAGGTAACATCATAAAAAGTCATAAATATCTATAATTATTATTAGAAGGGAAATTTTTAAAAATGAAAGAATGTCCACCTAATAAGATTTATAATGAAAAAACAGGTAATTGTGTTCTTAAAACTGGTGCTATTGGTAAAAAAATAATGAAAGAATATAAATTGACTAATTATATTAAAGAAGAAACAAAAGAATGTCCACCTGATAAGATTTTAAATCCTAAAACAAATAAATGTGTGTTAAAAACTGGTGCTATTGGCAAGAAAATAATAAAAGAATATAAATTGACTAATTTTATTAAAGAAAAAACAAAAGAATGTCCACCTGATAAGATTTTAAATCCTAAAACAAATAAATGTGTGTTAAAAACTAGTGCTATTGGCAAGAAAATTTTAATGGGTTCTGATGAGATTGATAATAAAAAGAAAAAACTTAAAAAATGTGAGATAGGTAAAATAAGAAATCCATATACTAATAAATGTATAGATGCAAATGGTGCTGTTGCTAAAAAACTAAAAAAAGAAGCACAAAAAAATACTAATATTACTGAAACTAATTATGATAAAACAATTAAAACAAAAAAAGTTGAACCGAAGACTAAAACAAAAACAAAAACTGAAACAAAAGTTACTAAACTGGTTAAAAAACTTGAAGGAGATAAGCCAAAATTTCAATTAAGTAAATTATTAAGTAAAGTATTTACTCATTATCCATTAGATCATAGTTTAGATAAAAAAGCAGTTGAAAGATTTATAGAGGCATCTGATCCATCTGTTAAGAATATATGTAGAAAAATTATAGATAATACTGATCATATATCATTTGAAAAATTATTAACTAGATTAAATTCAAATATTAAAGACTTAATTAAAAAGGTTAAGTTTAATGGTAAAAAGAATCAGGATATATATTGTTATTTGGGTTTAAAAATTACCAATCATTTAATGCAAAAATCAAATTATTGGTTATATTTATACATATCTGAATATATTAAATATAAAACTGAAGGCAAAATAAATGTTATTTTAATTGATAATTTAGATACAATTAAAGATAATAATGCAAATATAATGCTTATTGATGATTGTATTTATTCTGGATCACAAATGGGTTCTACTATAAGATCAATTACATATAAAAATAAAATGACTTTTAATTTTTATTTTTTGATTCCATTTATGTCTAAAAAAGGTAAAAAATATATAGAAGAAAATTTTAATGCAAACACTTTTTTGTCAAATAATAATTGCAAAATTATATTTTTAGATCATATTTATTTTATAACTGAAATTAATAATATATTAACTATTGATGAAATTGATAAAATAAGTAAATTTTATAATGGAATAGTTTCATTTAATAATAAATATCTCATATATTTTGATCATAAATTAGCAGATGTTGTTTCAACTATAACTGGATTTTTTCTTGGTATTGTTCCTTGTAAGAAAAATATTAAATTAATCATAGATTTAAAATTTACATATTTTGATCGTATTATAGTACCTGATAAATATATTAATAATTTTATAGTTATACCTATAATTAAAAATTGTAGTAATTATAGTAATAAGTTAAATTTAACAAGTCCTAAATGTCCAGCACCTCCTTATAAATCAAGTTTTAAAAATTTTATTAAAAAAATTAAAATAAATAAAAAACCTAAATCTTTATCATTTGAAAAAAACCGAATTATAACAAATAAAATAAAATCCTATTAAATCTGGTTTTTAAATTTTTATTACATTTAAGTAAGATGAAAATTAAAAGGTGTCCACCTAATAAAATTCTAAATCCCAAAACTGATAGATGTGTATTAAAAACAGGTGCAATTGGTAAGGAACTATTAAAAGGTATTAAAAATATTAAAGAGAGTATTAAAAATAATGATAAAAAAGAATGTCCACCTGATAAAATTTTAAATCCTAAAACTGATCGTTGTGTATTAAAATCAGGTCCTATTGGCAAACAATTATTAAAAGATTTAATAAATTTAAAAAAAGAAACTAAATCATCTAAAATTCAAAAAGAACTTGATTTAGTTAAGAAACTTAAAGAACCTAAGGAAAAAAAACCTAAAGAACCTAAAGTCCCTAAGGAACCCAAGGAAAAAAAGAAACCAAAGGAACCGGAGGACTATAAATATGTAAAGGATGAAAAGCGCCATAAGAAACATTCCATAAATAGTAATAAATTAATTAAAATAGTAAAACCTTCTGTTTTTGATGATAAAATAAACAAATTATTAGATGAAAAATTAGAAAAACATTTTGGCAAACCTCATATGAATGGTATTATTGCTAATATAAAATTTCTTACAAATATATTTGAAAAAAAAGATCATTCATTTATTGAAAAAAATATAACTGGTTTTATTAATGCAACTGATAGTTCAATAAAATCAATATGTAAAAATTTAATTAAAAATTCTATATATATATCATTTAGTGATTTTTTATATAGGTTAAATTTGAATATATCTTCATTTTTATATGATTTTGTTAAAGATGAGAATTATTTAAGTAGAGTTATTTATATTAATATGCTTTATACTTATAATATTTATAATAATTGGCTATTTTTATATATTGAATGCATTATTAAATGTCTCACTAATAATGCTGTAAAAGTTGCATTTATTAATTCTGTAAAAGCGATAAATAGTATCAATAAAAATGATACTATACTTTTTATAAATGATTGCTATTATGATGCTAATGATTTTGAAGATATTATAAATAATGATATTATTAAGCGTAATCTTGATATGTTTGATTCAATAAATTTTCATATATTAGTACCATTCATATCTAATACAGCTATTAGTAAAATGGTTGATATTTTTAATAAGAAAATTCCCAAAAGTTCTAAATTGACTTTTGCAACATATAAATATGTTTTCTATGATGTTAATCATGTTATAAGTAAAAATGATATAAAAAAATTAAATTCACTTTATAAATTTGATTTTAACAATAAATTTATGATTTATTTTAATCATTCTATTGGTAATGATAGTAATATTATTACTCCTATTTATGCAGGTATTGTATATAATAAAAAAAATGAAACCTATATTAAAAATGTAAAATATTTATCATCAAATGCATTCAAACTTTTAGATAGAATACCGCTTATTAATAATTGCAAAGACTTTTTATATGATTGTATTCCTAAAATTATGAATTCAAATGATTATAGAGCATATGAAATTTTGGTTTCAAATATTGATAAAAAAATGAAGAATAAAACTAAAAAAGGTGATACTGATAAAAATAAAATAGTTAATGATAGTTTTGATAATATTGAAGATATTAATGAATTTAAAAAAATAGTTCAAAATAAATATGGAGTTCCAGAAAAAAATAAACTAAGTGAATTATTAAAAAATACTTTTAAACTTTTTCCATTAAATCATAGTCTTGATAAAGATGCTGTCAAAAAATTTATCAATGCTTCTGATCCTGAAATAAGAGACATTTGTAAAAAAATAATTAATGGAACTGAATATATATCATTTGAAACTTTTATTACAAAAATAAATTTAAATATTTATTATTTAGTTGCATTAAATATAACTAAAAATAAGGATGGATACATGAGACCAATGTTTGCATATTTAGGCAGTCACATTAGAAGTTTAAAAAATAAATCTAATTATTGGTTATATTTATATATAAATGAATTTATTAGATATATCACAAATGACAGAGAAAAACTCAATTTAATTATTTCTATTAATGATATACATGTTAATAGTGATGATATTGTTGTTTTAATAGATGATTGTATTTATTCAGGACAGCAAATGGGAAATACTGTAAATTTAATAGTAAACACAGAAATGAAAGCAATTAATTATTATTTATTAGTGCCTTATATTACAAAAATTGGTATTAGTCGAATTAATCGATCATTTAATAGTAATATTTTTAATTCAAAATCTAAATCTAAATTAATATTTGCTAAATATTTACATAATCCTAAATTAATACAAGATGTTATAACAAGAGAAGAACTGGCAAAAATTAATTTATATTATAAACCTTTTATGAATTTTTATAATAAATCGCTTATTTATTTTGATCATAAATTAGCTGATATAGTTTCTACTATTACTGTATTTTATTTAGGATTAATTCCCAATGAAAAAAATTTAAAAACATTTCAAGAAATGCAAATAAACGATATTAAAAAATATGGATATTTTATGTTAGAACCATCTGCTATTTTAAATAAATTAGATTTAATACCCATAATTAAAAATTGTAGTCATTATACACAGGATATCGATATGTGGAGTCCTCAATGTCCAGCTCCACCTTATAAGAAAACATTCAAAAAATTTATCAATTATATTAAATCTAATAATGGCGATAAGAAATATAATTCTTTATCATTATCATTTAAAAAAGAAAAACCAAATAAAAAATATAAATCATTTTAGGAAAGAAAATGGTTATTAATATCCGAACATTTCTTCAAGATAATCATAATTATTATCAAGTAAATATTTATTAATTCTTCGAGGATGCATAATTTCCATAATTAATTCTTCAGCAAGTGGTTCAAATCTTTTCTTTATTTTATCATAATCTAATTTGAATATTATTGGATTATTTGATAATTGTCCCCAATATAATTTCATTTTAATATTTTTTAATATTTCAATCACTCTAGGATTTCTATTTCTACATAAATTACATAAATTTAATTTATCCATATTTTTTAATAATAAATCAATTGCTTTATCATTTGGATTTTTTGATAAAGAATCCCAATTAATTTTTTCATAATTTTTAATTAAAAATTCAACAATTTTATCATTATTAACCGCAGATAAATTATACCATGATATTTTATCAGGATTATTTTCTAGCAATTTAAGTATCTTTGGATTTGCATTCTTACATAAATAATACCAATTAATTTTACTTTGATTTGCAATTAATATATCAATTGCCTTATCATTTTCATTTTGAGATAAATAATACCAATTAATCTTATTTTGATTCTTAATTATTAAATCAATAGCATCATCATTTTTATTTAATGATAATATATCCCAATTTATTTCATTTGGTATTGGAACAGTTCTTTGATTTGTCAATGGACAATATTCAATTGCAAATTTAACAATATTAGGATTTGTATTGTGAAATAGATGACTCCATGCAACCTTTTCTAAATTATTTTTTAATATTGGTATTATATCATCGCTATTATTAAATGATAAATAATACCAACATATTAAATCTGGATTATTTTTCAGTAATTTAACTTGATGAGGATTTAATGATAATTTCCATCTACACAATTTATTCATATTATCAATTGCAAATTGTTCATCTTTAATTATTTCTGAAAATCTTGTCCAAATTATTTTATCAGGATGATCTTTTAAATAATCTTCAGCTAATGGATTGCCTGATAATTCACACCAATCTATCTTTGATTCATCTATCCAATCATGAAGTTTATAATAAACCATTATTTTATAATGACAATTATATATTATTATAAAATCAATTTTTATAATAAATAATTAAAGAAGACAAATGAAAAATTGCCCTCGAGATAAAATATATAACCCTTTGACTGAAAGATGCATTAATATTAATGGAGCAACTTATAAAAAATTAGTGAGTTTAAAAATAATTAAATCTGATAATAAAAAATGTCCTGAAAATAAAATTTTAAATACTAAAACAAATAGATGTGTTTCTGTTGATAGTAATATTGGCAAAAAAATAATTTTGAAATATAAATTTTTAGATTGGGAAAAAAATAGTTGCTATATTGATAGTCTCTTTCTTACTTTATTTTATAGTAAAAATAAATTTATTAAAAATGAAATTTTAAAAGCGCCAATTAATGATTATGGTAATAGTAAATTAAAAGAAATTGGTAAAAAAATTAAAATTGAATTAATTAAAATTTATAAAAGAGAAAATATAAATACTTGTACTAATATCAGAAAATTATTTGACAATTATTATAAACTTTTGAAAATTATAAAACCAAAATTTAAATTAATAAGTTCTAATGATAATTGGATAGCATCTCAACTTGATGTATTTGAATTATTAGAACTTTTAACTACTATATTTAAAATTAAAAATACTACTAAAATAATTGATGCAAATAATCCTCCTTTTTATAGCAATTTTGTAAATATGGTACCTATTGATTTTTTAATGACTGATCAATTACATATTGAAAATATTTATCCATCTTATGAGACTACTTATAAATTAAGTGATTCTGATGCATATATTGATTCTTATGGTATTAAACATACTACATATATTAAAAAAACAGAAATTTTAAAAGCACCATATTTGATGATTAGAATTTCAAGAAATTTTGCAGGTGTAAAATCAAGAGTAAAAGTTATACCTCCAGTTTCCCTTAAATTAAAAGAAAATAAATCTAAATTATATCTCTCATCAATGATAATTCATTATGGTACAAATAAATCAGGTCACTATATATCTTTAATTAAAATTGATGATATATGGTACGAATATGATGATTTAATTAATAAATTTAAAGAAATTGGAACCTTAAAAGACATCATTGCAAATTCAAATTATACACGAGGAATTGTAGGTCTAGTTTATGAATAAAAACAAAAAGTATTGAATACCAATCGTTTATATGCAACTAAAGCTTACTCGTCAATCAAAGCCATAATCTCCTGAGAATTTTCAATTGCCCACAACACAGCTCCATCATAACCTCTCCTCAAAAGACTAGATAGAACCAGATTAAAAGCAAAGGCGCCCTCAACTGATTTAAATTCGCTATGGCAATCATTAATGTAATTCCAAATTTCATTTTCATTGACACCGGTGAGGTCGTCAAGATGAGACTTAATAAACTCAAAGAGAGCTGAAGATTTAATCTCCACTTTCCTTAAGAATTCAATACCTGCACTCGAAAAATCATTCTGAAGTTCAGCAATCAATTGATCTGTCATATTTGACAATTTTTATTATTAAACTCATTTATCAATTTTTATTTAAATATTTGAAATATAATACATATTAAGTAATTAAAAACTATTTATGCTCATTGTAGGTATCCCTAAAGAAATTAAAGCAAATGAATATCGCGTATCAATGACACCTACAGATGTAGATAAATTAACTAATTTAGGTATTCAAGTATATATTCAATCTAATGCTGGTATTGGTGCTAATTTTACAAATAAGGAATATTCTGATGCTGGTGCAATTATTTGTTTAACAATTGAAGAAGTTTATAATAAGGCATCTTTAATTGTAAAAGTAAAAGAACCACAACCTGAAGAATTTAAATTAATTAATAGTAAACATACTGTCTTTACATTTTTTCATTTTGCTAGTTCTTCTGAATTACTCAAAGCAATGATCGATAGTAAAGCTACATGTATTGCTTATGAAACTCTAAAAACAAAAGATGATAAATTCCCTATTCTTGCTGAAATGTCAAAAATTGCAGGAGAAGAAGCAATTTATGAAGCAAATAGATTTAGATTTGATTTTATGAATAATAATTATAATCACAATAATGATGAAGTTACAATTATAGGTGTTGGTAATGTTGGTAAGGCGGCAGCATATAAAGCGCGTGAAATGAAATATACTACTATTAATCTTATTGACAGAGATTTTGAAAAATTAAAAGAATTTGAAAAAGAAGGTTTTAATATTCATGAAATGAATGAACTTAATTTAAGTAAATTATTAATGAGATCTAATATAGTTATAGGATCCATTTATAATAATGGTGAAAAAGCCAAAAAATTAATTATAAATGATTTACTTGTTCTTATGCCCAAAGATTCACTTTTCATGGATGTTGCAATTGATCAAGGAGGAATGACTGAAAAATCTAAACCTACTACTGTTACAAATCCTTTAATTAAATATCATAATACTTATATTTATTGTGTTCCAAATATTCCAAGCAATGTTCCTAATAAAGCATCCATTAATTTATCTAATGTTATTTGTCCATATGTTATTTCATTAGCACAAGAAAAAATAAATGACGAAATAGAATCTGGTATTAATGTTAAAAATGGTGAAATTATTCATTCAAAGTTGAGATTATTATTACTTCCTCTTATGCTTTAAATTTTTAACTATTATTTTTCATTTGTAATAAACATTTTCTAATTGAATCTTTAATTGGTAACAATGATGGATATAATTGTTGAATTTTTGTGGTGTCTAGATGATTATTACTTCTTTTTGATTTGAGAACCTTATCTTGGTCTTCAATTGTAAAATTTGTCCATTTAAATGATGGATCAACAATGTCTCTATACATTTCCAAAATCTCATTATGACTTATTAAATCAGGATTAACTAAATTAATAGTTCCTGTTTGATTTTTTTTAATCATATCAAGAATAATTGGATAAAAATCAGGTAATACTGTCATACTATTAGGAATTGAACAAATTTTTTCATAACTAGTAATTTTTGTTATGAAATTTCTTGGATGATGAAAATCTACAATTGGCATTCGTATTCTTAAATTTAATGTTGTTGGATAAAATCTCATTAAACGATCAGTGAAACCTTTAACTGTTGAATAAGATGATCCAAAGAAATCTGGGTCATCAGATTCATAATAACTTTTATTTGTTGGATCTTGTTGACTAAAAATACATCCAGTTCCTAAATAAGTATAATGAATGTTATGTTTTTGAGCTAAATTTGCTAAAACTATTGGAGCATAAAGATTATCTCTGACATTCTCGCGTAATTTTCCTTCTTGTTCAAGATAATCAATTGTATTAAAACCCTCACCATAAGTTCTTCCAATAAAACTTATGATATGGGTTGGACTATGTGCAATAATTATATCATTTACTAACACTTCATTATCTGCACGAACATTTGTTTCAATATAACTAAAATCATCATTATCTTTCTCAACATCTTTAATATAATTTAAAAATTGATCACCAATCCATCCTTTTGAACCAAAAATAAGTAGTTTGACTTTTGTCATTTATAATTATTATGATTATCATAATAATTAATTCTTTATATCCATAAATTCATTAACATCAATCCATTTATCGAAAGCTTTTGAATGATATTCATAATATGTATAATATACATCATTTTTATTATAAAATCCTGCAACATGACTAAATGAACTTGATCCTAATACTAATACATCTGCTTTACATAAATGATGAAAAGTTGAAAAATTATCCATTGTCAAATAAAAATTTAAATAAGGAATTTTTCTTAAATCTTTATATCTAATATCAAAATATTTTTCTTGTGAAAAGATATGAAATTCAGCATTATCATATTTATCTTTTAATTTTTCAATTAATTTAATATAATAGTCAGATGTTAAATAAAATCGAGGAGTAATACCATTATGATAATTATAATTATCACATGTATTATCTAAATCACTATAAACTCTAATATGAATTGCAATATTTATTTTATTTTTATTATAAATTAAAGGTCTATCTTTATTTGCCTGATCATATAATTCAATAATTTCATTTTGAATTGGCAAATAATATTCATTTGGATTATTATAAGTAATTAAATATGGTAATTTAATATAAACTAATACATCTAAATTTTTATTTTGAATTAATTGTGTTAACATTGGATAATTTAATACATCAATGTAAATTGGATTTATAATATTATTTTTATTTAATTCTTCTTGTGAAATTGCATATTTCTTTAAATTAAAAAAAGAATCCCATTGTTCGTCATATTCAATGTCATCTATTTTATTATCATTATGACCAATATTAACTTTTATATGAGCAAATGGTATTCCTATTTTTTTTGATAATGCTAATAATGATAATATTCTTTGATAAATTGCACCGGCTCCTTCAATTTCATAATAATTTTCTTTAGTTCGAATTAGTGAATTATATAAAATAATCATTGATATATCATAATTATCATTATAAAAATAAGTTTTATATCTGTCTACATATTAAAAATAATAATAACTTTAAATAGATATGATTAGAACTAGTGTATATAAAGCTTATAAAAAATTTAAAAATTATAAAGAAGAAAAAGGTAAGTTATTAAAACAACAAGTATTTTTATCTAATTATATTGAAGATAATTATGATTCAATTGATAAAATGCTTTTATTTCATGGCATTGGAACTGGTAAGACTTGCACTTCAATTACAATAGCAGAAACCATTATGAAAATTAATAAAAGAATGAGTATTCTAGTTATTTTACCTGCTAGACTTAAAACCAATTTTATTGATGAATTAATATCTGAAAAATGTCAATTAGATTTTAAATATATATCAAAAGAAGATTTTAATCGTTTTAATGATCCGAATGTTTCAAGTGATGATAAAAATAAAATTAGAATTAAATTTAATAAGAAAATAAGTGAGAAATATGAAATTATTTCATATGAACGATTACGACTAATGTTATTAAAATCAACAGATTATAAGAAAACTATTAGTGAATTAACTAAAAATCGCATAATAATAATTGATGAAGTTCATAATTTAATAGCTTCAAGAATAACACCTGTGTATTTTAATGAAATTCTTAAATCAAAAGTTCTTGATAAAAAAACACATACTATTAATGCTATAATATTAAGATTAATGACTAGATTATCTCATAAAACTTCTAAATTCTTTTTATTAACTGCAACTCCTATTTTTGATAATTTCGGACAATTTACTCAACTAGTTCTTAATTTACGACCAGATTCTAATCCTGATAATAAAAAACTTGATTATTTAATAAATCAAATTAAAGGTAAAGTTAGTTTTTATAAATTTAAAGATAGAAGTGATTTTCCAACCGTCGAAGTTATACAAGAAAAAGTTCAATTGAGTAAAAAACAAATAACTGCTATAAAAGCTCTTAAAAATGAAATTAATGATGAAAGTAATGATTATGATGATTATGATGATAGTAATGATTATGATGATTATGATAAATCAGATAATATAGAAGGTAATCATTTTTGTATTAATGAGCGTCAATTATCAATTTCACTATTAAATAAAAATAATAAAGATATTATTTTTAAAAATCTTGATCAATATGCACCTAAATTAAATTTATTATTTAAATTATTAAAATTACCAGGAAAACATGTAATCTTTTCTAATTTTATTCAATATTGTTTAGAATTAATTGCTGAATATCTTAAATCAAAAGGATGGAGTGATTTTACTAAAAATGGTATTACTAAAAATAAAACTTTTGTTTTATGGGATGCATCATTAAATGATAATCAAAAACAAGAAGTTAGAGCTATTTTAAATTCAAAGAAAAATATGCGAGGTGAAATAATAAAGGTTGTTCTTGGTTCACCTTCCATAAAAGAAGGAATATCTTTTAAACATATTCAACATTTACATCAAATTGATCCTGTTTGGAATAGTTCTGCAAAAGAACAAATTGAAGGTCGTTGTATTAGATATAAATCACATGAAGATATTCCAATTGATGATAAAACTCTAAAAAGACATGTTGTTATTCATAATTATATTGGAACATTTGATATAAATAAAAAAAATTCAAAAGAAGATATTAAAAATCAAACTTGTGATGAATATATATATGATACTATAATTGAAAAAAAGAAAAAAGTAATTAGTGAAATTGAAAGACTCTTAGGTAAGGTTTCAATTGATTATTATCTATGGACAAATACTGAAAAGTCTCCTCGATTACATTCTAAATCTTCTTTAATTACTGTTAGATCTGCTGAAAGAAATCTTAAAAATATTTTAAAAATACCTAATATTGGTCCAAAGAAAATTGATAAGGTTTATAAGTGTCCTAAACAACGCACACCAATTGATGGTAAATGTAAAAATCCTAAATATCCATTTTTATTTCCCAATAAATATGGAATAGATTGTTGTTTTGCTAAAAATAAGATTATTAAAAGTTCATGTCCTGTAATACGCAGACCAATTGATGGTGAATGTAAAAATCCTAAATATCCTTATTTATATAAAAATAGTAAAGGTGATTTATGTTGCTATGCAAAAAACAAAAAAAAGTTGAATTATAATTAGAATGAATAATAAAAATCAATTACAATTAATTTATAAAATTCATACAAAATGGTTAGAAAATCAAACAAAATTTATTAAATTACTTAAAATCAAAAGAAATCAAGATTTAATATCATCTTATTATAATAATCAAGGTAATAATGATTATTTTATTACTTTTTTAGTTACTAATCAAAAATTTAAAAATAGATTCATCAGTATTCATAGATTATTCCTTAAATTAATTTTAATTATGAAATCTGCTATGATTATTAAAACTGTTAATAAAGTTAATATTGATAAATATAGATTACTATTAAGAAAGAAAAAAAGAGATTATAATAATATTAAAGAATTATTAGAAGAATTTTTAAATATTAAAAAGAAAATTAAATATTTTGTTTCTAATTCATATATACATAATTCATTATTCTTTAATATTTCAAATATTAAATATAAATATTATTATAAAAATCAAATTGATGTAAAAAAATTTAAATGTGAAGAATCACATTGTAATGATAGAACAAGTGAAGAAAGAAATAAAATTTATGATGATTTTATAAATGAAAAAAAGAAAATAAAATCAAATGGGGATAATAGAGCAATTAAAATTAATAATTTTATAAATTCAAATGCTTTTAAGAGATTTTATGAATGTTTTTATAATAATTGCAATAGATCATTTTTATCATTTTTAAGAAGTAAAGCAAATTATTATTTTGCAAATGAATCACTTAAAACACCAATAATTGGTCGCAAATATAAAAAAGATTTTAATGATCTTATTAAAAGTCTAATGTATTCAAAAGTTAAGAATTTTAAAGATTTTTTATTTGCCGTTGGTAAATATTGGAAATTTGTTATTAAATTAAATATTTATATTTGATTTTAATAGTAATAAAATATAAGAATGATTATGAAAGTGAATGATTCTATTATTAATGACATGTGCAAGAATAGTGGAAATGGTATGTATTTATCACTTACATTAAGTATAATTTTTCTTATTTTAATTATTGTTAGTCTTAATAATCTTGAAAAATCAAAATGTAAATGCTCTGATATACCTGAAAAAAGATTTTTAAGAGAATGGTTTATCTTTATGATTATCATGCAATCTCTCTTTATCTTTTTCTTTTTAATAGGTAAAGAACCTTGTTATGTGCGTTTCCTTAACAATTATTATCTTTATATAATTTCCATGATTTTTGGAATTATTAATATAGTTATGTTAATTAGATTAATTCTTTATTTACGAATTCTGAGAAATAATTGTCCATGTGGTTATGGTAATATAGAAAAATTTCTATTTTGGTTATTAGTAATTCAATTTTCTATCATCGCATTATTTTTATTGATTATAATAATCATGGCTATTGCAACTGCTTTTATGTTTATTAAAAAATAATTATAATAGTTAGAATGGCTATTGACAAAAAGAAGAAATCATTTAATGTTGAAAAACTGAAAAATGATATGATAAAAATGATTGAAATTAAATTTTGCCCCACTTATAATAAAATTATTTATGGTGTTTATACATTTAGTTTTTTATTTACCATTTTAATTATTATCAGTTTAAGTAAAATTGAACAATTATCATGTGATTGTGCGAATATACCTGATAAAAAATTTATTAAAGAATGGTTCATATTCAGTTTAATATTTAATTTTATTATTTTGATTGCATTTATTTTCAGTGACAAAGCATGTTATTTCTACATGACTAATAATGCTATTCCATATGTATTAATATCATTAGTTCAATTAATATCATTTGTGATGTTAATTAGATTAATTGCTTATTTAAATATTCTCAGAAAAGGTTGTGAATGCGGTTATGGTAAATTAGAAAATTTCTTATTTTGGTATTTAGTTGTAGCATTATCAATAATTGCTTTATTTATAATTGGAATTTTAATAATTGGAATATTTGGAATAATAAAAACTATGTATCAATAATTATTTAAAAATTGTTATCTTTTGTACCTCCTTCATATATATAACCATGACCTTCATTGATCATTTGAGCATTTATTGATAAATCAAATTGTGATTTATCATCTAATTGTTCAAAATTAGTTTGTTCATTAAATGCTGTGATTAATAATCTTCCATATTTATCAAATTCGCCACACTTAATTTTAATTAAAGTTGAATGATTTTCTTTTAAATCATTTGAATTTGTACATAAAAACCATAATCTTTCTTTTGCTTCATATGCTCTTTTTTTCTTTTCATCTCTTTTTGGATCTTTCAGAGATGGTTTCATTTCACATGTATCATAACCTGTAAATCGTGCTTTCATTCTCATTGGCATTTGATTATATATAAATAAAATGTCTCCTGTATCTCCATCGTAATTTGAAAGTAATTTAGCATAAGTTATCAATCCCTTTAAAGAAAAAAGAGGATATTTATCAACAGTTGCATTCATTAATAATTGTTTATCATTATTAGTGGTCATTTAATTATTATTATTATTTTAAATTCTTTAAATAATTATCAATCTTAGTTATAAAATTGCTATTTATTTTTTGTTCAATATATTTATCTATTAATTCTACTATACTTGATGGTAATATAGTTTTAATAATATATTTAAGTTTAACTATTGACGATGTTTCACTTACTTTTTCTATAATTGTAATAATTTTAAGATTTATAAATTTTAATATTAAGTTTGCTATTTTATTTATTAAATTTGCTTTAATTTTAAGTTGAATTATTTTATCATTATTCTCAATTAATTTAAATTTGATTTTTATAGGAATTACATTATTAGTTATTATAGTACTTGCTAATGTTTTAAAAGTTTCTGGTATATCATTAACAGTAAATTCAATAAAATCCTTTCTTTTATTTCCCTTCCAAATCCCTTGTTTATATTCCTTTAAATCATCTATTATTTTAATTATTTCACTATTATTATTTGTAGTTATATCAAATAAATGTTTATAATTTTGATTATATTGAAATAATAATTCTTTTTCTATCATTGTTGTTGATTTAGTAGATAATCTATATATAATACTTATATAAGTAATGTTATTAAAGATAATTATTTATTATCTTATGAAAAAATAAGGATTTTTAAGCGAGTTTTGATTCAATATCAAGAAGTTTTGAATAAACCATTTGTAGGGTTACTGGATGATTTAGCATACGCTGATATTGTCGTTTCTTTTTATTTGCTTGATATACTTGAATGTCTTGAGTAGTAATTTTAAATCTTGAGGCAGCATCATCAAGAGTAATTGAATGATCATTATCAACAAGTGATAATGCTTTTACAATTAGTCGAGTTTTAATACTGCCTTCAGTTCGCTGTAGTTCCTTTGCTACATCAGTAAAACTGACACCCTCATTAATTTTATCAAGTAGAGCATTATCTTCTTCTGTTTCCCATTTTAAACCTGCACGAGATGTTTCAGGATTCTCGCGTTGCTTTCGCAGTTTCTCTTGAAATTGATAATTGGATGTCATGTGTATCTATAGGATTTTTCCTATTTCATTAATAATAATTAATTCTTATATCATTTTATATCAATAAAATAAAATTTTAGTATCTTATCTATTATCTTATGATTATAATCTATTTTATTTCTTTCAGCAATATAAATAATTGTTAATGCAAATGAATAATAATCTGCTAATTTCAGAAAATAATTTGAATCTTCCTTAATTTCACTGATTTTTCTTGTTTGTCTTGTTTGTCTTGGTTTTTCTTCTGTTGGAACTATTTTAGATAATTTTGAATATTTAGATACTACTTGACTATAAGTTGATTCAACTAATTGTGTTATTAATTTTGGTTTTTTTAGATTATCTAATACAGGGTATGTTATTATTTCTGCATCATATATATATCTATAAAATGGATATAATACACCCAATCTATAAAATTTTATAGGATGATTATAAGTTAAATTTCCATTTTTGGAATTAATAAAAGTTGATGCTTGATCTTTAATATAATTTGAAGATTCCCAATCTATTAATTTAAATCTTTTTCTACATAAAATTATATTATCAGGTTTAATATCATTATGAATATAATTATTTGCATTTAATATATTTAAAATTTCCATTATTTCATTAATGCATTTATTCAAAGTTTTTTCTGTAAATTGAATATTATCAAGTGTTTTATAACATTTTTCTAAAAAAATATAATGATTATTGTTAAATATAATACCATAAACATCATGATTTTTATATTTAAATCCTTTTTTTACAGTAGTATATTTACTAATATCACCTTTAAATATACCTATTAATTGTTTATATGCATCCAATTCATTATTAAAATTCTTATAATTAGATCCAAACATAAAACTAGAACTTTCAAATTTTTTTGCTAAAACCTTTTCTGATCTCTTTTTTATTAATTTCAATATTTCTTCTTTACTTTTAATTTTTATTTCTTCTTTTACCGTTACTAATTTTATTTCTGTTGAATCATCTGTAATTTGCATCAAATCTTCATATAATGTTTGTTTATCTTCACTATTTTTATTATATAATTCCATTACAACACCTTTAAAACCTCTATTTAAAACTTTACCACCTTTAATGATAACTCTCATTATTTTTTAATATTTCTAATAATACCTATTTAAAAATAATTTACGATTCTTATTTAATAATCATTCTTATGGTTGCATATATTGCACCTCAAACATTTAGAGAATGGCACCCTATTGGTATTACAAAATCTATTAATGTAAATAAACCATTTGTTTTTAATATTGGAACATTGCCTATGCTTTTATGGTTTGCAAATAATAAAAATAATCCAAATGCAATGATTAATGTTTGTAAATTTTTAGGCAATAATTTAAAGAATAGTAGAGTAGAAAATAATTCACTAATTTCGCCATTTTATAGTCAGATATATGATGAATCTGATAATTTCGGATCTATTGTTAAAAGCAATGGTTTATATTGGTGGAGTTATAAATCATATTCAAAAATGCCTTATATTAATAAAATAATTAAAACAAATAATCAACCTTATAATTATAATATTGATATTAATATTGATCTTATTACTTTCATCTTAAATTTTATCAGTTTCTTTGATAATAATCATAATAATCATAATAATCATAATAATCATTTTTATCATAATAAAAATAAAAAATTAATTGTAATTATCAATGATAATTTTAAAATCTTTTTTAAATATCCCTATTCTATCATTATTAAAACCAGAAAATTTAAAGGATCTTATATTATTTCAATTCTTCCCATTAATTTTATTAAATTGCGTTTATTCATAACATCATATAATCCTTATGGAAGTTTATTATCAATGATTTATATGAATTATATTAAATATATTTTTGAACATGAAATTACAACGAATAATATTTATATTAAGAATTATTTCTTATTTAAAAAGGGTATTAATGCTAATAATAAATATTTTGAATTAATTTATCAAATGTTTAAGGATTATATGTTTTTAACTGAAGTAACTGTTAATCAATTAATGATTAACAAAAATTTCTACTAAAAAATGATTATTATTCTATTTAATATGATATTATTATGACTACAGATATCGAAGATTTAGTATTAATTAAAAATGAATTATCAAAATCTGATAAGGATTCATTTGATTCAATTGCTTTTATTAAGAGGATTAAAAAGGAATTTAAAATTAATTGTTCCAAGATTAATCTTATTAATGCTTATAATGAACTTGGTTTAGATGATTATCAATTTAAGTCTAAAATAATCAAAAAAGTTCAAAAATCACAATCAGGTATTGTAAGTATTACAGTTCTTACAAGTGGTACACCTGAATATACTAATAAAGATGGTGAGCGAATTAAAGGAACTTTCAGTTGTCTTCATAAATGTTCTTTCTGTCCTGATGAAAAACCAAGTGCTGATAATGGATGGGTTCAACAACCTAAAAGTTATTTATATACTGAACCTGCTGTATTACGCGCAAATCAGAACGATTTCGATCCAATTAAACAAATGAATTCTCGCATTTCATCATTAATCAGAATGGGACATATTGTTGATAAAATTGAATTATTAGTTTTAGGTGGCACATGGAGTGAATATCCAAAGGAATATCAAGATGAATTTATAACTGCTCTTTACTACAGTGCAAATGTTTATTTTGATGAACATAAAAGAGATATTCAAACTCTAGAATATGAAATTATGATGAATGAAGAAGCTAAAATTCATATTATTGGATTAACTTTAGAAATGAGAAGTGATAGTATTAATATTAATGAAATTAAAAGACTTCGTCGTTTTAATTGTACACGAGTTCAATTAGGTATTCAACATACTAATAATGAAGTCTTAAAAATGAATAATCGAGGCGAATCAGTTCAAACAACTATCAGAGCTTTAAGATTATTAAAAAATAATTGTTATAAAATTGATGCACATCTTATGTTAAATTTATACGGAAGTTCACCTGAATTAGATAGACAGATGTTAAATGAAATTATTGAAAATGAAGATTTGCAAGTTGATCAATTAAAGATTTATCCATGTGCTATTGTTCCTTTTACTAAGATTAAGGAATTATACGAGGCAGGTATTTATAAGCCTTATGAGGATAAATATTTATTTGAAATTATTAAGGAATTTAAAATTAAAATTAAAAAATATTTCAGAATTAATCGAATCATTAGAGATATTTCAGGACATTATATTATTGCAGGATATCCTCAAGAGTTTACAAATCTGCGTCAGGTTTTAAATGCAGATATGATTAAAAATAATTGGAGATGTAAATGTATTCGCTGTAGAGAAGTTAAAGGTAATAAAATTAATTTTGAAGATATCAAATTGGAAATTATTGAATATAAAGGTAATGGCGGTAGCGAATATTTCATTTCATATGAAACTGATAAATATTTAATCGGTTTTATTAGATTGCGACTTAATTATGATTATTCTGATGGTAAAATAATTGATGATTTAATTGGTTGTGCATTGATTCGCGAACTTCATGTATATTCAACATTATCGAATGTTGGTAATGATCTGGGATGTCATTCATTACAACATAAAGGTTTCGGAAAAGCTCTTATTTCAAAAGCAGAAGAAATTGCTAGGGAAAAAGGATTTCCAAAAATGGCAATAATTGCTGGAACTGGTGTTCGCAATTATTATAAAAAACAAGGTTATGAATTAAAAAATACCTATATGATTAAAAAAATCGCCTAAATAAATTGCTATAATCAATACATATAAGTAATCTATTTTTGATTGGATATCTTTAATTTTATTTATGAGATTTATACTAGTATTATTATTCATTTGCAATTGAAATTCATCATCATAATACCATTTTTCAATTTCATTAATATTTACATTATAATTATTATTTTTAATTTTTGATCTTGCATATTTAATAAAATTATCTTCTAAATAACTATAATTTTTTCTGATTATATGAATACATTTGTCTGTAAATTCATTTTCACCCTCCATTTAAAGAAATAATGATGATTATTATGATTATTATCATTATTATGATATATGTTTAAATAAATATTTAACAAAGATTAAATATATCATTACAACTTCTATTTATTTTCTTATGATTATCCTTAAATCTTACAATTTTTCTATTAAATTCTCTCTCCTTTTTATTTATATATTCTATTTGATTTAATATTATTTTCATATATTTATCTTCAATACGACTATTATTATTTTCATTTTCTAATTTTTTAGAAAGATCATAAAATAATGTAAAATTATCGATTTGTATTAATATTAATAAGCTTATTATAATATTATTATAATAATCAATATTGATATATTTAATAATTATTGGTTGAATTATTTCATTATAAATTGTTGATATTATATATATAAATCCCAATAGTATTATTTCTTTTATCATTATGTAGTGATATCAATTCAATAAATATCATTTTTTTAAATCCATTCATTTAGTATCAAATTTAGTTCAGTTGGATTATTTTTATAATCATCATAAAATGGAAATGTTAGTTTAAATATCCCTATAAATGTTAATTGTGTATCATTAAAAACAAAATAAGGTATTCGATTGCAATCATAATTATTATGGTTATTAGTAATTAATGTTAAAAAATTACAACATAAGAAATGATTCCAGTAAAAATTAAAAAATACTTTAAAAAATACTTCCAAATACATTATATATGCATTCATTTGAAATAATAAAACAAAGGGATAAATATAACCCATTACCCATAATTTTAAAAAAAGTAATGACATTTATTTGTAATTATTTCTATTTATTTGAAGAATTCTTTAAGTATGGGATTTATTGTTGTTTCATTTTTTAATATACATCCTTTAATCATTTTACTTATAATCTTATCATTTGTTTGTTTATTAAACATGAGATTGTTATATTTCATATAAATATCCCATTTTATTTTTGATAATGACACATTTGATGATTTAATTAGCATTAAATATTTATAATTTTCATGATTTATATTGAAATCATATTTAATTAAATAGGTATTCTTATTTTTTAATAAATATTTATATGAATATTTATAATCCTCTAAATATGAATAGGTATTATAATTAAATAATATTGATGAATTCTTATTATAATAATTAATTGTTAAATTATTTTTTTTTTCATTCTTATTTAAGATTTGATTTAAATTCATAAATGAAATTGCAGGATTTTTGTTATTTGATTTTATTTGTAATTGTAATCTTGATGTATAAGGATAATAAGAAAATACTAATTCTTTAAATAGTATTAATATTGATATAATTATTTTTTTCATTATTATTATAATTACTATTATCATTAAATGTTAATTTATCAAATAAAATTTAATTGCATATATTAAATATAAATTATGAGTAGACAAAGTTACTCAGATAGACATTCAATTCCTACTAAAACAAAGAATGATTCATATGATAATCAGTTAAGAAATGCAAAAAATATAGTTCAACAAAATTATGGAATACATAAAAAACCTCTTAATCAAATATTAAATGAAAGTTATGATATCACACAAATTCCATCAAATCATAGTCTTAATCAAGATGCAATGCAACGCTTTCTTGATAAATGTGATAGTGATGTGCGCGATATTTGCAAAATCTTATTGGATAATACTGATCATATATCATTTGAAAGTTTTATTTTGCGATTAAACGAAAGTATTTATCATTTAATTGGATTACATATATTAGTAAATAATTATAATCCTAAAAACGATTTGTGTATATATTTAAAGAACATTAGAGGTATTGATATTAAAACTAAATCCAATTATTGGATTTATTTGTATGTGGAAAAATTTATTTCAAATATTACAAATAATAATCTGAAATTAAATTTAATAGATTCATTAGATGATCCTAGAGTAGCACATAATGATATGATAGTTATTATAGATGATTGTATTTATTCTGGAGAACAAATTGAAAGAATAATTCATGTTATGACCAATAGAAATAATAAACAAATAAATTTATATATTTTAGCTTCATATATAACTTATATTGGTCAAAATAGAATTATTAATGAATTCAGTAAAAAATTTCATAAAAATAATAGTCAAATCTTTTTTCCTGCAAATGTATATGTTCCTAATTTAACTCAATCTGTTTTAAATACGCAACAAATTGAAAAAATTAATTCATATTATGATTATATTACAACTTTTGAAAATAAATCACTTATTTATTTTGATCATAAATTAGCAGACACTGCTTCAACTATAACTCCATTTTATTTAGGTATTGTTGCTACTGAAAGAAATAAGCAAATTATAGAAAAAAAAATTAATGATAAAATATATAAAGGGGTTTTAATTGTCCATCCTAAACTTTATAATAGTTTAGAAATTATACCATTTATTAATCATTGTCAATTTTATACGCGCGATATAAATATGGATAGTCCAATTTGTCCATCTACACCTTATAAAACTTCATCACATGAAGCATTTATTAATTATATTAAATCTACTACATCTGTAAATAAATCAGCTTCTTTATCACGAAATACTAGAACATTAAAATCTTATTCTAAAAGAAATTCTGCCTAATTTTTAATATGTATTAAAAAGAAAGTAAAAGAATAAAATTTGATTTTTTATTGTAAACAGATATTTTGTCGAGAGACGATAAATCTAGTAGCGAATACGAAAGACAAACAACTATTGACAGATGGTGAAGAGTTATTGTGACCGCAACGCGATTTGTACTGACAACAAGTGTCGAAATAATCATTATTTCACCTTTCCACAGAGAGTCCTTCATGCCAGTCTTTTGACTGATCAGATGTTTCTCTTTGTCGAAGAGGTCAAGTCTGGTGTTCACACTTGTCAATATCATGTCAAATGTTATGAGGTTGATTGTCCATACAATCACTCTGGCATCGCTCAGAAAGGACGCGTCATGTTTCGCAAGGCCCTCAAGTCTCACGAGAACCGTGAGAAAGCCAAGGCCAAGATCGAAGCTGACATCGCCAAACATCAGAGTGGTGTCCATGGGCGGTGGGAGGATATGACCAAGTGCAATTGATTTGACTTCTTGTCCGTATAAGGATCATTAGATAGATGTAAAGTCTATCTTTTGGTCCTTTCCCCTTATATCCAAGTTTGATTTAAGGAACTTTCCCCTTATATCCAAGTTTGATTTAAGGAACTTTCCCTTATATCCATTTTTGATTTAAGGAACTTTCCCTTATATCCATTTTTGATTTAAGG
>JACCDO010563377.1_pt1 | contig 83814 bp, 54 predicted proteins | sample 7446101 | NCBI WGS metagenome assembly JACCDO01 (sample SAMN15323440, study PRJNA562643) | freshwater metagenome | isolation source: river surface water | place: USA:Blue River Watershed | collected 2017-08-16
AATATCTTATTAGATTCTTCACCTGGTTGAATAGGGGTTAGTTTACCAAATAGCACATCATTATTCTTAATTTTAGTCTCTTCTGGAACAAAACCTTTTTCATTAAGTTTTTCATAATTACCGTCTTTCATTCCTGCAACTTTGTTTCTATCTGGTTTAGCAAATATTTCATCTTGACCTGTTGCTGGATTTTTTGTAATTTCTTCTGATTCCTTTCTATATGACTCAGCTCTAAATAATCCTCTTTCAATTGCTGATTGATTCATTAAAATTGAGTCTTCTTGATTATAACCAGTATACATTGCAATAGCTACAACCACATTCTGTCCATAAGGAAGATTTAGCAAACCAGTATGTTTTGCAGTTCTAGGATAAGCTAGTGGGACTTGGGGATAATACAAGTTATATGCTAAATCTACTCTGTGTCTATAATTTGATGAATAAATACCTAAACCTTGTCTTGCTTGTGAGAAATTGAAATAATTTCTAGGAGCATCATTATGATCTGGGAAAAGAGCATTTGCAGAAATATTTCCACATGTCATTGATGGATGAAGTTCGCAATGAGTAAATCTTTTATAAACAGTATCATTATATCTATTTGCAGGATCTCCAAAAGAATTAGGTGATTCAATAGGTTTTAACATTTTTTCACGTTCACCTTTAACATCCTTTAACCAAAATGCAATCATTAATGTTTCTTGTTCTTCAGGATCAACATATTCAACTGCTTCAGGATATTTAAGTAAAAAGTCTGACCATTTATGAATTTGTGTTGGATCAGTTTTTATCTTAATATTAATTTGATTTATCATATCATTTGTTAGAACAAGTTGATTATCAACGACTCGAAGCAGAGGTCTAACTAATCTTCCAGAATCAGTATTTATTTTAATTTCCTTAGTATTATAATTATGAGCAATTGATACAAACTTTTCAATTTCACCAGTAAATCTCTTTGATTTAAGCATAGAAGTTAACTTGACTGGTTGGTCTGTTACTCCTACCCATTCTCCATTTACAAATACTCTTGTATATAGCTTAAACTTAATTGGTTCTATATCAGTAAGTTCTAATACATTATTTGAATTTAAAAGGATCTGTTTAATTATTTCTGGTTGAGTAGCTGAATTAATTGTTATTGTTGCTGGATTACATAACTGTTTAACTGTTCCTACATTATGACCGTGTTCTGGTGTTTCAATTGCATCTATAAAACCATATTGAGTATTATGTACATATCTCATTCTATCAATTTTAGATGAAGCATCACCTTGAGGAGTAATAATTCTTCTAAGTGAAGATATAAGTTGCATATAAGTTAGTCTTTGTAACATTTGTGCAACACCCTTCTTCTTTGAATTACCCCATGTTCCTGTCGCTAATGCTGTGTTAATTCCTTGTTCAATTGTTGTATGTTTAATTTGAGAAATAATATTAATTGGATTTTCATCTGATACATTCTTTCTTCTAAAATATTTTGTACAGTCATTTAACATCTTTTTATAATACTGTCTAAAAAGTTGGCCAAGTAATACACCTGGAGTATCTATGCGTTTGTTAATCATTGAATCTCTATCATCAATATCCGTACGTCTTAAAAAACAATTTATTATTTTATGACACATTAATCCCATATAATACCCCTTTTTTAGCAAAGATGTTGCATTTGGTGCATAAGATGTTGCTCTACCAACAATTGTTCCCATGTGAGGGAAAAGATCACGTTCTAAAACAGTCATCAAGTACTCGCGTTTTTGCATTGCTCTTACTTCTGGGTTTGTCTCAGAAAATCTTCTTCCAATTATTTTCATCTTTGATATTAAATAATTAATTGCATCTTCTTGTGATCTTACATAATTAACATTACCAAGTTCATCTTTCCATGTATCTTCTTTATAATGATTAAGTGAATGTTTAAGTACATTTAACATATCTGTATCAGACTCATTATACATTATATAAGCATTAATAGTTTTGTCTGAAACAATTCCTAGTGCTTTGAATAAAATATAAACAGGAATTTCTTGCATTTGTGACATAGTTATTACTAGTGAAAATGTTTTTGTCATTTTAATTGAAATAATTTGAAGTTGAGAATTTAAATCTTCTACTTTCTTTGAATTAACTTGTGCATAATATGAAACACCATCTGGAAAATTTGGATCTTTCTTTGAAAATACTAATATTTTATTCTCTGCTATTCTCTCTTGAGACATTATTATCTTTTCTGACCCCTTCAATATATAATAACATCCTGGATCAAATGGACATTCAGTTGTTGGTCTATCCTTTTTAAGAACTGTAGAACAATAATTTGATCTAAATTCAATTGGTATTTTTGCAACTGTTACTGCCTTATCCTCAAATGAAACTTTTTCTGTTACTTCATTTGTTTCTAAGTCAATTGTCTCCTGAATTTGTTTAATATCTGCAACAAGTCTTGATGAATAAGTTAAAAACTTAATTCTTGCATCTTCTGGAAATAAAATATCATCCTCATTTGAAGACTCGTCTGTTGGTGGTTTAAGTTGAATATTTGAAAATCTTAATCTGTATTTATATATTTTATCTTTTGTAACATTTTCATATATAAGATTAGGATTGTCTTCTAACTCTTTAAAAACAATTTCATTTATAAATTGATTATATGAATTATGTTGAAAACTATACATTTCATATCTTTCATCAAACATAAGATCAATTAAATCATGTACATTTTCTTGTACTATTAAATTATTGTCATCCAAAGTAGAGTTATCCAAGGTTTTTTTTGGCATTTTATTAATAATAATAGATTATATCTAAATAATTTAATTATCAATTTTTTTTAATTTTTTATTAATTTAAAGACAAACATACTATTATTATTTAATATATATCAAATGAATCAATTAAAAAAATCATATCTAGATCAATCAAATGCTGTTGAAGAACTTAAACCATTTTTAAGTAATTTTATGAATGTATTATTTCCCCTATGGTTAGAACCTAGTTTAAAAAAAATCGACTGGTCTAACCAAAATTCTATTTACAAATCTATCACTGATAAACTAAAACAAGTTAATGAATATCCTTTGTTAGTCAATTGTGTAAATAAAATATTAATTTGTTTATTACATTTTTTAGAACATGCAAATAAAAATAACTATTTTGATCGTATTTTACAGGCTAAAACATTTGAACAATTTTTAAATATTTTTAATAATGTTCAAAATGATATTCGTGAAGCACATGGAAAATTAAGTAAACCTTCAATTACTACTGAAAATATAAAAGAATATATTAAAGAAATAAAATTACCACAATATATAACTTTTTTAGGGGCTCAAGGTGCATTTAATATTTTAGATAAACAGATTGGTTTTAAAAAAAATGATTCAATTAAAGTACTAATGTATAAATTAAAAATATATTCATATCGATATATAGAAAGTTATTTTGATGAAGTACAAGATCTAAATGAATCATCTGGTCTTGATTTACAAACAATAGAGCTACTTAAATCATTTAATAAATATGATTACTTAAAATTAAATGATATATGTGCACTTGGATTGATTTTATATGATGAATATGAAAAAATTAATTTAGAAGAGTTAATATTTTTAACTCCAGAACAAGTACCTGAAGAAAAACAATCTTCAAAAGCAGATCATATTAATTTAGTTGATTCTGACTCTGAATAATTATTTTAACCAAATAGTTTAACACTCCCAGTCAAAGTTTCTTCTAACGGACTAATTGTAATAACCCAAGAGCCAAAATTAACTAGTCCAAAGTTTTCTGAGAAAAAATTATTAACAATCCAGGCCCACCATCCAGAGTGAACAGGTTTTGCATTACCTGATTTGGACAAAGTAATATGTGGGCATCTTGAATCCACTAAATCATTTATTTCTTGGTTATTAATTTGAACTATATTAAATTCTAACTTATATCCAACATTTTGAACTAACACATTTTTTTGCAATCTAATTGTTACATTGTGACCAATTAGATCTTGACGTGTTATCAACCCGTGCTGAATTGTTAGGTGTGTTTGGTTTCCAGTAATTTCAATACCCAAATATTTGTGTCCGTTGGATTCTACAATTGATGAATTAGCAGAACCAAGAGCACCAAAAAAGTTTGAAACAATAGAAACTATTTTATCTTCTGGAAGTTCAGAAAGTACGTGTGATTTCTTTTTGTCACTATCTTTTCTTTCAAGTGCAGAACAAATACAAGCACCAAGTAAAAGTATTTGTGGGTCTCTTGGAGTAATTAAATGTATATTAAATCCATTTGTTTTACAAATATCAACAGATCTGTTTGAACCTGGACCATTTCGAGTTATAAATATAATTGATGCTTTTTTAGTACATAATTTTAAACCTTCAAGATATTTATTTGCATCACATTGATACATATCTTGATTAATAACAAAAATACGATTTGTTAGTTCTGGAAATTTTTGTTCTAACTTAATTGCAGCTTGTTCAGCACAATAATCTTTACCAAGTCCAGGAATTCCTGTCATAAATACTGCTAGTTTTCCTTCTAATATCTTAGATGCAACATTTTCAACAATTAAGTCAATTATTTGAGTACTTCTTAAAATATTTTCATTACATTTTTCTTTAGACATTGCTTTTTGTTCTTGTGTTGGTGTTGAATCAAACTTTCCACCTAAAACAATTGACAATGCCAACTCCATTATTTTAACCCAATAGTTTAGATTTTCTTTTGAAACTAAATAGTTTGAATCAAAATAATCAACTTTATATAATGTCACTGGATTTATATTTGTAGAAATTAATTTATTTTCAGAACTAGATATAGATTTAAGTCTACTAACAACTAATTCTAAATCTTCTAAACTAGGACAAAAATCTAAAGTTGATTTTTCATTAACTAAATCTCTCCAAAAAGAAGCAAGTTTTTTTCCGCCAATATCTAGACAAGTTAACTCATCAAATTCTGTAAATCGAACAAATGTAATATTTGGATAAAGACTTGATGAAACAGAACTTAGTTTAATTCCATGAATAACTCCAACTGATCCATTAGGTAGCTGTTTAGGCATTTTATTTTCAAATACAAATGCTGGATTTGTTACTAAATGTGTAACTAAACTTATTTCTGGTTCTGTTGTTATTATAACAATTGGCTTATGAGACAACTTTGTAATATCAGGATTTGACTGGAACCAGTTTAACACTCCAGCAAAAAAATCAGGTGCATCAATACCTCCATTTCCAGACTTTGACTGATTAGATTCTAGTGACTTGATAAAATCATGTGTTTGAGTATAGGCCATTATAATTTTTGTTAACTCATCCCATGCACTTGCCCAATTAGGTGTAAGATATTGAATCCAATGTTTCATTGATCTTGAACTTAGCTCACTAATATTTTTTCTATGTTCAATAATTGTTCTAACTGATCTAAGTAAATAGTATAATAAATCTTTATCCTTGATCATATATAGTTCGCTTGATACTGTATCATAAATTGATATAATTGTTCCTTCAATTAAGCTAAATTTTTCTTTTGAGCCAGATCCAATAGCAAGAATATCTACTGCATTAATATCTTTACATGCAATTTGTTCATATACAAGAGACACGTAAGACCATACTTTGAGAAAATTCTTTGGTTCTAAATAATTCTCAAACATTTGAACAGTTGGTTTATCAGGGGTGTTAGGAAGTAAATCTAAAGATTCAAATACTTGGGTTACTTTAAACTTAATCTCTTGGTCAGTATAAGCTTTTGCTATTTTAAAACCAAATGATTGCATTTGTGTTAAAATACTATCATTAGTCTCAAGTTTTAGCGTTTTAGAATTTCTTATTCCTAAAATATATAACCCAGGTTCTTCACAAGCAATATGTTTAAATGTCCGGTCTATTTTTTCAATTGGAAAAATCCATTCCTCAAGTAATAATCGAAGATTTATTTTTTTCCATTCATCTAATTGATCTATTAGATCAAATAGTTGAGTTCCTATTTCTTTACAAGTTTTAAAACGTAATGAATCAAGTTGTTCTAGTTCTTCTCTTGATTTAACAACAGCAGGAACTGATTTAGACATAATTACATAATAAAATGTTAAATCTGGAGTAATAAACCCAGTTATAGTTGCTGCTTCACCATTATGTTTTTGATGAACAGATATTTTTATTGTAGATAAATCAGCAGATTCAATTAACTTACTAATTCTTATATTTGAACCCATATGTTCTTCATCGACAGATCCAAACTTTTTAAGTCCATAAATTGCTCGAATAAATTCATTTGCAGACCCATGAATTGTAACTAAAGATCTTGGAACATTATCAAGTAACCATTCTCCATGTGTTTTTGATTCATATTTTAAGTCATCTGTAACTTTCCAAGGTACAAACTTGAATTCACCAACTTCTATTGGAGTTGTTCTTTTAATCAAACCGTTTGCTTCACCTTGAAGTAAATTTTCTATTGAGATCATATTTTAATATATAACCTATATATTAAAAATATATAATAAGTAGTTTATTCAATTTTTTGTTTTAAATCAATATGTTCATTATCATTTGAATCAATACGTTCATTTTCATCATCACTATCATATAAACTAATTTTAGTATTTTTTGTTTCTAAATCTTTAATTATTGTGTTAATTTGTTTTATTTCTTCTTGTGTTTTAATTGTTTGTTCTGCTACTGAAATAATATTACTTTTTGATTTTGTACTTAATCCCCCCACTAATAAACTAAAAGGAACAAATAAAGAATTTTTCTTTAAATATTCTTTGTTTAGATCACTTATTTCTTTATTTGTTTGATTAGCTGACTTTGTAGAAATTTGTTGTGTTTTAGCTGGTGGTAAAAGTACTGTATTTAATGTATAATTAAATCCTGATGAAAATTGAACTAATGACTCTTGTTTAGTAATTTCAAGTAGTTCTATAAAATGTGTATTTAAATAAGTATATTTATTTTCAATCCATTGAAACAACCAAAAACTACTTTTATTTGAAAATGTTTTATTCCAAACCCAAGTTATAATATCATTTGACCATTTAATTCCACGTAAAAAAGGATTTGGTGTTTCTTGAATATTGTTTTTTACAATATGATTTCTAATATTTCTTATTGAATTAAATGTCCAAATAAATAAAATTAAACTAATAAAATTATATCTAGAAAACCATCCATAGATAAATATAAAGAAAATTAAAGTATATGCTAGTTCCATTTTATATATTATATAACTTTGTTTTTAAACCACTTTATCTACCTTAGCAGGTACCTTAGCTAACTTAGCTATTTCTTTTTTAAGAAATGACTTGTACTTTCCACCAATTTGTGAACTTGAAATTTTTCCTAACTCTAAACAGTCTATATCAGACTGCTGACAATTAATTTTTTGAGCAAGATCTCCACGTGTTAACTTTAGGTCAACTCTATATTTGGTATATTCTTTAATTTCTTCTGCTGATAGCTTATAGAGTTTTTTATATTCTTCACCATCTTCATCTACTCTAATTTTAGACTCAGTATATGTAATATTAGTTTTTTTAGTTTGGGGTTTAGGTTTCTTAAAAGTAACAGTAGTCCAGTCTTGATGTTCCATTCTAATATATTTGTTGGATAGATAAAAAATTTATGTCAAAAAATAAATAAATCAATTTTTTAGGAAAGATTAAAAATTGATTTATTTAAAAACTGGGTAATTAATTTAATTAGTTAATAAAATGGGTGGAAATGCAATTAAAAAAGTTTTTGTTTCAAGAATAAATGTTTGTGAATATAAACAAGTTAAACAAGTAATAATTGACACATTTAGTTCCATTATACAAATTGATTTTGCATATGACAAACCAGGTAAAGAGTCATATGGAGATTTAGATGTATTATATATACATCCAGGAACAAATTTAAATTTAAAAGAAGAAATAATTAAATTATTTAATCCTGTTGAAATAGTTACTAATGGACTAGTTATATCATGGGCTTACAAATATAGTGAAGACAAATATTTTCAAATAGACATGGTTAAATGTATAAATATTCCTATGTGTAAATTTTATTATTCGTATGGAGATTTAGGTAATATTGTTGGGAGAATGACAAAGTTCTATGGACTTAAATTTGGTCATGAAGGACTTAGTGTAAATTTTCCAAATTTAGAGCCAATAATGCTAACATCAGAACCTAAACTAATATGTGAGTATTTAGATTTAGATTATAATCATTGGGTTCAAGGATTTGAATTAGAAGAAGAAATATTTAAATGGATTGCAAATACTGACAAGTTATTTAGTCCAAATATATTTTTATCACAAGAAGAATCAAATTATGAACATAGACATAAGACACAAACAAGGCCAATGTATGGTAATTGGATTAAATGGTTAGAAGAACAAAACTTTGATAGAAATATACCAAGACAAGATTTATCAATGGATGCATTAGAATACTTTAATAAAATTGGAATATATAATGAATTAATTAAATTAAGAGAAAAAAGAGAAATGTTAAAAAGAAAATTTAATGGTTCAAAATTAATTAAATTAGGAATTAATGAGAAAATAATTGGTCAATCAATTATAAAATTTAAAAGTTGGATAGAAAATAGTCAAAAAATTAATTTTGATCAATGGGTTGAAGTTACAGATGAACAAAAAATTGATGAAAATATATTAAAGTATTTTAGTTAAAAATTAATTATCTATGTATATAATAACAATGTTTGATAGAGTTACTTTATGTAAAGCAATGGCTGTATTTCATAATATATTTGTTGGTGCACCATTTGTATATTTTTTTATATTTTTATTAAATGACACACGTTATGATATTTATTTTCTTTTATTTTTACTTGTTATCCGTGCACATTGGTTTTTGTTAAAAGGTGAATGTATATTTACATATATAGAAAAAAAAATACTAAATCCAAATTATGTATTAGGTTCTGACATTTATTTTGTACCATCTCATATAATTACAGGAAAGGGTTTTATTGATAAAAAATTAGAATTATTTTCATCAGAGAATTTTGCAAATTTTATTGATAACATTTTTGTATTGTTTATCTTATTTAGAAACATTAAATCACCAAATTTTAACTTAATGCTTGTTTTATCACTTATAACTATTTTAATACAAATATGTTGGAATAGTATAACTGCTAAACATCATGAACGTTTAAGGAAGAAATATGCAAATAAAAATATTGACAAAATTCCGTTATCAAAAACAAAATTATCTTAATCTAATTTATTAATGTCTAATATACCAAAAATAATTCATTTTCTTTGGGTTGACTTTTCAAATGAACTTAATCAAAAACCAGTGATCCCAAAAAAACATTTAGCAAATCTCTCTCATACCAAACTCCTTCATCCAGATTATGAAATTAAAATTTGGAATGGATATGATTGTGACCAACTTATTAAAAAATATTTCCCTTCAAAGTATAAAATTTATTGGAGTTTACAAAAACCGATAATGAGATGTGATTTTGCAAGACTTGTGATTCTATATGTGTATGGAGGTATTTATTCAGATATGGATAGAATATCTTTAAAGACATATAATGAAATTTTATCAAAGTACTCTGAATATGATTTCATAACATCAAAAACAGGAGATTTATCATTTTATAGTGATGTTAATAATGATATTATGTTTGCAACTAAACAAAATGATTTTGTCCTTCAATGCATTCAAGGAATTAAAAAACACAATGCTTGGATTAATCTTTTAAATGTGTTTTTAACAGCTGGACCTTTTCACATGCAGAAAATGTATATGAGCTATAAAGGCCCAAGTAAAAATATTGCATTACATACTGAATTTAATGCTTGTACATTTTGTGATTGTAAAATGTCAAATGTGAAAAAAATGATATCATACACTACATTTGATGGATCATGGGATCCATCAACAGCAATTATTAAAAGTATTGGAAGTATCTATTGTAATTTTTATAAAATTGGTTTTTTTTTTCTACTCGTAATATTTTTATACTGGAAAATTAAAAATAATAAAACCAAACAATAAAATATATAACAACCATTCCAGTACTTAAATTGTGACAACTTATAAACTACATTGAAATTGTAATGAATATAAATTATAGCTTTGTCTAATATTTTATTAAACCAGAGATTATCATTTGGTGATTCTCTGTCTTGATCAAAAGGCATTGGTGCAACATTCCACATAGTTCTATTAAATATTTCAGAATAGTAGACATCAACTTCTTTGACACCTAAGTTGCTTGCATATGTGGATAAAACTTTCTTCATTCCAGCTCTATTAATAATATATGATGATGTTAATAAAGAGCCAAACTGAGATAAATTAGGTGATTCTTTTGAAGCTCCCATTGGGAAGAACAGTGAGCTTGCTAAGTTAAACCATGAGAACTGTATTATTTCCCATGATTTATTTTCTTTAATAAATTTTGCAATTGAGTTAAAATTAATTGTACCATTACTGTAAGCAGGTGTTTTAATTATATCATCTTCAAAAATTAGTACTTGGGAATATCCTAATCTATAGGCTTCAGATATAATATGAATATGGGATTTAAAACATCCTATCATTCCTCCACAAATATCTTTTTCTGGTCTAAAATAATTTATTTTAATACCTTCTTCTACTTCAAATTTTTTCATATTAACATATCTATCATCTCTGGATATTAAATTAATACAATAAATTTGATCGACTAATTTATAGACTTGTTCCATTTTATAATATATAATAATAAAATAATAATAATTAAAATTCTAATTATTGAATTATAGTATTTGATAAGTGAAGTGTAGTAAAATAAATTGTAATTTAAAATATTTCTTACATATTCCTGATTTTTTTGAGTTAATGTCCATTCCCATGTATTATCTGAACCCATATCCCATCTTTGATCAAATGGTATTGGCATAACATTCCATGTTGTTTTTTTAAATATTTCAGAATAATAAACATCTAAATGATATGTTTGAATATAATTTGTAAATGTGTTCATTATTTTATTTATTCCTTTTCTATTTAATATATAGGCTGTTCCTAAAAGAGTTGGACCATTGTAAATATTAGGAAATTCATTTGACTTTATAATTTGTAATGGGCTTGTTGTTGACGAAAATTTTAGTATTTCCCAACTATCATTTTTTAACATAAAATTTTTTATTTGTTCATAGTCTATATAATTATAATATTTTGTTTTAACAACATCATCCTCAAATATCATAATTAATGGATAATTCTTTTTAAATGCATCTTGAATACATTTTAAATGAGATGTAAAACATCCTATTCTACCACTTATCACATTTTTTTTTGGCCTATAATATTCTATATTAATTTTTTCATCTGCTTCAAATTCTTTCATTTTAACATATCTATCAGGCCTTGATATTAAATTTATACAATATATTTTATCAACTAATTTATATATTGGCTCCATTTAAATATATGGAACATTTTTTTATTAAAAATAATTGAAATTTTAAATAACTTATTTAAAGAAATAATTATATCTTTAAGTATGTTATCCGCTTCTGGAAGCATCAGCATAGACGTTTTTAATCCTTACGATATGGAATCGTTTGATATAAATGAAGATAATATATTAGATTTAATAGATTCGATGGACTCAAATAAATCTAGTTCTAATAAATCTAATAGTAATACAAAATACACATGTATAGGTTGTGATGGAAAGAATTTAGTACAAGATTATTCAAAGGGTTGTGTTAAATGCACAGATTGTGGTTTGTGTTCTACACAAATTTTTGATGAAAATCCCGAATGGTCACTTTATGAAGATGGAAAAGGTGAAGGATCTGTTAGATGTGGTCCTGCAACTAACTTTTTCCTTCCAAAATCTTCATTGGGTACAACAATATCAGGAAAAGGTTATAGTGTGTTAAAAATGTTGCAAACATGGAATCAAATGCCATATAAGGAAAGGTCACTGTCAGATATTTTACAACATTTAGAACAAGTTTGTAAAAAAAATAATTTACCCAAGTCGGTTATAGACAATGTTAAAATATTATATAAACAAATACATGATTTAAAATATGAAACTGAAGAAAAAAAAGATAAAAGTGTTATAATTAGAGGAGATAATAGAACAGGTATTTATGGTGCATGTGTGTATTATGGAGCACAACTTCAAGGTTATTCAAGACAAGTTAAAGAAATAGCAGCAATGTTAGAAACAACAATTAAAGTTGTAACAAAAGGAATTAGAAAATTTAATGATTTAATGAAGAAGAATAATTTAATAAATACAATATCATCCACCACACCCAATGATCATATTGAAAGATTTTGTCAAAAACTCAAGTTAAAAAAAGAACAAGTTCAACAAATAAAAATTATTTCGAACAATATTACAAGACTGTATTTAGCTTCAAATCATCAACCAACATCAATTGCAGCGGGTGCAATTTTAGTATATTCAAATATATATGAGGTTGATATACAAAAGAAAACAATTTCAGAAATATTTGAGATATCAAATGTTACAATTGATAAAATTTATAGAAAGATCCTACCATTCAGAAAAGTTATTGTTTCAGATGAAATGACTACATTTGTAAAAAATAAGTTAATGGATGCAAAATATATTATGGTTAATGAAGCAGTTCAAGATCAGTTAAAAGCAAATGCCGAAGTATTTAAACAAAATATAATTGAATTGTCAGAAACATCATCTACATATTCAGATTTAGCAAATGATAATGAGTCATCAGAAAATCTTAGTACTTTAATTCCAGAAAAGAAAAAACGAGGAAGAAAACCAAAAGTTATAACAAATGAAGTTTAAAAATACTCTGTATTTTTTAACAAACCTCCGGGAAGTTTAGATTAAAAAATCTAAACAAACCTCCGGGAAGTTTAGATTAATTTATTTTATTATTAGTTAATAAAATAATTTAATAATCAGAATCATCATTATAAGTAGAAGAACCTTGTTCAAAAAACTTTTTATGTTCAAGATAGGTTTTTTCTAAATCTTTAAGATTAATATTGGAATAATATTTAGCTAACCAATCAAATAATTTAGTAAATTCATTTTTGTACTGAGATGAATGTTTTAAGTATCCATACATAATTGCTGATGAAAATAGTTTAGCACTATTTAATCCTGAACTTATTTTTGCACTTGCATATTCATTTATAGTTCTATATCCTAAATCACTATATGTAAGATCAAATGAACCGTCTGGAGCCTGTTTCTTTACAAGTAATGCTCCATCAAAATATTTTGGTTTAGATTTAGATGATTTACTTCCTCCATACATATCCATACCTCCATCTAATGCATCGGCAACATAAGAATTAACAGATTCTAAACAATCTGACTTCCTCCAATCCATAGATTTTCTTTCAAGTACGCGGTCACCAGATATTCCTCTTGAACTTAATTTAGCACCTTTTAATATATGTTGCATAGTACTACGAGTATTTTCTTGTTTTAAATAATGAGGAACAACTTGTTCTTGCATTTGACCAGGAGATTTAACAGAAACCTCAGAATCTACTAGAATATAAGAGGTATACTTTGACATAATCTGGTAATCAACTGCAATCTTGACAATTTGATCAATAAGTTCTGGAGTAGAGTTCAATGTTTGAAGATACTTGATTAACACATTCCCATATATTTGGGGAGTGAAATTGCTTGTTTCTGAACTGTCTGATTCAGATGAAACAAGTTGTGAACTTAAATCTACCTCAAATGACTCATTAGTAATTGGATTAGAACCTTTAAGTTTAAAGTCTGACATGTTCTTTCCTACAAAATTATAGGTCTTACCAGCATAAACACTTGGGTATACAATCCATTCATCACCAAATCTCACATTAGTGTAGTATTGCTTGTTTACAGTATTAACAATAGATGTTACACAGGACTCTAAATTCTTTGCATCAACTACAAACTTATAGTCTCCTGCAGATTGTTCTGCCATTTGTTTAACTAAATTTCTGTCTGCGTCATGACCAATTCCAACAGAAAAGATTCTAACATTTGAATGTGATTTAATCAGTTTGCTAATAGCTTGGACATTTGATACTTGTCCATCTGTTAAAAACACAAAAATCTTTTCATATGGATTGTCAACTGTATCAGTAAGAGCATATTCTAAGCATGGGTAAATTTCTGTCCCACCCATATTTGCAGTATAGGATTCCACTATTTTTTTTGAATAACCTTTGTGAATTGATGTTGCTCTGCTTAGCCCAGGTGTAAGTTTGGAAAAACTTGTACCAAATGATATCACATTAAAAAATGATTTTTCATCAACAAGATCAATAAAACTTTTTAGTGCATTAACTGCTTGGGTCATTTTTTCTCCCCCCATTGATCCACTTCTATCTAAAAAGAAATAGTAGTTTTTAGGTTGAGGAATATCAATTACTTCATCTGGGATTGTATGTGTTACCATATAATATTTATCTTTTGTATTATTATCTTCATAACAATATAAAGAAGAACCAGGTTTAATATCAACTAGTACATTAAAATCTCCTCCAACAGGTGAAGTTGTTGAGTTAACTTGAACCGAGTTTAAATTGATAATTTTAATATCAATCTTATTTGTTAAACTTCCAACAAACTCAATTGTTTTTTTAGAAGTAAAGTTCAAAGTAATTTCAAATGTATAGTCAGGTGAACTTGAGTATGTAATTTTATCCATTAAATTTCCAAAAACACTATCTCCAAAAGTTTTATTAGATGAGCCTGTATATTTAGGTGCAATATTTGTTGGAAGAACAAATTTATATCTACTAGTTAACCCATCTATTTCTAAAGTGTATGCATATTCATAAGTTATTGTAACTGTTTCACCAGGATTTATTCCAGCTATTTTAACACGATAAGATGTATCTGAAATTTTATCTAAAATTGATGTTTTAATTCCTGCATCTTTAGCATCGGAATACTCCTTGGTTGCTTGTGTCTTCTCTTTAACTTGGCCAATAGTAATTTTTTCACCAACTTGCATAACAAAACTATTAATAGTTGAACTTGCATCAAGCTCAAAATTATAAATTGCTTCTGCTGATCTGACTGTACTAGTGTTCAAGTATTTTTGAGTTACTCGAACTAGTCCAATATTTTCAACAAAGTTACCTGAAACACTCACAGATTGTAAAATTGAATTACTGAGTGACATATTAATTTAATTTGTTACAAACTCTAATTAACCAAAAATAAATAAAATCAATTTTTTAATAAATTTCAAGTACTGGACATTCACTTTCATCTGGTCTTTCAAAGTTCTTTGAATATACATTATAAGCTATTTCAGGAACTGGTTTTTGTCTTAAACTATTCCATGGTCTACCTTCTCTAACAAACCAAACAATACAATAATTAATTGGAGGATTTAAAGTTTTAATCCAGTTGATCCATTTTGCACGTTTTTCTTTTGTTCCATTAGTTGCATCAAATATTATTAACTCTGAGTTTAAAAGTGCCTTACCTGCCATTCCGCACATCGCTTTTTCTGACTTTAACTCATCAAATGAAGATGGAAATTTAGAATGGGATTTTGCCCAAGATGTTTTACCAGATCCTGGAGTTCCAACTAAAATACAAGCTTGAAACTTAAGTTTAGGATTGCAAAAGTTTAAATTAGAACCAAATATATCTATGGGTCGAATAAATTTAACTCCAAGATTTTGAGCAAATTGAAAATCAACATCAGACCAAGTATAGGGAGCATATAAATCAGATGGACCTACACCATCCCCACACATAAAACTTTTAGAATTGGGTTGGAATTGTATTAACTCTAAAATTCCTGGATTAGGTTTTCTAAATTTGTTGGGAGCTTTACTTGAAGCGGTATGTCTTTCCCTTTGGGAATGCGACCCAGCGCACGCGGTTGCAACAAATACCCACGGTTCCCATCCATATAATTGATTAATTGAATTAATTAAGTTATTTATTTTTTGTTTAATAATGTCATTATACTTTGATTGATTTGTATAAAAACATATTGACCATCCTCTTTGTTTATATACATTTAAAACTAATGGTACTGGACCTAACCATATCCAATTATCTGAATCAGTTTCTGCATATACTGCAGATTTACCATTTGGTCTAGTTATTAGAGTTGAATCTATGTCAAAAAATGCAATTGGATTTGTACCAAAATTTAAATTTAATCCTTCTGGAACATACCATTCTAAACAATCTAATTTATTTGATATCCACATTATTTAATTTATTAATCTTAATAAATTAAATCAAACAAAATAAATATTCAATTTTATTTGCTTTGCAAAACTTTGTGTCATGTTTTTAGTTTCAAACCCAGCACTTCAGTTTTACTTTGCAAAACTTTGTGTAATTTGTGCTTTAGCAGATGCTTGGGCAACTTCTTTAGTTAAAGATCTTTGTTCTGATAGCTCGTGTTTTAAGTTTTCAATTTGAGATTTTAGAACTTGAATTTCCTTTACTTGTTGATCAATTTGTGCCTTCATTTCCGCATTAGTTACATTTGCATTTAACTGTAAGATCTTCTTCTCGTTGTCTAATTGAGTTGTGTATTTGGTTCTTTCTTCTTGTCTTACTTTGTCGATATCTTTATCATATGCTTTTCTCAAAGAATCAAGTTCTCCATTGGTCTTTGTCACACTTTGTTGAAGAGTAGTTAAATCATCTGATTTAATCACAACCATTGCATTTTCTTTTGCTAACTCTTCGCATGCCTTTAATTTAAACTCTGCTAACTTTTGTTTTATTTCAATTTGAGAATTCTTAAAATCATTTGTTAGTTTTCTTGCCTTGTCTTCATATTCTGATTCAAGCTTTTTATTTGTTGTATTATACTTTGATTGAAGAGATAAATTTAAATCACTATACTCGGCTTCTAACTTTTTCATCTTTTGCATATGAGATGTATTTGCCATTTGTTCCATCTCATCATACTCTTGTTTCTTTGCATTAATTTGAATATCAAGTTTAGCAATTTGTTCTCTAAATGTGTCAAATGATTTCATTGATTCCATAAGTTGTTCACCTTTAATTGTAAAATTATTTATTGCCTGAATTAATTGTATTCTGTCAGAATCCTTTGATGAACTTGATGATAAATACATTGGACTCGGTGCTGAAGAACTAACTTTTACAGATTTAGATTTTTTAACAGGGACGGGTTCTTCAGAATCCTCTTGTACAACTTCATCAACTACAAATTCTTCCTCTTCTACTTTCTTAGGTGCTTTCTTTGGTGGCATATCTTAATTTATAGTATTAATATTTCTTTAAATAACAAAAAAATTGATTTATTTTTACCTTGTAACTATTTGTTTAAATATATACAAAATTAAGAACATGTTTAAATTAGATTTTAGTCCTAAAGAGTTTTATGTTTATTATCGTGTAAGTACAGCTGCACAATCATATAACCAAGCACATGGATTAGATCGTCAAACAGATGGATGTGAAAAATTCGCAGAAACTGTTTTTTCAATTAAAGAACATTCAATTAACTATTATTGTGACATTGGAAGTTCATATAATGATAGAAATGTTTTAACTCAACTAAATAAACTTATTAGAGAATTAGTTCCATATTCTGTTATAATGGTATGGGATGTAAGTCGTTTAGGACGTAACACTATTCAAGTGTTTAATATTCTAAGACAAATTAAAAGAAAAAACTGTGTTGTAATATCTGTAAGTGACTATGTCTCTTTTGGCATTAATCGCTCTAATGACAAACTTTTTTATCATAAAATTATTGATGCAGAAAATGAATCAGATTTAAAATCAGCTAGGTCTAAAACAATTGCTTCTATATTAAAAAGTAAAAATATTCATATGGGAACTGTCCCATATGGATATAAATTAAGTCCTAGTAAAAAATTAATTTTTGACACCAAAGAACAAGATATTATTAAAACTTTAACTGCTAAATTTAATGAAGTTAAATCATATGCGCAAGTAGCAACATTTTATAATAAAACAAATATGTTATATAGAAATAAATTTTGGACTGCTAGAACTGTCCGTTATATTATTACTAAATCAAATAATTTTGTAGATAAGACTATCAAATCTATTGAATCTATTAAATCTATGGAAGTTTAAATTAAAAATTTAAACAAACCTCTGGGAAGTTTAAATTAAAAATTTTAACAAACCTCTGGGAAGTTTAATTTCTTATATTTTCCAAGTACTTATCAACAAACTCCTTATAATTCCTATTTGATTTTTTTATATATCCAACAGTATCATCTTCTAATAAAAGTTGCATTGATCCAAGTAAACCAATAAAATCTTCAACTGACACATACTTTCTTAAATGATTGATAATGTCTGAACCAGATCTTATTTTCTTCTTAGAAACCAAACCTTGAAGAGCTGATAGTTGTTTTCTTAACACTCCAAATTTACCACCCTGAAGAACTGAATAATCAGATGAATTAATCTTTTCAAATCGACCATTTTCATAGTCAAATTTTGAAAAATGAGTTGTTATATCAAATAACCCTTCTGCTGTACCCTTGTATAGAAGATATATCATTCCTGTTATGTCAATCTGTTTCCCTCCTATCTCCAAGTTTTCAACTATTGACTTGTTAGTTTGATAATCTGCAATTCTAAATGTTGGATCATCCTTCTTGAAAATATCTAGATATGCAAACCATCTTGATGGGTAGTTAGGATTACGTGACTTGGCTAACCAATATCTGTCAGTATGAATTTTCATTAAACTAGTCTTACCAGTTGACTCTTCATATCTCTGAATAATTAAACCTTCAGTTGGCACTAATCCTGCCATTATCCAATCTAAACCTTCTTGATATGATGGAAATTTAGTTGGAACAATTAAACCCTCTATTCCAAGATCCACATTCACTAATCCCATAGTTGTACCATCACGTGTAATTGCATGCACTAACTTAGTATATCCTGGACCAAAACGTTCTGTATAATCAACCACATATTTATTATTGTGATGAACTATTACAAAATAGTAACACTTTGTTTGATCCAGTTTTGATAAAAACTCTTCCCTTGTATCAAATCCTAAACTCTTCAAACACTCATCAAAAAGTGTTCCAAAAGATCTTGTCTTGTCATAATAATAAGAGTTATCGATAGATGCACATCTAGAAGTAGTTAAATGCCAAGTTCCACCATAGTTAAACACTGATATTAAAGTTCCTTCAAATGACTCTTCACAAGTATCTAAAGGATTGGACTGTGTCTGATACTCTGATATCTTTAAATACTTGATATTATCATGAGTATATGATACTACACGAGGCGACTCTCCAACCTTAACCACCAATGATCTACATTCATTATATAATCCAACGGTTTCTGTGTTATCAGAGTCAAAGTTATTATATATTAGAACCAATTCTTCATTTATCTTTTTAACAAAGATTTTGTTATAGAAGTGGTTCTTAAAATAGTCCCCTAAGCCTTCAAAGCTTGGGTTGGGTCCGGCAATCTCAAAAATATTATTAATAGCAAATTGAACTTCCATGTTTATTAAATATATTAAATTATATATATATACTTTTAAATAATAAAATTTCAATTTTTTTTCATTGCCATTATTATACCACATTAATATGTATATTGATGCAATAGATGAACTATTAGATACTACTATAGATAGAACATATGAATATACCAGTAAAGAAGCCTTATTTAAACCTAAAAAAATTACTGCCCAAACTATTAAAACTTTTGTATCTAAGCTTATGGATAAATTTAGTAAAGATCAACTTAAACAATTTGGATTAGATACTATATATGACCATTTATTTACAATATTCAAAAAGTATATCTATATATATATTCTTTTATTTACTTCAATGACTAAAAAGTTAGATCAAGAGGCATTTATTAATTTTACTATTGAATTTAAAACTATTGAATCTGAAATATTTGATTCTGAATTTAATTCAAAAATTCTTTATATTAGTAATTTAATTAATCAAATAAACTATATCGGCATTAATTTAGAAGCAATACAAAATAAAACTATTAAAATTGACCGTATTAAATATATGGAAGCATTAAAAATATTTAATGAGCTTGGTGTTGAAATTGCAACTGAACTACAAGACTTAAATAAATTTCATAATGTTGTTAAATTTGTTATTTATAAAAAGCTATATTTAGGAGATGACAAAATTAAAATTTTTGGACTACTTGAAACTGGTGAACTTGAACAGTTAGAATTTAAATATATTGAAATTATTGATTCTGTACTTGAACAAATTGACTATTCTTCTTTAGAAAGCTTATTTAAATCTAAAGAATATAAAAATTCATTTATTGAAACTATTTATAATATTTTAACTGAACAAGAACAATTAGAATCAGGAAACACCTTTGGAACACAACCTGCTCATGTTACTTTAGACAGTAAAATTAATGAACTGTTTGAGAAAAAACTTTTAATTCCTATTACTGACGAATTTCTTAGATATCATAAAGATTCTGAAAAATATGACTCTGGTTTAAATTCAACTAAAATTGATCCAAGTGTTAGAACTAATAAACGTGATAATACAAAAATTAGATATATTATTACTAAAATTAATACTTTAATGGACTTTTATAAAGATAAAAATTCTGCAAACAAATATTTTTTCCAACCACTTGCAAACAGAAAAGCTGTCTTAATTAATGATCTTGAAGAAATTAATATTATTAAAAAAATGCAAAACATTGGTAAAATTCAAAAAGAACAGAATGAATATTATAATGAACTTATTTCATTCAGAACTTACCCATATATTAATTTTAGAGATTTTAAACAAAACGGGTTTTCTATTCATCCAAATAAAACTATTGAAGCTATACGTTATTCAAATATTGAATTTAAAACAGATCCTAAATTTAGTTCTTTAAATAAAAATGCACTTGAATGGAGAGTTATTCCTACTGAAACTGCTGCAAATATTGTTGGTTTTGCATTACCTAAAGAATCTATTGCATTAACTAATACAAATACTAGAGATCATTCAACAATAATTCAGTGTGAACCTATTAGAAGTTTAGTTGACGTTAGAACATTAAAAGGCTCTAACCAAAAATTGGGTATTTCTAATATTTTAAACATTATCAGAGACCAAATTTTAAATGAAACTACTTTAACTCGTGTTCCATATTTAATTTTTGATAAACCAAATGATAAACTTCAAAAATTTAGAGAGATATATAATTTTCAACAAGATGAATATTACAAATTTATACTTTCATATATATATGATGAAATTTCTGAAGCAACATTTGAAAAAATAGTTAATGAACTTAATTCTGTTGATTTTGTTAATTTTTACACTTCACTTCAAATGGTTAAACAAACACAAAAAAAACTATTACCTGTTACACAAGAAAAAATATATACAATTGAAAAAATTATTTTTATGACTAAATCACCTACTTTTAATGATGATTATGATATTCAAGAAGACAAAATACCAGGTGTTACTATTAAACTTAAAAAAGTTCCCAGCTTCCCTAATATTTCTGACCATAAAATTAGAATTAAAATTAGTAAAAATGAAACATCTAATGACTCTGTTGAAGAAAATTTATATGAAAATTCTTATTGTCAACATAATGTAACTTGGGATAAAATAATACAAATTAGAAATAAATCTCCTAATCAATTTAATCAATACTTATACGAATTTTTTAAACACTATGTTATTGAAAATACTGAAAAAGAATTTATCTGTAAATCATGTTCTGAAGTTATTAATCTTAAAAAATATATTAATGATTGGACATCTTCAACTGAAGAAGGTATTGCTTTAACAATTTCATTAAACGCACAACTTGAAGAACTACCTGAATATGAAAAATTCAACAAATCAATTAAAAATCTTGATAAAATGTTAGAAAAAATTTGTACTGGCCTTAATCTTAATATTTTTACTGGTAACAAACCACAAACTAAAATTAAAAGACAAGAAATTATTAAAATGTTGATTGACCTTATATTAATACAAAATGAAACTATTAAAATGAATACAACTGAAAGAAAAAATCGTTTAGAACAATCAAGTAAAAAATATGGTGTTGCTACTGAACTGTCACAATTCTTTTTATTTGAACTTAAAAATGATATTTTTGTTTACTCTTCTAAAGATACTGATAAATTTAAAAAACCAAAACTTAATAATATTATGGTTTATTTGTTATTATTACTTGTTTGTGAAATGACACAGTCATCTATTTACTTTTTCCCTGAAGACAAAATGCTTAATTATTTTATTTTTGATCGTTTAGGTTACTCTCTTTTTGATAATTTAATGATAAGAATTAATTCTTCTAATGATGTCACACCTATTAAATCTTACAAATTACTTTGTTACACAATTTTTGTTATTTCTGGAGTTATGGTTAAATATAATTTATGGTTTGGTGAATCAACTGCAAAAAAAGGAGCTATTAATCCTGCTGAACAAAAAATTATTATTCACACATTTGTTGATATGTTAAACTCTATTCTTGAAATTAATTCTCAAAAAACTAAAAACTTTTTATATGAAATGTTTGCCTCTAGATTTTTCTCTAAACTATCACAAGTATATTCTAAAACTGTTTCTAAAGACATTTTAATTAGACTTGAAGACTCTATGAAAAAGAAAATTTCTATTAGTGCTGATAGAAAAATGATTTTTAAAACATCTAAAAATATTATTAACACTGTTTTAACTGGCAAATTTGAAAAATTCGATTTCGGTTTTACACGATGGGCTAATACTGAACCAAAATTTACTATCAAAAAAAATGTACTTGGCAGAAGTATTTGGTCTGTTTTTAATCCTGCACAAGTTTCTAAGATTTACGAAGAATTTCTCAATAAATCTATGATTAAACTTGCTAAAAATTATAATTTAGATGGTACTAGAAGAATTGGTCTTGTTACTGATGAAGAAATTTCTAAAATTGACAAAAAAGACTTAATTAAATTAAAAGATTTTATTATTAGTAAAAGATTAGCTAAAGGACAACGATCTGTTGAAAAACAAGGGGCCATTATTGAAAAAGCTATTGCTAAACTTGAAGAAAATAAAAACTCTTATGATCAAATTATGAATCAAGAATTAAAATCTGATCTTTATAAAACTGTTGATAGTTTAATTGAATTTTGGGAATCAATTATTGGAAAAGATATTAATATTAATAATGAAAATATTTATTTAAGACAAAATGTTTATATTATTAATCACAATTTTAGAGGACAAATCACACAAGATATAACTATACATACTGAAAATGAAAATAAAGTTTTATTTAAAAAAGATGATTCATACTTTAAACAAAATATTTTCTACTATTGGGACAAAACTAATAACTTAACTATGTATTATAATGCACAAGATTATAATTATTTAGGATATAAAGAACAAGGTAAAGATTATATACGTGTTAGTGGCTCTGGTTGTTCACTTCAAGTTAAATTAGCTATTAAAAATAAACTCCTATTCCTTGGCTATCCTTATTTAAATTATAGAATTCCACAAAATATTTTAGATGAATTAAATTCAACTGTTCCAAATAAAAATACTGGATACAAATTAAATGATTTTGTTGCTGGAATTACTAGAGAACGTATTGTTAATTTAAAAAACACACTTGGTAATATACAAAAAATATTCTATCAAATCAAAAATAAAATTAATATTAATAAAGCACATCCTGTTGCTAAAAATTATATTAATAAATTTAAATCAATACAAACTCAAAATAAAAAAAATAAATTTTTAGATCAAATTAATCAAATTTCATCAAGTGCCTTTTATAGACCTAATAATTTTAGTTCATCAATCACATATGAAAAAGAATATTTATATGTTGCTAATATTATTAAATTTCAAAATTCTGATCATGTCATTATTAGTTATTTATGTAATCAAATCAAAATGTTAATTGATACTAATACTGATAATTTTACTAAAACAAACTTAATTTTCCTATTTGCAAATATTATTAATTATGAATTTAACTTTTATAATTTAAGAGAAAAAGCTGCTTCTTCTTCCGAAGTTAAAAAATCTATTCTTTCTGAATCCGCTTTTTTTAATATTATCGAAAGTGAAGAAACTGACATTTTTAAAGATTTAACAGAAGAAGAAGCTGCACTAGCTGCTGAACAAAATTATGATGCTAAAGAAATGGATGACGCTCTTGATGTTGATACGGCTGATGAAGAAGAAGATTATATTGGTGAACAAATGTCAAGACAATATTTTTCTGGAGAAATATCTGAGTAAATAATTTAAACCACTATTTTATTTAATATATTAATTAAAACAATGGATGTTAAAACATATTCTTTTTTTAAGACCTATTAGTCAAGAAGATCTTGAAAAAATAATTTCTTCTAGTCCTTATCGTTTTGGTGCAGAATTTATTGATGGTAAAATTAATTTTGGAAGGTTAGAAATTAATTATATTTTTGACTCTGAAAATATTGCTATTGGACTTCAATGTGAAGCTCCTAGACAGTTTGATATTGATAATTTTTATTCAATTGTAGAATATATTGGTAATATTCAAAAATCTATACATGGCCTTCCAAGAATTTAATTTTATATTTATTTGATAATTTTATTGCACGAGATAATAATTTTAACATATCTAATTTTTTACCTCCTACTTTTTTACTACCTCCATCTTGAACTGGATTTATTGCCATTGTTGTATTTTCCTCTAGCATCTTTATATTTCCATTTAATAATTCAATTATCTCACGCAAATCTCTTATTTCCTTATCCATATTTATATTCGGATTTGGACATGGTAAATATATTGTTTCTGGATTAGCTGTAACTGTTTGTTGATTTAAATTTTTATATTTATTCTCTTTTTTTTCAATCATCTCTTTAATTTGTTCTATTTGTTTTCTATAATCTGTTGAAAACACTATTGGAATAAAGTTTGGTATATAATTTGGCATAACTAAATTTTTTAGTTCTGATTTCTTTTTAATTATAACTTGACTAAATAGTGATTCTACATATTTTTTTAACTTATCAATTGATGTATATACATTTGATGATCTAAAATATAGATCTAAAACTTTTTCTTCCATTTTAATACTCCATTCATTTAAGTTTGATTTAATATTATATTCAGTTATTTGGTTTTTAATTTTTTTAATGTCTTGTTTTTTTTTATCTAATAAAAACATTACAATTGGATTTTCTGCATCAGACCATGGTGCTAGATACACTTTTTTTGCATTTATTTTTGAATATATATAAATAAAACCAATATTAAGATCTCCTAATAACTGAGATTGAATTTGTATATCAAATGTTTTTTGGTTTGACATTGAATTAGTTGAAAAATTTAAATTTGGAAATAGTTTAATTAAAGGAGTTAAGTATTTTGATAAATTAATTTTTATTGATTTGTTTGATAATTTAGATTGGTTTTTACTAATCCAGAGTATTAAACTTAAAAGAATACCCTTGTGTTCATTTACAAGTAAAGCGTTCATTAAAATATTATATATATTTTAATTTACTAAATTAAGTTAAATATTTATATCAATCCATTCGTAACCTCCTTGTTGTACTAGTGTTTGGTTTTCAAAGTTTTTATTTGCTTCTTCATCTACTTGCCAAGAATTATTTTTACCATCACATGTCATATAGAGTTTTTCTGTGTTTCTAAATTGAGTATATTCTTGGAAATCAACTGTTCCAATTAAAGTTGCTGGATTTGATGACTCTATTACATTTTTAATATCAGTTGCTAACTTCATAAATTTATCTAAAGTTTCAAGAGTTGAATCAATTGTAGCATAATTTTTAAATGCTAGAAAAGCTGGTTTAGCAGTTCCATTTAATGTTCTTAGTTTTTTTTTTCCTTTTTCTGTTATTTGCACTTTTCTATCTGGTGAAAGTTTGTCTTGACAATACAAATTTTTAAGATCAGGAATTGCAGAAAACGCATTTTTAATAAAACTGTAACGCATTGCTATTTTTTTAAAATGGCTAAGTTTATATTTATCTGTCTCACTTGTGTTAAAATCATTGTCTCTTGGTAATTTTGTAATACTACCTAAATAACTTATACCATCAACTTCTTTATATCCTGTGCAAGCATCAATTAATTGTTGTCTTGTATAAGAAATTTTAGCACCCGGTTTAATATTGATATTATTTTTGAAAATAAAATTTGTCACAAGCGAAGAAATTGATGTTAACTTAGTGTCTGTGGTAATCTGGTCTGTAAATTGAATATTTTCTCCAGTTTCTCTATCAAAAGTTACTTGTCTGCTATTCACTATACTTTCCTTTTTTAGTTCATATGCATATATTTTATCTTTAAGAACATCACCAGTTTTCTTATCTTTTTGTACAATTCCGTAACTAATTTTATCTACTTCTTTTAAAACTTCTGTTTTACTTTTTACTGTTGTGGGTAATTGTTGCATTAACACATCTATTTTAGCGCCAAGTTCTTTTTTAGCAGCGGTTGGATCATCAGATCTTTTAATAATGTCTTCTGGTTTTTCATACATACCAACTAAATAATTTTTAATTTCTTTAAGAACTGGTTCAAATATAGTTTGAAATTTTTCATTATAAAAAGTTTGTCTTGCTGTTTGTATTTCTTTAAAATAATTTAGTATATTTATTATTTGTTTTAATTTATTAATATTAATAAATGGAGGATTGGGTGGATTATTAGTTGTTCCTCTACTTAAATTTATAATTGTCATTAAAGATATTGAAGTTTTATCAAGCTCAAAATTAAATTTTTGTACAACATCATTTTCACATTTAGTTAAATTTTTTGCACTAATTGTTCCAGAACCAAATATAATATCAAACAGCACAGAACCACTTGAGTTAAATTTATTCTCACCAACAAAATATTTAAAATTATCATCATTTTGATAGTTGTCTCCATAACAATAAACATTATCAACATATACATTTGGAACTAAAAAGAATAGGGGATTTTGTTTTTTCATTAATTTTTCTTTAATAATTGTAAAAGTTAAATCAGTTATTAACTTTCTCATTTCTCCAAGTGATTGGTTAATTATATATCCTTCATATCTTCTCATTAAACAATTATAAAGTAAATATTCAAGTAATATTTTTAAGTTTTTATTTTTTGATAATTCACCTATTCTTGCTTCATCAAAACCTGTAAATTTACTCCATGATGGAATTTGTTGTGTGTCAAAAAAATTATCAATAAATGATCTCGAATCTAAATTATTATAGGGATATTCTTCTGCATATTTATTCATTATTTGTTCCAAATCTTTAAAATTTTGTAGATTGTCTGTATTTTTAATGTCAAATAAAAAATTATAGTTTTGTGTATAATCTGTTGCTTTATCATTATTTTCGTTAATAACAATATTTTCTCTCATCCCTTTCGGATTAATTTTATTTATTTCTTGGTATTCTTTAAATTCTCCAAATTCTTCTTCATCGTCATCCCCTCCTCCTTTTTGTGGTATTTCATTAAATCCTGTTGCGCTACCAAGATTAATATATGAGCATTTTGCAACATTATTATCTAACTCAATTCTATTTTCATTCTTAAATAAATCATTTCCAGTCTGCATTCTATTAAATGATGTAACCAAATCTTTAATACCACATGTAAATTTATCTTCTACACCTGCTAAATCTGATATAACCATTTTAGCTGATCTTCCTCCTTTTTTTTCTTTAAAATCTAATAAAACTAAAACATGTGATCTTGAACTTGCTGGATTATTTTTTGTTGGACCAATAACTCTTCTTGTTAACATTTTGTCAATAAATTTACCAAGACTTACAGTTTTACCACTTTCTGCTCCTGGAAGTTTTTCAGCAGTAGTTTGAGTGGCAGTAAATTTTTTATCCGGATCCATACCCCAACCATTTTCAATTCCAAAATTATATTGAGTAAATTTATAATCAGTATTTAGAGGTGTAGAACCCATCAATCCTGAAGAAGCAATATCAGCATCTTCGTATCTCAAGTTTTGAACAAAGTAATGTTGTTTATCTATTTTATCATAACTTTCAATGTTTGAATCGTATTTAACATATATTTCAACAGCACGAACTGTTAAAGTACCAAATTTGTCAAGCATCTCTTGACCATTACACATAATTGGTATTATACCCTCTATTTCTGCATCTGGTCTTTTTAAAAATACAAGTGTTGATGTCTTACCTGAACCACTTTGTCCATTTCCAATTACTATTACATTTTCAAAATTTAAAAGTTTCATTGTTATATTTCTATAAATTTTAATATTTTTTGCAATTGTATTATTAACTGATGATGCTTGAAAAAAACCTGTAATTGGCCCTACATAATAAGTTTCTTGTTTTCCACCAGCATCTTTAATTAGTTTATTAAAGTCATCTCCATTTTCTACTCCAGTATTTTTTCTTTCATAACTTGATGGATTTTTTGGATCAGCATATTTTACTTCTACATCTGAATTCCAGTATTTAATTATTATTGTTGTATCATTTGGTTCTGTATCATTTTCATCATATGATGCTTTTATATCTATCTTCTCCTTTACATCATATCTTGGATTTGGTGTTAGACTGTCTTGTCTAATTTTTAAAAATGTATATATTGGACATATTTTTTTAATTAACATATTATAAATTATATCTAAATGTTTGAAAATACCTGGTCTTGATAAAAACTTGTAAATTCTTAAAACCATTTTCTCATACTTATCAAATTGGTGTTCATCATAACCTGCACTTGTTGGTGATTTATAAACTTGTTCAACATACCTAGGTAAAAATAATGGTTGATCTATTGATTTTGTGTATGTTGAAATAAAATTTTGTTGTTCAGTATAACTAGTTGTATCACTTGGTAGCATTAATTTAAATGGTTCAAATTTTGATCCATTTGGTCTTATAAATTCATTTGGATTTTCTTTGTTTTCTGTAAATCCAAATTCTTGTAATTTTGAATTATTTGTAGTTATATTTACATATTCTGTATACATTTTATAATATGCTTGGTCTTTAGGTTCTGGTTTAATTCCTGTCAAGCCTTTTGTTTCTGCAAAAAGTGAATTTAAAATTATTAAAACAAATTCTGTTGTTGATAAAAATATTTTTTTACATAAAAGATTAAAATATTGTTCATCTGACATAATTGTAAAAAGAAGGTGAAACTCTTTTTTGTTGAAAATTGACATTTTTTTATGAACATCTTTAATTTTGTTTGTTGTATTTTCATCAACTGGTGGTGGTGTTGTTATTTTACTACCACCTGCTTGATTTGTTTTAATAGAATCGTTTTGACCAGTTATTTGTTTTATTCCTTCTGTTAATTCTTTTACTGTTTCATCTACTTGTTCTGCTGTTATATCTTGAATTAAAACATCTAATTGATCAATTTGTACTTTGTCTGCTAATTTTTTTTGCTCTTCTACTGCTTTTTGTGCCTCAATACCTTCTAAATTAATTATATCATTAACTCTTTCTAAATTTTTTGTGTATTTATCAATTAAATCTGACATAACATAGTTTAATGTCTTTTTGTATTTTCTTAAATCTGTTAGTTCTGTTAACATTTTATCAACTTCTTCTTGGGATTTATCTGCTCTTTTTCTTGCTTCTTCAATTTCAGATTCTAGTTTAGTTATTTTTTGGTCATATAGACTAATCTTTCTTTTGTCTAATAAAGATTCTTTAAAGTTTTTAAGTTCTTTTAATTTAATTCTAATTACATTCATATCTAAAATAGCAATTTGTTTCTGAATTTGAACAATACTATTCTTTAAATTTCCTTCAAAAATATTAGAATATCTTTGGGTCATTATTTCCTTTGTTAATTTGTCAATATCATTTCCAATTAATAGTAATGCTCTAAACTCGTCTAATATTTCTTTAATAAAAGGATCTGTTATTTTAATGTCATCTCTTGTATTTATTGCCATTAACAAATCATTATTTGTTTTCTCAATATCAACTCCTGCTGAATCATATGTATTTTTTGTTGTATTTACTAATTGAAAAAATGCTAAATATGATGTTTTAATTCCTGTCTTTGAATCAACAAATGCCTGACCATCTGCACCATGTACTATTTTTTTAATTTCTGCATAAAATGCTTCTGCTGCATTTTTCATTTCTTGTATTTTATCTCTTACTGTTTTAACTGATTTTTGATAATCATTTATTAGATCTAAAGTTTTTGTTGTATCATTTGCATCTGCATAAATATCTAAAGTTCCTGAATTATATACAGCATCTTTATATTTCTCATACTCTCCTTCATAAAACTTATTAACTTCATTAAATTCTTCTGTTCTTGCATCTGCAAATTTTTTTATTTCTGTTAAAACTCTTTCTCCTTCTTCCTTTTTGTCATTAAAAATTTTCTCATAATATATTTTTTGTTGTAATAAAGCCTGTACATTTGCGATTTCTTCCTTTTCTTGGTCATTGTCATTTGGTTTAAATACATCTCCATCTTTAATTTTTTGTTTGATTTCTTCTTTACTTGTAAATGTTGGGTTTTGATCAGTAACTGAGTTTTGACTAGCAGCTGGGTTTTGAACTAGATTAGTTTCAAGACCTTCTAATTGTTTATCAACAAACGAGATATATTCATCACCAAATTTCTGGAGTTGCTCATTTAGTTTCCTTTCGTCAGCTGCTTTTTGGGTTATCAATTCATCAAGCTTATCTACAGTTTTACCTTCTTTATCAGTTCTAGTTTGTGATATCTCTTGTTTATTAACTTCTATTTCTTTTTTCCTTCTTTCATAATTGTTTTTTTCTCTTGTTGCTAATTTTAATTGTGTAGTAAGATCAATATATGTAGAATTTTTAGTTAAATTATCAATAAATGAATTTCTTGATCTTGTATATAACATATCAAAATTTTCATATTCTTCTTTTGCCTTTTTATAATCATCTCTATATGTTGTTGTTAATCCTTCTAATTCAGTTTGTTTTTGTTTATTGGCTGGTAAAGATTTATAAATTTGTTTTATACCATCTGATACAGAAAAATCATATGGAACTCTATTTATTACTACGTGTACTTCTTGAATATTTAATTCTTCAGATCCTTCAGTAACTGCTCCTGAAGTGTTTGTATCAATAACTTGAGTGTTTGTTGTGTCAACTTTACTTTCAGTGTTTGTTGTGCCAACTTTACTTTCAGTGTTTGTTGTGTCAACTTTACCTTTACCTTTACCTTTACCTTTACCTTTACCTGTATTACTACCACCTTGCATTATATCAATAATCTCATATTCGTTAGATATACGTGACATATTTATAATATGAATATATTATAAATATTGAAAATTATTTTTATTAAATTTTTTTATTAACTAAATATTCGATTTTATATTTCAAATATTTAAAATTTGCTTTAGACATATTTCCACCATCTAATATTTTTTCAATTGATGATATTTTATATTCAACAATATCTATTAACTGATCTAAATATTTGTCTAAAAAGGTTTTTGTTAACAAAAGTACAGATGTTTTTTTTATTGAACCAATTGATTTAATTGATTGTGTTAAACCTAAATCTACATATTTTTTATTATACATTTCTAATCTAACTTTTGCTTTTTCTATTATTTTTAAATTTGCACACATTGATTTTATTATTTGGTTTATATTTATTTTGTCTTCTTCTGTCAACTTAAATCCATTATCTTTAAATATTACTAAAATAAATTCATTTATTGATTTTTCTAAATCATCAGATTCAAATATTTTATCTACTGACTCTAACCATCTTGTCGCTATTAAATTTTTTGTTGATGTCATATTAGTTATATTAGTTAAATTATAATTTACTAATGATGAACCCCTTTGTGTTATTCCTGTTTTTGGTAAATGTGTCTCTGAATCTAATATATTGTTTACTTTATCTAAATTTTTATTTACTAAAACTAAAAAATCTGCTAACAAATTCTCTTGTTCTGGATTAGCATCCTCCATTAATTCTAAAATATTTTTTTTTAATATTTTTACTTCTAATAAAAATATTTTATTTATTGTTGAATTTTCATCTATTTTATTACTTATACTTTGATCAACTCCAAATAAATCTATAACTTGATTTCTAAATAAACTATACTTAGGTCCTGGAAATATTATTTCGAGTGTTTTTGAAAATTCTTCAATCGGTTTTTTAAGTAAACCATTAGAAAAATCAAATTCTGAATATATCATTACTCTATTTTCTTGATTTATACTATTATTAAATTGTGGAACTATTTTGTTTTCCATACTTACTTTTGTATTAGATATTATTTTTCATTTTGTCTATATAAAAATTTTATATATGATATCAATGCTCTTACATAATTACCTAATATTTCATAATTAAATCTCTCTATATTATATTTTTTATCATCTTTAGTTTTTGATATTATTTTTATTGACTTGTCTAATGTATTCATAAATTGTTTTAATGACTCATCATCTTTATCTGCAGGTGTTAAATTATTATGTTTATCTTTTATTACTGCTAATTTCTCTGATAAATATGATATATATTTACTTGTTTTTGTTATTGTTACATCTTTATCACCTTCCTTATATATAGGTTCTGATACTGTTAAATCATTATTATTTGGATGTAGTAATGGGTACCCATTATTGTCTACTGAAAAAAACTGTAAAATCTGAGAATAAAATATTTGTTTTGAATTTTTTGGATTTGTAACATTTATATTCATACTCTGTTTCTCTATCTCTTTAACTTTTTCTACCATTTTTGTTTTAACTTCTTGTTTTATTGCAGTTGTATCTGTTTTTTCTTCTTGTCTATGTTCTTCTGTATTATGATCATCTTTTTTATTTTCATCTGTATTATGTTTGTGTTCATCTGTATTATGGTCATCTTTTTTAGGTGTAAAAATATTTGTTCCAGTTGAAAGAAATCCAGGCAGATTTTGTTTTGCTTTTTCTAAAATTGTTTTAGCTTCTGGAACTTGTTGTTTTTTAGCTAAATCCTCTTTTTTTTCATTTATCTTATTTTCTACTTGTTCTAATTTATCTTTTTTAAATTCATCAATTAAATCTTTGAATTGTTCTTTTTCTTCTTCTGAAATTTTGTTTACTCCAAAATTATTAATTTTATTTTTTATATCACTTTCTAATTTTGTAATTTCATTTATATTATTCATACTATTAATACTATTTAATTTATTGTCTATCTCCTTACTCTGACTTGAAAATAGACCATCTATTTTTTTTTTAGAACTGTCAGTTTTTTCTTTAGAACTGTCAGTTTTTTCTTTTTTTATAACTGAACTATTATCAATCCCAGCCATTTCTGAAAAATAATTATTTTGCACTTTTTTATTTGCTGCTGCATTGTTATCTGTGTTTTTTTTATCTGCTGCATTGTTATCTGTGTTTTTTATATTTGCTACTGCATTGTTATCTGTGTTTTTTTTATCTGCTGCTTTGTTATCTGTGTTTTTTTTATCTGCTGCTGCTTTAGTATCTGCGTTTTTTGTATTTGCTGTTTCTATTGTTGTTAATTTTTCTGTTGCTGTTTTTAAAAAATCATCTATTAATTTTTTAGCTTGAGTCTTATTTGGTTCTTCAATATATTGTAAATTTATTTTTAATGCTTCTATTTTTGTTATATTTGACATTATTTTATCTTTTTGATTAGAATTATTAATTTCTCGAGTCAAACTATTAACTGTTCCTTGTATTTGTTGGAAATAATCTCGTTTTCTTTCTGGTTTTTTAGGTGGATCTCCAGTAGATCCAGGTAACTCTTGTGTTATTTTTTTAGATGAATTTTCATTTGTAATTTCATTTGTAATTTCATTTTTAATTTTCTCTGCAACTATTTTTGAACTAGTTTCAATAGAATTAGGAAATCCTGCTGCTGCTCTTTTTAATCCTCCACCTGTCCTTTCATTCCATCCATTTAAATCTATAAATTCAATATAATTAGATAATTTAGGACTTTTATTAAATCCATTTATATTAATATAATATTCCATACTAACTAATTAATATTAGTTAATATAAATTTTTACAAATAAAAAAAACAATTTAAATCTAAAAATTGCATGAAGTATAATAAACTGGATATGGTATTACATCCTTAATATTTTTCATCCCTGTCATATACATTAGAAATCTATCCAAACCTAAACCAAATCCTCCATGTGGTGCAGTTCCATATTTTCTCAAGTCTGTATAAAATTCTAATCCTTGTGGGTTAATTGATTTTTTCTCCATCTGGTCAAGTAATTTCTCATAGTTTGATTCCCTTTGTGATCCACCTATTAGTTCACCAACTCCTGGAAGTAGTAAATCAAATGATTCACAAGTTCCATCATCAAGTTGAGCCATGTAAAATGACTTTATTGTCTGAGGCCAATGAGTTAAAAATACTGGACCCCCAAAGTGATCTGTTAGCAGCCTTTCACATGCAGAACTCATATCATCTCCATATGAGGGTACTTGTTCATCAACTAGTTTTTCTTTGTTGGCTTTGATTATTTCGATTGCATCTACGTATTTTATCTTTGTCCAAGGTGCTGGATTTAAAACTTGAGTATATCTTGACATAAAATTTGGTTCTGTAAAATCTGAATTAAACTTCCCAACTTGAAATAGTTGATCTAAATCTGTCTTACAAGTTTGATACACTTGAGTCATCACATACCTCACATATCTTTCTGCTATATCCATTAAATCTTCAAATGAAGTAAAACATTGTTCTATCTCCAAATGGGCAAACTCACTCACATGTTTATTTGTAAGTGAATGTTCTGATCTAAAACTTTTATTTGTTGTATATACTCGACCCATTGACATTGCCAACCCCTCTAAATGAAGTTGAGATGAGACTGTCAAAAATACTCGCCTTCTAAAGTGATCTCTTGACCAATCTATCAAACCTTGAGGATTAACAGGAATTTGATCTGCTCGTTCACCAATTAGCTCGCTCACAGTAAATACTCCTGCTCCACCTTCACATTCATTTACTGTAAGGATATTTGGATCTAAATGTAAAAACCCTTCTTGATCATAAAAATCATGAGTTGCTTTCATCATTCTATGTCTTATTCTGTTAACTGATGAGAAGAAATTAGTTCGTGACCTTAAATGAGGTAATGTACGTAAAAAATCAATTCCCAACTTAGACTTTGCAATAGGATATGAAAGTGCATCTTTAATAGGACCATAAGATTTTATTTCTAAAGGTTTAATTTCCCAGTTGGATGGATTGGTTGGGTTCAAAGTAATAATACCAATTACTTGGATAGCAGACCCTGTGCTAAACTCGCTGATTTGTTCGGCAAAACTCGCAGTCTCGCCTACAATCTGTATAGGTTTAGGATCAGAACCATCGGATATCGTGATAAAAAACATAGTTGATTGGTTTCTCACACTCTTGATCCATCCACTTGTAACAACAGAGGTTCCAACAAGGGACTCAAAGGACTTGTTAAGTTCTGAATTAGTATATGTACGCATTTTGATTTATATTAATAAATTAAATATAAATCAAATTAATAAAATAATCAATTTTTTTATACTCTATCTCCTTTATATTTAGCAAGCTTTTCTTTAATTGTATTTTTTACAAAAGCAAGTTCTTCTTTTTTTTCTTTTTCATATTCAAGTTTTTGTTTTGTAATTTGTTCTTGATTATATTTTTCAATATATTTTTTAGCTTCAATATATTTTTTCTCTTCAGCCTCCTTTTTAGCTAATTTATCAGCCTGTTTTTTAGCTAGTTCATCAGCTTTTTTTTCTTCTTTCTTTTTATAATCTTCAATAAACTTATTTACATAATTTAGTTTTGAAGTTAGACCAGTATATGGAAATTTTGTTTCAGTATATGGAGGTTGCCAATTCATTGCGCCTGCACAAGACCCATGAATAGATGCAGCTGCATTATATTGTTGAATATAACATGGCCAAAATTGAACAAAATCATTATAAACAATTTTATATAATTCACAATCATTATAATTATTAACACTTAGATTAGTTAATTCATTTTGATATGCTTGATCAATTCGTTTAAGTATTTTAATAATTTCTTCAGAAAGTGGAGAGTTATAACCTGTTTGAGTAGGTGGATATTTTTTATTTAATGTATTCATTTCTTTTTTAATTTCATTTATATTTTCTCTAATTGAATTTATTGTTTTTGTCATCTTAAATAAAATTTAATTATATTTAATTATCTCAATCCAATAAATAAAATTTATCAATTTTTATACTCTTTCTTCTTTATATTTATTTAGTTTTTCTCTAATTAATAATCTGACACTACTTATTTCTTCATCTTCTTTATTTGAAGGTTTTACAGTATATAAGTGTTTAAAGTTTAAGTCAGTGTATTGAATATTTGATGATTTAGTTTGCGCAGAACTTTGTTGTGCAGAACTTTGTTGTGCAGAACTTTGTTGTATAGAACTTTGTTGTGCAGAACTTTGTTGTCTTCTAAACCAATCATTATCTTTTTTTAATTTTGATTGTTTTTTTGCCATCTAATAAATTATGTTTAATAAAATTATTTTAACCTAAACCAATAAATAAAATTCATCAATTTTTTATATTCTTCCATTTTTATATCTATTTAATTTTTCTTTAATTAATAATCTAACAGAAACAAGCTCTTCTTTTTGTTCTTTTTCGCATTCAAGGTTTTCAATAATTTTTTTAGCTTCTTTATATTTTTCAATAATATCTTTAGCTTCAATCTGTTTTTTACGTTCTTCATGTCGTATTTTTGCTAATTCCTCAGCTTTCTTTTTTTCTATTTTTTCAGCTTCTTCAGCTTTCTTTTTTTCTAATTTTTCAGCTTCAGCTTGCTCTTCAAATTCTTCAATAAACTGCTTTGCACATTTTAGTTTTTTAGTTAATTCAATAAATGGGAAATATTTTTCACTATATCTACTTATCCATGTTTCATGTATAGATATTGCTGCATTATATCGTTGAACATAAATTGGCCAATATATAATAAAATCATCATATACAATTTGATATAGTTCACAATTATCATAATTATCAACATTTATTTCTTTTAGTACATCTTTATATATTTGAATAATTTTCTGTAATACTTCAATAATTTCTTTAGAAAGTTCTGAATTACAAATTTGACTTGGTGGATTGATATATTTTTCATCTAATATTTCAATTTCTTTTTCTATTTCCTTTTCTATTTCACAAATTTTTTTCCTTATACTGCTTATTTCTTTATTAACTAAAATACTACTTGGCTTAATAGATGAAGAAATATTTTCATTTAAAAAATTATTTGTAGTAAATAATTGTTCAAAACACAAATCAATACCCTGCAAATTTAGAGATTTAGTAGGGATGCATTTTTCTTGTATATTGCTACTTTTCTTAGGAAGTTTAGCTTTTTTAGGAATTTTAGGCCTTCTTATCTTTGTAGACCTTCTCATCTTAATAAAATTTAATTAAACAAAATTATGTCAATACAATAAATAAAATTTATCAATTTTTTCATATCCTTTCTTCTTTATATTTATTTAATTTTTCTCTTAAAATATCTTTAGAGTTATCAGAGCTTTTATTTAATTTAACAATTTGATCTAATTCTTCATTTGTAAGTTCATAATATTTGTCTAAGTATTTATTGTCTTGAGTAGTGACTAACTTAATTTTTTCATATCTTGTAATTTGTTCTTCAAGTTGTTTTGTTTTATTTTGTGTTTTAACTTGTTCTTTAACTTGTTCTTTAATTTGTTCTTTAATTTTTTTAAGTGCAGGAATAACGTATGTATTTGTTGCATTACCTCCAAAATCACGATTTTCACCACCAAATCCTTCAATAAGTATTTGAATTAAAGGATAATAGCTTTCTGGTATTGGAATATTGTCAGTAATTTTTTCATATTTAATATTATGACTGGAAGTATTTCCACCCCCTCCATTATAGTTTACAATTGCATCAATATTTATATTTCCAAAATTTGTAATACTAATTTTAATTGATGAGTTGTATCCTCCACAACTATTTTGTATATAATATGAAGCATTTGCATTAAAAGTTTTAATAACAGTTTCTTCCATTTGTTGCAAGTTTAATTATTAAATCTAATAAATAAAATTTATCAATTTTTATTTAATATTTTCAATATAGTATTGTAGTAGCTTTTTTGTGTCACAATCTAAACTACTTTTATTCTCACATAAAATCTCACTAAAATATGCTTGTTTATTTTTCCTTATTCCACACAAACCCTTTTCAATTCTTAAATCTGAAACAAATTGTCTTAAATGTGTTTCACCAACTGATGTTAAATATATTAGAACTGATGTTAATTGACTTACTTCAATTTGGTCAAGATAATTTGCGAGAAAAAATCTTAAAAAACAAGGGAAATCTTTATGTATTTTTAGTTTAGACAAAATTTCTTTATAACCACTTTGAATTCTGTCTTCAGGTAAAAATTCAAATGTATTTGTGTACTTAGGATTTGATAAAATTGAAACAAATAATAGGTCTACTACTTTTTCATTAAAAATACCTATATTTTCAAGTAGCTTAATATATAATCCTAATTTTGATATACTTATTTGTTTTTCAGAACATCCAAAACAAATTAATTCTAAAATTTTATCAGTTAAATAAGTTGGATATGTTTTAAGATCTAAAAAATCGTTTAGTTCTTTTTTAAGTAAATTATCTTCTAAAATTGGTTTAATTAAATCTCTGTCATAAACTTTTTTTATATCAAATGGATTTGTTTGAACATTTATTTCCTTATATACTAAAGTATTTAATTGTTTTATTACTTTTTTCATTTCTGAAGAATATACTCCATCATTTAATTCTGATAATGGGAGAAGAAGTCCAAGTCTTAATTTAAGATTAACAATCATATTACTAAAAGTCATTTCAGGTAGTTTTTTATATTCATAAAATGTATTTTCAGAAACCATTGATACCCCTTGTTTACAAATAAAATTGTTTAATGCTTTTTCAATTAATGAAAATCCTGATAACTTTATCATATCATCTACAAATTCATTGTCTAATATCTTTGCCTCAACTTTACTTCTTTGTTGCTCTTTTGAATATTTTCTAAATTTTGATCCTTCTTCATTAATACCAATTCTTAAAATATTTTCATCAGTTAATTTATTAATATCTTTAAATTTTTTAATCATGCGATATAGATGTGCGTCAAGACCACAAATTGGTATACATCCAACTAAATTACTTCCAATATTATTATTAACAAATGCTTTTGTAACTGCATTAGATGTTTGTTCGAACATTTCACCAAGTTCACCTAAAACTTCAAGTTCATCTCCATTTAATTGCATATCATCAGCTTTATTAACAATAGTTAACATAGTAATATTTTTTTGAGACATATTTTTATGATGATTAATGTTTGTAGTTAAAAAATTTAATATATCCATTTCATCAGATGTATTTAATCCTGAATGAATATCAACAACAAATAGGATAATATTAAATTTATGAAAATTGTTTTTTAAGTAATCATAATAAATTGTTTTTGTTCTTGCATCATTTAATCCAGGGATATCATAAATACATATTTTTAATTTATTATTTACATTCATTTCCATAGGACCAACATAAAATGTTAATTCAGTTCCATAATCTTCAAGTGTTAATTGTTTACCTGCCTCAGTTTGAGAATAAATTTCTTTATTAACTTGTGAAATTGTAGAGTTAATTGAATCAAATGAATGGATACGTTTTAATTCATTTGTTTCAATAAATTTATTTGGCATCATAGTTGTTCTTTTAATTTTGCATTGAGCATAATCTTGACCAAAAAATGCATTTAAAATTGTTGATTTACCTGCACTAACACACCCAACAAGACAAATATTAATATATGTAAATTCAGATTCCATTAAATAAATATTTTTGTAAATAAAATAACATTATTGCTCTATAAATTAAATTATCAATTTTTTCTGAACTAGTTACTAATATTCACCAGGACAAGATAACATCACACAATATTATATATTAATAACTAGTTCAGAAAAAATTGAAAAAACAAATTAATAGATTGTTCTTTTATTTTTGAATTTTGACAACTAATATATAATAGTTGTCAATATTATATTCAAAAAAAGCAGCAATGTTTTTTGATGAATCTTTTGCCACTGAACTAGAGTTAAGTAGGACTTTGGAAGATTTTGTTGTGGAATCAACAAAAACATTTGATGAGTCACATAATTATGTCCATATGAAAAAAGTTGTTGAGAACTCGCTAAATATCATTACCCATGACAGCGAGATTCAAAGTAAATTAAGCGTCTATCCCGAAATCGTCAAATTAGTAACCATAACCGCATGGTTACATGATGTTAGAGACCACAAATATCCTGATTCAATTGGACAAGAGGAATTTGAGAATTTCATTAAAGACATAGATCCAATAAATTGGAAGATAATTTGTCAAATGATCCAAAATGTTTCATGGTCTAAAGAAAATAAGGGACTAAGAAAACATTTTGAAGAACCCTATCAAACAATATTAAATATTGTTTCTGATGCTGACAGACTTGAAGCATTGGGTACTATTGGGATTAGTAGATGTGAAACATACACTAGGGAAAATGGCGGAAGAGTTCCTGAAGATGTGATAGTACATTGTCATGAAAAACTGCTGAGGATTTTGCCAGAAGGATTTATAAAAACTGAATATGGCAAATTGCTTGCACAACCTTTACATGATCAAATAGTTGAATATGTTAGTTCATTTGAAAGCTAGATTTAATGCAAGTTTCTATGAATTATACCTGTGTTGTCTGCATAAAATATCCCATCATAGATTTTGTTAACACATATATTATTTTGTTTATTTGTTTGGTATCTCATGTATACCAAATATCCTAGTAACCCAAGCACAAAACAAACAAATCCATAAATTAGTTTATAAATTTGTATTCTAGCCAGCAAGTTAAATATGCTGTATCCAGCATTTATGCAAGCAAGTGCCCATAACATATTGTTAAACCATTTTGCTAATTTACCTAGGCCCCAAGTTAATGTTTTATAGCAATACATAACTATCTTATTAATTTGTTCTATATATGATAGTTGTTTTGGCACTATCGAGCTAATTATTAACCAACGATCTTTAAATATACCTACTGGACCATATACTTTTGTTTTGTGTAGGGATTTTTTTTTATGTGAACTTACTGCTATTAATGAATTACAATATGGACATTTATCCTTTGATTCAATAAAAGTTGTAATACATCTAATGCAAAACTTGTGTTTACAAGCTGTTATACAATAATCTCGATCGTCAAGATTTTCATAACAGATTGGACAAGGATCCATTTATTAAATTGTTATTAAGTTATTTTTAATTTAATAACTATTTAATAGTTCAATTTTTATTTTTTATTGATACCACCAAATAATATATTTATTCTATTTCTACAATTAGGACAATTTCTATGTCCTTCGTCTATCCAACGTTTTATACAGATACAATGAAAAACATGTCCACATTCAACAGGATCACTTTGTTCACCATTATGTTCACCATTAGATACCACACAAATTGGTTCACCACTTAATGAGCCAAAACAAATTGGACAAAATTCTTCTTCTGCTGCATATTTAACATATACAGATCTAGGATCTTGTACAACTTGTTGTCCTGCTGCTGGTACTGCTGCTGGTGCTGCTGCTCGGTTTCTTACTAATTGTACATATTGAATCCAACCAAATCTTGCTATACCTTGCATTTGTCTTACTGTCCAAGCATATGATGATCCTGAATGACCACTAAAAGAATTTACAACTGCCCTACTAACTTGTTCAAGTGTTGAATCGGGAATAGGTCTTGAAAACATAAAACCACCTCGACCTGGATCAGGTATTAGTGATTCAAAACCACCAGGAATTTGTGAAATAGCTTCAAAAGCTGGACCTAACATATATTCATTGTCTGGTGAAAAAGAAAAGTTACCGGGTTGTGGCATACCTTCTGGCAATGTATTTTGAGCTGGAAAAATACGATCACGTACAACTTGGTTAGCTATTAATGCACGAGGATCTCTAGGAGGTTGAGGAGGTAGTTGAACTTGTTGAGCTGGAGGAGGTAGTTGAACTTGTTGAGCTGGAGGAGGTAGTTGAACTCGTGGAGCTGGAGGAGGTGGTAAAGTAGACTCATCATAATAAAGTGCAACATCTCTAACATTTTTTCTTATTCTTACATCATTAAGCATAATTAAAACTATGTTGCTAAAACTATTACTTTTAATTTCACCAATAGTGCCAACTGGAATAAAATTATTATTAAACATATAATATAAAATTGTATTATCTGACAAACCCACATCTTCTTGTGTTGTTGGATAGTTTAAACCATAATCTAATTTAACTCTTTTAAATGGCGCACCACCGACTAAGCTGTTTTTTAAGTTAAAATATTTATTTTTGTATTTTAAATACTTTGCCTTATAATCCATATATATATATATGGATTATAGATTAATTTTTTATTAAATTATCATACCTTTTTTTATTTGTCTCAACCATATCTCTATAATCATATGTTAAATCTGTAATCATATCAACATATTTCTTTTTAAGTTTCTCATCATTTTCATATTCTTTAATTTTGGCATTTAATTGAGTCTCCTTTTTGGGATCAAGTTTAATCCCCGCTGCTGATAACATAGTCTTGGCAAAAAACAATATATTAACTCCACGATCATACAACAGTTCAGCAATATCTGTTTTGTTCTTAGTTTGCCATCTACATATAAAATCTTCATCAAAATCAAATAGTTGGACACGGTTAGATCTAGGATTGGTATTTAAAATATTCATACGTTCAGGTTTATCGGGATTTAAATGTTCATCTTTAACAAACTTCTTAATGGCCTGTTCGGGATTATTCGCATATTCTAAATACTTTTTGGTTGATATTTTGTAGCTGGCATTTCTAAAAGGAATCATTTCAACAACTTTTTCTAAATCATTTGTTGAATTAACATTAATAACCACATTATTATTTTGTTGATTTTGAATATTAGTTGTGTTAGCAGTATTGGATGTGTTGGTTGTATTAGCAGTATTGGATGTGTTGTTAGTTATATTATTTGTAGTATTTGTCATAATTGGGGTAATTTGTTTTTCACAAACATTTTTTGAAACATGATAATTTAATGATCTTCTATCTGTGAATACTTTTTTACATGTTTCACATTCCAAACTATTTTTTCCACAAGTATTTTTTGTTGTATGATTTAGAAAATTTACATATGATGACAATTTTTTATTACATTTATCACATGTGTATTTTTTATTTTTATTCTTGTTTTTTATAAAAGTAATTGGTTCATATACTTTATCTTTATAACTACTAATTAAAATTGTTATTAAATCATTACAATTTAAATAATTTTCTTTATTATGTTCTGTTTTGCATAAAAAACAAATTGACATATATAATTACTATACGATATTTTTTTAAATATTTTCTCTTAAAAATATGGGCTATTCTCTGGAAAATATTGGCTGATTAAATTTATATCATTAATCTCTTACAAAAATGTTTTAACCAAGCACTGTTTAGCCAATATTTTTAAGAGAATTCTTTCACTAAATTTTATAACTTTTTAGTTTAGAATCTTTCTCTTAAAAATATTGGCTAAACTTGATTTTTTCTCTTAAAAATATTGGCTTTCTCTGGAAAATATTGGCTGATTAAATTTTAGGTCTGAAATTTTATTTAAATATATAATCTAAAAATCTAATTAAAGATATAATTATAATATAAAATCTTTCTCTAGAAAATATAATCTTATAGCCAATATTTTTAAGAGAAAAATTTCCCAGAGAGAGAGAGCCGGGAGCCAGACCGGGAGAATTTTTTGATTTTTTTGCCCAAGTTCAGCCAAAAACTAAAAATAAAATTATTTTTCCAAAATGATCTATACTTTTTTAGGTAAAATATCTATTTGGTCTGATATAATCTTAACTTGTTAGATCAATAAAAATCTAGACTATAAATGATTTTCAGTCTAAATTTTTTCTCTTAAAAATATTGGCTAGACCTTATTTTTCTCTTAAAAATATTGGCTTTCTCTGGAAAATATTGGCTGATTAAATTTTAGGTCTGTAATTTTATTTATATAAGAAATAATTATATCTTTAATTAGATAATAAATAAATTAAAAATCTTTCTCTAGAAAATATAATCTTATAGCCAATATTTTTAAGAGAAAGATTTTCCCAGAGAGAGAGAGCCGGGAGTCAGACCGGGAGAATTTTTTGAATTTTTTGCCCAAGTTCAGCCAAAAACTAAAAATAAAATTATTTTTTCAAAATGATCTATACTTTTTTAGGTAAAATATCTATTTGGTCTGATATAATCTTGTCTAACGATTTTAATTATTATCCAGATTATAAAAGTTTTCGGCACATTAAAAGTATAACATTCTGTTATACTTTTAACGTAGCTTTTATTAAAAAAGTAAACTTTTTTAATAAAATTTAGCTTGTTTCACAAGCTAAACAAGCATGATTTTGTGATAGAATATCACAAAATTCATGTTCGGTCTGGATATGTTTTTCACCAAATTTTATAGATTTTCACCAGATTTTATGAAATTTTCACCAAATTTTATAGATTTGACCCTTTAATGTATAATTACTTATAAATTTATTTTTCACCAAATTTTATAGATTTTCACCAGATTTTATGGATTTGGTCATTTGGTGTTTAACTACTTGTAAATTTATATTTTTACCAAATTTTATAAAATAATTTTACTTTGAAGTATAACCAGAGATTTTAGATGCATTGGTAATAGTTGTTTTAATATATTCAGTAATATTTCCAGTAATCCTTACATACTCTGATTCTGGTAAACCCATTGTCTTAAGCTCTGAATAGTATTGGATCCAACTAGGTTTTGCTTCTATTCTTGTCTCAATTTGTTTCCATAAATCTAGTAGTTGTTCAACACCTCCTTCAATCCCACAATTAAGTCTATCAAGTTCTTCAAAAGGATGAGATGAAAGTGTAGATCTTAATAGTACCTGGAAAAGCACATTGTTTCTTGATATTTTTGATTGGGTAAAAGTACCATTAGGATCTAATTTAACACGTTCTTTTTGCCACCATAAAACTCTTCTTAAATGGCATTCTTCTTCAAATGCTTTAATAAAATCAGGCCAACTTAATGTTAAATTATTAAGTAAACTTAAGGCAAGTACATTTCCTACATTAGGTGTGTTTGCTTTAGTTCTAGATGTTTTATTAGTAATAAATTGATTTAGTTGAGTTTCAATTGATTTTTTAAGTTCAGGGATCAGATCAATTAAATATCCAAAAGTCCTTATTAAATTTAACAAACATCTAAATACAACAGTTGATGCACGTGTATCAGATCTAGAATCCATAATTTTGACAATCATTGTATTAATAAGATCTGAATAAATTCGTACAACTCCAGAGTTAAAAGATGTAATTTGTAGACTTTTATTAATATCAAGAACACATTTTTTAAGTACTTTAGGCCATTCTTCAGATTCAGAAGAGTGAGTTGGATTAATCCAAGCAGGTAAAAAGTAATCAAATGTTTCTTTATTTGGATATTGACGTAAATTTTGTTTTAAATAGGCAGAATAACTAATATAGTTTCCATCAGTACTTAAAAATACCATTCGACCCTGAGGCTTTAACTTAATCCCATAACCCATTATATCCTCTGTGTAATTTGATGTTGTAAACCAACAAAAAATATCAGGATCTAGAGTAATAACAGGTTCTGAAGACTCGGGTTGAACTTGTTGAGATCTAATTTTTTCAATTATTGCACTAAGTTCAGGACAAATTAATTCACCGAACTTGTTTTCAAGTACTTGGATTGCAGAAACTACTTCTAGATCTGGAAATAAACAACTATAATCTAAGCTTGAACTTGTTTCTGAACTAGTTTTTAAAGAAGTAGGTTCAGGAATTTGAATAGAATTTTCAACAACATATTTTTCCCAAACTTTTTTAGTATTCTCAAGTTGTGTTTTAGACTTGTGTCCAATAGAATCTAAAATTACAGTTTGCATATTAACTAACAGAGAAGTTAGGGTGTATGAAGGAGACCATCCAGACCCTTTAACTTTTGCCCATTCATTATGTACATGAGCAAAGTTGCCTAAAATATCCAAACAGATAACCATCATTCCTTTAAGAGGTCCATCAGATTTAAAATATGAAGCACCTTCAGTATAACCAAAATCAATAGGAAATCCAACATCAGGGGGTTTGATTGGGTAGTTATCAGGAAATAACACAACCATAGGAATCCAGAATTCCCCAACTTGGAAGTAACAAACACATCTCAAAACATTAGATTCATCAGTTTGAACCCAAACACCTTCAAGGGGTTCTTTTTCAAGTTGAACATATTCTTTGAGTACGCGTTTAATAGTTGCCATAGTTAAATTAATAATTTGTTTTAATTATTTAGTTCAAGTAATAAATAAATCAATTTTTTCCTGCTTTAGCTTCGCAAACCTCAGGTTTGTTTTACAAGCTAAATTTAATTAAAAAAGTTTACTTTTTTAATTAAAGCTACGTTAAAAGTATAACAGAATGTTAAACTTTTAATGTGCTGCAAGGGAAATAGCCCTTTAGGTAATTTTTTATCTAAGTTAGTCTTATATGAAAAATTTTATTTCAGGAATTATTATTTTACTAATTTTACTTTATGTATTATATGTTCCAATGCCAACACAAGATCAACTAACAGCACATACAGCAAAAGCTCTAGTAATTACATGTATGGATTTTAGACTAATAGATGATGCAGTTTATTTTTTAAATCGTGAAGGATATAATAATAATTATGATGAAATAGTTTTGGCAGGTGCAAGTTTAGGATATAACCAAACTAAATATGATTGTTGGAAAAAAACAGTTGATGATCATATTGGATTAGCTAAAAAACTTCATCATATTAAAGAAGTGATAGTAATTGATCATATGGATTGTGGAGCATATAAACTATTTTATAATAAATCTAAGTTGTCAAGAGCTGAAGAAATTGAACTTCATAAAGAAAATTTTGACAAATTTGAGGATTTAATACATTCAACATATCCAGAATTAATAGTGTCTTGTTATTTAATGGATATTGATGGAAAAATACTTACACTTTAATTTCTTTACTAATAAAATTACTAGCTTCTTCTAGCAAATTACTAATATCATTACTTTGAAATTTTTGATATATAGACATATCATTTTTTTTGAAAGCAAGAGTTGCTTCATATATTTTTGGATACAAAAAACCAAGTTTTTTAGGATTTGTTATCCTAAGTTCAATATGATCAATATGTCTAAGATTATTTTTAGTAAAGGTAGTAATAGTTTCAATAAATAGTTTTTTGTGCATTGTTAAATTAATTATTTAATTATAAAAAATTAATTTTTCAATTATTTAAATTTTAATAAGAAACAATATAAGTTTCAAGAAGTTCTTCTTCACTAGAAATCTTATGGTCAGGTTTAAAACTTTGGTCAATAGTTCCATGTACACGGGCAATATCACCTTCAGAGACAGTATCAACAGTTAAATCACGAGTGTCATTAGAAGTATTAGGTTTAACAGTTAAAACTTTATGTTCACCATCACCAACTTGATCAATATATATAGCCCAATAGAAAGATTGAGATTCATAATTAAAGTTAATACCAATTAAATCACCTCTTTTAGAAAGATTAATTCCAGTACCAGAAGGATAAAGTTGTGGTTTTTCAGTTTCAGTAATAATTTTACCGACTTTGTTGTGTAAAAATTCTTTAAAGTTTGTTAAAATAACATCACCAAGATCTTCAGAAGGGCCATTAGATTTATGATTTTTATAGTTACAATTTCCAATTTCAATAATTAAATTAATAATACTTTGTGGTGGTTTAATTCCGCCATAATTAGAAAACTCAGAAGAAAATACATTTGAAGAGAATATTCTTTTAAAATTATCAACAAGTACTTCGTCAACATTATTTTTAGTAATATGTAAATCCATTCCAGCATATTTAATAGTTGGTTCAGAGTCTCCAAAAAAGTCACCATTTAATTTAAATTCAATATTAGATCCATTTGATAGATTGTCAAATCCAACACCGTCTTTTAAATCATCAAAACATGAATCAAATAAAACAAGTGCCCCCATATTTGGTACATAATAATCAATACCTTTAATTTTATATTTCCAATAACCAATAGAACTATCAGAATCAAGTTCTTTGATAAATATATTTCTAGTCCATGACATTTCTTTAATAGCAATTCTTTTTAAATCCATAACATAAAATGCAACAAGTATTTGAAATATAACACTGCGCCATGTAAGTTCATCATGAATACCTGTATTAAGTTGTTTACGAATTGGACCTTCATCAATAACATATGAACGTGTTGACCAATTAATAATATTTTGATTAGGAGCTTCGGTAAGTGCAACAAGACATTTAGATGATCTAGCTTTAATATCAATTTCAACTTTTGTATTAGAGAGATCAAAGATAACAACTTTTTTATTATCAGAATATTCAAATTTGTGTTGTTTTTCAATTTTATCAATAGCAGATTTAGAAGTGTTAGTAGCTAAATAGTCAGCCATTTTATCTTTAGAAAGCACTAATCCATGATTTTTGTCAGCAGTGATCATAGAATTAATAGTATCTGAAAACATAGAATTTTTAAGAATTTGGTTAGAGTTTTCAAATTCAAAATTTTTGTCAACATAAGATTTTTTTAAATCTTTTAGTTTTGCAAAATCAAGTCCAGAGTTTGCAGTAATATAGTATGAATATAAGAAAGGGAAATGAGGACATATCTTTTTCTTTAAAATTTCTTCCCTTATATATTGATAAAACATTATTTCTCTCCAAACATCTGAAAACTTTTTCTTTATAGCTGAATGATTTAGTCTATTTGCAAGTTCATCATAAATATTCATTCCATAAATTCTAACATTTGCACCAACTGAATCTTTTGCACACATTAAAAAGTTAGCAGACTTATAAAGTCTAACAGGATAACAAGATCTAAACATGACAAAATTATCAGGGAGTGTTCTGTAAGGATTATTTGTTAAACGTGAAAAATGGTATGGGTTAATTTCTAACATTTTCATATAAGAAAGCAAATTAATAATTTCTGGTTTACCTTTTGTTGCATCAGAAAAACCAATTTGTTCACCATCACCTTTTTTAACTAAAATAGATCTAATATATGAATAAAGAATTTGTCTTTCACCAAGTGTTGTCATTCTATTATGTGTAACATGTGTTGGTGGAAGAATATCTTCAAATACTTCACCAGTTGAAGTTAATTGACCATCTGCACCTTGAATAGAAATATTATATTTTTTAACAATTGGAACATTGTGTTCATTAAAATTCCATGGAACCATATAAGTTGATGCAATTGGTGAAGTAAAAGGATTTGGCATAGGAACAGTTGTTGATGGATAAACTGGTGCAGCTTGTTTAGAATCTTTTTTACCTAAAATACTATCCATTACTTTCATTTCTACAATTGGTTTTGGAGGTTCTTCTGGTTTAATCATACGTTCTTTTAATTGTTCTTGTTGTTCTCTATCTTTAAAATAAACAGTTTTAGCTTTTTTCTCATCGTTAGTAATTCCAGGATCATTTATTAAACCCTGAAATTTAGGAATAATACGTGCACCTCCTTTCATTTGTGGCAAATTATTTTTCAAAAAAAAAAATTAGGTTTAGCAATATCAATATATTCAGTAGATGCGCCTCCCATTTGACCCATTCTTAAATCAGCAGAGGTTTTAGCTAATCCACCATATCCACTCATTGGAGGCATAATTCCTAATTTAACAAGTTGATCATTTGAAATTTGGTTGTTAAGACCACTCATTGAATTAAAATTTGATTCAACAGGTTGTGAATGGTTAAGTCCTTGCATTTGTGCCATAGGAGCCATATTCATACCCATAGGAGCCATATTCATACCCATTCCAGGCATATTCATACCCATTCCCATTCCAGGCATATTCATACCCATAGGAGCCATTTGTTCCATTCCCATAGGCATAGAAAAACTAGAAGGTTTAAATTGTGGTGATTCAACAGAATCTAATGATGAGAGTGAATCAGGAAGTTCTCTACCAGTGTCTCTTGAATTAGATTTCAAGAAGACAGAGTCAGAGTTAAGATAACGTACTCCTTTGATAGTTCTAGATTTACTTGTTTTTTCTCCACCTTTCTGTATATTAAAAAAACTAGGATTCATTATAATATTAGAAAGTATAATATTTTTACTGTTATTTTGTATATTACTAATTATATCCTTAATATTTTCTTTACAGGAGGAGTCCATGACTATTTTTTCTAAATCATTTAAAAACATTAACAAATCATATGTATTGTCAAGTTCTTTTTTCTTTTCTACTAATCCATCATTTTCCGCAAATTTAGGAATATAAGAATCATAAAAGAAACTAAGTTTAACTTCATAACCTTCATCTGAGATTTTAACTTGTTCTTTTTCTATTGAATAAATATTCACTTTTGGTTTTTTATTATAAAGTAAAACAGTATCACAAGTTAAATTGTTTTTTCTAAATCCAGGATAGAGCTGTTGAGCTAAAGCTAAAACATGTGCAACTTGAAAAATAATAGATTTAATTTGTTCCCATGATAAAGTAGGAGCAATTTGTGATAATAATTCTGTTTTAAAAAAATGTTCAGAGACAGTAACATTAATCATTTTATTTTTTTTGTCTTGTATATTTTTAAAATCAGCATAAATCTCAGGATAATTATCAATAAAATCCATAAGTAAATCTAATCCAACATCAAAATTCATAATATTAAGTAATATTCCTTTAGTTTTTTTTTGTACAACTAAATCACTTAAAAGCCAAGTAACAAGAGCATTAATATTTTCAGATGATTTTAAACTTTTTTCAGAATCAAGGTCATTAACTAATTTAATTTGTACATTCATAGGAAAAACATCAGCTTGTCTTTTAAACATATAAATATTTTTCTTTCTCCATTCCCATTTAATATTTGTATTAAAAATACTGTTAACAAGTTGTTTTTGTTTTGTTTTATCAGGAATTAATTTTATATCCTCAATTGTTATATTTTTAGGATCTAATTGATCTAAATCATAACACTTAGATGATTCAGAAGATGAATTATAGTTATAATCAAAAAGTATTCCTGCTAAAAAATCAATATCAAGATATTCTTCTGGATATGTTGGTGAAATCATATTGTTCTAATAATATAAAACAATATAATTTTTATTTGATAAATAAAAATTGAGCTAAAAAATTGAATAATTTATTTGCTGGGATAAATTAAATATATTGATAAATATTTGATGAGACAAAAACTACAAGTTTACGCAAGCACATCTTCTCAAACAAATTCTTTAATCTATTTTTGGGAAAAATTTGTTAAGGAATTTACCTTTGAAAAAATTTTAGGAAAAGCACCTAATAAATCTGACCCATTAGTTATATTTTCTCACGATGATTTTTACATTAAAACTAACAAATCTTGTTATGAAGATATAATTGTTGTTCCAGATTCAAATCCCTTGGTTGGATTTTCAAGATTTTTTGTTGGATTTAAGCATTTGACTTATTCTACTTGTTTTGGAATTGCTGGGATATTTATATATTTTGATACAGATAATAAATTTGTAAGTAAAAAGATTTTATCTCAATCTGTTGGAACTTTTGATTATAGGAATGGAGAAATTAAGTCTTGTTTATATAATCAAACGCTATTATTTGTACAAACACATAGAGACACTCGCGCCCTAATCCTAAGATTAAATTTATTTGATATTTCAGATGTGATTGTTGGGACTGGAGAGCATTACTCTGATGGTAAAAAAATGAATATAAATTTACAAACAAATTTTTCAAGATTTTTCTCAGTATATGATAATTTAAGTTTAGATCTTGGTTCCCTTAAACTTGCAAATGACAAAAAATATTTGTTAATAGATTTAGTTTCAAGTGTAGACACAGGTTCAGATTTAGTTCAAGAAGAATATTTTGGTGATGGTTATCCAAATAAATGTGTATTATGTAATTCATCAACATCTTCTGCTGAATATGGATATGCTAATAAATATATGAATATGGGTAGTGGATTTTGTTCAAAATGTGAAATTAGATATAGTATATCAGAAAAGTTATGGAAATGTTGTAAACAAGTTGATGACGACATCATGTGTTGTGAACAAATTAAAACATCATCTTGTACAAATCCAGCCCATTCTAATGAGTTTAAATTGGAATGTAGCTTTAAAGGGATAGAATTTAAATATCCATTTAAGCAAAAAATTCATGTGACTGTAGTTAAGACTCATTTGTAAACTTGGAGTACTCGCGCAGAAGGTTCACCATTAGTTTCAACCCAGTTCGGTAACCAATAATGAGGTATTACTCCATTTGATGGTAGAACAGTTTTATTAAATAGTTCATTAAATCTTTTTCTATAATAATAAGACTCTTTAGATTTACATTCTGAATACCAATTCATATCTCTCATTTCATATTCCTTATCACTAACTTTCATATCAATCCATTCTGTTATTAACTCAAACCATGATTTTTCTTTAGATGAAACACCATCGGAAAATGCTTCTTTCTTTCTGTACAGCACTTCATGAGGGAGAATATTTGGGTAGAGTTTTCCAAATGCATCCCTTATTAACTGTTTTTCCATACGGGTTGAAGTTGGAATCTTAAGCTCTGGATCTATTTGCATATAGTAATCAACAAAATCTTGATCTAGAAATGGGAGTCTAGCTTCAAGTCCATGTGAACTAATACATCTATCAACTCTCAATCCATCAAATCTATGGATTTCTTTGAGTAGCTTGACAGATTCTTCTTGTGCTGCTTTAGCATTTGGCGCCAAATAAAAATACAGATAACCCATTTCAACTTCATCTGCACCGTCTCCATTTAAAATTACTTTGATGTCTGTGTTGGATGAAATATATCTACCCAATAGCAGTTGACCAACAGATGCTCTAATAGTAGTGATATCCCAAGTTTCAGTTACTTGAAGAACTTGATCAATTGCATCTAGTCCTTCTTGTGCAGTAAAAAAAACTTCAGTATGGGCTGATTTAATATGGTCTGCAACTTTTCTCGCATATTCCAAATCTGTTCCTTTAGACATTCCAATTGAAAATGTTCTTAGACCTTGGTAACCAAGTATTTTTGATGCGATTGCACATACTAAAGAAGAATCTAATCCACCTGAAAGCAGTGCACCAATTGGTCTATCAGAGTCAAGACGAGTTTTAACTGCATTAATTAGTCGAGATGTGATTTCCCAGTGCATTGACTTATTGGCTGAACTTAAACAAGTTTGATAATGATAATGATAATATTGTTGAAACCCTTTTGAATTTCTTGTTATTTCCATAATATGCCCAGGAGGAAAAACTTTACCCTCATCTACATATTCATCTATCACTCCGGATAAAGTTGAAGCAAAAAAAACATTTCCATTATCTCTATCGTATGAATAAAATAAAGGTCTAACACCTATTGGATCCCTACATAAATATGTCGTATAATCACTATTATATATTTCTGTTAAAGCAAAAGCAAATTCACCTCTTAACTCTTTGGCCACTTGCTCAATATTTTTAAATTTAAAATATAAGTGTGCAATTATTTCACAATCAGAATCAGATTTTAGGTCTTTAGTTAAATTATATTTTTGTGCTAGTTCTTTATAATTATAAATTTCACCATTTGCTTGAAGTAAATATAATTTGTTATTTTGATAGAAAACAAATGGTTGATCACCCAAAGGTGTTAAATCATGAATAGCTAATCGATGAAACCCATATACTACTTTTCCAATATGTGTTATAGTTGATTTATCGGGTCCTCTAGGTTTAACTGACTCATAAAGTTTATACCATGATTTAATTTGTTCCTTAGTAATTTCTCTTGATGAAATAACACCCCAAATTCCACACATTATTTTATATTAATAATATTCCTCAATTTCTTAAATTGATTAAAAATTGAAAACTGATTGTTTTTATAAAAAATAATACTTAATTAATGGTAAACTTTACAAACTATAAAGAGTTTCAACAATATATTGAAACTAATTATCCAAATGAAGAAGATCAAATTGTGATAGAAAATTTTATTTCATATTATATAAATAAATATAGAAAATTACGTTGTTGTGAAATTACATATAAAGAAAGTATAGAATATGATATAACAGGTGAATTACATTCATTAGGTTTAATTGGATATGAACTATCAATTAATAAATACATTTAATTTATTTATTGACCAGTCTATTTGAACAATAATATTTTTACTCATAGTAATTCTATTTGGTGATTCAAATTGTATACATGTAATAAAATGTTTTAAACTCTTACTTGTAACAAATGGAAGCTTATAATTAATAACAATTTGTGTAAACACTTTTTTCCAATAATCTAATATATATACTTTAGACATTGGAACTTCACATTTTGTTTTATCAACCCAATTAATACTAGGAACTGAATTTGCATAAACTTGATATATTTGTTTATAATTTTCTACAAGTTCAATTAATCCAGGTATTATATGTGAGTCAAAAGATTTTATTCCAGGAATTAAAATATCTCGAAGTCTTCCACGTTCACACCATTCAGGGGTTGAATCATATGTATATGGTATTGAATTATTCTGTGCAAATCTAATAATTTGTTTTTTAGGAACATTAAGTAATGGTCTTGCAATAAGTACATTTTTTTCATGACTTAATAAATCCATTCCAAACAAATTATTATAGTTTTTTTTCTTTTTGATATTTGAAAAAATATTTTCAATTGAATCATCTTGATTATGTCCAAGTACAACTGGTGTTTGTTCTGATGAAGAAATTTGTGTATAACAATCAAATCTTATTTCGCGTGTAATTGTTTCATAAAATTCTCTATCTAAATCTCTTGTTCTTTTAATTTCTTGTATAACTCGGACATAATGAGGTATGCCTAAAGCTTCGCAAACAGATCCAACCATATTAATTTCCAAATCTTGTTCTGTTCTATTTGCGTAATTAATAGAAATTGCTTTAATTAATGCATCTGGATAACAAAGTTTACATAGAACAAGACAAACCATAGAGTCTACACCACCTGAAACAGAAATAATAATATCTCCTGCAGGTCCTGGTTTAACATTAGTTTTAAATATTTGTATAAGATTTGATACAATATTAGGTATGTATTTAAAAACACGTGGTGATTCTGAATCTAAAATTGAGTCCCATGTTTTAGTTGGATCAAAATTATATGTTAAATCTTGTTTATTATAACAAGTTGCAATAGCTTTAATAGTAGCTTGATAAAATCTCCTGTACATTGGTTGTGTGGGATTATCTTGTCTCCAAGAAGTAACAAACTCTAAACATTTATTTAAGTGTTCAAGTTCAAAAGTATGTCTCCATGGTAACAAAGCAAAACATCTAGATTCAGGCTCAAGTGTGTTAATTCTATCTAAAATTCCCGAGTTAGTTAGAATTGTCTGAGCAATTAAATCAAATGGTTTAATTAAGCTTTTATTAACTCTACACACATGTCTAGAAATTTGGTCAAATAAAATTATTCGCGAAAGATTAATTTTATCATCTCGAGAAAAAAGTTCATCAATTGGTTTTTTAGATTGAGATTCCATATATGTTTGATATTTAAATTTAATTAATTGGTCAACTTCTTCAGTGCAACCAAACCATTTATCTCGCATAAATCCAAACCAAAAATCCAATAGTTCTAAATCAATATTTGTATTCATTTAAAATTTAAAACAAGTAAATATTAGTTATTAAAAAATAAATAAATCAATTTTTTCTTAAGTAATTTTTACCAAAATTTCCTAATTTTATAGAAGGGATTATGTTCCTCACAAAAATGAGTAATAGTTCTTGTACCATCAGGACCATGTTTTAAAGTTTTGGACCATTTGCATGGAATATTACAATATTTACCAGTTAAAGAATTAATACATTCAGATTTAGTTTTTCTATGAAAACAATCTCCACAAAAAAATTTTACTGGTTTGAATTTTTTTGTTGTTATATTTTTAAAATCTTCTTTAGAATTAGATTTTCCAAGTACAAGTATATGGAGTAAAACTAAAAGTAAAATGATAAGAAAAGCTTGAATTTCCATTTAATAATATCTTAGAGAAAAATTTAATATTAATATAAAGTATTAATTAAGATTTATTGATCTTATCAATAACTCTTAAAATCCATGGACATAAAAATCCCTTAAGGTATTTTTATTAGCATGCATACTTACAAATTATTAGCTTTGCTAATAACTCTTAAAATCCATGGGATAATTTATGCTTAAGCATAAATCTCGCATGCTTTTAAGATTTATTGATTTTATCAATAACTCTTAAAATCCATGGGCATAAAAATTCCTTAAGGAATTTTTATTAGCATGCAGACTTATAAATTATTAGCCTTGCTAATAATTTTAAGTATCCATGGGATTTCTTTTTTATATGCTTCCCCATGAGTTTCTAAACACATTGGTATTTTATATTTATTAGCTTGTCTTGCAAACTCAGCTAACCCAGATAATCCAATATGACCTTTTCCAATTCTTTCATGTCTATCAACATGTGAATTATATGGAGTTTTAGAATCATTAAAATGTATTAAAGCTAAATGTTCTAATCCAATCATTTTATCAAATAAAATAAAAAAATATCTGGCTTTTTTTTTGTTCCCAATATCAAATCCTGCTGAAAATATATGACATGTATCAACACAAAGCTTGAAAATTGTTTTATCATCTTTAGTAAATCTATGATAAAAATTAGCAAGTTCGTCAAGTCCATTGTCTTCAGTAACAAAAAGTTCAGTGCCTTGACCAGCTGCAGTTTCAAGAATTAGTTTAGTATTAAGTTTGTGTTTTCTAATAAAATTTAAAATATGTTTAATAGACAAATACATATTAAGTGTTGCGTCGTTAATATCTAAACTTAAACTTTTTCCCACATGAATTACACAACCAATAGCTCCAATTTCATGTGCAATTTGAAGTTCAAGTTCAACTCTTTTAATTTCATTAGATTCTTCACTAAATTCTTTGGCAAAATTAAGCACATAAGGACAATGTACAACGATAGAAGTTTGATTGTTTTCACAATAAGATTTAACCTGATGTCCAATTTGTTTATATTTGTTAAGTGATTCTTTACCTGCTTTACCCATTGGATTAGTTACAAAAATTTGCATAAAATTGCCACCATATAGATTAACTTCATCAACAGATTTAAATAGATTAGCACTAGGTAAATGACAACCAATTAAATGATTTGACTGCATTATTTAATATTATATATTAGAATAATTTTAAATATAAAATTATTGTAATTTTAATTATTTAAATATAAATTTACAATTAATTCTAAATGCTACTAATTGACAAATACCAAATTAATACAAAAGAGGGAATAAAATTCCATAAAGATATATATAATAAACTACTAAATTATGACTCAATATATGATGAGATGATTGAGGAGAAAAAGTTTATTGGTTTAAATCCGACTTTTAAGGATTGGGCTCTTGGTTACAAGCCATTTAAAAAGGAACTAATTAAATCAAAAGTATCAAATTTTAAAAAGTTGCCAAATATTTTAATTCATGGACATACTGGATCTGGTAAGAAAACTTTAGTTAAATTACTTCTTAAAGAAATATATGGGGATCAAGTTGAAAATTTAAAACAAGAGACATATACTATTTCTGGATATGGAAACTCGGATACAGAAGTTACAGTAACTCAATCAAACTATCATATGATTATTGAACCAAATAATTCTGGAATAGACAAGTATATTATTCAAGAAATAGTAAAAGAGTATGCAAAACAAAATGTGATGCAAATATTTGACAATCCAATCCCATATAAAATAATATTTATAAACAATGTTGATAATTTACCATATAATGCACAGACTTCACTAAGATGTACAATGGAGAGGTATTATAACACATGTAAATTTATATTATGTGGATATCAAATATCAAAAATAATCAAACCACTACGATCTCGATGTTTAAATATTAGATTACCAAGACCTTCAGACACTGAGTTATTTGATTATTTGATGGAAATATCAGTTAAAGAGAAAATAAATATTTCTCCTCCAACAATAAATTATTTAATATCAAAGTCAGAATCAAATGTAAAAAATTGTTTATGGTGGTTAGATTATTATAAAGCCAAGTTATATAATTTTGATATAGCATGGAAGAGTTATTTAAAGCCAATAGTAGATTTTATACATCAAACATATATATCTAAAAGATCAGCAAATCTTAGTGTAATAATGGAGATAAGAAATATTTTAAATAATATTTTAATTACAAATATAACAGGTTCTGAAATAATGGTTGAACTATTAAATCAAATAGTATTAGCACATCCAGAGTATCCTAATGAACTATTTACAAAAATATTTGAGGCATTTTCAACTTATGAAATAAGATTATCAAAAGGTAAAAGATCAATAATACATTTAGAAGCGTTAATAATGAAGTTATGTTGGATATGTTATGTAACTGAAATTAAGAAATAATATATATATATATTATATGGATTTATTTTATAAAAATAAATATATAAAATATAAAAACAAATATTTAGAATTAAAATTAATAGGTGGAACATTAGAAGAATTATATAGTTTGAGTTTAGATGAGAAAGTAATTATTTTAGTAGGTGAAAGACATCAAAATATAGTAAATATGGATGAATATGATAAAATAATTAAAAAACAAAATGTAATATATGAATTATTAGTAGAAAAATATGGAAAAGAACACACATATTTTTATTCTGAGGCACCAGAAGAATTTAGAAGTCAGGTATTATCAGATATAGAAATATCTTCATCAATTGTTGTTCAAAATATTATGAGAAGAAATCCAGATAAAGTAATATTATCAAGTATTACTGCATGTAATAGAAAAGTTGATGGTAGTTGTGATGATAAATATGCTTTAGATATTGCAAAAATATATAAAAAAGAAGACACAAAATGTGTTATGGCTGTAGTTGGATTGTTACATGTAGAAAAAATTAAAGAATTGTTACTAAGATTTTTAAGGGATGAAGTAAAAATTATTATAATTAACACAGTTTCACAAGCTAGTATTTATAGTTTAATGCCAGAAATAACCAAGCATAGACCAGATCTATTACAACTACTTAAAAAAGAACCACCATATGATATACCACCATCATCTATGTCATCAGCAGCTATGCCATCAGCAGCTATGTCATCAGCAGCTATGTCATCAGCAGCTATGCCATCATTTTTTATGAGTACTGCAAGACCAAGTAATAGAACATTTAATCCTATTATAATTATAAAAGATAATGGTAAAAAAGTATATAAATGTCCAATATGCAAATCTATATCAGGTACTGCTGCACCAGAGAATCCAACAGACACAAGTTTATTTTTTCATACACAAAACCCAATATGTCCAAATAGTGGTGCAATTCCAGTTGAAGAATAAAAAACTTGTATTAATGTATTTACTTTTAGTTTTAATATAGATATGTTATGTAACTGAAGTTAAGAAATAATATATATATTATATAATATATATAAAATGGATAAAGAGTTTGATCATATGGAAGAAGCTACAAAAAATATTAAAATTCATTGGGTAAGACATGCTGAATCATGTTCAAATGTAGAATTACATGGTTTAAATGGTGGTGCAGGATGGATAAGTAAAACTGCTTCTGCAGTAAAAGATATAGTTGATGTGACAATACAAAAAACATCACAACCACCATTAACAGAATTAGGAATATATCAGGCAATTATTTTAGGAGATTTTATAGATAGTGAATATGATGGTTATTATACATCACCAAGTACAAGAACAATTTTAACATTAATGTTAGCATTAGAAAGTAAATATAGAAAAAATCCAAAAGCAGAAATTCCAGTTATAATAGTTGAGAATATTATAGAATTACAAAATATTGCTGGATCAATTGGTCAAGATAAACAAAATGAAGCTTTAAAACCATATAATTTAAAAATAATAATAAATTATTTAAGAAATTGGTTGAATTATAATTTTTTTAATTACTTTGCAAATGTTGACAAAAAATTTATGGAGTTACATACAAGAATTTATGAGAAGATAAAAAACTTTTACTCTTTAAATTCTTCAAACTCATTAATAAGTGATATAATTATTCAGTTAGAAAAAATTGATTCATGTTTATCTGTTAATTCTGAAGAACGCAAAATAGACACTTTAGCATCTGTTATTAGTTTAATTAATCGTAATGTTCCAAGAGACATAGTATTATTAGAAGAAATTGATGAACTAGCTTATTATTTAAAACTAGATAGATTTGATTTTGTAAAGTTTAAAATTCTTAGATTACCAACAAGTCCTAAAAAAATTAATGATATGCAACAATTTATTTTACATTTACTAGATGAATCAAGAAGACCGAATGAGAAATTTTTATGTTTGTCTCATGGTTCTTTATTAAAAAAATATTTTAAACTATCAAGAAAGTTATATAATACAGAAATGGTTGAACAAAATTGTTCACTTATAAATTTAGATTCTGGTAATTTTAAAACAGATATAAATTTAGTTTCAAGAGAAAAAATAGTAGAAATAGATCATATATTAAGACAAATACAAAAATGTGATAAAATTTGTGGAATGCCAAAATATATTAGAGTAGATGAAGCTAGAGAATCAAATAAGCTATTTGGAATTATATCAAAAATGTCAATGTATGATGAAGAAAAACCAGATCCTATTATTGAGGATGAAATTGATCCAAAATTTAGAGTACCTTCAGCAGCTTATAATTTACCAGTTAGTAGTAGAAATGAGTACTTTAAAAAATACTTAAGTATATTAAAATAAAAAATTGCCTAAAGGGGCTATTTCTCTTGCGGATGTTTGTTTTAACAAACAAACCTGAGGTTTGCGAAGCTAAAGCTTCTGCTCCACAAACCCGAAGGTTAGCAGGGAAAAATTGCATTATTTAATTAATTAATTAAATTTAATTAAATAAAATCAAAACAAATGACAAGTTATATAGCTGAATTAGAACTATTTGAAAATGATCCTATATCTATGTTGTCAAATTCAATTGTAAGATATGTTGAAAAACTGCTTGAAAGTAAATTACAAGTTTATAAGCCAAATTCATGGATTACTATTCAAATTGTATCAGACTCATATTTAGATTCAACCTATGAGTGTGATGCAATAAAATTTAGATATAAAGAAAAATGTTTAATACACAACCAAATGGTTTACTACCCAGGTTTAGATGAGCAAATTAATGCAGTCAAGTCTGTGTTAGAAGAAAAACTAGGTTATCAAACATCAACATCGAAGTATTTGGTTGAACTTCATATTGCAAATTCAACAGATCATCAAGTTGAACCTTCTTTTCAAATTCATCAAGATGATTTTGGAGGGATTGATAGTAAAGTATGCACAGGGATATTTTATCTAACCAATACATGCGAGTCAGGAGGAGAATTAGCATTTTATGAGGGGTGTTGTGGCAAGATGACCAAACAGATTAAGCCCATAGCTAACAAATTTGTTGCATTTAAGGGTGATCAAGCACATTGTGCAATGGGAATATTCAATGGCACAAGAATTGCTGTAAGTTATCAACTGGAAAGAATTGAATAAAAATTGTCTTGATTTATTTAGTTAACTTTGCACAACACCATACATAACTCACTTATGTTAACCCACCAAGAAATAAGAGATATTATAAAGAGTGAAATATGTGATTATGAATTTAAAAAAAAAGATTTGATGAATTTTTGCGAATTAAAAATTGAAAATGAAGTTGGAAAGAATATCTATTACTATCGTGAAGGTATTTTTAGAACTTTGAGAGATATGTCAAAACATGATCCTATTATAATGAAAAATATTGAGTGGATTACAACTGATTTTGCAAAAAAATTTACTGAGTATTGTGACGCAGAAATAGCTAGGGCTTCAACACGCATAACATCTCATTTGCAAACAGAAGTTAAACGAATTAGTAATATACCACCATATGACCATATTAAAGAACAACACAAAAAAGAAATGGATGCTTTAAGAACAGAGTCAAATTGGTTAATTGCAAGTATGACAATAATTAATATAAGTGTTCTTGCATATTTAGTTAAAAAGTCTTTGTAAAAAATTGATTTATTTTTTGTTAAAGTATACAATAAATATATAAAGTAAATTATTTTATAAAATGAAGTTTGATTTTACAAACAAACCTGCCTTAGCAGGGAAGTTTATGCATGTGTCAACTGAACCTAATTTTATTTTAAACAAAGATACTTTTAAAGTGCCATATTTATCTAATCATTCTTATGGATGGCATAATTTTAACTTAGACAATGCTTTGTATTTAGCGAGTGTATATAAAAAAGATAATGAAGACACTTGTATGTGGTTAGAACGAAATGATTATTTCTATAAATATGTTAAAGATTATGAATCTACACGTGACTATGCAAATGGAACAAAATTTTACTTTGATGTTGATTTTGAAAAAGATAAAATTTATGTAATAGATACTATAGATGATTTAATTGAATTCATTATAAATTATAGCTACTTCGGCCAACAACTTGATAAACCTATTGACGATGAAGATAAAATGTTAGATATAATGCGAAAAAAATCTGTTATTGATAAGTTTATGTTTGATTTAAGTAAAGAAGACCAAAAACGTATTGGTGAATCTAATATCTTACAGGCAATTAAAAACCGTGATTTAAGAAATTTGCCTTTGGTTGAAATAAAGAAAAATCAAGTAGTTATTCCAAAAAAAGGTATTGGATTTGAATTCCTAGTAGATGTTCTTAGAACAAAAGAATATTATAGTAATTATATAGGTAATACTTCATATGAAAATATAAGTACATGTGTTCAATCTATTAAATATTCAAAATTAGCAAAAGAAGGATATAATGGTGTATATTACACTTCAAACTTAGTTAAATTTAAAACCCATGAAGAAATTATAAAAAGTTTAGAATATTATGATAAAAATAATTTAGTATTAGATAATGATTATAATGAATTTGAACTAGTATATCAAAAACTAGATTTATCAAAGTTACCAATCTTTATTCCTTTGTGTAGTGAAGAAGATAGATTAAATATTATAAAGGATTTTGAAGAATATATACAATGGCTATGCACTGATACATTAATTTTATGGAAATGGATATGGTAAAAAATTAAGCTAAAGTATCTGAAGCTGTTGTGAATCTATTTTCTTTTTATTTGTTTCCACAATATCTTTATAATCATAAGTTAAATCTGCAATCATATCTATATATTTCTTTTTTACTTTGTCTGAAGATTCATATTCTTTTATTTTAGCATTTAGTTGTTTTTCTTTTTCTGGATTTAGTTTAATTCCTGCAGCAGCCAACATAGTTTTGGCAAAAAATAGTGCATTAACCCCACGATCACACAGCAGTTCCATAACTTTATATTTGTCCTTAGTTTGCCATCTACAAATAAAATCTTCATCAAAATCAAATAATTTAACTCTATTGTCTCGCCTATTAGTATTTAACACATTCATTCTATCGGGTTTGTTTGGATTTAAATGATAATCTTTTACAAACTGTTTGATGGCTTGATCAGGACATTAATATTTTTCTAAGAAAAATATTAATTAACCTTCGGGATTATTAGCATATTCTAAATACTTTTTGGCAGGAATTTTATAGCTTACATCTCTAAAAGGTAACATTTCTATTATTTTTTCAAAGTTATTTGTTGGATTAACATTTATTACCACATTATTAATATTTTGGCTTCCAATATTTTGAGTTCCAATATTCTGTTGGTTTTTTATATTTGTATTTGATACATTATTTGATGTGTTGATTATTTTGTTTTTTTCTAATGGATTATTTGTAGCCCCACAAACATTTTTAGCTTGGTGATATTGAAGTGACTGTTTTTTTGAAAATGTTTGATTACAATTATCACAACTAAATTCTTTTTTATGTTTATCACATGTATTTTTTTCAATATGTGATTTATAATTTTTATAAGAAGATAAATACATATTACATTTTTCACATTTATATTTTTTATTTTTATTTCTTTTTTTTGTTAGTTCTTTAATTTCATCATAATAGTCATTAATATTTATATTTTTGTATTTCTTTATCATTAAGTTAATAATTTCATCACACTTGATATAGTTGTCAAGATGATTTGTATCACAAATAAAACATTTAATCATTAAATTAATTAACAAAATATTTTTATATATATTTTCGTAAAAAATATTGGCTATTTAGTAAAAAATATTGGCTTCGTAAAAAATATTGGCTAAAATATTAACTTATATCTTGGACACATAAAATTTATTATTATTTGAGATTATAAAAAAGATTAGAAAATTATTGAAAATCCTTAGTAAAAAATATTGGCTAACAAATTTTTGGTCTGGGAAATTATAAATAACTTATTTTAACTAATCTAAAATCAAGTATTATAAAATATTTTAATAAATAATTTATTTGCTAATCTGCTAGCCAATATTTTTTACGAAAGAATTTTTGCGAGAGAGACATATTCAAAGTAAACTTTGAATATTAACCTTCGGGAGAGATTTTTTTGGGCCTCTTAAAAAATTTTTTAAATCTAGAAAAATCTTGGGAAAATATTTTTTAATATTTTAGACCATAAAAATATTACTCAATCTTCTAAAACAAAACTTTTGAAACTACTTAAATAATAAACAATTATATATATTAATCCAATGAATATACAATTTACAATTCCACAAGAGTACTTGAGCAATTTATCAGAGTTCGAGCCCCAAGAGCTAAATTTAATAGCAAGAACACAATTTATCCAATGGTATAATTCAACCTATTCGAGACCCAGCCCCGCGAGCCAACCCAATCCATTAGATATAGATTCCAAACTAGAAGTTATTAATTCTAGAATATCTAATCAAGTAACTTCATCTATTACAACATTTGCAAATACTATTAATTCTAATTTAGATCAGTTAAACAAAACTACTTATGAACTTTATGGTTTATCAAAATCTAATAAAAAAGGTGGGGTATTAGAAGATGCAATTGAAGACACGATAAAGAAAAACTTTACTGATTACTCATATACAAACACCGCATCAATCCCTCATCATGGGGATGGGTTACTTGAATCACCTTCAGGGTTAAAGGCAATTTTAGAAATGAAAAATTATACTCATACAGTAGGATCAGAACAAATAGCAAAGTTAAAATATGATATGAAACACACAGGTGTACTATATGGACTTATGGTATCAACAAACTCATCAATTCAAGGTCATAAATCTATTGATATTGAAACATTTGAACAAGATGGAACTAAATATTGTATAGTTTATATATCATGGATTCATGGAGAACCACATAAATTAAATACAGGGATCGCACTGTTAGAACATTTGTATATGTTAGACAAAAGAGAATCTAATCCATCAATATCAAGTCCATTAAATAAAATACATGAACTAATAGAAACAGATTTAAATGAATTAGTATCCCAGTTAAATACATTTGCCCAGTTAAAAACTCGTTATTTGGGAATGGAGAAGGTATTTAAAGACCAGTTAGATGGATTTTATCTACATTTGAGAGAAACAGAAATTTCATTAAAACAATCAATTGAAAAAATATGGAAAAATATTGATAGAAAATTTGAACTTGTAACATCAGAAACAAAATCAGTTGAACAAATTTTAGAAAAGTTTGGAACTGGTAAAGGTGGGATTTTACTTACAAGATTATATGATGATATTTTAAGACCAAATGATATAAGTATGTATTTAGGACAGGCAGATCAAATACAATTATATTGGTCTGATAGAAAAATAGGATCATTAAAACTAGTATCAAAACGTGTAGATATTCAATTTGATAATCCAGATATTAAATTATCAATAAATGAATCAAATGCAAGTATTAATTATAAATTACTAAAAACAGTAATAAAAGATGCAAAATTAAAAGTATAAATTTTTAGCAGCAATATAGTTTATTAAACTTGGATAAATATTTTGATTAATAAACTTTATTCCATTTCTTGTCATACTTGAAGTTAAATCTAAATCTTCTTCAAAAATAAATAATATTAATTTATTTGTTTTAACATTAATATCTTCAATAGTAAGTTCCATAGTCATATAATTAAGTTCTCCACTAAGTTTAACTTCATTTTCATAAAAAAAATCTAAACGTCTATCATCATAATTAATTAAAGATTTGTCTTTATAATTAATTTGTCTTGATTTAAAATTTTTAACATTTTGATCAAATAATAAATTAAGTAGTTCTGTAGTAATAGGAAGTGTTTGCAAAAATGCTAAATTCATTTCTTTTCCAATATTTTTATTAATAAGTTCTAAATCTGTGAAAGGTTCATTTTTATTCCATGATATAAAATTATATTTAGATATTAAATGAATAGTATTAGTTTGACCAATTCCGGTAAAAATACTAATTATTTCATCTGGTTTAGCAACATAATAAATTTGTAATGGATTAATTGTATTTAATTTACAAAAAAGTTCTAATTCAAGATATAAATCTGGTTTAGATGAGAAGTTTTCATACATATAAATAGAAGAATTAATAGTTTTGCTAAAGTCACTTGGGAAAAAATTAATTGTAACTTTTCCATTTAAAACTTGATATGATTTTCTAAGTTCTTTAACTACTAATTTAATAAGAGCCATAGTATCAGTCCATTTAATATTTGTACATTTAGAATTAAATTTAGGAATTAAATGAACATTAACAGTTGTAATAAGGGAATTAGATTTTATTAAATTATTAATAGCACTTATAATAAGTTTAGTATGAGAGATAGTAAATGGAGAAAAATCGTCAGACCAGTAAATATGTGCAGTTGAATTCATAAAAACTCCATGATCAAGTGTTCTAAGAAAGTGAAATATAGATTTATCATTAACACTACCAATTAAATTATTTTCTGATAGCATACCTCCAAACATTTTTTTTTGTTTTAAATAAAGATCTTTGTATTTATAATATTTGTTCATTAAATATAGTAAATATAAAATAAATTAATGAGTATTTAAATGTCAATACTCTTTTTAGTAGTTCTTTTTGTTGTCTTTTTAGTGGACTTTGGTACAACTTTACCAGCTGCAACAGCTTCTAAATGTTCTTGTTTTTCTTTAGCAAGTCCTTCATATATTTCAAGAATTTCTTCAAGTTCAGATTTCCATTGATCAGTTTCAGAAGTGCTCTCAATAGTTGCAAGTTCTTCTTGTTTAGAATCAAGTTTTTCTTGAAGTTCATCGATTTTTTCTTCAGTCAAAGAGAATAAAGGCATTGATGTGATATATTCATAAGACTTATTAGAATTATCTTGAGATTCGGCTTCAGAGTTATCTTCAAAATCATCACTTTGTGGTTCATTAGAATTGCTTGAAGTTTTTTTAGTTACAAGCTTAGGAAATTTAAGTTCAACTAACTTTTCAATAATAACAGATTTCTTTTGTTTAAACACTACAATTTTACCATCTAATACAAATTTAATAAATTTCATTTTATATTTTAGTATATCAAGTTCATTAGTTAGTTTACCAATTAACCAGTTTTTTCTCTTGGTATACATTCCAAGACGTACTTGATAGAATTCATTTAATATATCTTGAGTGGTATGATACTTTTTAATCATTCCATTAGGATCATATAACCACATATTATTTGTAGATATTCTTGAAACTAATTTTAACTTTGTATATAACTCTTTCTTTGAAACAAGTTTTTTAAGTTTATCTTCTTCAAATACAATTGTGAATTCAACAGTTTCATCAGTGTTATTTGTTGTGTAAGACAATATTGCTTTTTTAGTAATTTCTTTTTCTAAAAATTCTTTATAATCATCTGTCCATACTCCAATAGGAAGTTCAGTTACTCGCACAGTTGTTTCATCAACAACTTGATATCTGCCATAGATTAAATAAGAACCTGGTTTGTTAGATGACAGAACAGTACCTTTGAATCCTTGATACCATGGTTTAAGTTCTTTAACATCAGATACTTTATTATTAATCATTGCAATTAAATTTCCAATAATATCAATAGGATTGTATTTTGCAACAGTAGTTGAAAATCCAGTGCCAATACCTTTAGTTCCATTAACTAAAACCATTGGAAGAACAGGAATAAACCATTCAGGTTCAATTGGAATTCCATCGTCATCTAAATAATTAAGTACAGGATCATCTAATTCTCTGTAAATAGCTCGAGTAATTTGTGGGGTTACATAGGTCTGAATATATCTCGCTGATGCATGATCCTCACCTCCTTTCAATCTTGATCCAAAAGCACCTGAAGGAACTAAGACATTAATATTATTTGATCCAACAAAGTTTTGAGCCATTTTAACAATAGTACCAACAACAGAAGCTTCACCATGATGATAAGCAGTTTTTTCACTTACATAAGCGGCAAGCTGTGATACTCTAATTTCAGATTCAGGTTTATAAAGTCTTTTAAGAAATGCTCCATATAAAACCTTACGTTGAGATGGTTTGAGTCCATCACATACTGAAGGGAGAGATCTATCACAATCATCATATGAGAAAAGAATAAGTTCTCGATTAATAAAATTAGGGATAGAAATATTTTTACCTTCTTGAGGTAGAATTTTCTTTTTATCATTACCCATTAACCAAGCTTTTCTATGGTCTGCTCGATCTTTTTCAAAAGCTAAAGTAATAGCTTCTGTTGTATCATCATTATATTTACGTTCAATAGTTGTTACAACAGGATCATCAGATTCTCCATCTGAATCTTCATCTGATTCTAATTCAGCTCCAGATGTTGTTTTAGTTGTTTTCTTTGTTGATTTAGTTTTAGGAGGAGCTTCGGTATGTCTATCCTCTTGGGATTGCGACAAAGCGCTAGCGGTGTTCCCAGAAACAAATGTTTCAGTCTCATCAGGAATTTGAATATTGTCTTTACCCCCAGATTGATTTTCATAACAATACTTGAGTAGTTTTTCATCCAAGCCAGTAAAATATTCTTTAGCTTCTTCTTTAGTGGAAGTACCTAATCCCTTATAATATTTGATTCTCCAACCAGAAGTGCTAGATGATTCTTTCCAGTTATTATATTCAACTAAGTTATAAAATTCAAGAGTTTTCTTACCTTTAAACGCTTTAATTACAGGAGTTTGGAGTGAAAAGATAAAATCACCCTTTTGAACCAAGGAAGGCCAGAAAAAGTGAATAAAATTAATCAATAAACCTTTAATATGGAAACCATCTGTATCTTGGTCTGCCATTATAATAATACCAGAATAACGGAGTTCTGAAGTGTCTTTATAGATTTTACCTTGTTGTAGGCCGAGAATTTTTTTCAAACTACTAATTTCTTCATTTTTCATAATTTGTTGAGAGGTTGCTTCACGAACATTAAGTAGCTTACCTTTCAAAGGGAAAACACCAAATCTATCTTGACCAACAACAGCTAGTCCAGCCATAGCAAGAGCTTTAGCTGAGTCTCCTTCAGTTAAAATCAAGTAACACTGTGATGATTTTTTAGTTCCAGCCCAATTAGCATCTTCTAACTTGGGTAGACCTTGAATTTTAGTTGTTTTTTTTCCATCGGATTTTTTAAGTAGTGATTGTTCTTTTAATTTAACCAAATTAATTACTTGGTCAACAATACCAGAAGCAAAGATTTTCTTAATAAATTTTTCAGGTAGCTCACAAGTAGAACCAAATTCTTTTTCTTTAGTTTTAAGAGTTTCTTTAACTTGAGAAGTAAATGCAGGATTAACAATAACAGAATTAATAAACACAATCATATTCTCTTTAATAGAACTTGGTTTAACAGTTAGATCTTTGTGTTTTTTAGCAATTTGAGCTTTAATTTTATCAATAATTCCATCAACAATATAGTTCACATGAGTACCTCCATGATAAGTACAAATACCATTAACAAATGATATCTGTTTAAAATCATTATTAGGTGCATATATTACTCCAATTTTCCACCTAGGATTAGAGTCCTCATAAATAATTTCGTAACCTGAACCCCCAACTAAATCAGATTTTTTTCCCTTTTTAGAACCTTTAGAAGTTTCAGTGTCTTCAAGATCAGAGTCTGGATCTGTTTCTTGAGGAATTTGAATATTTAATTTATACATATCAATATATTTTTTAAAGTTAGGACAAATAATTTTCTTGTCATTTAACCAAACACTGACACCACTATAAACACCAGCCATATCATAAACTCTTTTCTTAAAAAGAGATACAATATCATTAGTGAGTGATTTTAGACCAAATCTGGGAAGATCAGGTTGAAAACTAATACAAGTGTATGATTTAGGTGTTTTAGCTTTAACTTTAGAAATAGTAGGTTCTTCTTTAACTCCCATATTAGATTTAAATTCTTGACTAAATTGTAATCCTTCTTCAGCATCAAGAGTTTCAACTTTAAAATATGTTGAATAAATATTTGCAAGTTTAGCACCATAACCATTACGACCGCCAGTAGTTCTTTCAACAGAATCATCATAATTAGAAGATGTTAGAAGTTCACCAAAAATAAGTGATGGTACATAAAGATTATGTTCTTGATGGATTTTAACAGGAATTCCAAGTCCATTATTCCATACACTAATTGTGTTAGTTTCTTGGTCGATATTAACTTTAATTGTATCACAAGTTGAATCTTCTTGAACACGATCACCAGCATTAACAAGTACTTCATCAAAAATTTTATAGAGACCAGGAACATAGTTTATTTCTTTTTCTACAATTTTATCTAATGTTTCAGAATAGACCCACATTAACTCTTTCTGGAGTTTAACATCGCCAATATAGGTATCTGGGCGTAGAAGAATATGATCTACTTGCCCAACTTTTTTATAAGTTTCCTCGATTGTTTTAGATGTCTTTTTAGTGGTTGTTTTAGGACCCATGGTTTGAATATTAATATTAACTTTGATATATCAAACCTTTAAATAATGCAATTTTTTATTATTTAAAAAAATCGTAATTATTATATTAAAATGGAAGATTTTGAGTCAAATCAAATATATACAACAAATTATTTAAGAAACAATATAAATTCTGGTAAAAAAAAACAATCAACTTTAGAAATGGGTTTAGGTGTTGGAACTAGTTTTCAATCACAACAATATGTTATGTCTCGTGGTTTAAGTTCTGGATCTCAAACAAAAATAGAGAAAAGTATTAAACCTTTAGAAGACCAAAATGTAGATAATATGAATAAAAATATTCGTGTAACAAGAATAAATGTAGATTCAAGACATAGAAATTTAGAGTCAAAAAATATATTAGATTCACAAATATATTATTTAGGTCAAAATCCGATATCAATAGTTCCACAAAATGATACAAATTCAATATCAGACATAGTGATAACTCATCCAGGTCATACATTTCAAGTGAATGATAATATAGTAATACAGGGAGTACAGGCAAAAAAAGTAGTATTAGAAAATTCGATAACATTTATAGCAAATAGTTCGTATGCAAGAATAAATCATAAAGCACATGGAATAAATTTTGATTCAATTAATTCAATATATGTTGAATTATCAAATTTTATAGGAAATATAAATGGTGGGACAGAATATAATAATATACCAATAAATGAAATAAATGGTTTACAAAAAATATATCCAACAATGAATGTGACAGAAATTAAAAACAATGATTATTATTATATTAATATGGGTTCAATTATATCAAATTTTTCAGAAACTTATTCACTAACATCATTAATAATAACATTTAAGGATTTAAATGGTGTTAATTTAAATTTAGTGAATGCAAATTTTCCAATTAATATTTTCCAGTTAGCAGGATTTCAAACAATTACAGCAGTTACATCAACAACATATAGAATAAGATTAAATATAAGTAATAATATTGAAATATTAAATGTTGGTGGTGATAAAATATGGATAGCAAAAGTGAATGATTTTATAGAGGGGTATTTAGACAATAATTTTTATAAAGTGTCATTAAAAAAAACATTTTATGAAGTATTTAGAATAAGATTAATATCAACAGAATTTCCAAATACAGAAAAGGTTGTTAAATCAATTCCTCAAAGTAAGAAAAACAATGCATTTTATTGGAAATTACAATCAGATGGTAATGTAGTTTATTCAGTTGAGTTGAATCCAGGAAATTATTCAATATCATTACTTCAAACAAGTTTACAATATGCAATCCAAGGAGTTAAAAGACCAAATTTGTCAATAATTAATTCTAACACAACAGAATATTCATATTATGAAAATAATATATGTACAGTTTCAATTGAACCAAAAACAGATACATTTTCAATTGAATTTTTTAGTACTATTTTTGTTGCAAAAGCAATTACATTTAAATCGGGAACAAATTATGATGATCAAACAGGTAGATTAATATTAAATCATCCTAATCATAGATTAATTGAGGGTAAAACTATAACAATTATAAATGCTACAGCAACAGATTCAATTCCTCAAGAAGTTATAAATAATACATTTTCGATTGAAAAAATTATTGATGAAAATACATATCAAGTTAAATTGCCAAAATATAATATAGCATCAGCTAATATTGAAATTACTAATGGTGGTGATGCAATGGGTATAACATTTCCAATAAAAGCACAAATACTTTTTGATTATTCTGATACAATTGGTGGATTAATTGGTTACCGTAATGTTGGAAAACCTTATTCAGTAACAAATTTCTCTTATATAAATAAAAATACAGATCTTTATCAATATGATACTGTTGATAATACATCTGTTTATACTAATAATTCTATTAATTTATCTGGCGATAATTATATTTTAATGTGTTCACCTTTATTTAAAAATTCTTATAATACAGGTTTAGTAGATAATGTATTTGCAAAATTATTGTTAGCAGGAGATCCTGGTACAGTTTTATATAATCAATATATACAGCTTGGTGAAGTATTTGAGACACCAATTCCATCATTTTCACAATGGGAGGTTTCATTTTTTGATGCAATGGGTAATTTATATAATTTTGGTAATTTAGAACATTCTTATACATTAGAAATTTATGAAATAATATCAAATTTAAGCTAATATTTTGTCAAGTGTTAAAATACCTAAATGTTGATTTTTTATAAAACGATAATAACTATCTGAAAAATTTAATAGTGAAACTAATGTCTCTTTGTATAATACACTATAATATGGGAGTACATTTGATTTTATTTTTTCTATTAATGGATCGTCTTGTTTTAATGGTAGATAAATAATTATTTTTTCAAAAATATCTTCAAAAGAAATTTGAAGAGGTAGGTCTGCTTTAGTTGTTTCAAAACCCATTGACTGTTTAACAAATGCAAATGATAAATATTTTGAGTCAAGTTTATCTGTTAAAATATATTCTTTTAAATCTACAAGACTACCTGATATATCATTAAAAATTGCTGAATGATCTTGTGTTTGACCATCTTGTGTTTCGGATCTATTTATTATGTTTTCAACAAGTAGTTTTTCAATAAACATATACATATTTGATCCTACAAATGATGTAAGAAGATGTACAATAGTTCTAACTTGAAAAAGAAGCATAGGATTTAAACTTAATGTTTTGTTTAAAATTCTACCATCAACAAATTCTGATATTGGATTAATAAATTTTTTAATTGAAGACACAATTTTTTTAGTTTCTTCAAACTTTTCTGTATTAAATGTTTTAGGGTTAAGGCTTAATGAAATATTTTGAGATTTTTGTTCAAATATGTCTTCTCCAAATTGTTTGTTGAGGATTTCACACATTCTTAAATGAATAAAATAGTTTTGATCAAAGTTTTCTAAACTTTTCCATCCATATGTATATGTTATTGGTGCAGAATTAAATGCTGATTTGCCAGTACTATCAAAAACTATTTTATAATATAGTTCTCTAAAATATTTTAATGTTTTATCTTCTGGAAGATCGTCTTCTGATGTTTTACTAAGTGTAACACTGATCTCATCTAATTTTTGTGTATTTAGTTTTTCTGATTTTTTAATAATATCTGTATATATTTCTATTCTGTCTTTTATTTTTTTAGCTTTATCTTTACTTGTATCAACTATATTATCAATAGATTTAGATTTTAATTCTTGTGCAGATTCATGTCTAGCGGCATTTGTTGATAATCTTTCCATTAAAAATTTAATGTCGTTAAATATTTTCTGCCAATTATTTGCATCATAAAGTTTATTTTTAGCATCATATTTAATTTTAAACATTTGTAAGTATTCAAAGTCAGAATAAAATTCTTTATTACACAATCTAAACCAATAAATATTTTGAATACAGATAAATGCTTTGAATATGTATTTAATATTAATTGGAATATTAGATTTAATTTCTTGTGTATTTTTTAGTTTAGACATAAAGTTGTTAACAAAAGTGTCAATTAAATATATTTTTTCATTTGAATAACCAAATAATTTATTATGGGATTTCTCATTTTCAATACATTTTGCTACAACTGATTGTATATTTTTTGACACAAGTCTTGATCTAATTAATTGACTATCAAGTAAATAATGCATTTTTCCTTCAATAATATAATCAATTACAGTTTTCCCTGTATGATCTTTAATATTAATATCTGCTTTTTTAATTAACATTTCAACCATTCCAGGATCTATTATAACACAATCAAAATTTTTGTCTTCTGCTTCATAATTATATGAATAAAATATTGGATATAGTTTATTTGCATTTGTTGTTATTCCGTTTAATAATAATTTTTCATTTATATCATAATCTTCTCTTTCAACAAGTTCCAAATCAAGCCTTGAGAAAGCATCATCGTCTTTAATTTTTCCATTATTAAATAAATATTCAAGTAGTGTTTTAGAGAAATTTGAAAGTCCGAATGAATAATCAAAAGATGGTAAATATAGTTCTATTTCTGTTGAGAAATCAATTTTTTGAAGAACTTCAAGATCAATAACTTGCTTAGCTGCATCTAAAATAATTTTTTTAATTACTTTGTCAATTAAATTATCAACATTATCAACAATAAATTTTTTAAATGTTTTAGTTATTATATATCTGAGATTGTCATGTTTAAACTTATCTGGTATAGTTTTTGGCATTTGTTCTAAAGCATCTTGATAATATTTTTGGTTAATAAATACATATTGTTTTTCAACTTTATTTAAATATTTTGCAACAACATATCTTATAACTTTTTTGTCAATTAAACTTGTCAAATATTCACTTTTTAATTTACCATCAAGACCAAACTCTCCATCAAATTCTTCTGGATTAAAATTATAAGGTAATAAATTTATTTTACTAAAATCTGGGTTTGAATCACCTTCTACAGCATTAATTATTAAACTTTGATGGAACGTTTTAATTTCATCAATATATTCTTCTAAATCCATTTTTAAATTGGGATTTAAAGTTTTTATTTCATTAAATTCATTAATAAAATTATTTAATTTAAATATACCAAAAGCAAGATTTCTTGGAAGGTTTAGATTTTGTAAAATAATTTTAATTCCTAAATATATATTAAGTAGTGTTGGATTTGCTTCTGATTCTGGAAATTTAATTCTTCCAGACTGTAATTGTATTTTTGGATCAAATTTATATGTTTTATTTATTCCATTAATATTTATTGTAAGAGTTGCAACTGAACCATTGTTAAATATTATAACTTCTTTAATTTTATTCGGAAAAAAATAATTCGGATCAAAACTAAAAGATTCTATCAACTCATTTATATTATTATTATTAATTATTAATTCATTATATTTTGTATTTATTTGACGTCTACCCTTAATTTTTATTAGTCCATCAATTATTGTAATAGATTTAGCTGTTTCTAACACAGGATTATGTATTTGATTAATTATTTCAAATCTTGATCTTATTTCATTAAATATTTCTAAATTTCTAATCGTTAGTTCAGCAATAGATCTAGCTCTTAGTACTTTTTGTTCATGTATAATATTAATCATTTTGTTAATTAGTTCCAAGTCTTGGATTTGGTCAATTGGAACTATTGAGTCATTGTATTCAAAAGTATTTATTTGATCAATTAATTGGCTATATAGCTTGTCAGAAGGTGCAGCACAGAAAAGTTGGTATTTTATTAAAACTAAAATAGTTGATTTAAACATTTGGAGACATTGGTTTATTTGATCTATTGTATTGTTATAATTACCATTATCAGTAAATGTTTGATTAAAAAGTACATTAATTTTATTACAAACATATTTGATCATACTAATTAAACAACCCTGTTGAATATCTAAAAGACCACGTTGTAAGGTGCTAATTTCATTTAAAGGTAAACCACCGGGAACTATGGCTGCTGCTGCATTAATATTATCAGATAAAAATGAAGAATTTGCTGGTTGTGGAGCTGGAATCCCAAGTCCATATCTAGTAGCATTAATATTAGGATTAAAAATATGTAAATTATGTAACCATGATTTTAATGATGAATGGGTATTAGCATTTGTGTCTTCTGCCCTTTGGTTAAAATTAGTTTGATAAATTGTGTCTGGAAATTGTTGGATTGAATTTTGTTGTAGTACCCCAGGTGGAATTTGTTGACCAAGGGGTTTTTGTGAGTTTAATCCTGGTATGACAGGTAGTACTGCAGGGGGCACAGGTGCCACATTTCCAAAATTTAAGGCAGAATAATTATTGTAATTACGAGGAGCTCCATTAATATCTACATTTGGCAAGTCGTCAAAAGAAAAATGTAATAAACCTATAAGTAATGCAATATTGTTAATATATATATTTTGAATTCTTGGATTATTTGAAATATGTACTGGATCTGGATCTAATTCAATATTTCCGAAAAAATTATCTTTGTTTAATAATTTAGGAGTATTATTATAACATTCACCAAGTCTAAGAGCAGCATTAGCATTTGTCCTAATAATATCTTTAAAATTTCTAATAGACCCAAAGAGAGATAGCAATTCTTCATGGAAAATATTTTGTTGTTCCCTATTACTGTCATCAAAATTATCTGGAAATAGCAATAAAGGTGTTGGTGGATTTGTCTTATAATAAACTCCTGCAGTAAAAGGATTAAAAGATATTCTATCAATTTTGTGTTTTAATGTTTCTCTTAACCCACCACCATATTCATAGTCTCCAGTAGCATTTTTTATGTTTGTAATAGTTTGTCCAATAGTGTTAAAAACACCATCAATAGGACCAGCAAGAGCTGCAAGAGGACCTTGAATAGCAATAATTGCATTAATAACAGCAGCAGGAGCAGCAGGATTAATGGGAGCAGCAGGATTAATAATAGCAGAAATTAAATTATATGCAACATTAGAAAAGTTATTGATTATACCAATATTAGGAGGAGCAGCAGCAATAGGAACAGCAGCAAGGGCAGCATTAATTAGTCCACCAATAGCAGCTATGATTGCTTGAGCTATTGCTATAGGACCAACAGGTACTGCAACACCAGGGCCAGGAGCAATCGCATCTCTAATAGCATTAGAAAGTTGATTGCGAAATCCAGGAGTATTTAAAATACCACCTGCAGCAAAAGGATTACCCGCGGGAGCTGCATTAGCAATAGCATTTGCAAAAGTAGTAGCAGCAGCACCAGCATTAGCAGGAATACCAGTAATTGTATTAATTATAATAGCAACAACAATAATACCAATATAAAAAGAATAAAAATCAGCTAAAATAATACCGGCAGGAGGAGCAGCAAGAGCAGCAATAGCAGCAGTAATAGCAGGAGTGGTAGCAACTTGATTGACAATAGAGCTAACAATTATAAAAGCAAAAATAACACCGAAACCAGCACTAGCACGAGCAGTAACAATATTATTGGCTGGAGTAGTGACTGCAGCGTTAATAACAGAAATTACAGCCTGAGAAATAAAAATGTTATTATTAAAAATTATGTCACTAACAGCACTAGAAGCAGTTGTAGCATTAGGAGCTGCAATAATAGAATTATAAATGCTTGAAGTAATTGTAGTTACTATAGCAGCATTGGCTCCTGCAGAATTAGCAGCTTGACCTGCTGCATTACTAGTGTAAATTGCACGATTAGCAGGAGAAGTACTTTCAAAAGTAGTAATAGTCGCAGCTATAGAACTAGCAGCAATAATAGCATCATTTATTATATTGACTGGATTAACAATAACTAAACCAGCTGGAGCAGCAGCAACAGCAGCATTGATAGCAGCATCAATGTTGGGTCTACTGGCTATAATAATAGCTGTGGCAACAGTTGAAACATTATTTTGATTAATTGTTATTCTTTGAGTTACTTTGTTGTATTGTTTTATTTTATTAAATTTAGAAACTAACTCATCAACTTGATCACCGAAGTACTTAAATATTTTGTTAAAATTTTTAATGTCATTATTAGTTACTAAATCATTAGTATTTGAACTTTTAATAAATTCTGCTTGGGCTCCTAACATTTTAACGAATCTTTCAATAGAATTTGATCTTGTGTTTGTGAATGTGTTTGTTATTATATTTCCAAGTATTTTATCGGTTATTTGAACAGGGTTTATTATTGGATTTGCTGATGTTAGGGTTGGGGTAGCAACCAATGGATATATATAATCATTAAATTCAAATCTTGATATTTGATTTATAATCCACTCGTTAATTTGATTATTTGAAGGCATTCCACTTCCAAGATTAAATTCACTTCCAGCACCTTGTCTTACTTCATTATAAATACTTTGAACTAAACTTTGGATAAATCCAATGGTCAAGTCTTGTCTATCAGAAGATGCTGCAAATGCTGTTATTTTTTCTTGCACTACAGGATTATCTAATATCTTTGATAAAAGTGTTCCATACATTGATGTTAAACCATATTTTGTATTGCTACTTGTATTTAAACTATTCAAATACGGTTTCAATACATTCCAATTAATTTGATTTGGTCTAACTGTCATTTTATGTAAAACAATAGAATTTTGATTAGTTGCAGGATTATTATAATTTAAAGTCCCTATCAGATCATCCGGTAAAGCTCCAGGAAGTCTTTTAATAGTTGAATAATAACCATTTAGCCCATATAGAGTTTTTTCGTAATTGTCCCCATTTAAAATTTGTAAAATTAAATCTCCAGGAATAGTATTATACTGAACTGGATTATCAACTGTATAATCATTTTCAAACCAAAATGTGATACAATATTCTGCTAAAGCAACTTTTTTATCTAAAGGTAAAGATCGTAAATTCCTTTCTCTCATTTTTTTAATCGTTGAAATTAGAAGTCTAATTTGGCTAGCCTGATTTGCTGGAATTATAGCACGGGGCTCTCTTTGTCCATATTTGTATAGTAAATCTAAGCAGATGACTATTTCAGACCTTAAAAAATTTTTTTTTTCACCTCGTTGTATTTGAGCCATTAGTTGAAAATACCATGAAATTTTTTCCGGAATTTTTGATATGTCTCTTAACCCTAAAATAAAAGGAACTATTTGTCCCACATATATCTGATTATTTGGATTATCTGCAAAATAACCTATGACTAGATCACGATTTGCTTGATTTGCTTGAATTGCATCTTGAATAGCCTTAATCCCAGACTCAAATTCTAATGTTTGATTAGTTATTACTTGAATCGATTCTTTGATTAAATTTTTTAATATTAAATCTTGGTCATCATTATTTTCTAAAATTCTTTTGATGTTAATTTTAAATCTATCTCTGTCTTTATCATTATTTATTGTATATAATAGAAGTTGATTTATATCAGTTTCACGCTCAACCCATAAATTAATATTTGATTCTTTCATATCTTCAACTCTTGCTTTTATCATTTCAATTAATTGTTCTTTAATTACTTCATCAACTATTTCTTTAGTTCCTTCAATTACATCTTGAGCACTGGATTGTAAACTATTAACAAGTTCATCCTTGTCAGTATTAATTTGAAGATCTTCTTCTTCTATATTTTCAACTGAATAATTTTTTCTCATTTGGTTTGTTAAAGTTTTTACAAGATCAGATAAGATTTCTTTTAATTTAAATGTGTCTAAATCTCTTCTTTCCTCTACAACTGCATCGCTAATTCTTTTTTCTATTTTTTCAGAAATACCTTTTGAATATTTAAATAAATTTGAAATAGGTTTAATTGCAGATTTAATTGAATCAACAACAAACCCATTAGATAAATCTGTAGGATTTATTTCTTCTTCCTCTTCTTCCTTTCTTCTTTTTGGCATACCATTATTATCATATGAAGTTATTTCAATATCATTTTTAGTTTCCTGATATCCAGATGATATATCAGTAAAAGCTTTTACAATTGTTTTAATTGGTTTGTTGTATTTAAAATCTTTAACTTCTGGCTCGGGGATAATATTTTGTGGCATATTTTCAGGTGGACATGGTTGAATATTCATAAGAGTGGCATAGTGTAATGGTGTGAGTGATTCAGAAGTTTGTGAGTTAATATTTGCTCCTTTAGAAATTAAATATTGTACAATTAATGGATATCTGGCTTGAACAGCTAAATGAAGTGGTGTTACATTGAATTTGTCATAAGAATTAACATATGCACCATTTGAAACGAGATATTCAATAAATTCAAGTTTTTTTTGTTCAGACATTTTTAATTCATCAATAAGTAAAACTTTATGTAAAACACTTGAATCATCAAATTTAGTTGATAGTTTAACTCTAGATGTTAATACAAATTTTTTTACTTCAGCAATATTTCCTTGTTCAACAAGACTAAAAAGTTGAGCAATTTTTTGAGTATCTTGAACAATTTCAGGAGCAGTAATAGAAGTAAAAGTTTTTCTTATATTTGGGTTAAATGGTTTTTTTGAATTAAAAGTATTCATTTAATATTATATTGGATAAAAATATTTATTTTTTTTTCATAATTATATTAAATGTCAAGAAGATTATATACCCAAGATAACATATCAAATGCTTTAACTGGTGCAGTTACAACAGGAGCAGTAGCTAGTACAAATACACAAGTTAATACAAATAATGATCAAGTTCCAATTACAGTTACTTTAAATCAGACGACATCAACAGATACTATTAATACAACTAAAATAGTGACAGAAAAGGGTATTATAAAATATTTAACAGCAATGAATAATTTAATTTTATTAAATGAAATTCCTGGTGATGAAGGAATAGTAACAGACAATACAATATATTTAAAAAAACAGATTGGTTTTTATTTTAAATACAGAACAGCATTAGAATCACCAGATTATTATGGTTTTATGGGTTTTATTAATTCAACATATACTGAATTTGCTTTTTTTAAACAAAATGACAAAGCAATGGTTACAGGAGACACTTTGTTTTTAAGTGATATTGATAGAGTTTATTTTGCTGATTATCTTTCTGATATACGTTGTCTTAAACTTAAATCTAACTCATTAAATCTTTATTATCAAGAAATTGATCAAGCCGGATTTATTAGAACTTATGACTATTTAACAACACCAAATATTACTAAAACTAATTCAATTTCAGTAGATCCATATATTAAAATAGGTGTTAATCCTAATAATAATGTAACTATTGATATTAGTAATGGTAGTACAACAATTAATTCATCTTTAGCTGTTAGAGATAGTATAAGAGTTGGTGGAGATTTAACAGTTCTTGGTAGATTAGTATTTAGTGAAAGTGTTATTGTTAGTTCAGACATATACAAAGAGATAAATATTGTGAATGGTGGACAATCATATTATTCAGTTGATGTAAGTGGAAATATTAGTTCATTAGGAAATCAGACATTACAAGGATATTTAAATGTTGTATCAGATATTTCTGGTGAATCAAATTTATATATTGGTGGTTCAACTTTTTTAACAGGAAAGCTAACAACAAAATCAGATATTTCTGCAAATGCAAATTTATTAGTTGGGGGGACAAGTTTATTAACTGGAAAATTAACTACAAATTCAGATATTTCTGCAAATGCTAATTTATTAGTAGGAGGTACAAGTTTATTAACTGGAAAATTAACTACAAATTCAGATATTTCTGCAAATGCTAATTTATTAGTTGAAGGAACAAGTTTATTAACTGGTAAACTAACAGCAAAATCAGATATTTCTGCAAATGCTAGTCTATATGTACAATCTGACACTTCTCTTAATTCTAAATTATATGTTAAAGATAAATTAACAGTTGACTCAGATGTTTTATTTAATTCTAAATTATATGTACAATCTGATACATCACTTAATGCCAAACTATATGTTAAAAATAAACTAACAGTTGATTCAGATGTATCATTAAATTCTGGTCTCTATGTACAGTCTGATACATCACTTAATTCTAAACTATATGTTAAAGATAAATTAACAGTTGATTCAGATGTGTCATTAAATTCTGGTCTCTATGTACAATCTGATACATCTCTTAATGGATATTTGTATGTGGAAAAAAAAATAACAGCAAATTCAGATGTATCATTAAATTCTAATTTATATGTTCAATCTGATACATCACTTAATGGAAAATTATATGTCCAAGATAAAATAACAGCAAATTCAGATATATCTGCAAATTCTAATCTTTATGTTCAAGACAATCTAACTGTAAATTCTAATATATTTGGAAATTCTAGTTTATATATAAGTGGTGATGTTTCATTTAATTCATCAGCTTATATTAAAAATAATATAGTTGTTGATGGTAAAATTAGTTTAAATGGTGGACTTAATTTAGGTGGTGATTTACTTAGTTTAGGTGCATTGATTGTGTCTGGGGATATATGTGGTAATTCAAGTCTTAGTATTGGAAAATCCACACATATTTATGAAAATTTATATGTACAATCAGATACTTCTCTTAATGGATATTTATATGTGGAAAAGAAAGTGACAGCAAATTCAGATGTATCTGCAAATTCTAATTTGTATGTACAATCAGATACTTCTCTTAATGGGTATTTATATGTTCAAAAGAAATTAACAGCAGACTCCGATGTATCTGCAAATTCTAATTTATATGTTCAACTTGATACTTCTCTTAATGGGTATTTATATGTGGAAAAGAAATTAACAGTAAATTCAGATGTATCATTAAATTCTAATTTATATGTTCAATCAGATACTTCTCTTAATGGTCAACTTTATGTAGAAAAGAAAATGACAGCAAACTCAGATGTATCATTAAATTCTAACTTGTATGTTCAACTTGATACATCACTTAATGGTCAGCTTTATGTGGAAAAGAAAATAACAGCAAATTCAGATGTATCTGCAAATTCTAATTTATATGTTCAACTTGATACTTCTCTTAATGGGTATTTGTATGTAGAAAAGAAAATGACAGGAAATTCAGATGTGTCATTAAATTCAAATTTATATGTTCAATCAGATACTTCTCTTAATGGTCAGCTTTATGTAGAAAAGAAAATAACAGCAAACTCAGATGTGTCATTAAATTCAAATTTATATGTTCAATCAGATACTTCTTTTAATGGGTATTTGTATGTAGAAAAGATAATAACAGCAAACTCAGATGTATCATTAAATTCTAATCTATATGTTCAACTAGATACTTCTCTTAATGGGTATTTGTATGTAGAAAAGAAATTAACAGCAAACTCAGATGTATCATTAAATTCTAATTTATATGTTCAACTTGATACTTCTCTTAATGG